>Ga0308166_1000034_pt1 | contig 367574 bp, 360 predicted proteins | sample PhyCR2_2_FD_202137 | JGI IMG/M metagenome (GOLD analysis project Ga0308166, IMG submission 202137) | Phyllosphere microbial communities from UC Gill Tract Community Farm, Albany, California, United States - DLSLCC.R2 | ecosystem: Host-associated > Plants > Phyllosphere > Unclassified | place...
GTTAAGAATCAAATAAAGTCCCGCGCTTCGGACAGTAGAATTTTCTTAACGTTCACAGGATTCATTTTCTTAACGCTCCATTTTCCAATGTCATATTGCCACTGTTGTAAAAACTATCCTCAAAATATCTGGATCAATCCTTAAACCCATAGCTCAAAAATCTGCGTAATCTGCAAAATCTGCGAGAGACCTATACTCTTTTGTCTTGAAACAAAAGAATCAAAAATTCAAGACCGGGAAACTTCCGCTAAAAATAAATCCTGTTCTTTAAAAATTCTAAAACTTGCGCGGTAGCAATCTATGTTAAGAATCAAATAAAGTCCCGCGCTTCGGACAGTAGAATTTTCTTAACGTTCACAGGATTCATTTTCTTAACGCTCCATTTTCCAATGTCATATTGCCACTGTTGTAAAAACTATCCTCAAAACATCTGTATCAATCCCTTAAAATTATGGGTTAAATCTGCAAAATCTGTGAGCGATAATAATTAAATCAATTCAATTTTTTAAATAAGCAGATTCATCAAAGACGGATCATTATTCAGATAATTGACAAAAAAGTCATACTTCTTCATATTATTGAGCAATGGTGTAAAATCTTCACTTTGTTTCAATCCGATTCCCACTACAGCAATTCCCTTTTCTTTTGAGTTTTTTTGAGTGTATTCAAAGAAAGTAATATCATCATTTGGTCCCAGAACATTCAGAACAAAATCCTTCAGAGCTCCCGGGCGCTGGGCAAACCTTACCAGAAAATAATGTTTTAAGCCTGCATATAACAGAGCTTTTTCTTTAATCTCTTCCATACGGGTAATATCATTATTGCTTCCACTGATAATGCACACCACATTTTTCCCTTTAATCTGATCCTGATATTTTTTCAAAGCAGCCACTGAAAGAGCTCCAGCGGGTTCTACCACTACAGCATCCTTGTTGTAAAGCGAGAGAATGGTTTCACATACCAATCCCTCGTCCACAACAGCCATTTCATGGAGTACATTTTTACAATGTTCAAAATTAAGATTACCTACTTTTTGTACCGCTGCCCCATCCACAAAACGGCTGATTTTTTCAAGAAGCACCGGCTTTCCGTTTTCCAGGGCTTTTTTCATGCTGGCCGCTGCAGACGGTTCAACTCCGATAATCTTCGTCTGTGGAGACAATTCCCGGAACACTGTACAAATTCCGGCAGCCAGACCGCCACCACCTACAGGAACAAAAAGATAATCAACAGGTTCGCCCGACTGTTCAAGAATTTCCAAAGCAGCTGTAGCCTGACCGTCAATAATATCCTGATCATCAAACGGATGAATAAATATTCCCTGCTTATCACGGCAAAACTCCAGTGCCGCATCTTTGGCCTCATCAAAAGTATCTCCAAAAAGAACAATATCTATATAATCGCCTCCAAACATTTTTACCTGTTCCAGCTTCTGTCCCGGAGTAGGTAAAGGCATAAAAATAGTTCCTTTCACCTTCATGGTATTGCAGGCAAAAGCTACTCCCTGGGCATGGTTTCCTGCACTGGCACAAACCACACCTTTCGCAAGATCTTCAGGGGACATCACTGCCATTTTATTGTAAGCTCCCCTGATTTTGTAGGACCTCACCTGCTGCAGATCTTCCCTTTTAAAGCTAATTTTTGCGCCATAAATACCCGACAGATTGTTATTAATGGCCAAAGGCGTCCTCACCACTACATTTTTAAGTCTCCGGGCTGCCTGATAAACATTGTCCAACACAGAAGGATACGTTTCTTCTTTTATCATAGTTGGTGATAATTAATTGTTCTCAGGTCTGAGACTGCGGACGGTCTTCCCTGCTCTCCACATTTCACTTTCTCTAAGCTCTGTAAGCTCAACTTCAAGTTTTTCCCTGTAGTCAGATTTACTGTTGCTGTCGATAGATCGCTGGGCTTCGTCACCTTTTGCCACACTGTCATACAGTTCTTCAAATAACGGAGAAGTAGCATCCCTGAAACGTTTCCACCAGTCCAGAGCTCCTCTTTGGGCTGTGGTACTGCAGTTGGCATACATCCAGTCCATTCCGTTTTCTGCAACCAAAGGCATTAATGACTGTGTAAGTTCCTCTACTGTTTCGTTAAAGGCTTCGGAAGGGCTGTGCCCATTTTTCCTTAAAACATCATATTGTGCTGCAAATATTCCCTGTACGGCTCCCATTAATGTTCCACGTTCTCCTGCAAGGTCGCTGAATACTTCTTTTTTAAAGTCTGTTTCAAATAAATAACCGCTTCCTATGGCTATTCCTAATGCAGTTACCCTTTCCCTAGCCTTTCCTGTAGCATCCTGATATACGGCAAAACTGCTGTTCAGTCCGCGGTTTTGTAAGAACATTCTCCTCAATGAAGTTCCTGATCCTTTTGGAGCAACCAGAAACACATCAACCTCAGCAGGAGGAACAATTCCTGTACGTTCATTAAAGGTAATTCCGAAACCGTGGGAAAAATATAAAGCTTTTCCGGGGGTAAGATGCTGCTTCACTTTCGGCCAGTATTCAATCTGGGCTGCATCACTTAAGAGATAGCAGATAATGGTTCCTTTTTGCAGAGCTTCTTCTATTTCGAATAATGTTTCTCCGGGAACAAATCCGTCCGCCAATGCCTTATCCCAGGATTTTGAGTTTTTCCTCTGGCCAACAATTACATTAATGCCATTGTCTTTTTGGTTAAGCGCCTGGCCCGGCCCCTGCACTCCGTAACCGATCACGGCTACTACCTCATCTTTCAGTACTTCCTGGGCTTTCTGCAATGGAAACTCCTCTCTTGTTACTACATTTTCTTCTACTCCGCCAAAATTCAATTTTGCCATTTCTTTAAATTTTTTATTGTTGTTAATAATTTTTTAGTTTAATTTTCTGATCAGCTTGCATGTACAATAGCTGTCAGGTATGGGTTTTTATGGTAATGCACTTCCAGTACATCTACCTGTTTTTCCATCTGCCGGGTGATCTTCTGTACAGATTCTTCTGTTTCCCGGATAACGATTACAAATTTTTTAACCTTTTCAATATCAGAAGGTCCTGCATTGAAATTCACAATCGGGATTCTTCTCCTTGAAAAAATAGCATTGATCCTGCCGATCAGCCCAAGGTAGTCTTCTGTGTAGGCTGTTATGGTATATTCCCTGTTTTCTGATTTCATCTTTTTCTATATTAAATTGTTATGCTTTATTATTGGTCAGTACGATCTCCGAAACACTTTTTCCCTGAGGAATCATCGGGAAAACATTATGCTCCTTTCCCGTCATCACTTCCAGAAGGAAAGCTCCTTCATTCTGAAGCATTTCCTTAAGGCCCGCTTCCAGTTCCCCTCTTTCTGATACTCTTTTTCCCGGAATATGATAGCCTTTGGCCACCTGTACAAAATCCGGGCTCTGAATATCTACTGAAGAGTATCTTTCTTCATGAAACAATTCCTGCCATTGTCTTACCATTCCCAGGTAGCAGTTATTAAGAATTAAGATCTTGACATCAGGCTTGTACTGCATCAGGGTTCCAAGCTCCTGGATATTCATCTGGGCTCCTCCGTCTCCCATCACTGCGATAACCGGACGTTTGGTTTCTCCATAAGCTGCTCCTATTGCAGCAGGAAGACAAAATCCCATAGTTCCCAATCCCCCGCTGGTAATATTACTTCTGGAATGCCTGAAACTTGAATATCTGCAGGTGGCCATCTGATGCTGTCCAACATCGCTGACAATTACAGCTTCACCTTTTGTCATTTCGTTCAGTTGACGGATCACTTCTCCCATTGTAATTTCACCTTCTGAAGGATGCAGTTCGTGACTGATCAGTTGGTCATGCTCTATTTCATAGCAATCTTTAAATTTCTGATGCCAGTCTGCATGCTCTCTTTGGTTTATGAGCTGGGTAAGAATGGGTAAGGTTTCTTTACAATTTCCCAGAACGGGTACTTCAACTTTTACATTTTTATTGATTTCCGCTTTGTCAATATCTAAATGAATAATTCTGGCCTGCCTGGCATACTGATCCAGTTTCCCGGTTACGCGGTCATCAAAACGCATTCCTACTGCAACCAAAACATCGCATTCATTGGTAAGAATATTAGGTCCGTAATTTCCGTGCATGCCTACCATTCCTACTGCCTGTGGATGATCGGTTGGAATAGCGCTCATTCCCAGAACTGTCCATGCTACAGGAATCCCTGATTTTTCAGCAAACTGTAAGAATTCCTTTTCTGCATTTCCGAGCATAATTCCCTGACCAGCAATAATGAACGGTTTTTCTGCATGATTGATCAGCATACTGGCTTTTTCAATATTTTCTATCTGAGGAACGGGATTAGGTTTGTAACTCCGCAAAGCGTGACAAGGTGTATACTCTCTATATAAAACCTTTTGCAGCTGAGCATTTTTTGTAATATCTATCAATACCGGACCTGGTCTTCCTGACCTTGCAATGTAAAATGCTTTTGCCAACACTTCGGAAAGTTCATCTGCATCGGTAATCTGGTAACTCCATTTCGTAACAGGGCTGGTAACGTTCATCACATCAATTTCCTGGAAGGCATCGGTTCCCAAAAGGTGTTCGAAAACCTGCCCTGTAATGCATACAATAGGAGTATTATCAAGTAAAGCATCGGCCAGACCTGTCACAAGATTGGTTGCTCCGGGGCCACTGGTAGCCAGCACCACACCTACTTCTCCTGAAACTCTTGCAAATCCCTGGGCTGCATGTACAGCTCCCTGTTCGTGGCGGACGAGAATATGTTCCAACTGATCTTTATAATCGTAAAGGGCATCATAAATTGGAATAATAGCTCCTCCCGGATATCCGAATATCGTTTTTACCCCTTCCTGAAGAAATGCTTCAAGGATGATCCGGCTTCCGCTGATTTCTTTTTCTCTGGATACATTTAGATTCTTCATTCTAATTTTATTAAGTGATTTCGTCTGTTACACAGCCTTCAGCGGCCGATGATACGGTAAGTGCATATTTGTAAAGCAATCCTTTTTTTACTTTGAGCTCAGGTTTTTGCCATCCCTTTTTTCTTTCCAGTATTTCTTCTTCGGAAACTTTCAGCTGTATGGTATTGTTTATGGCGTCTATTTCAATCAGGTCGTCATCCTTTACAAAAGCAATGAGGCCGCCTTCGTATGCTTCGGGAGTAATATGCCCCACCACAAAGCCATGGGTCCCGCCGCTGAACCGCCCATCGGTAATTAAAGCAACGCTTCCCCCCAAACCTGCTCCAATCAGGGCACTTGTAGGTTTCAGCATTTCAGGCATTCCGGGCGCTCCTTTCGGACCTTCATGCCGGATTACAATGACGTCTCCGTGCTGTACTCTTCCATTTTCAATTCCTTTGATCAGATCTTTTTCCCCGTCAAATACCCTGGCTTTACCTGAAAACTTCTCACCTTCTTTTCCTGTTATTTTCGCTACACTTCCTTTCTCTGCAAGGTTTCCATACAGTATTCTGAGATGCCCTGTTTCTTTGATGGGATCTGATAAGGGTCTGATAATTTTTTGCTTTGCAAAGTCCAGACCTGGAACATTTTCAAGGTTTTCAGTGATGGTTTTTCCGGTAACTGTCAGGCAGTCGCCATGTAACAGCCCTTCTTCCAGCAAGTATTTCATTACGGCAGGTGTTCCGCCATGCTCATGGAGATCCTGCATCAGATATTTTCCACTTGGTTTAAGATCAGCGAGCACAGGAGTACAGTCACTCATTTTCTGGAAATCATCCTGAGTTATTGTAACTCCAACACTTTTTGCCATAGCTATAAAATGAAGAACGGCATTGGTACTTCCGCCTAAAATAACAATAAGACGAAGTGCATTTTCAAAGGCCTTACGGGTCATTATATCTGACGGTTTGATATCTTTCTCCAGCAATAATTTGATATACCTGCCTGCTTCAAGACACTCATTCTGTTTTTCTTTGCTCAATGCAGGGTTGGATGATGAATAAGGAAGGCTCATTCCCAATGCCTCAATGGCAGAAGACATTGTATTGGCGGTATACATTCCTCCGCAAGCTCCAGCCCCTGGACAAGAATTTTTAATCACTCCGTTAAAATCTTCTTCTGAAATTTCCCCTGCTATTTTTTTTCCTAAGGCTTCAAAAGCGGAAACAATATTAAGCGGTTCGTTTTTATAACATCCCGGGGCTATTGTTCCGCCATACACCATAATTGAAGGTCTGTCCAGCCTGCCCATTGCGATAATGGTTCCCGGCATATTTTTGTCACAACCCGGTAATGCAATAATTCCGTCGTAGTATTGTGCCCCGCAGATAGCTTCAATACTGTCTGCAATAACATCACGGCTCACCAGTGAATACCTCATGCCATCTGTACCATTGCTCATTCCATCGCTTACCCCTATCGTGTTGAAGATCAAACCGGCAAGGCCATGATCCCAGGTCCCTTTTTTAACTACTTTGGCAAGATCGTTGAGATGCATATTGCAGGTGTTCCCATCGTAGCCCATACTGGCAATCCCAATCTGGGCCTTATGCATATCTTCTTCTGTAAAGCCTATTCCATAAAGCATGGCTTTCGCAGCAGGCTGTTCGCTGTTTTGTGTGAATGTTTTTGAATATTTATTTAACATATAATCCTGCATTTGCTGTTTTATCATATCTGAGTGTAGAATGAAAAATTCTAATTTTTCCGGAATTCATAAAGGAAGTTTTTTGCTTAATTTTGGTCCAAAGCTATAGCTTGTAATATTTTTTTCATTTTCACTTTTAAGAAAATTACAATATTCAACGGTTTAATAATTGAACACATTTAACTGATAATCAATATTTTATAATATAAAAATTTACAATGACAGAAGTCTTACCCGTTTCATATAGGCCTGCTGTACTTTGTCACTTGCCGTATCTTTCCAGTTCTTGGTAAAGGGGACATCATCCAAAGAATCCAGTGCTACAATTTCAGCTGCCGTACCACAGAAGAAAGCAGCATCTGCACCTCTCATTTCTTCAGGCTTAAAGAAGGTTTCTTTCACGGGGATATTAAGCTCACTGCATATTTCAAATACCGTCTGTCTTGTAATTCCAGGCAATATGTTTCCTTTTGCAGGGGTAAATAATGTTCCATCTTTTTCGTAGAATATATTGGCTCCAGAACTTTCGGCGACATTTCCGTTTTCGTCGAGTAACAGGGCTTCGTCATAGCCTTTATCTTTGGCATCCTGGCAGGCCAGAATAGAATTAACGTAATGTCCTCCTACTTTGGCCTCCACCTTAAAGGCTTTAGGATTTGGGCGCTGAAAACCTGAGGTCATGATTTTCATTTTGTCTGCGAGATAGCCGTTGCTCCATTCCCAGGCAAGCAGGGAGAGGTAAGATTCTTTTCCTTTCGAAAGTGACATATTGGGAGAACAGGTTACGAGCGGGCGGATATAAGCATCACTAAATCCGTTGCGTTCTAAAAGTTCATAGGTAAGGTCAGTAAGCTGAGAGACTGAATAATGAAATGGAATATGCATGAGCTCTGCCGATCTTTTAAGTCTTTCATAGTGCTCTTCTGCCTTAAAGATCCTGGTTCCCTGATCAGTCCGGTAGGACTTTATACCTTCAAAAACGGAGTAACCGTAATGCAGGGATTGCCCATAAAGATCCGTTCCGGCTTCGCTTGCCTTGAGAAAGTTTCCGTTAAAATACACGATAGTGTTGTCGCTGTAATACATTGTATAGAGTTTAAAAAAATTAACAAAAGGGAATAAAAAAAGGCCCTCTCACGATGTGAGAGGGCCCAGATATGTACAGTCATATTCTATCCTTCTCACATACGCAAGGGAATAATAATGACGATAATAATTACTGCTAATAGCTGATTCATAATTTCTGAAATAAAAAAAGCCGTTTCAATATGAAACGGCTTCTATATAATTTAAATTAAAATATTTTACAAGGCCGTTTCTTTACTGCTGCTAATTACAACAATAATAGTAGAAATGACCATAATATTTTTCTGATTCGTAAAATTCATACTGCAAATGTATAAACTTTTAAGTATTACGCAAGCTTTTTTAACACTTTTTATTTTTTTCACAAAATTGCCTGATCGTAAGTGCAGCTTCGGCGACATCATGAACTCTTAAAATCCGGGCTCCCTGTTCCAAAACTTTCATATGAAGTTTCTGGGTTTCTTCATTGATGTCCAGAGGAGATTTCCCTAACGGTTTATAGATGAATGATTTTCTTGAAATACCGATTAATAAAGAAAATTTTTCAAATCCCAGATACTCAGTTTCACCGATCATTTTCATCTGATCTTCTAGTGTTTTTCCGAAGCCAAAACCCGGATCAAGGATAATATCCTTGACTCCTTTTTCCAGAAGTTCGTTAGCTTTTTTGGAAAAATAGCGGTTTACCTCGAGGGTAATGTCTTCAAATTTTATTTTATCATGCATGGCTTCATACGAAGGGTTTACATGCATCAGGATGTAGGGAAGTTTTGTTTTGGCTGCTGTATGAAACATTTCAGGGTCAAACTGTCCGCCGGAAATATCATTGATCATATCAATTCCTTCATTAAAACCGAATTTTACGGTTTCTGAATAGAAGGTATCAAGCGAAATCAATGCTTGTGGAAAATTTTTTTTAATCTGAGAAATGATATTTCCTATTCTCTCAATTTCTTCTTTGCTGCTCAGAAATTCAGCATGCGGACGTGTAGATTGCGGCCCGATATCAATGATGTCTGCCCCGTCTTTCAAAAGTTTTTCAGTGTGCTCCAATGCTGCTTTTTCACTGTTAAACTTCCCGCCATCGGAGAAAGAATCCGGTGTCAGATTCAGGATTCCCATAATTTTTGGAGTATCAAGTTCTACCAGTCTTCCATTGCAGTTGATGGAGTGATATTGCGTGGGAGAGTTTGTGTGTTTGAGGGTTTGAGAGTTTGGGAGCATGTTTATGAGTGATAAATGATAATTTATGATTGATCTGTATTCTGCAAAATTACTACTTATTGGGGAATGTTGACTGTTGCTGGTTTTTTAGTTGCTGGTTATTAATTTTTAAAAGGTTTTAAGTTATGAAAATTAAAACTTCAGACTTCAGACTTCAGACTTTAAACCTTAAACCTTAAACATCAAACTTTAAATTTTGAACATTACAACTGAAAATACAGCTTCTTTAAACTGACAACCAGTAACCGGCAACTAAAAAACCATCAACTCTCAAACTCTCCCACCCCTAAACCCTAAACCCGTACCCAAAAACCAAACGCTGACAAAAATCAACCCATGATTCCTGCTACCTAAAACCTAATTCGTATATTTGGGAGATTAAGAAAATTTATGTCAGAAACATCAGTACAGTTCGGGAAAGTTATCAGTCAATGCCGTGATCTTTTTAGTAAAAAATTACAGGATTATGGGGCAGCATGGAGGGTTTTGAGGCCCAGCTCCATTACAGATCAGATTTACATTAAAGTGAACAGGATCCGTACGCTGCAGATGACGGATAAAAAAATGGTGGATGAAAGCGAAGAGGATGAGTTCATTGCGATTGTGAATTATTCTATCATCGGACTTATTCAGCTTGAAAAAGGGCTTTCCAATGATTTCAATGAAAATAAGGAGGAAATTTTAAACCTCTATGATCAATATGCTGATGAAGCCCGGGCTTTAATGGAAAGAAAAAATCATGATTACGGTGAAGCGTGGAGGGATATGAGAATTTCATCCATTACCGATCTTATTTATCAGAAGGTATTGAGAACAAAGCAGATTGAGGACAACCAAGGGAAAACTATCGTTTCCGAGGGACTGGATGCCAACTATTTCGATATGCTGAACTATGCCGTTTTCTGCCTGATCAAGTTCTCTGAAAAGGAGCAAATTTCCGAATCAAAAAATAATTAATATGATCAAAGGTTTATTACGTTTTATTATTGCTGTTATATTCATTCTTTCAGGCTTCGTAAAAGCGGTGGATCTGGTAGGTTTTTCTTTCAAGATGGAGGAATATTTTGCGCCGCCGGTTTTCAATATGCCGTTCCTGGAAAAATTTGCACTTCTGTTTTCGGTTATTGTGGTGGTACTGGAGCTATTCTTAGGATTTATGCTGCTTCTGAAACTGAAACTTAAGTTTACTCTTTCAGCATTAATTGCGCTTTGTATTTTCTTTGGATTTCTTACATTCTATTCTGCCTATTTCAATGTGGTGACGGACTGCGGGTGTTTCGGCGATGCCATAAAGTTTACCCCATGGCAGAGTTTTATTAAGGATATTGTGCTTCTTGCAGGCCTTATTATCCTGTTTATTCTTTACAGAAAAGATTTTACTAAAAAGGATGCCTACGGAAGTACTGCAAAGGAATCTTCAGGTAAGTTCAAATATATTCTTTTAGGCCTTTTTTCAGTGGTCATGATTTATATTATGGCTCAGGGAATTATGCATGAGCCGGTTATTGATTTCCGTGATTATAAGGTTGGCACCGATATTAAAGCTGAAAAAGGAAAAATCAATAAAAATCCTTCTGAATACAAAACTTTTTACTCGCTTAAAAATCAAAAAACCGGAGAGGTTCTGAAGGTAAATCAGGATGATTATATCAAAGAAACAAAATACTGGTCGGAAGGTTCTCCATGGAAAATCGAGGAAGGGAAAAACGAATCTGTTCTGACGAAAGAGGGCTATAAATCTGAAATCGGTAAGTTCAAAATAGAAGATCCTACGGGTATGGAACTTACGGATGAGATCATCAATGCTCCAAAAGCTGTGCTTGTTTTTTCTTATCACCCTAAAGAGGTTTCTGCGGATCTTTTACGAAAGGTTGAAGCCAAAGTGAATGCTCAGAAAGGAGCTGTTATCTATGGTATTTCCACAGACCATAATACTTTTAAAACCATTAAAAATGCTATGATGGACGGAACTGCAATCAAAACGATTGCGAGAAGCAACCCATTCGTCCTGACACTGGAAAAGGGGAAAATTGTAGATAAGCAGCCTGCGAAAGACTATATTAAATAAAGTCATGGAAAAAAACTTCACTTATATCAATGAACATTACATTACTGAGGATAACCTATGTGATATGACAGGTATAACCAAAAGTGAGCTTAATGCACTCATTGAAAAGCAACTGGTTCCAGATGCTTCTTATACTGTTACCCGAACGATCAAAATAACCTCTTCCCTTGATGATGAATTTCAAAGTGAAATGACCGACAGGTATTTCAGCAAAAACTGCATCGCATTGATAGAAGAACACAAAAACCTGAATGATGCTGCGCAATATAAAGCTGAATTCAAACAAAAGTTTATTCAGGACCTGATGAAACATCCTGATAAAAATTTTGCCTATCATCAAATTTCAGAGGATGATTTCAGAGATCAGGAAAAGATCAATGCAATCTTTGAAGAAGAATGGAAAGCATATTGCAAAGGAATTTACGGAATATGTACTTTGCATTCAAGTGTAGAAGAGATTGTCGATAAAGAAGTTATCGTAAAAAAGTTAATACAATTCAATTCAATATTTTCCCAAAAGATACTCAGTCCTGAAGAAAAAGAGCAGCTTATACAACTGAATGAGGAGTTTAATAAAGTAGCGGCCAGTTTTGCTCCATACCAAAGGGAAGCAAGCAGCAGGGGAAAGTATCTGGACAGGATTTTAGAAAAAAATAATTTAGATCATTTAATAAAGAATTACTCATATGCAAAAATCAAATAAATCAATCGCCGGTTATCACCTTTTAATGATCCTTTCTTCTGTGGACGGAGAATTTGCTCCTGAAGAAGGAATGCTGGTTCAGCAGTATCTGGCGGACGAGTTTCCATTCAGAATGAATCTTGACAATGAACTGGAAGTACTGGCTCTTCTACAGCCTGAGGAATGGAAAGATCACTTTGAATTCCATGCCAGATGCTTCCATGATGATTCTACGGAAGAGGAGCGTGTAAAGTTTGCCCAATTTGCCAAAACACTGATCAAAGCTGACAATAAGGTAACTGATGAGGAGCATACGTTCTACAAGCTTTTGAAAAATCTGTGGAATTTAGCATAGAAAATCAGAGAAGGTGTGATCACCTGGAAAAAATTAACAAATAATATCCAAGCAGATCGTCATAGCATTTAATGAATCTGCCAACAATACCAATAAATAACTTTAATAAGACTATGAGAAGAAAAATAGTTGCAGGAAACTGGAAAATGAACAAAAATGTCATTGACGCCCAACAGTTAATGATTCAATTACTGAGCTATAAAAACAATAATACAACGAACTGCGAGGTATGGATTGCGCCTCCTTCTTTATATTTAATGATGGCTAAAGACATCTTCGAAAAAGACGAGATCGGTGTATTTTCTCAGGATATGAGCGAGCATGAAAGCGGTGCTTACACAGGCGAGATATCAGCAGATATGCTGGAATCTATCGATGTAACCGGTTCACTGATCGGACATTCGGAAAGAAGACAGTATCACGGTGAAACGGATTCTCACTGCAACAGAAAGATCAAATTAGCTCTTGATAAAGGACTGATCCCTGTATATTGTAACGGTGAAACGCTTGAACAGAGAAAAGCGGGACAGCATTTTGATGTGGTAAAAAACCAGACTGAAGTTGCTCTTTTCACCCTTACTGCTGAGGAGATCAAAAAAGTAGTGATTGCTTACGAACCTGTTTGGGCAATCGGTACCGGTGAAACAGCTACTCCGGAGCAGGCTCAGGAGATCCATTCTCACATCAGAAGCATTATTGCTGCAAAATATGGACAGGAAGTGGCTGATGAAGTTTCTATCCTTTACGGAGGTTCTGTAAAGCCGGACAATGCTAAAGAAATTTTCTCCCAGCCTGATATCGATGGTGGACTAATCGGAGGGGCTGCTTTAAAGCTGGAGGATTTCTCTAAAATTATTGAAGGATTTAATTCGTAGATTTCGGCTAAAGCCGATGGGATTATAATTTTTCATTCAATGGGCTAAAGCCCATTCCTATTGAATGTTTTACAAACCATATAGAATCAAAAACGGCGGCATCTTCGATGCCGCCGTTTTCTAAAAAAATCTAATTATTGAATATCGACTACATACATTGTTCCTTTGTCTACTTTTCCGGTTTTAGGAAGAATCTTGGCTTTCGGATTGCCGTTGCCGTCATCTAAAATCCCAAAATCGTCATCATTGAAAACTGCCAGTTTATTATTTCCCAAATAAACAATGCCTTCAAATTTATCATGCTCATAGCCTAATTTTGCAACCAGATCTACGGCTAAAACTTTGGATACCGGTTTTATCCCTGCATTGGTAATTTCATCCCAGGTGGATTGTTCCAGCGTTTTATTATTGATTTTCATTCCGTCCACAGCTGCAACATCGGTTCCGCTTACATCCGAAGCACCGGCTATATTGATCCTGTATACTTTTTTGGTACCACCCTGCGATCCGAAGTTTCCGTCTCTTTCGATGACCAAGAATTCCGTATTACTGATCGCTGTAATGTCACATACCGAATCTGAACCACCTCCGTTTTGCTTATACAGATACTGCTTGGTTTGTCCTGTTGCAATATCGAAAGTGACGATTCTTGTTAAGGTTGTGTTTGTGGCTAAGGCTTTAGTCGGCACATACATGGTAGACTGCATGGTTCCTACCAATGTTTTTCCGTCAGGAGTAATGCACAATCCTTCCATTCCTCTATTGGCTCTCCTTTTTGCAAGAACAGCCGGCAGTTTTCTTGGGCCGGTATTTACTCCTATCGGGCTTATTCTTTCCAGCTCTACCCCATCTGTATTGTAATGGACGATGTGAGGACCGTATTCATCAGACACCCAAAAAGTTCCGTCTGCTGCTGCTACAATACTCTCACTGTCCAGTCCGTAATTATCCGTTCCTAAAACATTTCCGGATGAATCATAGGCTGTTTCTCCTGTACTTCCCATTCCTGCGGGGTTTGGAAGGCCGGTGATCGGTTTTCCGGAAGGGTTTTTCAGTTTAATATACTTAATGACTTCAATATTACCCTCTGCATTGATCTTAAAATGCATAATGGTTGGGGTAAAATCAGGAACTGAAAATTTCTTTCCGTTCAGATAGTCTGTATTCGGACCCCGGTCGGTGATCACGTAAAACTCTCCTTTTCTAGTTGGATGTGCAGCTGCACCGGAACCGAATCCACCGTTAATGACGTTTACTCCATTAATGGTCACCAGGTTTGAAAAAGGAAATTCCTGGGGAAGTTTGGCATAATTGATATCCTGGCTGTTCATATTGTCGTCATCTTTACACGATACGAGCGCTGTGAACAGTATAGCAGATAACAGCAGTTTTTTCATAATTACTTTTATGCCGCGAAAATATACATTGATTGTAAACTCAGCCTGAACTTAATGATAATTATATTTTAAGAATATGTTTTTTGAAAACCACCCCGTCAACAATTCTTTGAATTTTTGCCACCCCTCCGCGGGAGGGGAATTTTGATCCGACGAATTGTGTCATTGTCATTATCAAAATCAGAGATTTTTATAGAATTATAAGTGAACTTCTTTTTCAAAAGTCTCAAAACTTCAAAATAACTAAAGTGTAAAAAGACTTTTTACTTCTTTTATTGGTTAAAATAAAAAAACGCACCTCATCGGGTGCGTTTTTCAATATTCCTGAAAAAGGAATTATTTTTTCTCTGTAGATCTCTGTAAAACTTCGTCTACCATTCCGTAGCCTTTTGCTTCCTCGGAAGTCATCCAGTAATCTCTGTCTGAAGCTTTTTCAACCCAGTCGTATGTTTGGCCTGAGTGCTGAGCAATAATGTCATAAAGCTCTTTTTTAAGTTTTAACATCTCTCTCAGGTTGATCTCCATATCAGAAGCTACCCCTTGAGCACCTCCTGAAGGCTGGTGAATCATTACTCTTGAATGCTTAAGCGCTGAACGTTTTCCTTTTTCTCCTGCCACAAGTAAAACCGCTCCCATTGAAGCTGCAATACCTGTACAGATGGTTGCTACATCCGGCTTAATGATCTGCATAGTGTCATAAATTCCCAAACCTGCATACACGCTACCACCCGGAGAATTGATGTAGATCTGGATATCTTTCGATGGATCTGCACTTTCCAAGAATAAAAGCTGTGCGGTTACAATGTTGGCAACCTGGTCGTCGATACCTGTTCCTAAAAAGATGATTCGGTCCATCATCAGACGTGAAAATACGTCCATCTGTGCAACGTTTAATCTTCTTTCTTCCATGATATACGGCGTAAGGTTCGTTGGGCCGTACATTCCCATATACTGATCGGTAGCCAGACCGCTGTTTCCTAAATGCTTTACAGAGAAATCTCTGAAGTCTTTTTTAATGTCCATATTTCTATTATGTATTATTAACTATTTTTTTCAAAGTTTAAATTACAACTTTTATTCCTAAAATTTTATAGGACTTTTTGTCACAGAATATGTGCCTGATGATCAGCAGAATGTCTGTAATCTATCTTTTCCTATCAACGTAGATGCCTTTGATGGGCGAATATTCGATAATATTGCTCAATCTGATCGAGGCTTGTTTCAGCAGGGTGATCTTTTTAATGAGTTCATAATATTTTGCCTCATCCGTGCCTCTGTATTCATCCAACTGGCGGGCTGTTTCTTTGATCAGGTAATCAATATACCTATATTTATGCAGCAGGACGTCGCCTTGTACCTGTTCGGCTATTTTGTCTCCGTAATTGGGTGGATAGATATTCCTGGAACCCCAGTTTTCAAGTTCATCCAGAGGCATTAAGGCATCAACCACCTTGGAAGTAATTTCTTCATCCATAAATGTCACAAAAAAATTGCCACTCCTCAGTTCATCTTTCTGGATACCTTCTTTTACCTGGTTGATGATGATTTCATTTCCTTTTACCAGAAAATTATACTGTTCTTCTTCAAAATGCATCAGGATTTCTTCAATAACCGTAATCTGATACTCTTCATTCTTTTCATTTCTTCTTTTCAAAACAATATCTCCGAACATCAGCATATGATCAACCAGTTTGCTTTCCATAAACAGGACATCATATAAATAGGGATCTTCCTTCTCTTCATCTAAAGGAACAATTTCCAGTTTGGGCTGAACTTTTTCCTTCTGCTGCTGAACATGCTGATTCTGGTTCTGGGTGATCTGCTTCTGGACATCCAGCTCATTGAAAAGGCTCTGCTCGGAAAGTCCGAATTTATTGGAAACCTCTTTCAGATAAACTTCTCTTTTCAAAGCGTTCTGAACAAAACCTACAGATTTTACAATATCCCTGATGGCTTCAGCTTTTTTAATCGGATCATTTCCGACTTCCTTTAAAAGAATTTCAGCTTTAAAATCAATAAAATCCATCGCCTCATTTTCGATGAATTTTTCTACATATTCCTGTGAATGTTTTCTGGAAAAGGAATCAGGATCGTCTCCATCCGGGAACAGGAGAACACGGATATTCATCCCTTCGGTCAGAAGCATATCAATACTCCTGAAACTGGCCTTGATTCCTGCATTATCACCGTCAAAAAGAATGGTTACATTTTCTGTAAGCCTTTTGATGAGTTTGATCTGCTCTGTTGTCAGGGATGTTCCCGAACTGGCCACAACATTCTCAATTCCTGACATGTGGAGCGCAATGACATCCATATATCCTTCTACAAGAAGACATACGTTTTTTCTTGAAATTGCCTGCTTACTCTGGTTTAATCCATAAAGTACATTGGATTTGTGATAAATTTCCGTCTCCGGAGAATTGAGATATTTGGCTGTTTTTACATTATTCTTCAGAATTCTGGCTCCGAAACCTAAAACCCTGCCTGAAAAACTGTGAATCGGGAAAATAACCCTTTCCCTGAATCGGTCGATTCCTGAAGGTGTGTTTTCAGGAAATATAGACAGTCCTGATTTTTCAAGGATTTCTTTTGTATATCCTTTCTCTTCGGCATACGCTGTGAAAGCATTTTTCTTCTCGGGTGAATAACCAAGCTGGAATTTCTTAATGATATCGTCTTTCAGCTCACGTTCTCTGAAGTAGGCCAAACCAATACTTTTCCCTTCTTCAGAATCCCAAAGAATTTCCTGATAATAGCTGTTCGCCACCTCATGAATTTTATACAGCTGGTCTTTCTCAGTTTGTGCATTTTTTGCTTCTTCAGAAAACTCGCGCTGATCTTCCTCAACTTCGATCCCGTATTTCTTTGCAGCGTGGCGAAGAGCTTCGGGATAAGTAAAATTTTCAATCTCCATCAGGAAAGAGATGGCAGTTCCCCCTTTACCTGTTGAGAAATCCTTCCAGATCTGCTTGCTGGGTGAAACAACAAAACTTGGTGATTTCTCCTCATGAAAAGGACTGAGCCCTTTGAAATTAGACCCCGCTCTTTTCAGCTGAACGTACTCTCCTACAATTTCTTCTACCCGTATCATTGAGAAAATTTTGTCTATGGTCTGTTTGGAAATCATGATGTAAAATTAAGAAATTAGTTTTTCAATGTTAAAATTAAATTTCCAAGAAAGCCATAATTTTCTGTCAAAACCTTATTTTTGGTGTTTTATATCTTGGATAAATTTGATACTTTCAATGATCAACGATTACAAAACATTTAATATCTATATCCCTTCTAAAAATTTTGTCTGGACAAGATCAAGAATAATTTTGATTTTAATGGCCATTTCATTTATTTCTATATTTTTTCTGTTGTATATTTTAAAAATTCCTGAAAAGCAGATTCCTAGATGGTTAGGGCTGAGCATTTTTGCTCCGATGCTAATTGGCTTTTTAGGATACCTTATAAATATGTGGTTTCCGGAAGAATTAAAAGGTAAAATTGAAGGAAAGCTTATCTTTGAAAAAGAAAAAATAACCATTGATAATGAAGTTTTTCTTATTAAAGATTTAAAATATATTGAAATTATCCAAAATGATCATAAAGGCCGCTACATTTCCCGCAATGCTTTTGATGGAATGTTTTCACAAGGCTGTAATAATATACTTAAAATAAGACTTTTAAATAATCTGGAAAAAAAGTGTTTCTTTCAGATTAATCATCCACGGGAACTTTTGCAAATATCAAATCAGCTAAATTTTTATATAGAAAACGGCTTACTCACCAAAGAAGCAAGAAACACTACATTAAATTATGGATTTTAAAATCAAAGCAATAGAAGACTGGCAGGAAGTTGTTGACAGCATCATTCCACAATTAAAGCATAACATTCTCCTTTTAAAAGGGAATCTGGGCGCAGGCAAAACGACATTTACCCAGTTTCTTCTTAAAAAACTGGAAAGCAGCGATGAAGTGAACTCTCCTACTTACTCCATTGTCAACGAATATAATACCCCAAAGGGGAAGGTTTACCATTTTGATCTTTACCGTTTAAAAAACATCGAAGAGGTGTATGACATCGGCATCGAAGAATATCTGGACAACGCTTTTTTATGCATCATAGAATGGCCTGAAGTGTATGAAGAAGAGCTGTACGGGCTTAACTACCACACTATGAGCATTGTGAATACGGGTGATGAAAGAGAAGTTTTATTCGAGTAAATATTATGTATCTTTGCTTACTAATTCATAGTAAAATAACAACCTGTAAGATCTAATTTAATTAAAGAATGAGTACTACAAACATTTTTACTCCTTTTACTGAAGAAGAATTGATGCCGAAGGAAGAAAAGTTGGAAGTTATCAAGAAAGGAAAACAATTCAGCATTGGGATTCCTAAGGAAACCTGTCTTAACGAAAGGAGAACGTGCATTACTCCCGACGCTGTACAGGTACTGGTAGAACATGGCCATGAACTTATTATAGAAGCAGGTGCCGGGGAAGGTTCTTTTTTTACAGATCTTCAGTATTCCGAATCCGGAGCAAAGATCACCAATGATCCTAAAGAGGCTTTCGGGCAGGATCTTATCTTAAAGATCAATCCTCCTACGGAAGAAGAAATTGAATACATGAAGCCGAATACTTATCTGGTTTCAGCACTTCAGATCAATCTCAGGGATAAAGATTACTTTTTAAAGCTGGCGGAAAGGAAAATCAACGCCATTGCATTTGAATTTATTGTAGACGAGTACAAGCAGCTTGCTTTGGTAAGGCTGGTTGGCGAAATTGCAGGAACGGTCTCTATTTTATATGCGTCAGAGCTCCTTGCTTTGTCAAATGGTTTAATGCTGGGAGGCATCACAGGAGTAAGACCTGCAGAAGTTGTTATTTTAGGAGCAGGTATTGTGGGTGAATTCGCTACAAAAGCAGCGATAGGACTTGGAGCAAGTGTAAGGGTTTTCGACAATTCACTTTCAAAGCTGAGAAGGCTTCATACCCTTGTAGACAGCCGAGTTCCGACTTCTATTATCGATCCGAAAGAATTAAGCAAAGCATTAAGACGTGCAGATGTTGTTATCGGTGCCCTTCCAAGATTGAATATGACCCCTATTGTTACAGAAGAAATGGTCACAAGAATGAAAAAAGGCAGCGTTATTATTGATATTACGATAGACAATGGCAAGGTGATCGAAACTTCCGAACTTACGACGATGGATAATCCTTACGTCATCAAACACGGCGTGATCCACTGCGGACTTCCGAACCTTACGTCCAGAATGCCGAGAACTACAACAAAAGCGATCTCTAATTTCTTCCTTTCCTATATTCTTAACTATGATGAAGAAGGCGGTTTTGAAAACATGCTGATCCGCAAAAACGAAATGAAGCAGAGCCTGTATATGTACAAAGGAAGACATACCAAAAAAGTGATCTGCGACCGTTTCGGGCTTACCTATCATGATATCAATCTTTTAATTTTCTAATGAAAAAACTTAAATTCTATTTAATAGGTCTTATTCCGGGGCTGATCCTCGTATTTTTTATTTTGAACAAAAAAGGGGCAAGCTGCAGTGGATACCTTCCCAACAGTCGTGTGATTGCAGAAACCCTGTCTAAAGAGTTCACCTATTCTGAAGATTTCAAAAACGGAATGAGCACGTATAAAATTGATGAAAAATTTGTAAAAGACAGCATCATTACCAAAGGAAAAGTGGATTTTGACAGAAGTCATGCACAGAAAAAACCTTGCCCTGACTACGTTCTCACCTATCCTGAAAAGAATCCTGTTTACGAAATTACATTTGAAAAATGTGAGGAAACAGTGACTTTAAACAGCCTGAAAAAACTTAAATAATCCTGATCTTTTAGTTAATTTTGCTGAAAGATCATTAAAGCTATTTTTATGGAAGGCAATTACTACATGATCCACGATTATCTGATATTCATTGGAGTTTTTGCTATTTTCTTTCTGCTTACCGTCAGTATTTACCTGTTCAGTCAAAACAACAGGATCAAACAGAGAAATACCCGCCTTTCCGAGACCAACAAACTCATCGAGCAGAAGCTGAATGAAGTTCAGCTGGAACATATCGGTACAAAGCTGAATCCGCACCTGTTTAAAAATATCCTGAACTCCGTACAGTCGCATGCTTACCAGACGTATATGTCCCTGGATAAGCTCGCCAACGTCCTGGATTATATCCTCTACGAGAGCAATAACAAATTTGTAAGTCCCAAAGAGGAACTGGATTTTGCCTTAAGCCTTATTGAAATCAATAAAATAAAGATCAATCCCCTTTTTGATTTCAGGATCAAATCCAGGATCGATAAATCTGATGCCCTCTACGAAGAAAAGGTTTTTGCTCCTCTGATATCCGTTGACCTTATTGAAAATGCCTTCAAGCATACCGATTTTCTGGCCCAGGATTCTTTCATTTCAATCCATATTGAGCTTGAAAACAGGATTTTTATGATGAAAGTGAGCAACAAGGCTTCATTAAAAAACAGTCTTGCAAAAGAAAACAGCGGTTTTGGAAGCCAGTCTCTGGACCAGAGGCTTAAAATGATCTACAACAACCATTACCATCTGGAAAAAAGTTCGAAAAACGGTATATTCACAGCAGAATTAAAAATCAATTTAGGAGAATTCTATGATAAAATGCGTTATTCTTGATGATGAATTACTGGCCATCAGCTATTTAAAACTTCTATGTGAGCAGATCGAGAATGTAGAAGTGGTAAAAGCATTTAATGATCCTAAAATTTTTCTGAATGAAATAGACAGCCTCGACTGCAATCTCTGTATCCTTGATATTGAAATGCCGGGTATGACAGGCCTCCAGGTAGCAGAGCGCATTTCCGGGTCTAAAAAAATCATATTTACCACCGCCTACAAAGAATATGCGGCAGAAGCTTTCGACCTTAATGTGGTAGATTACGTGAGAAAACCCATCAAAAAAGAAAGACTGATCCAGGCCTTCGAAAAAGCAAAAGAGCTGGTAGACGTTCCTCATAAAAAAGATTTAATTGAATGGAACACCAATATCGGCAGAACCGTGATTTTCACGGAACAGATCACTTATATTAAAACCTCTGAGATCGACAGTCGCGACAAAGACATAATCCTGAACGACGGCACTACCATCGTCCTGAAAAACCTGACTTTTAAGAATCTTCTTGAAATGCTTCCTCCTAAAGACTTTGCACAGGTAAACAAAAAAGAAATCATTGCTCTGTCTTCCATCAAAGCTTTTTCTACCAACGAAATCATTACCACTGTTCAGATAGAAAATAATTCCCTGAAGTTACAGATTGGCGAAGCTTATAAGCATTCATTAATGGAACTGTTTGGAAAGTAACTTCACTTCCCATGATTAGTATTTGATAATTTGCAGGCTTCATTTCTCTCATATCACCCTTTTTAAAGGGATGATTTTAAAAACTGTGTTTATTAAAATCCATTTTATTACATTTTTCAGAACATTTATTACATTTTAAAAAGAGAAGTTGTTAACATCAATATATTCTTATCAACTTTGCATTAAAATATCGGAATCATGAATTGGGGAAAATACAGAAACATTATCTTTTACATCAGTACCATTGCATTCTTTTCATGCCTGATGTACTGGTTTTTTATTGAAGGTAAGACGTTGGAAATAGGAGAAAACATCACCCCCGGTAAGTCCACTGGCACTACAATGTGGGAAAACTTCTCGGATTCTTTTCTGACAAATCTTCATCATCCTCTCGCACTGCTTCTAGCCCAGATCGTTACCATTATTCTGGTAGCCAAACTTTTCGGATGGATCTGTGTGAAGCTAAAACAGCCTTCAGTAATCGGAGAAATGATTGCCGGTATCGTACTCGGTCCATCCCTTTTCGGACTTTATTTCCCTGAACTTTCAGCTTTTATTTTCCCAAAAGAATCATTACCCAATCTACAGTTCCTAAGCCAGATCGGTTTGATCCTTTTTATGTATATCGTAGGAATGGAACTTGATTTAAGTGTACTTAGAAAAAAAGCGCATGATGCCGTGGTGATCAGCCATGCAAGTATCATTATCCCTTTTGCACTGGGAGTCGGACTCTCTTACCTGATTTATAAGGAATTTGCTCCGGAAGGTATCCAGTTTAGCTCCTTTGCTCTATTTATAGCCATTGCCATGAGTATTACAGCATTTCCAGTACTGGCAAGGATTGTACAGGAAAGAAATCTTCACAAGACAAAAATAGGAACCGTTGTGATTACCTGTGCAGCAGCAGATGATATTACGGCATGGTGTATCCTGGCGGCAGTTATTGCCATTGTAAAAGCCGGATCTTTTTCAGGATCAGTATTTGTGATCCTGATGGCCATTCTGTATGTTTTCATCATGATCAAGGCAGTAAGACCGTTCCTGAACAGAATCGCAGAGTCTCAGAAAGGAAAAGGTTTCATCAATAAAGGGCTGGTTGCCATCTTTTTCCTGGTACTGATCATATCATCTTATGCAACGGAAGTTATTGGTATCCACGCACTTTTTGGAGCATTCATGGCTGGTGCTATTATGCCCGAAAATGTAAAATTCAGAAATCTTTTCATAGAGAAAGTAGAAGATATTGCTTTGGTTCTATTACTCCCTCTTTTCTTTGTATTTACCGGATTGAGAACCCAGATCGGACTGCTGAATGATCCTCATTTATGGAAAATCGGAGGATTGATCATTCTCACTGCAGTAGTCGGTAAATTTGTAGGAAGTGCACTGACCGCAAAATTTCTGAACATGAGCTGGAAAGACAGCCTCACCATTGGCGCATTAATGAATACCAGAGGACTTACAGAGCTGATTGTTCTGAATATCGGGTATGATTTAGGGGTTTTAGGCCCTGAGCTGTTTGCCATGCTTGTGATTATGGCACTTTTTACCACTTTTATGACCGGGCCTTGTCTTGATCTGATCAATTATCTTTTTAAAGGTAAAAAATCAATGATAGAAGAGGATGAAGAAGAGGAAAATGATGCCAAATACCGAGTCCTCCTATCATTTGAAACAGCAAAATCAGGAAGTACCCTCATCCATCTTGCAGATAATCTCACTCATAAAATGAACGGGAATAAAAGTGTAACCGCCATGCATATTGCCCCTGTTGATGAGCTTCACACTTTTGATATCAACCATTATGAAAAAGAGCAGTTCAAAGATATCATTGAAACATCCCGTGATCTGAATTTGGAAATAACCACCCTTTTCAAAGCTTCCACAGATATTGAAAACGATCTTACGAGCATTTCGAATAAAGGAAATTACGATCTTCTGCTGATTATGCTCGGTAAATCGATGTACGAAGGAAGCTTACTGGGCAGACTCCTGGGATTCACCACAAAGATCATCAATCCCGAGAAACTCCTGAATACAGTAAAAGGGAAAGGAAACATTTTCAACAATTCTCCTTTTGACGACTTTACACTGCAGATTCTGGACAAGACCAATATTCCGGTAGGGGTTCTTGTGGAAAAAGATTTCAAATCGGCGGACAGAGTGTTTATTCCTATCTTTAACCTGAGCGATTTTTACCTTCTTGAGTATGCCAAAAGACTGATTAATAATAACAATTCGCAGATTATCATCCTGGATGCAGCCGGACAGATCCGTAACAATATCGAAGTAAAAGAATTAATCAGAAGTATTGAGCAGGTAGCACCCAATCATATTACTTTATATAACGAAAAAAAGATTGAAAAAGACTTTCTTAACTCCCAGGATCTGATGCTGATCAGCAGCAAAAGCTGGAAAAACCTGATCGATACCAAAAGTCTCTGGCTGTCTGATATTCCTTCAACCTTAATTATCTCTAATCCCTGATGACACGGCCATTTCCAATGTATTTTGGACATTACAGCACTAAAGCAGTATATTTATAGAAACATTCAGTATGTGCCGATATGCTATGGTAGCTTACAAGCCCCATTATGCCTGTTTCAGCTGCCAAAAAACCTTTAAACGCTATCTTTTAAAATATGTTGACAGGAATGCAGACATTTCTGTTGATGCCAAATGCCCGCAATGCGGAGAATTAATGGCCAATATGGGGCTTGATTTTAAATCTCCCGCAAAAAATGATGACAAACAGTGGCAGTATATCAAAAGCCTGTACCGTGTGGGAATTACCTTTCATTCCTGCGGATGTTCCGGGCCCGGATATATTCCTGAGGACAAAGAAACACTGATTTCTTATCTGGAACAGATCCGCTCCGATTACCAGGAGTCTCTTAGATTCTGGAGAAACCGTACAGAACCCGAAAATAAGGCAGAGCGCGAAAAAGATTATCAGAGAAACTGGCAAAAACTATCAACTGTCAGCAATAAGGCTAAAAAGGAAGGGGTAAGCAACCTTGAAGGAATAGATTACTGGATCAAAAGAATCCATGAAATAGAAGAACGCCTGCGTATTGCTGCCCAATAAAGAATATTCACTACTTTTAAGCATTATTTCCAGAGAAAAGTAATTGAAGCTAATTTTATATGAAAAAAATAAGTCTGGTATGCCTTGGGCTTTTCATTTTTACGGCGTGTAAAAATGAATCAAAAAAAACAGGGCATGAAACTGTAATTACTAAAAAAGACAGTGTTCCTGCCCAAACCACTACTACAGAAAATAGACCTGCAGCTGAAACCAAAGAAATTCCTGTCCTGAAAGAATGTACAGAAAAACAGATTGAATACGAAACCGAACAGGAATGTATCTTTAAAAACATCAGTATTGACAAGGTTTATCAAAGAACAATAAAAGATAAGGACATTGAAAAGGCAGAGCTTCTACTGGCCGATCTGCCGGAAAAAAGTGTTACAAAAGACATAAATAATGACGGCCTTATCTCTATAACCTACACCGTTGCTCCTAAAAAGACAGACATTGAATTCCAGTTTGAAGGCGGCGTAACAACTTTAAGTCTGGAACAGCTTGATAAAGATGTAAAAAGAATAATTATCCACAGTGCCGATTAATGAAACCGGAATGAAGATGAGAATTCAATCAAAAATATTCTGAGTTTAAAAAATATTTTATACCTTCGCTCTGTGAATTTCAATAGCGCAACATATTATTACAGAATTTTTAACTCAGATCTGGGCTAGGATTCTTATGAACATAACTTAAACCTCGTCCCAGGACGGGGTTTTTTATTTTAAAAATTAAAAAGATGAAAATAAGTATTATTGGTATAGGGTTAATCGGGGGCTCAATGGCTTTAAAGTTAAGGGAAAAAGGCATTGCAGATTTCATCTACGGAATCGATAATAACCAGCAGCATATCAGTGAAGCGCTGAGCCTTAATATTATTGATGCAGGTACAGATCTCGAATACGGCGTTAAAAATGCCGACTTTATTATTATTGCCGTTCCTGTGGATGCAGCCAGAAAGCTACTGCCCGGAGTGCTGGACCTTATATCCGATAAACAGACTGTGATGGATGCCGGATCTACCAAAGCCGGAATTGTAAATGCCGTGAAAGATCATCCTAAGCGTTCAAGGTTCGTAGCCTTCCACCCGATGTGGGGTACAGAAAACAACGGTCCCGGATCTGCCGTTTCCGAAAGTTTTACCGGAAAGGCCGGGGTAATCTGCAATAAAGAAGAATCTGCGGGCGATGCGCTTCAGTTAGCCGAAAAAGTGGCAGAAAGCCTGGATATGCACCTGATCTACATGAATGCTGAGGACCATGACATTCATACGGCCTATATTTCCCATATTTCCCATATTACATCCTATGCTCTGGCCAATACTGTTCTGGAAAAAGAACGTGAGGAGGAAACTATTTTCCAGCTTGCCAGTTCCGGTTTTTCCAGCACCGTTCGTCTTGCCAAATCTCATCCTGAAATGTGGGTTCCTATCTTTAAACAAAACAAAGAAAACGTACTGGATGTACTGAATGAGCACATCACCCAGCTTAGAAAATTCAAGGCTGCACTGGAAAAGGAAAACTATGAATATCTTGAAGAGCTGATCAGTAATGCCAACAGGATCAGGGGAATTTTGAGGTAATTTTTTGGGCAAAAAGACGAATTTGCTGATTCGATGATTTGATTATCCGCTAAATTATTACAATATTCAACTAAAAAGGGCAAACTCGATTGTATTAACCGGTTTGCCCTTTTGCTTTTTATTATTCAGCCTTTTCGCTTCTTAACATTCAGGAACGTTTACTGCTATAGCCAACCCTCCTTCTGAAGTTTCCTTAAAACGGTCACTCATGGACAAAGCGGTTTCCCACATCGTCTGAATTACCTCATCCAATGTTACTTTTGCTTTTGCAGGATCACTTTCAAGGGCAATATTGGCTGCTGTGATTGCTTTCATGGCACCCATTGTATTTCTTTCGATGCATGGAATCTGTACAAGTCCTCTGATCGGGTCGCAGGTAAGCCCAAGGTGGTGCTCCATAGCAATTTCCGCCGCCATTAATACCTGGCCTATGCTTCCTCCTAAAATTTCTGTAAGCCCCGCTGCTGCCATCGCTGAAGAAACTCCTATTTCCGCCTGGCATCCGCCCATTGCAGCAGAAATCGTTGCATTTTTCTTGAATAATGTTCCAATCTCCCCGGCTACAAGCAGAAATCTTACGATATCATCTTCACTTGTGAATTCCGTAAAGGCCTGTGAATACATTAAAACAGCCGGAATTACTCCGCTGGCGCCATTCGTAGGTGCTGTGATGATCCTTCCGAAGCTGGCATTTTCTTCATTGACAGCGAGTGCAAAACAGGCAATCCATTTATTGATATTCGTGAAATTCTCTTCTGCATCCACAACCTGCTGAAACCATTCATCAATATTGTTATAGATTTTATCTCCCAATAGCTTCCTGTTGATTCCCGCAGCTCTTCTGGTAACATTTAAACCTCCAGGTAAAATGCCTTCTTTATTTACTCCTTTGTAGATGCATTCTTTGATATTTCTCCAGATATTCAGGGCTTCCTTTCTCGTTTCTTCCTGGGATCTCCAGCTTTCTTCATTGACAAGTATCAGATCTGAAAATCTTTCAAAACCTAGCTTTTCACAGTATTTTATAATATCCGAACCGTGATGACATGGATATAAGGTCCGCACACAGTGCTTCTGTATAGAGTTTTTTTCCTGACTGGCGATGAATCCGCCGCCTACGGAATAAAAGTCCTGGACAAGCTCGGTTCCGTCTTCAAAAACAGCCTTAAAAATCATTCCGTTAGGATGAAAATCAAGGGATTTATTCATATTTAAAACCAAATGATGCCCATAAATGAAAGGAATTTCTTTTTCTCCTCCAAGATTAAGGATCTGGTCTTTTTTTATTTTCTCTATTTTTTCATCAATTTTTGAGGTGTTGATGGTTGTAAAATCTTCGCCGTTCAACCCGAGCATTCCGGCAATATCTGTTCCGTGCCCGATCCCCGTTTTGGCTAAAGAACCAAAGAATTCAAGGAAAACTTCCTTTACCTCTTCAATTGATCTTTCTCTTTTTATAATCCTGATGAATGCTGACGCAGCATTCCAAGGCCCCATCGTATGTGAACTGGACGGGCCTATTCCTACTTTAATAATTTCAAAAACCGATATTGATTCCATAAATCACTGTTCATTTCCACTGAAAACAAAGATACATGATAAAATATTAATACCATCAGTCTGAAATTAGGTTTCTTTTTAATTTACCATTTCAGGCTTTCTTCGTGCTGGGAAATATCAAGTCCTTTCTCTTCAGACTCTTCAGAAACCCGGAGAGTGATCATTGCATTCGTTATTTTATATAAAAGCAGGGAGCCAAAAAACGTAAAAACCGATACAAGCACCAAAGCGGCCATATGGTGGGCAAAAACCTCAATACCCCCATGAAGAAGGCTGGCATTTTCGCCATGGGCAAAAACAGCGGTAAGGATCATTCCCATAATTCCCCCTACTCCATGGCATGCAAAAACATCCAGGGTATCATCTATCTTCTTTAAAGCTTTCCAGTTTACCATCAGGTTAGAAACAATAGCTGTTGCAAATCCTATAAAAAGACTTTCCGGGATACTTACAAAACCACAGCCGGGAGTAATGGCAACAAGTCCTACAACAGCCCCGATGCAAGCTCCCAATGCGGAAACACTTCTTCCGTTGATCCTGTCAAAGAATATCCAGGTCATCATGGCAGAGGCAGAAGCAATGGTAGTTGTTCCAAAAGCCGTTGCTGCAGAGGCGTTTGCACTTAAGGCAGAACCTGCATTAAAACCAAACCACCCGAACCACAGCATACCGGTTCCAAGAAGGACATAAGGAATATTGGAAGGCTCATGATGCGGGTTTTTCCTGTTTCCAAGCACTAAAGCACCTGCTAAAGCGGCAAAACCGGCACTCATGTGGACAACCGTTCCGCCTGCAAAATCTTTTACTCCAAAATATTTATTCAAAAGGCCGTCGGGATGCCACACCATATGGCAGAGCGGTGTATAAATGAATAAGCTGAAAAGCACCATGAACAGCAGATAAGAAATAAAACGTACCCGCTCGGCAAAGGAACCTGTAATAAGAGCCGGAGTAATCACAGCAAATTTCATCTGAAAAAGGGCAAAAAGGACGAAAGGAATAGTGGAAGCCATCATTTTGTGAGGTAATGCCCCAACATGGCTGAAAAACGGATAACTCAACGGGTTTCCTATGATTCCGTAATGGACTCCATTAATGTCAAAGCCTAAAGAATCACCAAATGACAGGGAGAATCCGACAACCACCCATAAAATAGAAATAACACCAAGGGCAATAAAACTTTGGAGCATTGTAGAAATTACATTTTTCTTTCCTACCATTCCTCCGTAAAAAAATGACAGCCCGGGTGTCATCAGTAATACAAGTCCGGCAGCAGCAAGAATCCAGGCCACATCTGCTCCTACGATCTTGTCTTCGCTAAGAAAGTTTCCTGTGTTGGGAAGATCTGCTACAGGACTCCAGAATAATCCTCCGAATGCCACAAGGGTAATGACAGAGAATGAAACGATCCATTTTAAACCAATTTTCATATAATTTATATTTTACCCCATCAAAATTAAATATAAATTTTATAAAAACATATAATTTCACAAAATACCCCTTAAAAAAAACATGACAAGCATTCATTTATACATTTTAAACAAATACTTCCTTTAATATTTTAGATACTTCCTTATATTTTGTCGCAGGAAAAAGATGAGTCCCGCCTTTGATGATGTAATCCGGCTTTGAATATTTAATGGGAAAAACAATGTCTTTATCTCCCAATATCTGTATAACCTCCGGTGTTTCCTCAAACTTCCATTCGGAGACCTTTTCTACAGACCATTTCAGATAATAAGGATCTCTGACCCTGAAATATTCGAGGATCCTGGGATTTTTAGGATCAAATAGTTTTCTGACTACCGAATAGACATTTGCGGCTTTATCATTAAACATTCCTACAGGAAGTATCCTCGGAAGCTTTGTAATCTCGCCGGTCTTTATAAATTTAGATTTTTCCTTATCTGATTTAATGCTTCCCAGGATGACCACTTTTTGTGCAGGTTTCAGTTTATTGATTTCCTGCACCATAATACCGCCAAATGAATATCCCAACAGGAAGAACGGCTCGGAATCGTCTACTTTTTCCGCCATTCTTGCTACATAGGAATGAAAAGGCTCATTTTTTTCAGGGATAAGCCAGTCTATAAAAACCAATTCGCAGTTTTCGGGAAATTCCAGTCTTTCAAGCACTTTAAAATCTGCTCCGAGACCGCTTACTACATAAATTTTCATAGTACTAATTTAAGAAAAACATGGTAAAGAATTTAAAATGATTCGATCAGATTCTTTCCATAAAAAAAGGACGATTTATAAAAACCGTCCAATATTTTATTTCAGTATATCTTACTTATTTTTTCTTTACAGGAACTCTGTTGTCGTTATCCAGCTTTTCCGTAGAAACTTTGAACTGGATGTCCATTTCGTTCTTGATGAAATAATCTTTCAGTGAAGACTGGTAGAACACTTTGAAATCTCTTCTGTTTAATGAGAATTTCGCAGATTCCACTACTACAGTAAACTGGGTTACATATACGTTTGCCGGGAAAGAAATTGTTTTTCTAACTCCTTTGATGGTAACATCACCGTATACTGTTGAATTGTACTCACTGTTTGCCAGAGGAATAATTTTAGTCAGATGGAATTTTGCGATCGGGAATTTTTTCACTTCAAAAAAGTTGGTGCTTTTCAGCTCATTGGTAAGCTTTATCTGATCTTCATCAGAAACATCTCCCGCCATCATGCTTCTCATATCTATAATAAACTCTCCGTCCACAAGAACAGTTTTATCAAAATTGAATTTCCCGCTTTTCAGCTTTACTGTCCCTGAATGCGAAGAAGCCTCAGTTTTTACAACTTTATATCCCCACCACCTGATCTCCGATGAAGTCACTTTGGAAACCTTATCAAATTTCTTCTGTGCAGAAACAAATGATATGCTTACACACATCATAGCAAACAATAGTAATCTTTTCATTCTTTTTTATTTACAATTCAACAAAAATAAAAAAAAGTGTAGAACTTCTACACTTTTAACAATCTTTTTTTGATTAAATTATTTAGCAGTCACCTTTACAAGCATATCGATGTCATCTTTCACAAAAACATCCTGCATGGTAGACTTGTAAGCAACATCAAATTTCTGTCTGTCGAAAGAGAATTTATCAGAAACCAGACTTACCACTCCTTTGCTGTAAGCAATTTTTGCAGGGAAAGTAATTGTGTTTGTTTTTCCTTTTACAGTAAGGTTTCCTGTTACTAAAGAATTATAGATCTTATCGCTGTTTTTCTTTACAGAAGTAATCTTGAAAGAAGCAGTCGGGAATTTTTCAACTTCAAAGAAGTCACCGTTCTTAAGGTGTCCGTTTAATTTCTGCTGGTATTCTCCGGTAAGGTCAGTTGAAGTAATAGAAGTCATATCTAAAACAAAGTTTCCTCCTACAAGGTTGTTTCCTTTCATGATCATGTCTCCGGATTTTACTTTCACAGTCCCGTCGTGAGAGCTTGCTTCAGATTTTGCTACTTTGTACCCCCACCAGTGAACATCAGATGCTACTACTTTTTTTGACTGTCCGAATGCAAGGCCACCAGCTAAAACTGCTAATAAGAATATTTTTTTCATTTGAATAAGTTATTTACTTGTTTAATGGTGCAAATGTAGCCAACTTATCCGATAGATTTCATTGATGTATATCAATAAAACCAATTATTTCTATGAATAATATCATCCCATAAAAAAACTCCGAAAATTTCGGAGTTTTGTATTTTAATTCTGATAGTAAGCGGTATATAATGCGGCACCTTTTAGCGCCGTGTGGTTTTGCTTGATCAAATAGATCGGAGTGTTTTTGAGCAGTCCTTCCATTTTATCACTGATCTTGAATTTATCATAGAATTTATCTTTATCGATATACTCCCTGATTGTTTGCGGAATATCTCCCGAGATCAGTAACCCCCCGGTTGCTTTAAGCTTCAGGACAAGGTTGTTTGCCTCTCTTGCCAGGAATTCAACAAAGGTATCCAAAGCAATTTTACAGATAAGAACATCTTCTTCTACGGCAGCTTTGTAAATTTCTTCTACAAAGTTCCCCTGAGCAAGACGTTCTGCTAGCCATTCCGGCTCCGGATGTCTTTTTACATCTCTCAGGAATCGGTAAATATTGAAGAGACCTGTTTTAGAAAGTACATTTTCCCAGCTCACAATACCATAGATATTGTTTAGGAACTGATAAAACTCAACTTCAACATTGGTTCTCGGTGAGAATTCGGAGTGCCCGCCTTCCGTTGCAAAAGGTCTCAGGTTCTTCCCGTCAAAGAAATAGCCGGCTTCACCCAGCCCGTTTCCGGGCGCCAGGATCGCTACATTTCCTTTTTCAAGATGTCCGCTGGTATAGATCGGATCCAGATCACTGTCCTCAAGAAGTGCCATTCCGTAGGCCGATGCTTCAAGGTCGTTCAGCAAATCTCCTTTCTCAAACCCGAAATCTCTGGTATATTCTTCAATATCCAAGTCCCAGCCTAATCTTGCAGGACTACTTTTACCATCAATTACAGGACCGGGAACAGCCACCGTAAGCCTTTTTACATTGGCCAGCTGATTATCCTGAATGAATTTTCTTAATATGTCAGAAAATGAATTATAATCTTTGGTATTATATTCATTCTGAATTTTTACCTCAAGGCCTCCGTTAGCGGAAACAAAATAGCCTAAGATGGTAGTATCTTCACGGAGACTTGCACCAATGATCGTTACATTATCATTATTAGTGTTCTCTACTCCTGGTAAATAAAGCGGAAATTTTGGATTCAAAATCATAACCTCAAATTTTATCAAATATAATAATAGTTTTCGTAAATCCTGCAGGGAAGCAAAAAACCTTTTCATTTTCACGAAAAGGTTTGGCTAATAATTGTTTATATATAAATCTAACTACTTTCCTAATGGAATATTGTATCCGAATCCTACTCCGATGTTCCCCACATTGTAATCCTGACCGGCCAAATCACCTTTGTCACCTACAAAAACTTTCTGATACTGTACGAAGAAGTTCCAGTCTCTGTTGTGGTAACCGATTTCCGGCTTGATATAGAAACCTCCGTCCGGTCTGTTTACAGAACTATTGGCAGCCACTTTGTCATCTCCAACAAGGAAACCGTATCCTAAATCCGTTCCAAAATAGAAACCGGTCTGCTTAGGATAAATTCTGATCAAAGCTCCTACAGGGATTACTCCTACATCATTATTATCATAACCATTGTTGCTTTTTCCAAAATAGTGGGTATATCCTGTTGCGATACCTAAACCAAATCCGGGAGTGATCAAATTCTGGTAAGAAACGTCTACACCTACAGCTGCAGAAAGATTATCTGCCGGAACTGCCAAACCAGCGTTTGCTCCTACCTTGATCATATTATTCATTTTTGAGCTCTGTGCACTTGCGATACCTGCTGTTAAAATACCAGCCAGTAATATTGCTTGTTTTACCATTTTCATAACTCTAATTTTAAATTTTACTAATGCAATAAGCTGTAAAAATCGTGCCAAGGAAAGCTTTTTCTTTGATTTTAACACTCAATCCTGTTGTAAAATAATGAATATCAATATGTTAATTTTTATTAAAATTTAAATGATTGTTTAAGTATATTCTTAATAAACACTAATATTACGGATTCTTAACCCTTATCATTTTAACCTTTTTCTTTCTCTATCATCCAAAAATCAAATCTCTCACCATGCCTGATTCATTACTATATAATAAACACTTACTCTGGCGTGCCGGCTTTGGAATCGGAATCGACCAGATTGAGGATCTGAACAACAAGAATGTGAAACTGCTGATCAGTGATTTGTTTACACAGAAAAACTTTACAGAAATTGGTTATGACACCCCTGATGCAGATGTTTCAGACTATACAATGGATAGCAGAACACCGGCGGAAAAGAAAAAAGAGATGCAGCAGATGATCAGGCAGCAAAACAATGAGCTGAACCTGAATTTTCTGGAAAAAATGGTGAACGGTAAAGATCAGATGAGGGAAAAGATGGCGTTTTTCTGGCATGGCCATTTTGCTACCAGGATCAATAATTCAAAATTTAATAAACAGCTTCTCAATACGATAAGGAAAAATGCACTGGGAAATTTTAAAGATCTTCTTTTTGAGGTGAGTCAATCTCCTGCTATGCTGAATTTCCTCAACAACCAGCAAAATAAGAAAGGTCATCCGAACGAAAATTTCGCCCGTGAAGTAATGGAATTGTTTACCATGGGAAGGGGAAATTACACTGAAAAAGATATCAGGGAAGCTGCCAGAGCTTTTACAGGCTGGGGATATGATAAGGAAGGTTATTTTAAAGAAAGAACAAATCTTCATGATGCAGGTTCTAAAATATTCCTCGGAAAAACCGGAAATTTTACGGGAAGTGATATTCTAAATATGATCCTTGAGCAGAAGGCCACAGCAAGATTTATTACGGCAAAGATATACAAGTTCTTCGTTAATGAAAATGCAGACCGCACTATTGTGGAGCAACTGAGTACAAATTTCTACAATTCCGGGTACGATATCCAAAAACTGATGACCGAAATCTTTTCCAGTTCGTGGTTTTATGACAAAAAAAATATCGGAAACCGGATCAAGTCTCCTATAGAACTGATGGCAGGAATGATGCGGATACTTCCTATGAATATTCAGAATCCGGAAAACCTCATCGTTTATCAGAAGCTGCTGGGACAAATGCTTCTCTATCCACCCAATGTAGCAGGCTGGCCAAGCGGCAGATCGTGGATAGACAGTTCAACCCTGATGCTTAGACTTCAGATTCCACAGATCTGGTCCGGATTGCGTCCTTTAGAATATAGTCCCAGACAGGACGATGATATTGATATGGGAATGAAATCCCGTGAAACAGCTTTCAACAAATCATTTAAGAACCCTAATATTACCATCGACTGGGGCAGACTGGAAAAAGTATTTGCTGACAAAAAGTGTGAAGATTATCTGATCCAGAATACCAAAACCCTTGATATGTATTCTGTAAAGAATTTTTCGGATAAAAGTATGAAGATGAATATTATTAATTTGATGTCTACACCGGAATACCAGTTAAGTTAGGAAGTAGATTTTAGGTTGCAGGTAATGACAGTTGCCGTTTAATTCTAAAGCCTTTGATTTCATTGTTGCAACAGAATATGAATAAATAGATCAATCATAAATAAAATGCAGCCCAGTCCTGCAACCTAAAATCTGCCAACTGCCACCTTCCACCTTAAAAAACAATATTATGCTAATCAAAAGAAGAGAATTCCTTAAAGTAAGTTCATTAGCTGCCGCATCACTTATGATGCCCAATTTCCTGAAAGCAATGACATTTGACTACGCCCTGGAGCCGAATCAGAAAATTCTTGTGGTATTGCAGTTTACAGGAGGAAATGACGGGCTAAATACCATTATTCCTTCAAAAAACGATATTTATTTCAGGGAAAGGAACAGTATAGCAATCAAAGATTCTTTACCGTTGAATGATGAAACGGGGATTAATCCGGCACTGTCCTATTTTAAAGAACTTTTCGATAACGGTGAGCTTTCGGTGATGAATAATGTAGGTTACCCGGATCCTGATAAATCCCATTTCAGAAGTATGGATATCTGGCACTCCGCCAGCCGCAGTGATGAATTCCTGGAAACCGGATGGCTGGGACGTTTTCTTGATGAAGAATGCTACCGGTGCGAGCATCCAACACAGGCTCTGGAGGTTGACGATATGCTGAGCCTGGCACTGAAAGGGGAAAATAATAAAGCATTCGCCTTCAAAGATCCGAAAAGGCTTTACCAAACGAGCCAGGAGAAATACTTTAAATCGCTCTACGATCATCATCATGACGATGAAACAGTTTCCTATTTATATCAGACTTTAGGTTCTACTATTAATAATGCCGATTATATTTTCGAAAAAAGTAAGTCTAAAAAAACGGAACAGACCTACCCAAATTCTCAGCTGGGAAAGGATTTTAAAACCGTAGCTTCCCTGATTAAATCTGACATCAATACGCAGGTTTATTATCTTTCGGTAGGAAGTTTTGATACCCATGTGAATCAAAATGACAGGCAGAAAAAGCTGTTCAGCGATATTAATGAAGCAATAAAATCTTTTGTAACTGATCTGAAAAGCAATGGAATTTTTGAAAATGTACTGTTAATGACTTTTTCAGAATTTGGAAGGCGGGTTGCCCAAAATGCCAGCAACGGGACAGATCATGGTACAGCCAACCAAATGTTTTTTATAAGCGGCGGGCTTAAAAAGAAAGGGCTCCTGAACGCACTTCCTGATCTGCAAAAGCTGAATGAAGGCGACCTGATCTATACCGAAGATTTCAGAAAGGTTTATGCTACTGTTCTTAAAAACTGGCTTAAAGCGGATTCTTCCAAAGTGCTGGGCTGGAAGAACGGAGTCTATGATTTTATATAATTGGATCTAAATAAAACTGCCACTCTGATTATATTAATCAAAGTGACAGTTGATTAAATTTTACAGGTTTTTGCGCCTGTAAAATTTGGACATCGTAATGTTTTTTATTTATTTTGAAATCTCTCACAGATTTTACAGATGCGCAGATGTTTGCACTTTATTTTACTGTTTGAAGACTTTTGTGAAGCTGTCTTTTTCAAGAGTTTCCAGTGAGAAATCGAAATCAGCTTCTGCTTTTTCCGTTGTAATCTCAGCACCAAGCTCTTTTACAAGCTCGTTGAAAGACATGGCTTCATACCATTGCTGATACAATGCACTTGTTGCCATCATGGAAACCTGGTTATTTCCTGAAACATGAGAATGTCCGGCTCCGAAATTCAATAATACGAAACATTGTTTTTCGTTTTTGGTGACCAGCATTCCCAGAATTGTTTGCTTCTGAACAGAGTTACATCTGGCTTCTGCAAAGAGATTGTCAGGATTCATCATATAGCTGTAGGAAATATCGTCTCCTTTTCCGATCACGATTTTATAACCGCAATTCGCATCTCCGCTGAAAACGTTATTCATAACAAGCGTTGGCATACACTGTCCTTTGTTGGCATAAAGATATTCAACGGCACCGTGAGGAGCGGAAGTTATATCTCCGGAATACATCAGTTGGCCGTCACCCTGATTATAAGCGGCATTCCAACCTATTTTTCCAGCGATATTCAGTCCTGAAAGATCGAGATCCCAGGCACCCCATTTATCTTCCCAATAAATACCTACAGCCAATCTTTCACCATAAAAACGGGTTCCGGTAGGAATATTTCCAACAAACATCTTTTCGGAAGTCGGTAATGCAAATTCTACATTCTCAGGGAAATAGAATTTCTTTCCGGATAAGTTTTCGTATTTCAGTTTCAGATAGTCCAGAATAAAATCATAGTTGAACTGATTCACATAAGTTTCCTTCCCTTTCTTCACCCACGATTTTCCGTTTCTCACTCTGTAAACAAAAGTATCCTGACCATACATTCTTGAATAACATGCTGACAATGCTTTGAACAATGCAAACGGTGTTGCATTTTCCAGCCAGTGCCAATCGCTGTTTTCCAGTAATGTATTTGTAGCGTCATTCAACGGATTTGAAATCAAAGGTTTATGATATACTTTAGACAGCTTTGATATTTTATTGACTGCTTTTGGAGCTCTGTTTTTATAAGCGAGGAACAACGGTTTGAATCTGTTAAAAATTTCCGCCAGTCTTTCCATTCCGAAGCTTTCAAACAGATAGGCTGGATTGAATTTACTTTGCTTGATCAAATCAATCAGATCATCACTTTTAATTAAAAGCGTAGTACCCGTCGTTTTATAAATAACATAACGTAAAAACTCAACAGGATTTTCAGGATAGACATCGTACAGATCGGCAATTTTTATAACAGCTTCCTTATTTCTGATGTTTTCTTTTCCTGTAAAATCGTATTCCAGCTCCGTATGCAAAATAGAAAGCAAATCATCAATAGTTTCTTCTTTTAAAGCAATTCCGGAACTCAAAAGAGACAGACACTTTTCCTTCATTTCTTCTGCAGTATAGGCTTTGATGACTTTAAAAACCAGTTTCGTATCCGGAACATTCAATATTTCAGCAGGAATATAGATTTCGCTCTGGAAGTTGCTCCCATACGTTGAAATATAATGCTGGATCTGTTCAAAAAACAAATCGATTCTGGAAGTACTTTTTATTTTCGCCCAGGATTTATGAAAGGTTTTATTCAAATCATTTCCATTTAATTTTTCCTTTGCATAATAAGAGATGATCTCATTTTTTGCCCATAAAGCATCTGGCTCAATGATAAAACCGTCATTAGAAATAAATGGCTCTGCATTTGATTCCTTAGCTAATACCGCATTGAATAATTTTAGTGTTTTCATTGTTTTTAATTTTAAAAATAAGTGAGGAGTAAATTCATTAAAAGTGATGGGTATAGGAACTCCTTTTACCTATAATTTATAAAAAGCGGGGAGTAATTTACCGAAAATATAGGAACTCCCTTTGCCTTATAATTTGTAAAAAGGCGGAAAGTAATTTTAACCTATAGGAACTTTCTTTGCCTTATTTTTTATTTTGAGGAGCAGACAGGACTCGAACCTGTGACACACAATTGGAATTCATAGGAACTTCATTTGCCTGCAGCGAAAAGTAATTTTGTTGCTCTACCATCTGAGCTACTGCCCCTGCCTTATGAAAAAAGTTTTCATTCACCTTACGGGCTTTTATACCTTTAAGGTTTGGTTATTAGTTCTTGTAAACCTTATAGGTTTTGAAAACCTATAAGGTTTGATATTATATTAAATTATGCTTTTCTGAATTTCTTCTTTTTCTTCCATGGAGCATTCTTCTGAACGTCTCCGGCCATGATACACCCGTAAGGCATCACCTCATCCAGGACTTCGCAAAGCCCGTATTCTTCAATCTGCGCTCTTACGTTCTTAGCACTTTTATAAGCACTTGGCAGTTCAGAAATATCAATTTCATTGGAGAAAAAACGGATATCCAGTCCTTCGGTTTCCTCATTAAAGATTTCCTCAGTCGTTTTATGAGCTAAAGATCTCTTATGCTGGCTTCTGCTGAAATTTCTTCCGGCCCCATGCGGTGCAAAACCTAAGTTTCTCTCATTAGTTTTTCCCTGAACGATCAAAACGGGTTCCGACATATTCAGTGGGATCAGTCTTGGTCCGGTGATATCCGGCATAAACTTGTCATCCAGCGGAGTGGCTCCTTTGGCATGATAGAACAAATCACCATCTCTGAAGACAAAATTATGCTCATTCCAGTATCTATCCTCCTTTTCTCTTCCCAACTTATTTAAAACCGCATCATGAATGTTGGAATGATTTTCCTTGGTCCATGCTCTTATTAACTGAAGCGCTTCCCAATAGGCCTGTCCTTCTTCCGTATCGAAAGGAATCCATGCATTCTCTTTTAATGTTTCAGGGGAAATCTCTTGTCTGAAACGGTTGGCCACCTTCATTCCCTTATCATAAAGAGCGGCACCCGGAGCTCTTGAACCGTGATGGGTAACCAGCATTGTATTTCCTGAATTTTTAGATTTACCTACGAACAGAAAATGGTTTCCGTCTCCCTGGGTTCCCATATGAGAACGGGCAATACTGATCAGTTTTTCATCATTTAAAAATTCATTTTCTCTGAATGCATCCATCAGTTCCTGAGACATTGGCATCTGTTCTCCTCTCGGTCTTCCTCCGTATCCGAAATGCGTTACCGAATGAGCAGCATCCAATACGTCTTTAGGATCGGCATCACCAAAATCTGTCAGCATTACAGAACAGCAGATATCTGCGCTATGAAATCCCGGATGGATGGCGTTTTTGGCAACTACTACTCCACCTACCGGGATCAGACCTTCAGGCCCTGTAGGGCAGGCATCCGGCATCAGTGCTCCTTCTATAAGGGTAGGAGTTCTCATCAGAACTTTCATTGTATTGATCACTTTCTCTACATTGTCGTTTTCACTTTCATGTTCAGCTCTGATGTTGATGACAAAATCTTTGGCTGTTTCATGAAGGGGAATAATATCTGGCTGTCTGAACTGCTCAAGATATTCTCTGATCTGAGCTTCATCCATATTATTTTCATTAATAAATGTAATAGCATCTTTAAACCATTTACCTGGTCTGTATCCTAATTCAATTAAATTATTTCCGTTAAATTCCATTGTTCTTTCATTTTGATAGTGCAAAGTAAAAACACAAGTACGCAATAATCCTGCGCAGATAAAATTATTTTAATTATTTTTGTAAAAAAAGTGGAAAAGCGAAGAAACCTGAGGAAGAAAAGTCAAAATATAAAGGCTAAAACCAGTATATTTATTTGATTTTCAATACAATTCGCTCTCTTCATTTTTATAGTCAATTATTTAAACTAAAAAAGTATGCTATTAGAACAATTAAAAAACAATCCTGAAGCGATTCAGTTCAAAGAGGTTATCAGTTATATTGATGAACATTTTGATTTTACTCCAACCTTATTTAAAAATGGAGATACAGTAAATGAAGTCGGTCAGAATAATGGTTCATGTAAGGTTTTCAGCTTCGCAAAACTTCAGGGACTTCCCAAAGAGCAGACTCTTCCCCTTTTCGGCGAATTTTACAGGGAAGATGTTTTAAAAAATCCTGACGGAACGGATCACCAGAACATCAGAAACTTCATGAAATATGGATGGGACGGGATTTCTTTTGAAGGAGAAGCATTGCAACAGAAGTAATTATAAGCCAATGGTGAATTTTGCTTCGCAAGTGAATTGTCAGTTTTGAGAACGCTATTGATAAACCCCAAAATTGACTTGCGCAGCAAAAACTGACTTTTCACCATTGGCCACTCATCACTCACTATCCAAAACCAAAAGCCATGTCATCCAATAAAAATGCCCTGATCCGTTACAAAACATTAGACAAATGTCTTAAGAACAAGTACCGGAAGTATACGCTGGACGATCTTATCGATGCCTGCTCGGACGCCCTTTTTGAATTTGAAGGAAAGGAATCTTATGTCAGCAGGCGGACCGTTCAGCTCGATCTGCAGAATATGCGCAGCGAAAAATTCGGGTATGAAGCTCCTATTGAAGTATACGACAGAAAATACTACCGCTACAGTGACCCTGAATACAGCATTCATAATATCTCTGTGAACGAAAGCGACCTGAAAGCAATGAATAACGCAGTTCAGATCCTTAAGCAGTTTAAAGATTTCTCTATGTTTAAAGAGATGAACGGGGTTATTCAGAAGCTGGAAGACTCCATCCATTCCACAGGGCAGAAATCCATCATTCACCTGGATAAAAATGAGCAGCTAAAGGGTCTTGAACATATTGATATACTGTATGACAGCATTTCCAGCAAAAAGGTCCTGAATATTCTGTACCGCAGTTTTACAGCCAGAGAATCCAGCAGCTACACCGTTCATCCGCAGCTTCTGAAGGAATTCAATAACAGATGGTTCCTGATCTGTCTGCATAAAGGCAAAATGTATAATCTGGCACTGGACAGAATGGAAAAGATCGATCTGAAGGAAGATACAGAATATATCGATAAAGACCTGGATGGGGATGAATACTTTAAAGATATTGTAGGCGTCACCGTTTCTGAAACTCTGGCTCCCAGAAATGTTATTTTCTTTGTAGACTCATCGAATGCACCTTATGTAAAAACCAAACCGCTCCACAGAAGCCAGGAAATTGTAAGCGAAAATGAGGAAGGAACAGTATTTAAAATCCGTGTACAAATCAATTTTGAGCTGGAAAGGCTCCTGCTTGGCTTTGGAGAATGCCTGATTGTTCATCAGCCTCAAAAACTGAGACTGAAACTTCAGGATAAATTTAAAGCCGGATATAGAAATTATGAGAATTTAATTGTTCCGGATGACAACTGATCCGATTAAGTTAACTTTATAATAGTAAAAAATCATTCAGGCTCTTTAATCAACTCAACTTTAACTGGACTGAAATTCGTCGGATCACAATTCCCCTCCCATGGAGGGGTGGCGAAAATTCGTAGAATTTTTGACGGGGTGGTTAAAAATCCGACGAAACGGTTAAAAAAAAACAAAAACACTTCTCCTTCCAAAACACCTTCCAACAGCTAGATTTTCAAAATGGCTTGGAAATTGTAGTAATCTGTTTATTAAAAAATCATACTATGAAATCAAGAATATTTAAAGCATTGATTGCCATTATAGCACCTATTGCGATAGAATACATCGTAAAAAAAATATCTGAGAAATTAGATAAAAAAGAAGAAGATAAGGGAAAAGGACCAAAGCAGATTACTGCTTAAAAGTAGAAGTAGTTAGAATTTAATTTTATTGAAAAGAGGCTGTCATTTATTGTACAGCCTCTTTTTTCAGGTTATACGTTCAGATTTTTCACTGAGAAATGGCCTTGATTATATTGAATAATTACTTTTTTTCCGTAATCGATCTGAATTTTGAATATATTTTCCAGAGGAAACTCAAGAATAGATTGCAGAATAAGCCTGATAACCCCTCCATGGGTGATGATCAGTACTTTATCTGCCTGATTCTTTGCGGTCAGTTCATTCCAGAAGCTCAGTACACGGGCCTGCATTTCCAAAAGATTTTCACCACCGGAAGTTTTGGTATGGATAAAATCACTGTACCACGGACTGATTTCTTGATCAGGAATATCCGTCCACTTTTTCATTTCCCAGTCTCCGAAATTCATTTCCTTTATCCTGTCGTCATTCTTATAATCCAGGTTAAAATAATCAGCTAAAAGGGTACATCTTTGGGACGGACTCGATATAACAAGATCAAAATGTTCTTCAAGATGAAGCTTTTTGAAATCTTCAATATACATGTTCCTCAAAGGGATATCTGAAAAACCATAACATAGATTTTCCGGATTTTCTACGGCCGTATGACGGATCAGATGAATTTCCATAAGATAATGGTTCCAAGGTAAAACAATACTTCACTCACCTGCTGTACAGATCCAAGGCAGTCTCCTGTATACCCTCCGATATGCTTTTTAAAATACCATCCCATGCAGATCTTTCCGGAATATGCCAGCACAAAAGCAAAGATCAGCCTCCAGTCCGGTATCAGCAGAAAAGAAACCGCAATACTGATAAAGCTTATAAAAAGTGCTGTTTTATCCAAAGGCTTATTGGCCAAAGGCTTTGATTTACTTACATCAATATCCGTCACATACCGGTGAGTGTAGATCATTGTCCCAGAGATAAATCTGCTCGCGGTATGTGCCATAATGACAATGCCTAAGGTGTTGAGTAGATTGATATTTGCCAGAGCCTGGATACTGAAGAATTTCAGCGCAAACAGTAAAATAATTCCGACAGCACCGTATGCTCCTACTCTGCTGTCTTTCATAATGGTAAGGATCTTTTCTTTTCCATAGCCGCCTCCGAAACTGTCGCAGACATCCGTAAAGCCGTCTTCGTGGAAAGCACCGGTGAGTAAAACACTGGAAATCATCATCAGGATAATAGCAATATCCAGGTTGAACAGATGATAGGAAAGATACAGAACGCCGGCATTTATAAGCCCTACCAACAGGCCTATCCATGCAAAATACTTCTGTGATCTGTTCATGATCTCATTGGAATACGGGACCTGAAAGGGTATCGGAATCCGGGTAAAAAACATTAGTGCGGTTGCAAAGTAAACGAGTTCGTTTTTTATAGCTTTCATTTAATCTTTATTTGAAACATGGGCATCTTCAAAGCTTGACATCTCATTCAGGAAATTAACGGCACTCTGAATCAGCGGATAGGCCAATGCACAGCCGGTTCCTTCTCCCAGACGAAGATTGAGATTAAGCAAGGCTTTTTGTCCTAGCATTTCAAGAAGCTTCTGATGGGCATTTTCATCACTGACATGGCAGAAAATACAGTTTTCCAGGATCTGAGGATTCTTTTTCCAAACTGCTGCAACAGCAATACTGGCTATAAACCCGTCCACCATGATCAGCATATTCTTCTGATAAGCTTCTTCCATTGCCCCCATCATCTGCACAATTTCAAGCCCGCCCAAAGTCTGTGCAATTTCATCGGCAGTTACCAAATACGGATATCGGTCAATCACTTCCGACAAAATATGGAGCTTGTGCAAGAGCTGAACATCATCCAGTCCGGTTCCCCTGCCAATACAATCGGCTAGCGGAAGGTCAAATAGTTGACTCATCATCAATGAAGATGCAGAAGTATTTCCAATTCCCATTTCCCCGAAACCGATAATATTACAGCCCGATTCAGCAATTTCCGACACCACAGATCTCCCGTTTTCCAAAGCTTTGGAATATTCATCAAGGGTCATTGCAGGTTCTTCCAGCATATTACGGCTGGATTTCCTTACTTTTTTGCCAATCAGTTCCAAACCTGGGGGAAAATCGAAATTGACTCCGGCATCAACAATTTTTATGGTGATCCCATGCTGTCTGCAAAAAACATTGATTGCAGCTCCTCCTCCCAGAAAATTCATTACCATCTGATAGGTAACCTCCTGTGGATAAGCACTCACTCCCGAAGCGGCAATACCATGATCAGCAGCAAAGACAACCATATGGGGTTTTATTAGTTCCGGTGAAACAGTCTGCTGAACGATTCCTATTTTATAAGCCAGCTGCTCTAAAGATCCTAGCGCTCCCAAAGGTTTTGTCTTGAAATCGATCTTGTGCTGTAATTCGTCTGGTAACATTGATGTGTCCGTCATTTTAATGGAATTGTGAAGTTGCAATATTAGTGAAATTAGGGCGTATTTTATTAGACACCAGATATGAGATTTCGGACAGCTGGCTTAATTCAAGCTTTTAAATACGAATCTTAAAACTCGAATCCCGAAACACACAACTCAAACCACAACGCAAAAAGACTGCGCAGGCTTCATTTTATTTTGCCTTAAAATTGAACAAAATGAGAACAAAAATAGTAGATAAAATAAAGGAAATAGAGGAAACACGTAACATAAAAGTTCTTTTGGCCGTGGAATCGGGAAGCAGAGCCTGGGGTTTTGCCTCTCCTGACAGTGATTATGATATACGCTTTATCTACCGTCATGAAAAAGACTGGTATCTTTCTCCCTGGGATAAGGATGAAACGATAGAATTTATGACTGAGGACGATCTGGACGGTTCGGGATGGGATCTCCGCAAGACTTTCCACCTGCTGCTGAAATCAAATGCTGCTTTACTGAGCTGGTTCTATTCTCCTATCATATATAAGGAAGACAAAAATTTTGTAGAACTTTTCAGGCCTTTGGCGGATGCCTGCTTTTCCCCGATAGCGGTTTCTTACCACTATCTGAGCATGAGCAAGAAATACCTGGAAGCCTGCAGAAGTGATGAAGTGAAACTGAAAAGTTATTTTTACTGCCTTAGAACAGCACTGACAGGAAAATGGATCATAGAAAAAGGTACAGTTCCGCCGGTTTTGTTCAGTGAACTGCTTATATTGGTTGATGATGATACCCGAAAAAAGATAGAAGATCTTATCGCTTTAAAGGCAACTAAAGGAGAATCCTATTACCACCCGAATGACTGGGAACTTTTTGGATTTCTGGAAAAAACAGTTATGGAAAACGAGGAAAAGTCTAAAAATCTTGCAGGTGGAAAGGCAGATAAAGGTGAAATGGAAAGGGGTTTTCAGGGAAATCATAAAATAAAAAATAATGAAAATATTTAATTTTTTCACAAAAAAGAATACTCAGGTTCCTGCAGGGAAAATTACGGAACCTGACTTTTCCGATCATCCGTTCATCAAAAGATGTGAGTACCTGAAAGAAGAATACGGATTGATTGTTCCTGATATTTATAAAATATTTTTCACAAAATATAGAGTGGCTGAATCTAATTTTTATTACCGGGTTTTCTGGGAAGAACAGGATAATAGCTATGATGTGATATTTTATACAGAAGAATTTGTCCGGTATGTTATCAGAAGATTTCATGAGACATTTGGGGATCAGGCAGATTATAAACTGCTTCAGGAAATCCTTGAGGAGGGAGAATGTGAATTTGTCCGTAAAGAAAATAAGTTCAGGGCAGAACACATTGACCTGTCATTCCTGGATAGCTGCTATGAAGAACGTGGTAGGAACCAGGACGATCTCATGATTGTTCTTGATGTTTATTCTGACTGCGGAGGAGGAGAATGCTTAATTCTGACCAGCGACAAAAAAGGACATTCCGGAGGATACTACCATGGAATGAAAGAAAAAATAGTTTATAATGAAGTTACAATAAGCTACAGAATATTAAATCATTACCGTCTGGTGAGTGATCAGATCTTAAATAAACCAGCAATGTAAATAGAAAAGTATGTAGAATTAAAAGTGAAAAGCTTTGTGAAGAATTAATAAATTAAGTTATGACCATTGAATTTTTAAAATCCAAGGACCTCATCCTCTTCGAAGCTATTTCCGGAAGCCGCGCCTTCGGACTGGCTACAGAAAACTCAGATACAGATATCCGGGGAGTTTATTATGTGCCGAAGGAAGAGTTTTTCGGTCTGAATTATATTCCGCAGATCTCCAATGAAACCAATGATATTACTTATTATGAAATCGGGAGATTTGTAGAGCTGCTCCAAAAGAATAATCCCAATATTCTGGAAATTCTGGCAAGTCCTGAAGACTGCATTATCCATAAAGATCCCCTGATGGATCTTCTTCGGCCGGAAGATTTTCTTTCCAAATTGTGTAAGGACACTTTTGCCGGTTATGCCGTTTCTCAGATTAAAAAAGCAAAGGGATTGAATAAAAAAATTCTCAATCCTGTAGAAAAGGAAAGAAAGTCTATTCTTGATTTCTGCTATATCCTTCAGAACGATACTTCTGTTCCACTGAAAAAGTGGCTTGCAGATAACGGAAAAGTTCAGGAAAAATGTGGGTTGGTAAGTATTGATCATACAAAAGGTGTGTTTGCCCTGTTTTATGATAAATCGGGAAATTCAGGGTACAGAGGGATTATTCAGAATGAAGAAGCCAATCAGGTATCCGTATCTCCAATCCCGAAAGGAGAACAGTCTGTGGCCTATTTATTTTGTAATCTGGATGCCTATTCCACGTACTGTAAAGATTACAGGGAATACTGGAAATGGGTTTCCGAGCGCAATGAGGACCGTTACAATATCAACCAGGAACACGGCCAGAATTATGACAGTAAGAATATGATGCATACCATCCGCTTATTACAGTCCTGCGAACAAATTTTTAAAACTGGTTCTTTACATATCCGTGTAGACAACAGGGAAGAATTGCTCGATATCAAAGCTGGAAACCTATCGTATGAATCGGTAATGCAAAAAGCGGAAAAACTGATCTCGTCTATTGAGTATTATCATTCGGTTTCACGTCTTCCCGATTACCCGGATATCAAAAAGACAGAGAAAATCCTGATAGATATGCGGGAAAAATTATATGCTTAAATCTTAGCATTCTTACCGGCTGGGTGTAGGAATGTTAAGATTTTTTTTTCTTTGAAGCTTTGGCTATCGCATTGTAATCCAGACATATTTTTATCCAGTATTCGAAATCATCCTTTTTTTGAAAACCTGAGGGTTCCACGTAACAGTATCCTTTCAGCTGTTTTCCCTTCATCATCATTGGCAGAAAACCGTTTTTCTCCGAAACTTCTTCTTCCAGATCAGGATGATAACGGCACATGAGATTGTCATGGCTCACATTAATACACATTTTACCATTGACCAAAAATGATAATCCGCTGAACATCTTCTTTTCACTGACCTCAATTCCAGGCACTTCAGAAAGCCTTTCCCGGATTCTGTCTGCAAGATCTGTACTGTAAGCCATAAAATAATTTTAGAATTAAATTTAGCAAAAAACACCTTTACAAAGCTTATTTTCATTGCTGATAAACTTAATCAGAATAGTACAAATAAAATTTTATTTAAAATAATTATTGTTTTACGATAATTAATTATACATTTGCAATAGTTAAATAATTATTGCCATGAACCAGACCAAAATTATTTCGAGGATACTTTACTACATCTGCTCCGTAGTTTCGGCGGGCTATTTTATCATCACCATTTATTCCGTGTTCTGCCTGGCGACGGGTTTTGCATTAACACCTTATGGTGGCGGTAAGTATCTTCACATCAATTTTCCTTTTACAGAAAAGCCATTTCTGAATATTGATGACAATTATCCGTATATTATCTTTTGTTTTTTTGCTGTTTTACTTTCTTACGGGATATTTTTCTGGGTTTCAGCTTTGGTTTTCAGGGTATTCTTCCAGAAAAAACTATTTACCGCGAACAATATACGCCTGCTAACGATATTTTACAGATATAATATTTTCATTCCGCTGCCATTGGTAATTGTGGCCAGCTTTTTTGTGGAAGTGGAAAGTATTATCTGGGGATTGGTTTTTATCCATTTCATGTTGGGAATTTTCTGTCTGTTTCTTGCAAATATCTTTAAGCAAGGACTACATTTGCAAAACGAACAAGATCTATTTATATAAAATGCCAATTATAGTCAACTTAGATGTCATGCTGGCCAAGCGAAAAATGCAGAGTAAAGAATTGGCAGAAAAACTGGGAATCACCCCCGTTAATCTTTCCATTCTTAAAACCGGCAAGGCAAAGGGAGTCCGTTTCGATACCCTGGAAGCCATCTGCAAAATTCTGGAATGCCAGCCTGGTGATATTCTTGAGTACCGGGAATAGAGTTTCAGGTTCGGGATACGAGTTCCGGGGTTCGGGTAGCAAGTTCTTAGTGACGAGGTGAGAATAATAAAATTTAATTGTAAATCTTAATCTCCCAATCTTACCAAAAATCTTGACTCTTGGTTCTTGACTCTTGGCTCTCTCTCCGACAACTTCCCTCCTCTATCTTCCTTCTTCCTTTTAGCAACCCTTCACAGGTCTGCTCTACCCTTCTATTATCCAAACCTTAACCTATGAATACCTTAACCATCAACCATCTCAGCCTTATTTATCAAAATGGACATCAGGCAGTTAAAGACCTGTCGCTTGAAATATCAAACGGAATGTTCGGCCTGCTCGGGCCTAATGGAGCCGGAAAATCATCTTTGATGAAAACTATTGTAGGACTGCAAAAACCGACTTCCGGAAATATTATTTTCAATGGAACGGATGTTGTAAAAGACCCTGATCATATTAAACGAAATCTGGGCTTTCTTCCACAGGATTTTGGAGTTTATCCAAAGGTTTCAGCTTATGATCTTCTGGAACATATTGCTGTACTAAAGGGGCTTACAAATCGTACAGAACGTAAAAACCAGATCCTGAGCCTGCTTGAAAAAGTTAACCTTTCAGAATTCAGGAAAAAGGAAGTCCATACTTTTTCCGGAGGCATGAAACAGCGTTTCGGAGTGGCACAGGCTCTGTTGGGAAATCCGAAAATCATTATCGTAGATGAGCCTACCGCCGGACTGGATCCTGAGGAACGTAACCGCTTTAATGCTCTTCTTAACGAAATCAGCCAGGATGTTATTGTAATACTTTCTACCCATTTGGTGGAGGACGTCAGAAATCTCTGCTCGGAAATGGCCGTTATGAACAAAGGCAAGATTCTCCGGAAGGGAAAACCTGCCGTGCTGATCTCAGAACTGGAAAACAGGATCTGGTCGAAACCGATCAGCAAAGATGAGCTTGAAAGTTACTGTTCCAGCCATGAGATCATCAGCAGGCAGCTGATTGAAAGAGAGCTCCACATTACCGTATTTTCAGAAGAGAAACCTGAACATTTCGACCCTGTAAAGCCTCTGCTGGAACACGTTTATTTCCATACCCTTACCCAAAAACCTTAACTATGAATGCCATATTTTTATTTGAAGCCGGACGCATTTCCAAGCACTGGCCAGCCTATCTTATAGCCCTGATCCTGATAAGTACAGGTCTATTTTGCGGTAATCAATTCAACCTTACCGTTGGAGATGGGATTTACCTGAATTCTCCTTATACCATCGGTTTTATGACAGGAATGCTGAGCCTTTCCGTCCTGTTTATGGCTGTCATTTATGCTGTTCAGTTTCTTTTTAAGGATTCTGATTCAAAATTTGACCTGATCCTATTTTCATTTCCTTTTTCGGAATGGACTTACCTGAGCGGAAAATTTTTTGTCTATTTCCTGCAGACCTTCTTTAGTTTCTGCTTTTTAATGACGGGCTTTCTCATAGGCCAGGTTCTGCGGACCGGAAGTGAAATGCAGACTTATTTTAATATAGGCTATTATCTTTATCCTGTATTGATTTTCGGGTTGATCAATTGTTTTTTTGTATGCAGCTTTCTGTTTTTTGTTTCATTCACAGTTAAGAAAAAACTAATGGTCGTTGTAGGCGGACTGCTTTTATATGTATTGTATATGGTTGTTTTAGTTTTTTCCAATTCGCCGTTTATGGCAGGAAGCTTACCCCAGTCAGTAGAAACACAGCAGATTTCGTCCATTTTGGATCCGTTCGGATTATCTTCTTATTTTTTTGAAGCAAGAACATTCTCTGTTCATCAGAAAAACACGTTAATTGTTCCTTTTTCGGGATATTTATTGCTTAACAGGGTAATTTACCTTCTCATTTCTACAGTATTTCTTTTGCTTACCTACCGTTTGTTTTCTTTTTCAGATCATTCAAAACAAAAAGTAAAAAAAGCATTACCGGAATCCGAAATCACAACCAAGCCCATGTTTTCTTATATATCGCAGATAGATTTTGGCTGGAAAGGTACCTTCAGCTCTATATTATCCTTTGCAAAGATGGATCTGTTATATCTTTTCAGAGGCATTATCATTCCTGCGGCTTCCATACTTCTGCTTTTCTTTATCGGGATGGAAATGTATGCGGAGATTGAAAAAGGAATCCGTCTTCCACAGAAATATGCTGGATCAGGTCTTATGGCAACAACCATTTCAGAAAATTTTCCTCTGTTCGGTTTTCTCCTTTCAGCTTATTTTATCAATGATCTGTACTGGAGAAGTCATTCATCTGGTTTTTCACTGATAGAAAACACTACATTTTTTTCGGAAAGCAAACTCATGGGCCATTTTATGTCCATCAGCACCCTTCTTTTTTTCTTTACGGGAATCTTAATAACCGAAGGCATCTTATTCCAGGCAGCCTATCATTATCTTCATATTGACTGGAAGGCCTATCTGGGAGTTTTTCTTTTCAATACATTTCCTCTAATTCTTTTTTCAGGATTTATCCTTTTGATTAATGCTTGCATCAGAAATAAATTTATTGCTTTAGGAGTTTCCGTTTTAGCTGTATTCGTTCTCACTGGTCCGGCTTCTGGCAAAATACTACCTTATCCTCTTTTCAGGATTTTTTCAGATTTTAAAGGGACTTACAGTGATTTTAACGGATACGGCCCTTACGTTGCCGCTTTTGCAGAAAGACTTTTATTCGGTGCCGGAGTGATTGCCTTTCTTTGGATGATCAATAGAATTTTCAGAATTAAAAAGCGAAGCGGTATTATTCTTATTACCAGTGTCTTATTGTTCTCTTCAGGCATTTTTGCCGGTACATTTTTCATGAAAGGCTATGTCCCTAAAAATGAAGAGAAAACAGTTATAGAAGCTATCCGGTACGAAAAAGAGTTTAAGAAATATGAAAACCTGCCACAGCCTGAAATTTCAGATGTTACCACCGAGATCAAGCTGTATCCCTCAGAAGATTCATATGAGATCATTGGAAAATATACTTTGACCAACTTTACGGATCAACCGGTCAATAAAATTCTCATTCATTTCAATCCTGATCTCAAATTGGAATCCGCTGTTTTTCAGTCCGGCTCCGAATCTCTGAAAATTAACCCAAATATATCTGAAGTTGAATTAAGCCAGCCCTTGAAACCCAACGGAACCGCTCATCTTGAATTCAAACTTTCTTATCAATGGTATGCCGTCAACGGGCACCAGTCTTTTAATGCAATCATAGGCAACGGTTCCTTTATGAGGATCAGCAGATATTATCCGGCGATCGGATATCAGAAGCAGGAAGAAATTCAGGATGAAAAGCTAAGAAAAGAGAATCATCTCGGAAAACTGGAAGAGATAAAAAAACCTGAGGTCCCAGAAATCTTTAAACAGGATTTTATTAATTTAAATATGATCGTTTCTACAGAAGGAAGCCAGACTGCAATAGGCACCGGTGATCTGGTCAGAAAATGGACAAAATCAGGGCGAAATTATTTTCAGTACAAGGCAGAAAATATTCCGTTCCGGTTTGCAGTTTCTTCGGCAGATTATAGCATGAAAAGTGTTTTATACAAAGGAATTACGGTGAATGTATTTTATCATAAAAATCATTTTGAAAATGCGGATCATCTCCTAGAAAATGCAAAGATCACACTGGATTACTGTACGAAGAACTTCGGAAAATATCCGTTCAAAACAATCAATTTTGCTGAAACTTCATCTTTTACCAGAGGTTTTGCTGCAACTGCTTATCCGTCTGCCATTTTTATGCCTGAAGATATGATTTTCCATGCCAATATCCATTCAGATAAGAAGCAGGATGTGATCAACGAACTTGCCGGGCACGAGCTTTCCCATCTGTGGTGGGGGAATAATCAGATTGATCCTGATGACAGGCAAGGCGCAGTAATGCTTACCGAAACACTCGCCATGTACACGGAAATGATGCTGTACAAAAAAATGCACGGTAAAGAAAAAATGATGGAAAGAATCAAAATGCACCAGCAGATCTACGACAGTGAAAAAGGTTTTTCTGAGAATGTTCCTATTTATAAAGTAACGGGAGATGCCACGCACATTTCTTATTCGAAAGGGGCTGTAGCTATGGTAAAATTAAGTGAACTGATCGGGGAAGAAAAAGTGAATAAAGCACTGAGGAGCTTCCTACAGAACAATCAGTACCCAAAGAAACCTTCCTCTCTGGATCTGCTCAATGAGTTTTATAAGGTTTGCCCTAATGAAGACACAAGAAAGAAGGTCGACCTATTATTTAAAACGATATAAATAATCACTAATAAAATTATTTATACAAAATTATACGCAAACATCTGCTCAATCTGCTTAATCTGCGAGAAAATATTTTAAATCACTCGCAGATTAAGCAGATTGAGCAGATCTATTTTTAGTCATGTTTTATAGATAATAAGTCAGATTATTTTTTACTTCTATTGTATATCATAAAGCAAAAAAAATCCCTCAAAAATTGAGGGATTTTTTATATCTAAAGATTTAATCTTAAGCTTCAGCTGAAGGATTCTGATCTACGGCAGGTTTTTCACCTTCCGGTCTTGAATTTTCTTGTCTGGCCGGTCTTTCAGGTCTACCCTGTCCTTCCGGTCTTCCTTGTCCTTCTTGTCTTGGTTTTCCTTCCGGTTTTGGAGGTCTTGGTAAAAGTACTTTTCTTGAAAGCTTCATTTTCTTACGGTCATCATACCCCATGAACTTCACTTCTACTTCATCACCTTCTGCATAAGGAACTTTGTCCAGACGAGCCCATTCGATTTCAGAAATGTGAAGAAGTCCTTCAGTACCTTTTGCAATCGCTACGAAAGCACCGAAATCCATTACTTTCACAACTTTTCCTTTGTAAACTTCTCCTACTACAGGAACAAAAGTTATTTCATTGATCTTGGCAACAGCAGCATTGATTTTCTCTCTGTCTGTACCGGCAATTTCGATACGTCCGATCTCACCGATCTCTTCGATAGCGATAACCGTATCCGTATCTTTCTGCATCTGCTGAATGATTTTTCCACCAGGCCCGATTACAGCACCAATGAAGTCTTTGGAGATCTCCATTACTACCATTTTCGGAGCGTGCGGCTTCACGTCGGCTCTAGGCGCAGCAATTGTTTCTGTGATTTTATTGAGAATGTGTAGTCTTCCGTCTTTAGCCTGCATTAAAGCTTTTTCCATGATATCCATAGAAAGTCCCTGAATTTTGATATCCATCTGGCAGGCAGTGATACCATCTTCAGTACCAGTAACTTTAAAGTCCATATCTCCAAGGTGATCTTCATCTCCTAAGATATCAGAAAGTACTGTGAATTTACCTGATTTTGTATCAGTAATAAGTCCCATTGCAATACCAGAAACAGGTTTTGTAATCTGTACACCGGCATCCATCAGAGCTAATGTTCCTGCGCAAACTGTTGCCATTGAAGACGAACCGTTTGATTCAAGGATATCGGAAACAATTCTGATGGTATACGGGTTTTCTTCAGGGATAACTGCCTGTAATGCTCTCTGAGCAAGGTTTCCGTGTCCTACTTCTCTTCTTGAAGTTCCTCTTAAAGGTCTTGCTTCACCGGTTGAGAACGGAGGGAAGTTATAGTGAAGGAAGAATTTTTCGTCGTGTTGAGAAATAACGCTGTCCACCATGTTGGCATCCTTTACAGAACCTAATGTTACAGCAGTCAAAGATTGAGTTTCTCCTCTTGTAAACACTGCAGAACCGTGAGCTCCCGGAAGATAATCGATTTCCGACCAGATCGGACGGATCGTCTGAGGATCACGGCCATCAAGACGGATATTGTCTTCAAGGATCATCTGACGCATTGCTTCTTTCTCTACATCATGATAATATACTTTTACGAAAGGAGTTACTCTCTCAAGTTCTTCCACATTATCTACATATTGTGCCAGGAACTCATCAAGTACCGCTTTGAACTTTTCGTGTCTTTCTTCTTTTCCGGATGGCGTTTTTGCCACTTCATATACTTTATCGTAGCATTCTTTCCAAACTTTTTCACGAATAGCTTCGTCGTGAGTTTCGTGGCTGTATTCTCTTTTAGGGAAAGCTTTACCTACTTTTTCAGCTAATCTTTCCTGAGCTTCAATTTGTTTTTTAATTTCAGCATGACCGAAGATGATTGCTTCAAGCATTTCCTGCTCAGAAATTTCTTTCATCTCTCCTTCCACCATTACGATAGAATCTTTGGTAGCTCCTACCATAATGTCAAGCTCTGAATTTTTCAGTTCTTCATAACTAGGATTGATAGCCAGTTTACCGTCAAATCTTACCACTCTTACTTCAGACATTGGTCCGTTGAAAGGAATATCGGTAATAGCAATGGCTGCAGAAGCTGCCAAACCTGCCAAATCATCAGGAATTGTTTTTCCGTCATAAGAAATTAAAGAGATCATTACCTGAACTTCAGCATGGAAGTCTTCAGGGAAAAGCGGACGTAGAACTCTGTCTACCAAACGCATCGTTAAAATTTCCTGATCGGAAGGTCTTGCTTCTCTACGGAAGAAATTTCCAGGAATTCTTCCACCTGCATAGAATTTTTCTCTGTAATCTACCGTTAACGGTAAAAAATCTACACCAGGATTTGCTTCTTTATTGGCTACAACTGTTGCTAAAAGCATCGTTCCACCCATTTTTACTACAACAGATCCATCAGCCTGCTTAGCTAATTTCCCCGTTTCAATAGTGATTTCTCTGCCGTCTGCAAGAGTAATCGTTTCTGTAAACGCTTGAGGTACACTCATAAATTTGTCGTCTTAATACTCCGTATTGAGTATGAATTAATATTTAAACTCTTTAAATTTTCGTCTGCAAAGGTACTATATAATAATGAAATATTAAATTTTCAGCCGGAGAAATAGCATACAGGATCCTCAGATAATTCCCTTTATCTGTTATCAAAGCGTTAAAACTTATGCTGGCTGTATTTCACTTCTTTCAAGTATTTCAAAAAAGAACACTTAATGATCAATGAATTAAGGTCGTCTTAAAAATTCATAACACATCGGATTAAAGTTTTTTAAGAAAATCAATTAAAGAGTCCGGTCATTTTTCGTATTATTGTCTCAAAATAAGTAAATAATGTTTTTATTATCTTAAAACAGATTATTTACGGAAAAAGCATCTGAAAAGTTGCAGAAAACAGGCTTCAGCCTTATATTTGCTTTGCTTCTCAAAATATATGCAGCAGACGAAACAACGGAAAGAGCTAACAATTCTTTTTCAAAATAAATAAATGTTTATGATCAATAAAGAAGTAACACAGAGCAGGAATTACACGGTTCCTTTAATCACAATCACTTTGCTCTTTTTTATGTGGGGATTCATCACCTGTATGAATGATATCCTGATCCCCTATCTGAAGCAGCTTTTCAAACTCACTTTTTTCGAATCGATGCTGGTGCAGTTCTGCTTTTTTGGGGCCTATTTTATCGGTTCACTGATTTATTTCCTGATCTCTATTTCAAAAGGAGATCCTATTAATAAAGCAGGTTATAAGAAAGGGATCATCTTCGGGATCTTCCTGGCAGCTTTTGGCTGTGTCCTATTTTATCCTGCCGCCACATTTTCCTATTATCCTTTGTTTTTAGGAGCTCTGTTTATTCTCGGTTTAGGTTTTACAGTACTTCAGATCACAGCAAATGCCTATGTATCCTTGTTAGGCAGTGAAGAATCTGCCTCCAGCCGTCTGAATATGACCCAGGCATTCAATGCGTTCGGAACAACGATCGCCCCTGTACTTGGCGGACATTTGATCTTTGAGTTTTTCTCATCGCCTGACGGTTCATTCAGTGCCGTTGCAACCAGAATCCCTTATTTAATATTTGCCGGCATTCTCTTATTGGTTGCATTATTGATTTCCAGAGTAAAACTGCCTTCTTTCCAGACCCAGGAAGAGGAAATTGTAAAAGGCTGGGGAGCTCTTCAGTTCAGCCACCTGAAATTTGGAGTTTTTGCGATGTTTTGCTATGTAGGCGGAGAAGTAGCTGTAGGAAGCTTTATCATCAGCTTTCTGGAACAGCCTCAGATTATGGGTTTTAACGAAATTATCAGCAAAAATTATCTTTCCCTGTATTGGGGTGGTGCCATGATCGGGCGTTTTCTTGGGGCCATTTCTTTAAACCAGTCATTAAGCCAGGGAAAAAAAGCTATATATATGCTGGGAGCAGCAGCTGCTGTTTTTCTTGTGATTTTCAGTATCGTGGATTTAAGCTTTGCCCAGATCAGTTTCTTCTTAGCTTTTATTGTCCTTAATTTTATAGCTTTCTTTATCGGGAAAGCAGCTCCTGCAAGAACCTTATCTATTTTTGCGGCAGTGAATGTGGCGCTTCTTATTTCGGCAATGGTCAACCATGGTGAGCTGGCAATGTACAGTATTTTGGGAATCGGAATTTTTAATTCCATTATGTTTTCCAATATTTATACACTGGCTATTTCAGGATTGGGTAAATATACCAGCCAGGGATCTTCTTTAGTGGTAATGGCCATACTGGGAGGTGCGATTGTTCCTATCTTCCAGGGATACCTTGCAGATCAGGTGGGGGTACAGCATTCATTTATCATTCCTGTATTCTGCTATCTGGTGATCCTTGTCTTTGGAGCGTATTGCAGCAAATATTTAGGTCATGTGGAAAATACTGAAGCGAAATCAGGACACTAAATTTGAAACAATATTTTAATCAATTATATAAAGTGAGATGTTCAGAAACGTCTCACTTTTGTTTTAAACCTGAAAAAATGTAACTTTTATACTGAACACATATACTTATCGGATAATCAATACCTTTTGCTATGAAGATTCAGTTACAGCTTGAATATTTTGCCTTTTTACTGTTGGGAATATTGGCTTTCGGACAAACGGGGCTTTCGTGGTGGTGGTTTGCCGGATTGTTTCTGGCTCCGGATATTTCCATGCTTGGATACACCGTCAATAATAAAACAGGGGCATTTTTCTATAACTTATTCCATCATCTTGGGCTGGCTGTTCTGATCTATGTTGTGGGAACCGCTCTTTCTCTTCCCTATATTCAGATGGCTGGCGCTATTTTGTTTGGCCATTCGGCATTTGACAGATTACTGGGCTATGGACTGAAATATTCGGACAGTTTCCAGAATACCCATTTGGGAAAGATTGGAAAAGAAAAGAAGTAAGAACAAAAAAAGCAGCTTCTTTCGAAACTGCTTTATCTTGACAATCTTTGTAGATTATTTTCTTAAACCTAGTTCAGCGATGATCGCTCTGTATCTTGCGATATCTTTATTTTTAAGGTAATCTAGTAAACTTTTTCTCTTACCTACCAATTTCACTAGAGATCTCTCTGTGTTGAAATCGTGACGGTTAGCCTTTAAATGCTGAGATAAGTGATTGATTCTGTAAGTGAAAAGAGCAACTTGTCCTTCAGCACTTCCTGTGTCTGTTGCAGATTTTCCGTGTTTTGCGAAAATTTCCTGCTTTTTTTCTGTTGTTAAGTACATTCCAATATTGTTTAATGATTATTATGTAACGGGTGCAAAATTACAACTATTTTTTAATTCAGCCAAACATTATTGATTTCGTGTATCAAAATTAATAGAAAAAAATGTTAAAAAATTCTTAATAAATTGTATGTCATCCGATGAAAAGGCAGTAATTTTGCATACGAATTACACAATGAAAAAATTTATATTCTTTACGGCGGTCAGCACTTTTTTATTAGTTGGTGTTATTTCAGTGAAGGCACAGAAAAATGCAGACAATAAAACAAAAAAGATCTTATACTTCAATCCCGAGGTAGAACCTGATATTGAAGAAATTAAAGAGCCTACCAACCTCGCTTTTTTCAGTGCCGTTTCCGATAACTTCAGCGGAAGAAAGAATAAAATACTAAGAGCCGAAGTACAGATTCCTTTCGATCATGTAGAAAAACAAACCATCACCGATTACTGCATAAATAATGATGCAGATTTCGCTGTAGTTCCCAAAGTAAGATATTTCAAGGTCGGGATCGGTAAATATGTATTTTCCAACCAGGTGGTGGTCAGTATGAAACTCTTTGATGCAAGTGGTAATCTGGTAACAGAAACAGATTATGATACCTACCGTAAAAACATGCGTCTTCTGGGTTCCACCGAAAATTCCATTAAAATAGGAACTGACGGGGCAATAAAAGATATTCTGAAAAAACTCAGAAAGCTTAAGGCTTCGGGAGAAGCAGAGTTATAGGGTTAATGATAGTTAGTGGCCAAGGCGTATAGCTGATGGCTAGCTATTCATAAGTAATCAATATTCTGGCTTTGAATGGTCAATTTTGCTACGCGCGTCAATATTCACTTTGAGTCCTCTACAACATTCACCATTTGACTTTCACCATTGACCAATAATCAATTTTCTAAGTGTGAATTGTCTATTTGGCTGGCAGGTCCATTAGGGATCGTTTCATAAAATTCACCATTTCACCATTCACATTGTACCGCTTATTATTTTCTAAATAGAATTCAAAAATCTCAAAACATACTGATTACTAGGTAAATATTTTCATCACACAGTGAATAATTAAATATTTTTTATTATTTTAGTTCTGCAAATTAAAACTTATATCATATGAAAAAATTAAAGAAACTCAACAGAGAGCAGCAAAGACAGATCAACGGTGGAGCCATCGATAAATGCAGCGTTACAAGACCATGTACTATCGGATGGTGCTGTGATGGCATTTGTAAAGAATATGCCTGTATAGAGCCTTAACTTTATAATGATTAAGCTATGAAAAATCTTAAAAAGCTCACCAGAAAAGAACAAAAGACGATCAAAGGAGGAATTATCCAAACATGCAGGGACCATTCCCAATGTGATTTCGGAGAATGCTGTGAGGGAAAAATGTGTGTTCCTTCTCCTTACCCATTATGTGGACCTATTCTCGAATAATATAGGTTTTATGAATTAAAATTTAATTTTTGAACATCCGCTTCGGCGGGTGTTTTTTTGTTTCAAGAAGCATAATGAAATATTTTAAGGTTTAATTAATCCTTAATTTTCCTGCTTTCCTTCATAGTCTTAAATATTTGAATTATTTTTGCATATCCAAAAAAATTCACGTTTTGAATTCCAGAGACGAACTTATCTTTAATCCTGCCGATATTGCCGAAACTCTTAGCAACCTTCCTGCTGATGAGAGGCTTCTGGCATTTTTAAAAGTTCCGAAAGAATACAAAGCAGAAGTTTTTTCCCATCTTGACCCTGATTTCCAGGAAGAAACCATCAGAAGTATCGGAAGTGAGGAAGTTTCTGAGATTCTGAACGGAATGACGCCGGATGACAGAACTTCACTTTTTGAAGATTTTCCGGACGAACTGATCAAATATTCAATCAACCATCTTAACCCGCAGGAAAGAAGGATCGCTCTGAAGCTTTTAGGCTATGATTCGGATTCCATTGCCCGTCTGATGACTCCTTATTACATCCAGATCCGTAAAGAATGGACAGTAAAAAGATGTCTGCAGCAGATCAAGAAAGTAGGTAAAAGAGTGGAAACCATGAACCACCTTTATGTGGTGGACGAAAGAAACCGACTTATTGATGATATTGCGTTGGGAAGCTTACTTTTAGCCGAAGAAGATACGCTGATTTCAGACATCACTGACAATCATTTTGTTGCCATTACGACCACCACTTCAAAAGAAGACGCAGTAACCTATTTTGAAAAATATGACAGAACAGCTCTTCCGATCATAACAGAAGCCGGTGTTCTTGTAGGTATCGTAACCATTGACGATATCCTTGACCAGATTGAGCAGCAGAATACAGAAGATATCCAGAAATTCGGGGGTCTTGAAGCGCTGGATGATCCTTATACCCAAACGTCTCTGATGGAGATGGTGAAAAAAAGGGGAACATGGCTGATTATTCTTTTCTTTTCCGAAATGCTTACCGCCTCTGCCATGGGTTATTTTGAGGATGAAATTCAAAAAGCAGTAGTTCTGGCTCTGTTTGTGCCTCTTATTATTTCCAGCGGCGGAAATTCTGGTTCGCAGGCAGCCACCCTTATTATCAGGGCTATGGCACTTCAGGAAATTGGCCTTAAAGACTGGTGGTACGTCATGAGAAAAGAAATCTTCACAGGATTGTTCCTGGGCGGTATTCTCGGAGCTATTGGTTTTTTAAGAATCCTGATCTGGCACAAAATAGGTCTTTTCAATTACGGAGTATACTGGCCTTATGTAGGTTTAAGCGTAGCCGTTTCTTTAGTTCTGATCGTCCTTTGGGGAACACTTTCAGGCTCCATGGTTCCTTTTATCCTTAAAAAACTAAACCTTGACCCTGCTACTTCTTCTGCTCCGTTTGTAGCAACTCTGGTAGATGTTACCGGTCTTATTATTTATTTTTCCGTTGCAGGACTTTTCCTGACAGGAAAACTTTTGTAATTTAGGCAGACAAAGTCTGAATATGAAAGTTGTTTCTCTAGTCCCCTCTATTACAGAGGCATTATTTGATCTTGGCCTTACTGAGAATGAAGTAGTCGGAAGGACCAAATTCTGTATCCACCCAAAAAATAAAGTAAAAAATGTCCCTGTTATCGGCGGTACAAAAAACATCAATATTGATAAGATTAAAGCTCTCCAACCGGATCTTATCCTTGCCAATAAGGAAGAGAATATCAAAGAACAGGTGGAGGCCCTGATGGATGACTGTAAAGTTTTGGTAACGAATGTGGAAACCATTGAGGATAATTATTATCTGCTCAAAACCCTTGGAAATATCTTTAATAAAAAAGAAAGGGCACAACAGTTTAATCTCAAGATTTATGATGTTCTGGAACAGGCTAAGCTTGATTCAGCAAATATAAAAGCAGCTTACCTCATCTGGAAGAATCCTTATATGACCATCGGTTCGGATACTTTTATCCATAAAATTCTGGCAGAAACAGGCTTTGAAAATATTTTTAAAGATAAAACCCGCTATCCGGTGATTGAAATGGAAGATCTTGCCGATGCAGACGTAATTATGCTCTCTTCTGAACCCTTTCCCTTCAAAGAAAAACATATTGAGGAAATGAAAGCATTTTACCCGGATAAAAAAATCATGATCGTGGATGGAGAAGCTTTTTCGTGGTACGGAACGCATATTGCGAAATGCGGGAATTATTTCAAAGAATTATTGGCAGAAATCCATGCAATGGAGCGGTAATCATTTAACCGCAAAAGGAGCAAAAGATTTTAAACACTTAAGAGTATTTAAGTTTACTGAAAATCAAACATTTTCATTTTTCTAATGACAGAAATTCGTCGGATCACAATTCCCCTCCTCCGGAGGGGTGGCAAAAATTCTTTGAATTTTTGACGGGGTGGTAAAAAACTCACCTTTTGACCGAGGCACTCGAAGTCAACAATTTTCCATCAATTGGTCTGGTGGCTTCAAGTACCTCAGCCGCCAGATGAATTTTAGATGTCAGCTGGTTCGCTCCTCGCCCTATACCAATAAAAAGCTCCGATCTTTGATCGGAGCTTTTTATATTTTAACTGAAATTTCAATTACAAAATTTTGGAAACTTCATTACAAAGCCATTCCAGCAATTCGCGGTCCTCTTTTGTGAAAGGATCCACGGTATGAGAATCAATATCAATCTGGCCGATATTCTGACCGTCTTTGAAAATAGGAACTACGATCTCCGCTTTTGTATCAATAGAACAGCTTAGGTAATTACTTTCCTGATGAACATCCGGAACTACGAATGTCTCATTGGAAACAGCAACCTGGCCACAGATTCCTTTTCCGTAAGGGATGATGGTATGATCTGTAGGAGCTCCCACGTAAGGACCTAATTTCAGCTCATCCTTATCTCCGTTCTTAAAGTAGAAACCTGTCCAGTTGAAGTAAGAAATTTCCTGATCCAACAGGTGGCAAACTTTCTCAAGCTTTTCTTCTGTATTATGTTTTGGACTTTCAAGAATGGAAGAAAGTCTTTTTTTTATTTCTGACATTTTATTTATTTTTTAGGAGAATTGTTTGAAGGAAAGTTCTTCTTTATAGCCGAACATTCCACGTTCTTTTATCATTTCTGCAACACCTTCAGGAACCTGGTTTTCCCAGCCTTTAATGCAGCATGCAATTTTTCTTAATATTTCTCTTGAATAGATTTCCAGGAACTCCGGGTTATAGTTGGTAATATCTACAATACGGTTATTGTGCTTGAAATATTTGTAAAGCTCCTTTAAGTTCTCTTCCACTTTAAGATTCGAAGAATCCAGTAGCTCATGGGTTTCAGGATCTTTGTACGGATAAAGATATACCCTCATTCCGTTTCTGAAGAATTTTCCGAACGCTTCCAGAATTCCTCCCGAAAGATCTTTATAATATTTCTCGTCAAATACCATCAGAAGATTATTTACTCCCATGGCCACCCCTATATCGCCGGTGGTGTAGGATGCAAAATAATCGATCAGCCTGTAATATTCCGAGAAGTTTGAAATGATAACGGTATATCCCAGCTTCCCAAGAATATCTACCCTGTCCATAAAGTCTCTTTCATCGATATCTCCATCTGCCCTAAGGTTTGAAATCGTAATTTCAATAAGTACTTCTGTTTCTTCGTGGGTACAGGTAGCGTCTTTCTGAAACATTTCAAGACCGTTTTTAAGCATGTCGATGTTCACCTTCGTTACCGGCCTGAAGCTTCCTCTTACCGCAAATATATTTTTCTTGTATAAAACGTCGGCAGGCAGCATATTACTTCCCTGGGAATTGAAAATCACAGCATCTGTCATTCCGTGCTTCACAAGCTGCAAAGACATCAATCTGTTATCCACATAGTCAAAAGCAGGTCCGCTGAAATCGATCATATCAATTTCAAGCCCGTCTTTTGCAATGTCGTCGTATAAAGATTCAATTAAAGTTCTGGGATTGTCGTAGTAATGAAAAGCTCCGAATATAAGGTTTACCCCAAGGTTTCCTAAAGTTTCCTGCTGCAGGGTAGCATCATTTTCGTTAAACTTTACGTGGATTACGATCTCATTGTAATCTTCATTTTCTTTTGTCTGGAAACGGATTCCTACCCAGCCGTGGCCTTTTAGAGTCTTATCGAAATTAATGGTGGTTACCGTATTGGCATAAGAGAAAAATTTTCTGTTTGGATTGTTTTCCCTTGAAATTCTTTCTTCAATTAATGCGACTTCATAACGGAGCATTTTGCGAAGCCTGTTCTGGGTAACATATCTGTTTTTGACCTCTTTCCCGTAAATGGCATCACTAAAATCTTTGTCGTAAGCAGACATTGCCTTAGCAATTGTACCGGAAGCCCCTCCTGCTCTAAAAAAGTGGCGAACAGTCTCCTGCCCTGCTCCAATCTCTGCGAAAGTACCATAAATAGTAGGATCTAGATTAATTGTTAATGCTTTTTGTTTAGGAGTTAATTTCTGATACATTAGGACGTAAAATTTTTCGTAAATTTACCAAAATTAAACCAACCTCAAAAGAAAATGAAGTTGAAATTTTTAGGAACCGGTACTTCCCAAGGTGTACCCGTTATAGGCTGTACTTGCGAAGTATGTACCTCCGAAAATCCCAAAGACAAACGCTTCCGCTCCTCCGTAATGGTTACTACAGAGGAAAGCAGGAAAATACTGATCGACTGCGGGCCAGATTTCAGGCAACAGATGCTTCTTAATCACGAAAATAACGTAGATGTTACCCTTCTTACCCACGAACACAATGACCATGTGATCGGGCTTGATGATATGCGCCCGCTGATCTTTAAAAGCGGAAAAGACATGCCCATTTATTGTTATCAAAGGGTTGGCCATGAGATCAAAAAACGTTTTCCTTATGCTTTCACTGATGTAAGGTACCCGGGAGCTCCTGCTTTTGAGCTTCATGAAATTGAAAACAAACCTTTCCAGGCTTTGGATACAGAAATTACACCTGTTGAAGTCATTCATTATAAAATTACGGTCTTCGGATATAAGTTTAAAAACATGGCGTATATTACCGATGCCAATTTCATTTCAGATACAGAAAAAGAAAAGCTAAAGAATCTGGATGTACTAATCCTGCCCTGCATCCGGAAATTTGATCCGCATCCCGCCCATTTTATTCTTCCGGATGTCATTGCCCTGTTTAAAGAGCTTCAGCCTAAAAAATTATTTTTAACCCACATCAGCCATCATCTTGGCCTGCATGATATTGAAGATAAGGAGCTTCCGGAAGGAATGCATCTGGCCTACGATGGTCTGGAAATAGAATTTTAAAATTTTTCCTTTAAAAAGCTTTTGAACATTAAAAAAAGTTTCTATATTTGCACACCAATTTAACACTAGCCCAGGTGGCGGAATTGGTAGACGCGCTGGTCTCAAACACCAGTTCTTAGGAGTACCGGTTCGATCCCGGTCCTGGGTACAAAAAACCTCTGAAATCATTTGATTTTCAGAGGTTTTTATTTTTAAGGTGGTCAAAAGGGGTTATTGTTATTGTAATCTTTATTTTAGGATTTGCATCTCCTTCCTACTCACCTAGTTTTTCACGGTGCATATTCCCCCAATCAGACATCGCTTTCAACATTGGAGCCATGGTCATCCCTAGATTTGTCATGCGGTATTCTACCCTTGGCGGAACCTCGGGATATACGATCCTTTCGATAATGGTATCATTTTCCAGTTCTCTTAATTGGTTAACCAGCATACGTTCAGAAATTCCTTCAATAGATTTTTTTAACTCACCGTAACGCATTGTTCCATGATTTAGCCTGCAAAGGATCGCAGGTTTCCATCTTCCTCCCACCACACTCAGTGCTCTAGCCATTCCACAGCTGGCATTAATGAGTTTTTCATTCAAAGCGTTCGTTGATGTCTCCTTTCTCATTTCTTACTTTTTTGTTAGTACTTAACAATTTCATCAGTACTTACAAATATATGATTTTACATCTACATTTGTATAAAAATAAGCAATGAAAAATTTATCGGATAAAATTGCCGTTGTAACCGGCGGAAGCCGTGGAATAGGCTCGGCGATCACTCTTAAACTAGCTTCAGAGGGAGCTAAAGTAGTATTTACTTATCAAAATTCAGCAGAAAAAGCTCTGGCTCTGGCAGAAGAAATTAAAAACACTGGCGGAACTGCAATTCCTATGGCTGCAGACAGCTCAAACCCCGAAGATCTGAAAGGTGTGATAGAAAACACTGTGAAAGAGTTTGGAACAGTAGATATCCTGGTGAATAATGCCGGAATTTATATCGGTAAACCATTTGAAGATTACTCGTTAGAAGATTACCACCTGACCATGGATGTAAATGTCAGGGCTGTTTTCCTGGCATCACAGGAGGCTGTCAAGCACATGCCTGAAGGTGGCAGGATCATCTCAATAGGGAGCAATATGGCAGAGAATGCAATTGGTCCTCAAACAACATTGTATACTATGAGTAAATCTGCCTTACAAGGGTTTACCCGTGGTCTGGCCCGTGACCTGGGTCCAAAAAAAATTACAGTCAATCTTGTGCAGCCAGGCCCAATCAACACGGATATGAATCCTGACAATACAGAATTTGCAGATTTTCTCAGAACCCGAATGGCTCTCGGAGAATATGGTAAAGCAAAGGACATAGCCAATGCCGTTGCATTTTTAGCTGGAGAAGACAGTGGTTTTATTACAGGAGCATTTATTACAGTTGACGGTGGCTTTAACGCTTAAAATATGGAATTTCTTCCAGGTGCTTAAGCCCGGTAAATACCTGTAAGTAATCTAATCTTTAAACAGAAATAAAGAGGGTATCCATATTCATGAGTACCTTCTTTATTATTTCTGTAAATTTATTTTTGCCTATTCTCCCGCAGGTTCAATAAATGCATACAGATGTTTTACTTTTCCGTTCTCGGTCAGGAAAAAGTCCATACTGTTGAGCATCACTTTTCCGGTCCGGATGTGTCCAAAAAGCCGGGCACTGTTCTGAAGCTGTTCTATAGGTTTTGCTTCAGAAAATTTATACGCAGGATCCTCGGCTATAAGTTTTCCTATAAAATCAGAAATAGCTTTCAAGCCATCAAGGATAATCTCCTTATCATACATCTTATATCATCTGCATAGACTTTTTTAAGAAGCTCTTCACGTTTTTTTTCGTCTTTTTCATTCCAGGCGGCAACGTGTATTTCTTGTAATTGGTCAAATAATTTTTCCATTATATTTTATTTTTGTTTAAAAATTCTCCTATTGCTATTAGGTCTGATGTTCTCTAAATAAGCCTTTGTCCTCCGTCCACATGCACAGTTTCTCCAGTCATTATTTCATTGGTCATAAAAAATAAAATAGCCAATGCCACCTGGTCTGTCGTTGCTACACGTTTCAATGGGAGCTTTTCTTTCATCGAATTTATAAATGCTTCCCTGCCTGATCCCAGAGACTTGGACAAAAGAGGTGAATCAGTAGTCCCAGGTGAGACCGTGTTTACACGACGTGGTGCAAGCTCAAGGGCAAGACCATGGGCCAGAGATTCTACTGCAGAAGATGCAGCGGCCAATATTGCAGTTCCTGGTCCTGGACGGTCTGCCAACACACCGGAAGTGAAAGTGATTGATGCATCCTGTGAGAGCTTTTCACCAAGCGAACGGATGATATACAATGCTCCCCAAATACGTTCATCGAAAGCTTTATGCAGATAATCTATATCTGCCTCCAAAACTGTTCCGGCAACGAATGTACCCGCCAGAAGAACCAGGTGATCGACCTGCCTAACATCCGATAAGGCAACCTTGATCGTTTCCTGTTTTGTAATATCGGCGGCCCTCCATTCAAATTCATTTTCTTTGGCTATCCGTTCAGTCTGATCAGGATTGAAACCTACAATCGTAACTATTGCTCCTTCCGCTTTTGCCTGTTTTGCCGTCGCAAGTCCGATACCTGAGCTTCCCCCGACAATCATTACATGTTTATCTTTCAAAATTCCGTTTGTTCTGATCATTTTATTTGGTTTAATATTAGTATATAATCCGGTGCTTTCTGATTAACCAAAGATATCCTGAATGAATCCGGCTTTACGATGAGATATGATAAAAAAAATTGTTGATCTACATCAACATTTTCATATTCAATACTTTTCGTTATTTATCCCTCCGAAGACAGATTGTATCGGAGCTCTTACCTTCAAAAAGTACTGCACCAGCCACTAACGGCAGGTTTTCTCAGGCAATATATCTGAAGTCTGATATTTTCTGATTACCCCCCTTTTGTTTATCTTTACGAAATGCTTACTGCGCTTTTAAATTATCTGGACCAACACACCACTATCCCACTCTCAGAGGAGGATGTTGAGTTGATGCGTAAGGCATTTATTCCCAGGAAGTTTAGAAAAAAGCAATTCCTTTTACAGGAAGGTGATGTATGTAAGTATATTTCTTTTGTTGTAAAAGGAGCCGTTCGTCAATACACGGTAGATGAGAAAGGGAATGAGCATGTGCTGAATCTTGCCATAGAAAATTGGTGGACCTCAGACAGGGAAAGCTACCATAGGTTAACACCGTCGATATATAATATTGATGCCTGGGAGGAAACCCAAGTGCTGATGCTTCCAAAGGCAGATGGCTGGTATGATAAAGTTAACTCTATTCCCGCTTTTTGTCAGTTACGGATAAAACTTGACGATGCCCATCATATGGCCATGCAAAGTAGATTGCATTCCTCCATCAACTATACTGCGGAATATCGATATGAAGAATTGCTGCGAAAGTATCCTGATTTCCTGAAACGGTTCCCACAGCACATCATCGCTTCCTATTTAGGAATTACCAAGGAAACGCTTAGCCGAATCCGTAATCAATCTCTTAAAAAGTAAAATAGCAGCCTTCTATAAAAAACCGTTGATGTCTATCAACGCTTTTTATTGTTTGTCGTTATTGATTTAAGTATTTTGTCACCTGATTTTATTTTTAATACTCTCATTTTCCTGAGGCTCTGAATACAAAAAACCTCTGAAATCCTTTAATTCTCAGAGGTTTTTCATTAGTATAAAAAATCATCTATTCTGTTATTACCATTTGATTTTCGGCAGTACTTTTTTAATTTCTTTTCCTATATTATTTCCCGCTTTCCCCAGTTCATTTCCTACATTGGTAAATACCTTTACCACTTCATGATTTTTCCCCGGACCATACTGGATATCGTGAACTGTATTATTCCATGTTTTTACAATGTCATTATTAGGACCAAACTGGTTTTGAAGCTCGAGCCCGATTTTACTTAAGCCTTTTACAATATCATTATTTTTGCCAAAGCAGCCGGAATCACCTCCTACTCCATTGGTCAGACATTTATCTAGCTCTCTCGACATCAGCTGCCCGCCTGCACACCCTGCGAAAACATAGGGCTGCCCTCCGGAAGTTACGGCACACTGTACTACAATCTGGGCTTCTGTATTCAGATTAAGTTTGCCTGCCCCATAACACATGGCGGTATTCATAAAGTTCACCTGCCCATACTGCCCTTGCTGCTGTACACATGATAGCAGCCTTTGAAGCTCAGGATCGGAAGATTCTCCGGCTAAACATAGGGGATATTTGCTGTAATCATTCCCGTACTGTTTATAACATTTGAGCAGAGATGCAGATATTTTTCTTTCATTATTACCTCCCATGGTTCCTACCAGGCATAAAGCCTGTTCTTCGGGGGTTGAAGCATTTTTCACACAGTTATAAATTTCGTTTTCTTTCTTTCCGGCCATATTCGCCACCATGCAGTCACCAAATTTCTGCTTGTCCAATGTTCCGTTAAAGTTCATCGACTGTTCATAACACCCTTTTGCGGTCTGTTCATTGGTGATCATCAGATTCCCATACGGGTTATTGGTGTCTACAATCTGTGTGGGCAAAGGCTGAAATCCATTGGCTGTCTGGACACCCACATTCTGGCTGTATACCGGCGGAACATAATTGATCATAGGATTCTGGGGCACCGGAACATCTGCATAGCCTATAACCCTGCTTCCCAGCATATAATCAAGCTCAATCACATTCCTGTTATAGTCCAGAAAAAAAGCTTTCTGGTATGGATTGGCTGCAGGCAGTCTCAGGTACATCATTCCGGAAGGATCACGAAAAGTCATTCCTCTGTTCATGGGATTCCCGTCCTGGATAGTCATTCCGTCACTGTACAGGGCAAAGCTCTGCCCATGCACCTGATCATAAATCCGACCCATTAAAACAGGCTGTGAGTAAAGATATGTACACAGAGTGAGTAAGAAAATACTTACAAAAATCCTGAAGCTTTTTAAAGGTAGTGTTTTCATGGCTGTTTTCGTTTTATTAGAATTTATTTATTTCAACTGTAAAACTGGTCATAAGAACGAAACAAGTCAATTACACTTTTGGGTACTATTTTCCCGATATTTGATAATTAATGCAAAAAAAATCCTATCCCAGATATTTCTAAGGATAGGACTCACACCTAAATAATAAACTATGTTATACAATAAACAGCCCTGCGATGGCCTGAGCCTCACTACCTGTTAATATTTCATCATAAGCTGCAGATCCTGCCGCTGCTCCGAAAGCAGTTGCGGTATTGAATCCTGCCTGATTTACATTATCTTCTCCCGCGTACACAGGATCAGTGGCAGAAGGCATACTTCCTCCATTGGCCAATTCTATCCAGCCTTTATTTGCTCTCATCCTTCTTACCTGCGAAGCGTGTCTTGCCTCTACAGAATGAATCTGCAATGCTGCCTGTAAAACAGCACCGTTTGACATAACGTTTCCAGCTTGCCCTTTATAGGCACGGACACCGGTATCTTCAAAAGCCTGTGCAAGAATAAGAAACTGATTATAATCTGTAAAAGGCGTGAAACTTCCGCCAGCTGTGAAATCAAAATTTGGTTTTGCCCCGGGAGTTACTCCTAAAGAAGTCAGTGTACTTTTAAGGAATGATACGTGAGCCGATTCATGCTTTGAGATCTGCATGAAAACAGGCCGGTCTGAATTTGGAATAAGTCCGGCCGCAGCCAGTCCTATAGCATAATATTCATTTTCCAGATATTCCAGTACTAATGCCAGCTGTAAGGCATCGGTAAGAGCATTTTTAAAAACATTTCCGGACGAATGGTCTGGTGTTTCTGCTTTAGCTGGTGTTGTCATCAGTGCTCCCAAACCTAATGGAACCGAAGCGACTGCAGCTTTTTTGCCGAATGCTGAAATATGGGTAAGAGTTTCTAATCTTGTTGCTTCTGTGGTAAAAAATTTATCATTAGAAAGCTTATCGAGTAATTTAAGAATGTTCATAACTGTAGATTTTGAAAATGAATAATTAGCTGATTCCTCTTTCTTTCCATGTGAAAGGAGTTTTGATAAATCCTCCTGCCGCCATAACGATATCTTTGGGCTCTTTGGCAAGATCGAGTCCGTTACTGTCAATCACATCATCACCTGAAAAATCTGTTGATCCGGGATTGATGATATTCCTGATCGCAGACGCATGCCTGGCTTCTACAGAAACGATCTTTCCGGCAATCACCAGATAAGCGGGATTAGTAATATATTTTCCGGCACCGTTGTAAGCTGCAACTCCTGTATCCTCCAAAGCTTTTGCAGTAGCAAGAACTGAGTTTCTGTCGTTAAAATTTACATTGGAATACTGGAATTGAAGGGTGGGTAAAATATTGGAAGTCGCTCCGCTGATAGCAGCCTTAAAAAAATCACGGTGAATGACCTCGTGGTGATAAAGGCCGGTGAAAATTTCCTTTTCCGCGCTGGAGATTCCCGAATAAAAATTATTAACCACTTTGGTATAAAAATCAGCCTCCAGCTGCTCAAGAGCATAGGCATAATTCAGAACGCCGACATCTCCGGTTCCAAGGTCAAAAACCTTATCACCCATCATTCCGAAGTCAGTATCATCATCGCAACCGATGAGGGTAAGTCCTGCCATAGCCAGTCCTATGCCTCCCAGTTTCAGAAAGTTTCTTCTGCTTGTATCCAGAGTCGCTCCCTGGTTAGAAACATTAATAGTTTTTTTCATAATATTATTGGTTTGAGTGTTGAGAATATGAGAGAGAGAAAAAACAGCATAAAAAATTATGCTGTTTAAAAACTAAAACATTACGGCATCAGCACCGTATCAATCACATGGATCACTCCATTTGACTGGTTCACATCAGCTATCGTCACTTTTGCACTATTTCCTTTAGCATCCTGTACATAAAGATCTTTTCCTTTAGTCCAGAAAGTAAGCCCTTCACCTTCTACTGTTTTCATCATACTTTTTCCGTTTCCAGCTTTTACAGCAGCCCAGATATCCTTAGCATTGTATTTTCCTGCAAGAACATGATACGTTAAAATTTTGGTAAGCATTTCTTTATTCTCAGGCTTTACCAAAGTTTCAACGGTGCCTTTCGGAAGTTTAGAAAATGCGGCGTCAGTAGGAGCCAGTACGGTAAAAGGTCCCGCTCCCTGTAGGGTTTCTACCAGCCCTGCTGCTTTTACAGCGGCTACTAAAGTTTTGTGATCTTTGGAATGTACAGCATTTTCAATAATATTTTTGGAGGGATACATGGCTGCACCACCTACCATTACTGTTTTTTCTTTCATCATTTGTGCATTTACCTTCCCACCGAAAGCAAATGATAAGGCTACCATTGCCAGAACTGCGATTTTTGAGTTTGTGTTCATTTTATTGATTTTTTAAGTTAATATCTGTTTCTGTTGTGTTCTTAGAATCATTTACGACTTTGTTTGTGAATCAGATTTAAAAAGTTTGTTTTTTATTATTTTTTTTTAAATCTTTATTAGAATCTCATCAAAAAGGAAGTATTTACCGTTGCTGATGATTTAATGATAATCTTAATCGGATGTATAAAATCATTACGATATAAAAGATTTTTCGGATGTTATTTGTAATATATTTTATTTTATTACATTTGGAATGAAAATTATACACTATTAAAACAACCTATTCGGAAGAAGAGCTTATCGTTTTACTTAGAGAAAAAAACGAATCAGGCTTTCATTATTTATACGATCATTATGCAGGGGCCCTGTATGGTGTGGTTTTCCGAATCGTACAGTCTAAAGAATATACGGAGGAAGTTATTCAGGATGTTTTCGTTAAAATCTGGAATGCTGTTCACCAGTATGATTCATCAAAAGGAAGGTTTTATACCTGGATGATAAATATTGCCAGAAATACGGCGATAGATTATTTAAAATCAAAAGGCTTTCAGAATGAGCTTAAAAACCAGTCACTTCCGGATTTCGTATATAATTCTGCAGAACTTTCAACAACCAACAACTCGTCCGATTTTATTGGATTTAATAATGTGCTTAAAGGTCTGGAAACAGATAAACAGGAACTTATTGACCTGGCCTATTACCAGGGATATACCCAGAACGAAATATCCGAAAAGCTAAAGATCCCCCTTGGAACAGTGAAAACCAAAATGCGGAATGCGCTGATAAAATTAAAGGACTTGTTAAAAGATTATCAATAAATTGAACACAAAAGAATACATATCATCCGGAATTATAGAATCTTATATTCTAGGTCTTGCTTCTCCTGAGGAAGCAGGGATTTTGGAGTGTGTGATGAAGAATAATGCTGAAGTGAAAGCGGCTTTTGAAGAAGCCCAGAAAACTTTGGAAGATCTGGCAACAAGCCAGGCCATAACTCCTCCGTCTGATTTAAAATCCAGAATCTGGAATAAGATCCAGCAACAGGAAGAGACTGCTGAAAAAATACAGCCTGTTGTTACGGATATTCCTGCTGCAAGACCTCAGGAAGAAACTAAAATTCAGGGAAAAAGCAGCTGGAAAGCCTATGCAGTTGCAGCTTCCGTATTATTTCTGATCAGTGCTGCCGGAAATCTTTTCTGGATGAGCAACAATGCGGAAACGAAAAAAGAAATAGCCAAAATGCAGACTGAAAATAAGTCGCAGGAGCTTGCTATGCAGAAAATGAATCAGAAGATGAGCTTATTTTCCAACCCGGATATGCAGATGGTAATGCTGAAAGGAGTAGAAAAGCATACAGACTCTAAAGCAATGGTTTTCTGGGATAAAAAGACCAAAGAAGTATACCTTAACGCTGAAAGTCTTCCAAAAGCTCCGGAAGGAATGCAGTATCAGCTGTGGGCCATCGCCGATGGAAAACCTGTAAGCGCAGGAATGTACAGCGAAGAAAAAGACAGCAAAACTGCACTTGCAAATATCCCAAAAGCACAGGCATTCGCTATAACTCTCGAGAAAAAAGGCGGCAGTGCAGTCCCTACTATGGAAAACATGTATGTAATGGGTGAAATCTAAGCCTATACTTTAGAGTAAAGGCTTTTGAATATTTCCATTCGGATCATAATGCTTAATAATATAATATTTGGGGGAAATACAGAAGTTAATTATCCTGTCTTTTATTAATTTTCAGCTCCCGCTCCACCTCATCTATGTCCGGTAAAGGATGATCGTAGCTTTCTTCAATGTATTTCAGAACCTTTTCTTCTGTTTTCTCATTTACTTTCCTGATGAAAAGGTGGTTGGTAGCTTTCAGAAAAAGAATAAGCTCATCTGATGTCTGCTTCTTGCCAAATATCGGCTTTTCTATGATGGCTCTTTTATCAGCATTTACAATAAGATCATTAAAAGAAGTATTCATAAGAACAGTCTGAAAAAATGATTCTGCAGGAAGAAATGTATGGAGATAATAATCCTCAAAATTCATCACTCTTTTATTATTGGCAAGAAAAGCGCAGGTATCCCTGGTAAAAATAACCCATTTTCCACCTATGTAGGGCGTAACTCCTTTCATGAATTCTCTTTTGTAGATTATAGATGAAACTTTATAAGACAGCTCCGTAAAATGATTCTGTATTCTCTTAAGAGTATCCGGACGGTAAAATTTCTGATCATAATAGAAAAGATAATTCCTTCCATTGTTCTCTGTAAGGAATTTTCTGATGATGTTCTGTGATTTCAAAGGATAGTCTTCACCACTCAGATTAACAAAATAATCCCATTCATGGCTGACATTAAGCAGAAATTCCATCGCATCAAGTTCGGCCTGGATCGTACTGAATCCTCCGGCTACAATATTAATGCTTTCCAGAATATAGACGTTGGGAAACCTGATGAGATACATCTGAATCTCATCAGTAAACTCTTCTTTAGCTTTCCGGTCTATATGAATGAGATAAAACTGATCTCTGGTATAGATCTTCTGGAACATCGCTTTGAATACTTCAGGTTTATGATGAATCATAATGAAGTAAGCAATTCTCACATGCTGATTCGAGTGTGACTCTAAAGTTTGAGGTTGGGGATTGGTTGTAGGAACAGACGTCTGCATAGGTACGGATTTAAAATCATCCGCTTGGTTGCAAACAATTCAGTTAACGTGCGAAAGCTACAAATAAATTTTTGATAATCAATAATTTAAATCAGTCAATATTCATTTTTTTTATTGTAGATTTGCAAAGCACTTATAAAAACAGGCCTCTGCCTCTTGCTACTCTGTAATAGTTTAAAATCTCATTTTTCTCTTTCAGTTTTGCTTTTTCAGCTGCCCGATTAAAATTTATTTTTAAAATAATTTTTAATATTGCTTTCCTGGCTTCAGGTAAAAAGTAATTATAAAGTTCAAAACAGCATGGGTTTGTAAAAGATCCTGCTTTGAGAATAAGAACGATATTGCAAAGCTCAGCAAATATTTTCCCAACCGAATTTATTGTCCAGGTTAATGCAAAGTAAAATAATAATTTAAAATAAGGATGGTATAAACCAATATTCATTATTCTTATTATATACAAGGACAACAATTCAGATCCTAACCGATTTGGCCACTCAGAACCGGATTTCCGGTAGAATACAATGAGTTTTAAAAGTTTAAATTTAATCGATCCCATAGTCCGGGCTGTTACAGAAGCCGGATATTCCAAACCTACAGAATTACAGTACATGGCTGTTTCACCTATTTTAGCAGGAAGGGATATTATAGGACATGCCCAAACCGGTACAGGAAAAACGGCAGCATTTGCTATGCCCATTCTCCAACTGCTAAAAAGAAATACATCTGACCATAAAGAAATACGAATTTTAATATTAACTCCAACACGGGAACTGGTTTTACAACTCGAGGAACATTTTAAAATTTACAGCAAATATTTACCCTTATCACAACTTTCCATTTTTGATGGCGTGTTATCAGGAAGCCAGCTGGCAGCCCTGGGGAAAAGAGTGGACATTCTTATCGCAACGCCTGAAAGACTACTGGACCTGGTAAGCCAGAGACATATTGATTTTTCTAAAATAGAAATCCTGGTTCTGGATGAAGCAGACAGAATGCTTGACATGGGGTTTTCAGACGATGTAAAAAAAATATTAAAACTGATTTCGTCCAAAAGACAAACCTTATTTTTTTCCGCAACTATGCCGTTAAACGTCCGGAAATTTGCAGATACCATGCTCAAAAACCCAATAGAAATAATATAAACAGATTTCTTCCAGAAAATTCAGGAAAAATCTTCAATAATTAATACAATAATTTTTTAATACCCATTACCATGCAAGAAGGCACCGTAAAATTTTTCAATGAAGCAAAAGGCTTCGGATTTATTTCTCCAGTAGACGGAGGAAAAGATATTTTTGTACACTCTTCAGGATTAGATACAAGATCGATCCGCGAAAACGATAAAGTAGTTTTCGAAGTACAAAAAAGCGACAAAGGTTTAAATGCAGTTAACGTAAAGTTGGCATAATTTGAATATACCGTTAACGGGCATTGGCTGATTGGTAGCAATACTCTTTATTCAGTGTCCGTTAAAACCTCTTGCTTAATGTAAGAGGTTTTTTTATTTAAATGCGATACATCATCTGCAAAAACATGATATATTCCCTCAAAATCTTCTAAAGTCTGGCTTCTATTCCTAAAAAACGGCTATATCCTGCTATATTTGCCACTGAAAAATAATTCTACAACTATCATCAATGAATTTATTATACGTTAACTGGGATGTAAGTCCCGAAATTTTCAATATTTCCGGTTTTCCTTTAAAATATTACGGTATGCTGTTTCTTGCCGGCCTTGTTTTATGCTATACCATCTTAAAGACCATCTATAAAAAAGAAAACCTGAGCAGTCAAGCTCATGAAGCCCTTTTTTCTTATGCATTCATCGGAATCCTGGTCGGTGCAAGATTAGGCCACTGCCTGTTTTACGATTTTGATTACTACGCCCAGCACCCGATAGAGATTTTTCTTCCTATTCAAAAAGGAGCTGACGGGGCTTATCATTTTTCAGGATATGCAGGACTGGCAAGCCATGGCGGCGGCATCGGGCTAATTATCATGCTTCTGATCTATGCAAGGAAATTCTCCATTAAATTTATGACTGTTCTGGACGTCATCGCAATCTCAACCCCTTTAGCAGGTGCTTTTATCAGACTTGGAAACCTGATGAATTCTGAAATCATAGGAACTCCTTCCAATGCTCCGTGGGCTTTTATTTTCAGACAGGTTGACAATATTCCAAGACATCCTGCACAGCTGTATGAAGCCATCTGCTATCTGATCATTTTCTTACTGGTATATTCTGTTTACAAGAAAGATATCTTTAAGGTAGGAAAAGGATTTTATTTTGGAATCACTACCCTGCTGATCTTTATTGTACGTTTTTTTGTTGAATTTATAAAAGTGGACCAGGTTGATTTTGAAAAAGGAATGAGCCTGAATATGGGACAAATTTTAAGTATTCCTTTTCTGTTCCTGGGACTGTTTTTTATCATTAAAAGTATCCGGGACAGCAGACCTATAAAAGCTTCATAATTATAAAAAGTATTTTAAGACCTCTGAGATGAATCATTTCGGAGGTTTTTTTATGAAAATCTTCTTTTTTTTCATCCTGCATAAAGAATATATCCCATTACATACCAGACTTATACACTCTTCAAACGCCCTAAAATTCAGCTTTCACACAAAAAAAATCCAAAATTTGTGAGTTTTAGGCATAGCATTTGCTACCTTACGAAACATATTATACACCACTTCATTTTTATAATATATTATTTTCCACAATCCTCAGGTCACTGAGGATTTTTTATTAGGCTTTATATGTTGAAATACATACACAGCTTTGGACAGCAAAATATATTTTTGATAATCAATGATTTAAAATAGGTTTATTCGGTTAATTATCGTATATTTGTATATTAATTAATAGGCCGCTGCCTTTGCCCTCTGTAATAGTATAGAAATTCTTTCTTTCAGTTCCCGCTTTTTCAGACGCCTCATTTTTTAAAAATCACTTCTTTTACTGATGAACGGCCAAAAACAAAACTGCTTTCGACGTTTCGTTTCATAAGGAAGATCAGACGGATGACTGCAACTTACAAGTATTTGGCAGATCAGTAACCAATAACTACAATATAAAATTTAATACTAAAATAATTTATGGCAGACTCTTTTTCTAAAAAAGAAAATTTCAAGAAAAAAATTCAAAAACAAAAAGAAAAAGCGCTGAGACGCGAAGATCGTAAGACGAACAACAACAAAGGGGCAGAAGATGTTTTCATGTATGTAGATGAATTCGGAAGGCTTACCTCTACACCTCCTGAAAACAGAGAAAGACAGGAAATAAACATTGATGATATCCAGCTTGGTGCCGCTCCGATTGTGGAGGAAGACATCAGAAAGACAGGAATCATTACTTTCCACAGTGAGAAAGGCTACGGCTTTATTACTGAGGACAGCAGCAAAGAAAATGTTTTCTTTCACAACAACAGCTGTGCACACCCTGTAAAAAAGGGTAATAAAGTATCTTTTGAGAAAGAAAAATCTCCAAAAGGCTTCTCCGCTGTTAATATCCAGTTAATCAAATAATTAACAGATCTGCTGAAAAACTGCAGGTTTGTAAAACAATAAAAAGCCACCCCAAAAGGTGGCTTTTATCGTAAGAGTTAATTATAATTGGTACTCCTTATTTTTTGTTAAACATCTTCTCCAGCACGACATACCGGTAGTCGAAAATATATTCCAATTTCTTTTTAACGAAAACCGCATGGGCTATTTCACCCAAGAATCCCAAGGGAAGCTCATAATCTACAGTGTCTTTCATTAATACTCCTTTTTCATTCGGAATAAATTCATGATGATGATGCCAGAGTTTGTACGGTCCTTTTTTCTGAAAGTCTATAAAGCTCCTTTGAAAATCTACCTTGATAATTTCTGTCTGCCATTTCATTTTTATCCCAAATAGCGGTGAAACGTAATAATCGATCAACATTCCTTCATAAATTTCGTCATTCTCCATTGCAGTCAGTACAACAAAGTTCATATCTTTTGGGGTAATTTCTGAAAGGTTATTGGCGGAAGAAAAGAACTTCCAGGCCGTTGCCCTATCACAATTCAGCTGCTGTTCCCGGATAAGTCTGTGCTTCATAATTTCTCTGTATATTATAAATAGATCCACATAAGTACAGGTCTCTCAGAGCTTTTTAGCATGGGATCAATCTCTCTCATTGCGTTATTGGAAACAGTGGGACAACCCCATCCTTCAGGAGAACCTTTCGGAAAAACTTCATCATCATTCATCCTATCCCAGGAATGAAAAACAATGAATCTCTTCAAGGCATTGCTGTTGGTTTCTTCCAGACCATGCATCAGGTATTTTACGTTGATTCCCCATTCGCTGTATCCTCTTTCCTGCAGTTTGTATTTTCCTAATGATGACAGATGGCTTCCGTCTTCATTACTGAACTTCGGATGGTCTTTTGAACCGTCCAAACTCCATGGATTTGTACCACAGCCATGACCCACAAGGTATTTTTCTATCACCGATTTCTTATTAAAATCCCAGATAAACATTCTCTTTACCCCGGAATGAAGACTCATATCGATCAGAATACAAAAATCCGTATTGAGCTTTTTTGAAGTACAGAATCTGAGAGCTTCTTCTGCTTTTACTGCCATTTTAGAAAGATCTGCCTCTGGTCTTTTCTCTACCTGAATATCAGGGCTTACTGAAGTCTGATGATTTCTTTTACCGGGTTCATTAGTACATGAAAGGAGGCTATAAAGTACAAGAATTACTGCAAAAAACTTCATTGAAATTATTTATAATGTCTGAAGATGCCAAAATCCGAAGCTGTCCAGAGAGCAGCTTTCTGTCCTGCAGCTTTCAGTGCATCGTTGGTCCAGGTATTGCAGGTATTCAGGAAGCTGTATTTTCCTTTGGCATCATAAAATGCATCATTTACATCATACACCGCATCGGTAGGAATCAGGATAAAATTTCCGTTCTGATCTCTGTCAAACTTATCCTCTACAAATTTCACCAGTCTCTTGTACTGATCCCTGCTGACCATCATCTTCTTACAGTCGTCCCCTTCTTTCATGGCTGTATAATAAGTGCAGTGCATCGCTGAATCGCTTAGCCAGAACGCTGCTTTAAAAGCTGTGGAAAATTTCAGATCGGCCCAGGTTGGAGTATCCAGGTAAAATCCTTTATCGCCCCAGCCTATTCCTATATAATTGTAATCTGTTCTTTTTGATTTTGTATTGGAAAACGGAACTTTTGCGCTCCAATCCTGAAGATCATTTTTTACAGGCATTACAACATCTGTATGTACTCCGTTGGTGTAAATATAGATAGGAATATCTTTCGGCTGCCCGTCGTTTTCTGCAGAAACTTCTATAAGCGGCAGCAGAAGCGCCATAACGACATACAGAGCAACAATTCCCAGAATAATTCCAAGGGTTTTCAGAATGTATATAATTACAATTTTCAAAGTCATGTTTAATAAAATTTAATCTTCAATTTTCAGTAAAAGTATTTGTTTTAATCGAAAAAATGATTAAATTTAGTTACGAAATATTCACAAATATGCGTAAAAATACAAAATCACAAAAAAGATTTAAAATAAGAGTAAAAACAGCTCCGAAAAGAGTACAAAAAAAACGTTGATTTTCTGTGGGACATTAGTCTCCTGAAAGTCAATTTTTCTTTTTAGGAAAAGTTTTACGAAGATTCTTAATGAATTAAATCTTATCCTCCTTAAGATGCACCGCTTAGGGATGGCCGGTTACCCTCCTTAGTTTTGGAACCTTACCATTCCAGATAAGGATTCGTCACCAAAAATTTATCCTAGTCTTTTTCTGCAGAACGTTCCAAAAACTCGATATTCCGCTTCAGACCGGCAAATTTGGTTCTTTTTACGGGAGACTTTCTGAAGATTTCGGAAAATATTTCCTGGGTAATCTCTTTCCACTCTCCTTTTTTGAAGTTTTTCAATGAATCATTCGGAGTAAATCTGCTCTGGAGATTCGGGGAAGAAAACCGGTTCCAGGGACATACATCCTGGCAGATATCGCAACCGAACATCCAGTCTTCCATTTTGTTTTTAAAATGATCAGGAATTTCGTTTTTAAGTTCTATGGTTGCATAGGAAATACACCGGCTTCCGTCTATGATCTTTTCCGAAACAATAGCATCTGTAGGACAGGCATCGATGCACTTTCTGCACGTACCGCAATGGTCAGTGGTCGCATGGTCGGGGATCAGTTCAAGATCGCAGATAACTTCGGCCAGAAAATAGAAAGAGCCATTTTGTTTGGTGATTAGATTGGCATTTTTTCCTACCCATCCTATTCCTGACTTTCTGGCCCAGCTTCTTTCCAAAACAGGTGCAGAATCTACAAAAACCCTGAAGCCGAACTCGCCTATCTCCTGCTGAAGTTCCGAAACCATTTCCCGGAGAATTTCTTTTACTACTTCATGGTAATCTTCTGCGTAGGCATATTTTGAAATTTTATAATTTTCCAGTTCAGAGATCTTTTCTTTCGGGAAGTAATTGTAAGATAGTGAAATAACCGATTTTGAACCTTCTACGAGCAGCCTTGGATCAAGTCTTTTATCGAAATGGTTTTCCATATATTTCATTTCACCATGGAAATTGTTCTTAAGCCATTTTTCGAGATTAGGAGCATCCTCTTCTAGAAATTCCGCTTTAGAGATACCGCAGCTCTGAAACCCAAACTTTTCTGCTTTGGACTTGATGAGTAGTGAATATTTTTCGGCACCGGCATTGAGGATTTCCATTCTGCAAAATTAAGATTAATTTACCAATCTGAAGCTTTCAGGTGAAAGGTGTATCTGGCTTACCTTTTAAGGTTTTTTTGTGAAAATTTAAGTTTCGATAAAGAGTTTTTTAAGCAAAAAATTACGTATTTTCGTTATTATTTTTAATCTAAATTAAATATTATGTCTTTAATAGAAGTTATACAATCAGGAAACTATAAATTAATTGATGTTCGTGAGCCTATGGAGCTTGAAATGGACGGAAATATAGACGGGGCTCAAAATATTCCTTTGGGGGAGGTAGAAGACAGAAAAGAAGAAATTTTATCTGTTGACAAACCTGTGATCTTATTCTGCAGAAGCGGAAACAGAAGCGGAAAAGCATTGGAATATCTTAACGGCCAAGGCTTGAAGGACGGTTACAACGGCGGAGGCTGGGCCGAACTGAAAGCTGTATTGGAAGCAAATCAAGGAACTTTTTAAGTTCCTTTTTTTATACACGGTTCTATTATGAATCTGCAGGAGAAATTTATGGAGCTTTGTCTTCATTACACAAAAGACCGGGATCTTGTTCAAGCGATATGGCTGGAAATTGAAAAGAAATATTCCGGAAAAGGCCGGCATTACCATAATCTTTTCCATCTGGAAAGTATGTTTCGGGAGCTGGAAAATGTAAAAAGCCATACCAAGGATGATCATGCTGTTTCATTTTCTGTATTTTACCACGATGTCATTTATGATACTTCTTCAAAGTCCAATGAAGAGAAAAGTGCCTCCTTTGCTGTGGAAAGGCTTCAGAAAATAGAATTGAATCCGGATATGGTTTCAAGGGTTGAGGCTCAGATACTGGCAACAAAATCGCACCACAAGTCTGATGATACGGATACGAATTATCTTCTGGATGCAGATCTTTCCATCCTTGGAAAAGATTCTGCCGACTATTTCGATTACACCCGGAAGATCAGAAAGGAATATGCCTTATACCCCGATATTCTTTACAAGCCGGGAAGGAAAAAGGTGCTGAAACATTTTCTGGAACTGGAAAGTATTTTTAAAACAGAGGATTTCAGGGATAAATATGAACAGCAGGCAAGAGAAAATTTAGCTGCGGAACTTAATCTTTTATAAATGACAAAAGGAGATGCAGCAAAGCCACATCTCCAGAATGGAACCATTCATTCAAACACAACTTATCCATCAACTAAACCAAAGGGGGAAATATTGGAAATTTCCTTATTGGGGATTTTTTTTCATCAAATTTGTTTTTAGAATCTCCTGCATCGCTGTTTGATATTCCAAAAATAGAAAATAAAATATCACACAATAGTGATTTTACTTGTATATTATATGTAAATTTTCAGGAAATTAATACATCTTTGGAAAGAGAATTTTAAAATCAAAAAAGGTTCATCTTTTTGAAATAATAGATTTAAAATTTTATCAGAAAAGTAAATTTTCTATTTTCATATTTTTGTCAAAACTTGTACATGGTTAAATAGGCAAACAGCCTAAAAATGAAGTCAGAGAGCTGATCATGTGTATTTCCAGTTCGAATTGAGGAATTATTTGTACAAGTTGTATTAGCAGATCTTTTCAGGTTGGTTGTAAAGCATAAAAAAGCACCTTGCTGAAAGTCAAGATGCTTCTGTTACTGCTGATTTTGTTTGTAAACAGCTATATTTTTTCTATAAACTCTGATACTTTAGCGAGAACCAGCTCAGGAACTTCTTTATGCGGTGTATGTCCTATTCCGGGAATGATATATTTCTCTGCCATACCACTCACCTGGGACACTGTTTTCTCAACCTGATCCAATGTGCCGTACTCATCAGCTTCTCCCTGAATAAATAATAACGGGCAGTGAATATCTTTTAACAGGTATTCAATATTCCAGTTTCTGTAGTCTTTACGGGTCCAGGTTTCCGTCCAGGCTCTGAAAAGTGCTTCCACCTTATTACCATGGTATTTGGCAAGACGTTCTACAAGATTGGTTGTTTTGTAAGCATCAACAGCATCATTAATTCCTTTCAAGGTAACATCTTCCACAAAGATATGTCCTGCCTCACAGATGACGGATTTTACCTTTTCCGGATATTTTGCCGCTGTTATGAGGGAAATAGTCCCTCCGTCGCTGTGCCCGAATAGGATAGCATTATCAATATTTAGTTTGTTTAACAAGTCATTCAGCAAACCGGCTTCAAGTTCCATGTAATTGACCGGCCTTTCGTGGGTAGCCATAGGTCCGGATTTTCCATAGCCTGATCTGTCATACATCAAAACGTTACAGTTTATCATTTCGGACAGTTTTAAAGGCAGATCCCTCCAAAGCTGCGTACAGCCTAAGGAATCGTGAAGAAAAATAATAACCGGTCTACCTTTGAATTTGTTACTGAAAGCTGTATAAATTTTCTGATCCCTTACTTCAATAATTCTTTCTTCCATCTGTTCAGATTCTATAAAGCCGGTGTCTTGGCTTCTTCAAATTCTTTCAGCAGATTTCTGAACACAGTTTCTACGGGCAATATGTCATTGATCAAAGCAGAAACCTGTCCTATTTCCAGCTCGCCCTCTTCCATATCACCTTCAAACATTCCACGCTTGGCCCTTGCTCTTCCCAATGAGGCTATCAGAGCTTCTTTGTTTCTTCCTGACTGGTAAATGTCTTCCAGCTCATTGAAGAACTTGTTTTTCACCATTCTTACAGGTGCCAGCTCTTTCAAAGTAAGATGGGTATCTCCTTCGTTCAGTTCTGTGATTTTCTTTTTCCAGTTTACGTGGGCACTTGCTTCAATGGTAGCTGCGAAACGGGAACCAATCTGTACGCCATCTGCCCCAAGAATCATGGCAGCTTTGATTTGTGAACCCAGTGCTATTCCACCGGCGGCGATCAATGGCTTGGAAATATGTTTTTTCACATTCGGGATCAGACAGAAGGTAGTAGTCTCGTCTCTTCCGTTATGTCCTCCGGCTTCAAAACCTTCAGCTACAACAGCATCTACCCCTGCCTCTTCACATTTTACCGCAAATTTGGTAGACGAAACTACGTGAGCGACTTTTATTCCTTCTTTTTGAAGGGTTTCCGTATAGGTTTTGGGATTTCCGGCAGAAGTAAAAACGATTTTTACGCCTTCTTCCAGTATAATCTGAATGATTTCTTCAAGGTTTGGGTATAACATGGGTACATTAACGCCAAAAGGCTTATCTGTTGCCTGCTTGCATTTCTGAATATTTTCTCTTAAAATATCGGGATACATACTTCCTGCACCGATCAGTCCCAGGCCTCCACAATTAGAAACCGCTGAAGCCAGCTTCCATCCTGAATGCCAGATCATTCCGGCCTGGATAATGGGATACTGTATGTTGAAAAGCTCTGTAATTCTATTTTGCTCTGTCCTCATTTCATGAAGTTTTTTTGCTGAGTTGAAATCTATAAAATTGCTCATGCGTAAAAATAATAAAAACCCCGGATTCCAGAGGAAGTATCTTGATTTTTTAATATAAAAAAACCTTCAGAAATTCTGAAGGTTTTGTATTTATTTTTTGATTGATTCTTTTTTCCAGTTGGCTTTGAACTTACAGTCATCGTAACGTCCGTCAATGGATATAAAGGTGGTCGGGAGTTTGGAGTTAACAAACTTCTCAATCATTTCATTCCGTTTTTTATTGAGCGCCATCTGCTTGATCCTGTTATAATCGGTCTCCAGGGTAATCTGGTGGGCAGGAATAACATCTTCTACCTTAATCATCTTAATTACTTTTCTCTTGTTATCCTCATCTTCGAACGGGGCAGTGATATCTCCTTTGTTCAATCCGGCTAATTCATAAGTAATTGTTCCTGGAATACTTTCTCTTTCAATTTTGTCCGAACCATCCGCACCGGAAATAATTCCTGCATTGAATTTCGTTTTCTTGTCATCAGAGAATTTATAAGCCGCATCCTTAAATGTTATTTTCCCGGCAATAATAAGACCTTTGATACTGTCTAATTTTGCTTTTGCCGTTTTTATTTCATCATCTGTAGGAGTAGCTTTCAATAAAATATGTCTGGCATCATACACCTTTCCTGATTTTTTGATCAGCTGGATGATATGATATCCGAATTCTGATTCAACAGGATCTGAAATTTCATTTTCCTGCAGGTTCAGGGCAGCCGCTTCAAACGGTTTTACCATCTGTCCTTTGAAAATATTTTTATAAAGTCCTCCATTCGCAGCAGATCCTTCATCTTCGGAATAGATCCTTGCCTGGCTTTCGAAGGTTTCCCCAGCTGCAATATCTGCCTTGATTTTCTTTAATCTGTTGATAAGATCTTGTTTGTGGGCTTCAGTCAGCTTAGGATATACCATGATCTGTGCTAAAGAAATCTCATCCTTTACCTCAGGAAGCTGCATTTTATAAAGGTTGTAGAAGTCTGTAACCTCATTCGGTGTTACATCTGCCTTTTCAGTGATACGCTGATATTTTGCCTGCCCGTAATACTGGTCTGTGTCTATCTTTTCGATAGCGTTTTTCATTTCGTATCCGTTTCTGAATTTATATGCTGCAAGCATCGTTTTTTCATCCGGAAACTGGGAAAGCAACTGACGGTATTTTGCATTAGCCTGCTCTTTAATGGCAGCCGAGCGGTTTTCAATTAATGTATCTTTTTTGGCTTCATATACAAGAAGCTTATTGCTGATCAGGTTTTCAAGGAAGTCGCATTTATCTGTTTCGGAGGCTCCCTGTTGTTTGGCATAGTTCATCTGCTCATTCACATCCGATTCCAAAACAATTTCATCCCCGATAACAGCAGCAATACCATCCACTAATTCTCCCGGTTTTAGCTGAGCATTCATGTTTGAAGAGAATATCATCATGAAAATCCCAAGAAGAAAAGTGATTTTTAGTTTATTTGTCATTTTACTATTTTAAACAAGTTGCAAATTTAGAATTCTTAACGAATTTGTCTAAATTTTTTATTATAAATATTTCTTAAAAAGACTTATTTATTGCAGTTCAACATCGAATGTTGTTAATTCTTTGAATTGTCTCAATCTGCTGAATACATCAGATTCGTTTACTTCTTCAATTCTTTCTGTTCCGAATTTCTCCACAGTGAACGAAGCCATAGCAGAACCTACGATCAGGGCAGACTTCATGGTTTCGAAATCAAACCTGCCTTTTTTGGCAAGATAAGCTGCAAAACCTCCTGCGAAAGTATCCCCTGCTCCGGTTGGATCGAAAACTTCTTCCAAAGGAAGTGCCGGAATTGCAAATACTTTATTGTCATGGAAAAGTAAAGCCCCATGCTCTCCTTTTTTAATGATTACATACTCAGGACCCATTGTATGGATCTTTTTAGCTGCTTTTACCAAAGAATACTCTCCTGAAAGCTGTCTCGCCTCTTCATCATTAATGGTAATAACGTCTGTTTTGGCAATCATATCCATCAGGATATCCCAGGCAGAATCCATCCAGAAGTTCATGGTATCAAGGATAACCAGCTTAGGACGGCTGTTCATTTTTTCCAATACGGATAACTGAACACCCGGGTGCAGGTTTCCAAGAAGAAGGATCTCTGCATCCTGCATTGAATCAGGAATTTTAGGATCGAAGTTCTCTAAAACATTCACTTCTGTAGCCAAAGTATCTCTGGTATTCAAATCATTATGATATTTCCCTGACCAGAAGAATGTTTTTCCTTCTTTTACAATCTCAATTCCTTCAATATTTACATCTCTTTGTGTGAACATATCAAGGTGCTCCTGTGGGAAATCTCCTCCAACAACGGAAACAATACCGGATTTAACGCCTAAAATAGAAGAAGTAATGCCAATATAGGTGGCTGCACCTCCTAAAATTTTATCAGTTTTACCAAATGGCGTTTCGATTGCATCAAATGCAACACTTCCTACAACTAAAAGTTTCATATATTTTTCAATGTATTTTAAAAGTCAATTATTTTTTCCATTCAAAAGTGTCCAGCAGGTGTTTCATATCGTTTTTGATATAGTTTACTGCCGGGGCCAGAGAGTCGGGTTTCGGCCTTGTATTAAAGTATAGATAAGCAGTCACAAAATGTTTTGTGCTGTCTGTAATGTAAAATTGAAGATTGGAAGCGCTCTGCCCTTTCAGTTCATAGAAGTTTCCGTACACTTTTTTGTCCGGATATTCGAATGATTTGGTATCGATGGAACTCGCTTTAATAGTATGCTCATACACCATTTTCTCTGCTTCTTTGATATGGTCTGCAAAATCATTCTGTATCGGATAATAGGTTACAAAAATCTTTGCTTTCATTTTTGGGTAATTGATGTAGTACCAGCACGGCTTTTTAGCATCGGAAATAGATGCAAAATCGGAATATTCAAAAGTATAGGCACAGTTATTCTCAAACTTCTGATAGGTTGGTGCAGGATACTCGAGACGGAGTTCTCCATAAGGTTTCGGAACATGGTCTTTTCCGCACGAAATTAAAAGCAGTGATACAAAAATAAAAATGACGTTTTTTATCATTTTGCAAAAGTACAAATTAGATTTCAGATTTTGGGAGACAAATTTCAGTCTTTCAGTGAGTTTTGGATATAGTTTTCCAATGGCTTGGGAAAGGATTTTTCGTGAGAGGCCTCCAAGTCGGTAATGGTATACTCATTTTCGGAGGTAAATCTGTTCCAAACTGCTTCTGAATCAATCTCAACACTTGAAATCTCAATGGTCAGATTCTTATGGGTAAGCTTATGGGTGACTGTTTTAACTCCTTTGATAAACGGTTCAAGCTCTGCAGAAATAGCCGTAGGAAACTCGAATAATTTTTTCCAGATAAAGTCATCTTTTCTTTGCCTGATCAGGAACTGCCCGTTTCTGTGTACGAAATAGTACTTCAGCGACAGGTCTGATGCTTTAACTTTTTTGGTTTTTACAGGATAATCCGATGTTTTATTCAGGGAAAATGCAAGACAGTCATCATTTACAGGACATTCACTACAGAGTGGATTTTTAGGTTTACAGATCTCTGAGCCGAGATCCATCATTGCCTGATTAAAATCGCCTACATTTTCAGGCATGACAAATCCTGCAAGCTGTGAGAAGTAGGAAAAAGCTCTGGAATTGGAAATATCAAAGTCATCAGCAAAAATACGGCTTAACACTCTGTAAAAATTACCATCTACCGCCGGCATTTTGCCATCGAAGCAAATGCTTGAAATGGCAGCCGCCGTATACTTCCCTACTCCTTTTAATTTTAAAATCTCTTCATAATCTGCCGGGAAAACTCCATGATAATCGTTCATGATCTGTTGCGAAGCCTTATGGATATTGATCGCTCTGGAATAATAGCCAAGCCCTTTCCAGTAAAGCAAAACTTCATTTTCTTCTGCTTCGGCCAAAGTTTTTACATCCGGAAACCTTTTAATGAAATTATTATAATGATTAAGTCCCTGACTGATCCTGGTCTGCTGAAAAACAATCTCGCAGATCCAGATTTTGTAAGGATCTTTTGTCTGTCTGAAGGGAAGATCCCGGGCATTTTTCCCGTACCAGCTCAGGAGCTTGTTTCCGATATGAAGAAAATCTGAGGTTTTATTATCTTTTTCCAAAAAGTTTTTTCTGTTTAAAATTATTCCGGGATCTGAACGAGTTTTAGATGCTTTGACTCCACTCAGCATGACATTCTGATGCTACCGTTTTATACAGTATGATTGAGAATTGTCATGCTGAGCGGAGACAAAGCCTATTTTTACAACTTACATTCTAAAAACTTGGTAGGCTTCAGATTCCCGTCCTGCAAAGATAAAACTATTTATCCTTTTTAACGGAGTATACCGGAGCTGCTTTCAGCCACTGATATTTGAGATTTCTTTCTGCTGCGATAAAGCGGAAACCTTCCAGTTTTTTCAGATAAAGGTAAATTGAATCGTTTTTAAGCTTAAGCCTTTGATCGGAAAGAAACATGAAGGGATAGTCTGCCACTGAATCTCTTATTGTTTTTAATACTTTTCCGGATCTTACTTTGTAAAGAAAGAAGTTTTTCCCTCTTCCTTTTGAACTGTCAGCAAGTTTCACCTCTGAACTTGCAATAACCAGTTCGCTGCCGTCAAAGCATTCTTCTTCATTCATGATGTAGGCTTTTCCCTGCTGACGTTCGTCTTTAAAAAGATCCACAGCATAATGATCCGGCGCCTGGTATTTTTTTTCACATCCTGATAATACAATCAGAATAAACAAAGGCAGAAAGCCTGCTAAACTTTTTTTGATCACATTAATTTTCATATGAATTGGCAGTAAAAAACCGATGTATAAATGCATCGGTTTTTTTATTTAATTGGAGTTCTTATTATTCCTGAGTGTATTGTGCATCCCATTCGTTGCCATCATCTCCTTTATGTCCGTCTAATTTGATCACGAAACTTTTTGTAGGGAAATAAGGAGTCATACGGATATCAAGCCATACTCTGTCTTTATTGACTCTATCCTGCTCGAAACGAACGATCTTGAATTTTTCGATCAGTTTATCCGGTCCTTTGATATTGTCAAGGAAAGTTACGATCTGTCTTCTTAGATCATCTTCGTTCTTGGCATTCCAGTTTTCGAAAGCTCTTCTGTTCAGGAAGTCAAGTAATACTTTGGTTACATAGTCGAATACACGAACTACTGAATAGGTCTGAAGACCGATATTATCTCCTGTAAACAATGTTTTGGCAGAGAATGCCATGATCTTTCCGTATTCGTTAACCATCGGAACAAGACCCATTTTTTCCAGCTGAGAAATTTCGCTTTTCTTCAGCTCGAATTTTACAGCATCCACTTCGTTGATGTTACCGTGTTTTTTACCGGCTGCTACCTGAGACATCAGTGTTTTGTGGATTTTTCCGGCTAATGAAGTGGAAGGCGGAAGCTCTACGTTTTCCTCTTCTCCTACTTCTTCAGCTCTTCCTCTACCTACAAGCCAGTTACACGTCATAATAACGTTACTTCTGTGAAGCTCCCCTCCTGTAAGGTTGGCAGAATGGAATAAATCTACCACATCATCCGGCTTGTCAAGGTTCGCGAAGTCGGTCACCATCATTACTTTGTTCTCGTTACAGATCTTTGCCCATTTTTCAATGACTTTATTTGAGCCTAAATATCCAGGGATTGCCAGGATAGAATAGTTGTCTCTAAGATCGAGACGGTCGTAATAGTTTTTGAATTCTTCGGAAATAGCATCGATGAATAAAGGGTTATCCAGATCTGAAACCTGCTCAAGGCTTGCATTAACGATGCTTACGTTATCCACTTTATCCAGTTCCGTATTTTTGTAGAACTGGGCTACCGTTCTGTAGTTGGTTTCCAGTAAACGTACTGCGTCCAGTGTATTTTTCAGGTTGGTCTTTAAATTCTGGTCTGCTGCCTGTGCTTTGGCTTTGCAGGTATCTGCCATTTTATCTGCAGATTCGTTTCCTTCCAAAAGACTTACCCAAAGGTTTATTTTTTGAAGAAGTTCTTTTCTTTCGTCTGCTTTATTATTGTCGTTCAGGAAAATTTCTTTCCTGGCTTTTCTCGTTGGGTTCATATTGGCGATACCGTCTACAACGGATTCAACAAAGCCAAAACCTCCTATTTTATTAAGCTCCGCAAGCGGGTTGCCCTTCGGCTGCCCTGAATGTTGCTGCTGACCCTGCTGCTGGCTTTCTTGTGCCTGTAATTTGCTATCCATGATTTGATTTAGTGTAAATAATTATTTTTCAAGTTCTTGTGCCACATCTTTCAGTACTTCGATGAATGCAGCTCTGGTCTGTTCATTCTCAAGCATATTACGCAGAATCTTATTGGTTTTCAGCTGGCGTACGATCTTGTTGTACTGCTCCTGTTCCATGCTAAGTTGCTGCAAATAGTCTGATTTCTGAGTAAGATTTTTGGGTGTGAAGTCTGCAAGGTTCTGAAAACGGAATTCCTCTTCCACTATAGTTCCTTCTTCCGTTTCGTGCTGTACAGCTACGGATGGTTGAAAATGTCTGAAGACGTCTTCCACTGTTTTTAATCCTGTTACAATTTCAGGAGTATACGACTCCTCTGTTGTAAGCTGGCTTACTATCAGCGATTTGTTTTCCTGTATTTCCTGAATCGCTTCATTAGCGTCTACTTTTACCTCGTTGCCGCCAACACCATAATTAAACATTGCCATATTATTGTTATTTTGAGATTTCTGATTTTGGTTCGGATCTGTCTTTGAGTAATTTACCGATGAATCGAATAAATTACCAATCCAATGTTTAAATTTAAAAAAAAACTGTAACATACAAAATTTTGTAAAGATTTTTCTTGAAATATTTAATTTAACCTAATTTATATATAACGTAAAATCATGACTTTACGATATCACTAAACTATGAAAAATAAACAAGATAAGCTACGGAAAATAAAATAAAGTCTTTGTATGCTCTGCATTTATAAAAAAGCATCCAGCCCATGTTAAAATAAGAATTCCTCCGATGTGAGGAAAAAAATTCTTTATATTTAAACCAAGTAAAAAGTGTCATGAAAGATGTAAAGATCGCGTTTAGAAAACCCATATACCCCGTTTCTGAAGCATTAAACCAGTATTTGGAGAAACATAACAGAACAACCAACATCCAGTTTCTATATGAAGACCTGCTAAGATTCAGCGACAGTATAAGTATTCTGGATAAGGACGGTAAGGATACTTTATGGCTTGGTGTAATGTACTCTGAACATGAGTTTACAGAAATAGAGGCTAATTTAAATAAAATTTACACTCTTCTTCATTCCGATGGAGATGAAGCGACTTTACCTTATCTGAAAGTGGATACGATCGACTTCTGTACTTTCGGAAACTCCAGACCTTTCCGGATCCGGGTGAGAAATATTCTCAACGACAATCATACTAATTTTTATATCAAGCAAGCCGATGCTTCCCGTATATACGGACTGGAAATTGAAGACCTTCTTTCTCCCAACCGGATTAATTTTTTGATTCATAAAAATACTTTGATAGAAGAGCATATCTTAGGAATTCCGGGAGATGTTTTCATCCAAAAGCATTTACTTAACTGTACAGAACTGGAAAAAGCACAGATTTCCAAGGAGTTTGTAAAGTTCAATGAACGCTGCCTTATCGGGTTACTGGGTGACATGCGCTCTTACAATTATGTGATTATTCCTATTCACGATTTCGATCAGGTAATTTACAGAATCCGTCCTATCGATTTTGATCAGCAAAGCTATGAAGGGAATCTGAAAGTTTATCTTCCCCAATATTTCAAAGAAAACAATGCAATGGTTAAGATGGTTCTGGAAAAACTGAAACCTAATTCTATAGAACAGTACCGTAAAGAAGTCCGTTCGCAGATTGTAAAAAGAGTGACCAGCAGCCAAAGCAGATTCAATGAGCTTATTTCTATTATGAAAAAAGAAGAGATCGCGCCGGAAGCCAATGTCACAGAGCTGAAAACAGCTTTACAAAAACTTACCTACGATGTAAACTTCAAATATTGTAAAACAATGGGAGACATTATTGAAACCGGAATAAATTTTATAATCCGGAATTATAAGAAAGCCCATTAAAAAAGAGAATCCATCCCAATTAATATGAAATGGATTCTTTGTTTTCTAACAATTTTCGGCTGTTCTACCAAATTTTTATTCTGTCCTGAGGCGCTTTATACATTTTGTCTCCAGGTTTTATATCAAATGCTTTATTGAATGCATCCTGATTCACCAGCGGACCAAATGCCCTGAACACTCCCGGAGAGTGCGGATCTGTCTTCACCTGATTGATCATATACTGGTCTGTAGATTTTGTTCTCCACACCGTTGCCCAGCTCATAAAGAATCTCTGGTCCTGGGTAAATCCACTGATTTTCCCCGGGTTTCCTTTGTCTTTCAGATACATCTGAAGGGCATCATAGGCTACTGCTACTCCACCAAGGTCCCCGATGTTTTCACCACTTGTAAATTTACCGTTCACAAAGCTTCCTTTTACCGGTTCGTAAGCGCTGTACTGGGCAGCAAGCTGACCTACTTTTGCATCAAAGTTCTTACGGTCTTCCTCGGTCCACCAGTTGTTAAGGTTTCCGTCACCATCGAAACGTGAACCACTGTCATCGAATCCATGAGAAATCTCGTGGCCTATCACTGCTCCGATTCCTCCGAAGTTAACCGCTGCATCAGCTTTAGGGTTATAGAAAGGAGGTTGAAGAATAGCTGCCGGGAAAACGATTTCGTTGTTTGATCCGCTGTAATAAGCGTTTACAGTTTGCGGAGACATTCCCCATTCTGTTTTGTCAACCGGTTTTCCTACTTTGTCCAGGCTTCTCTGATACTGCCATGCCGATACATTCTGAAGGTTGGAATATAGTGTTGCACCCTGTTTCGGAGATTCTACTTTTAACTGTGAATAATCTTTCCATTTGTCCGGATAAGCAATTTTCACCGTGAATTTAGATAATTTTTCCTGGGCTTTTACCTTTGTAGCAGGAGACATCCAGTCGATATCATTGATATGCTGTTTGAATGATTTTAAAAGGTAATCGATATAGGTTTCCATCTGAGCTTTCGCTTCAGGAGTGAAATATTTTTCAACGTATAATTTTCCGAAAGCTTCACCAAGAACTCCGTTTACCAGAGAAAGTCCTCTTTTATTCATCGGACGCTGCTCTTTCTGCCCCTGAAGATATTTTGAATAGAAATCGAATCTGATCTGCTCAAGGCTATCATCAAGATTGCTGGCATTTCCGTTAATCAGGTGATATTTCAGGTAGTCTTTTAACAACGGAAGATTTTTCTGGGTCAAAAACTGATCCATGTTCTGGTAATATTTCAGTTCCCCAATAATCACTTTATCGGTATTAACTCCTGCATCCGACAGGTATTTTGCCAGATTGATATTTTTAACAACACCTGATAATTCGGATACATTTTTCGGGTTGTATCTTAAATTGGCGTCTCTGTTCTGCTCTAATGTAAGAAGATAATTGGCCAGCTGCTTCTCAAAATCAACCACATTTTTTGCAGCTGCATCAGAGTTTTTATAACCTAACACTCCGAATAGCTTACCTACATAAGTCTGGTATTCTGCTAAGGTCTTTGTATTGGCTTCATTTACTTTCTGATAATAATCCCTTCCTAGTCCCAGGTCCGGACCTCCAAGATATACGGCGTTCATTTTGGAATTCTTCATGTCTGCGCCTACTCTCCATCCGTAAAATGAGTTATCTCCTAATTTTGTAGCTTCAAGAAGGTATTTTTGAAGGTCATTCAGGTTTTTAATGGCATCTATTTTTGCCAGATCCCCTTTGATGGGAGAAAGTCCTTCAGCATTTCTTTTATTGACATCCATGAAGGAGGCATACAGATTCTGGATCTTCTGCCCTTCAGATCCTTCGGAATAACTTTCTGATAAAATTTTGTTCAGAATATCCAGGGAAGCATCATCCACATTCTCTCTCAACGCATTGAAAGAGCCCCAACTTGCCTTATCTGAAGGAATCTGAGTGGTTTTTACCCAATTTCCGTTCACATAGCTAAAAAAGTCATCCTGCGGGCGAACGCTCTTATCCATATAAGATAAATTGATTCCTTCTTCTTTCACTTCTTCTTTTTTTACTGGTTCTGTAACGGCAACTGTGGTTTCAGTCTTAGTTTCTGTACCGGCAGTCCTGGCCGTTCCGCATGAATTTAAAAATACAATCCCTGAAAGGGCAAGTACTCCAATATTTAGCTTTTTCATTAAAGATAATTTTTGATTTAACACAAACTTACCAAATATACGAACTTTAATGATAGGTGATTAATGATAATTGATAAATGATGAAAGGTTGGTGGTTTGGTGCGGGTTTCGAGTTGCGGGGTTTCGGGTTTGTACAAGTGACTCAGGGTAGACAGGACATTAAAATAATAACGTCTTACTAACCTGAGTCGTAATTTTATTAAATTAAGCGTATTTCGCCGGTAATACCGATGATATTTTCACTTTCATACCCTGTTCTTTTTACATCGATCGTACTATCAGGATTTACTACAGATTCTAAAACTCCGGAAGCAGCAATTCCAGAAGCAGTAAATTCATAAAAGGAATTTCCTACAAAGAAACCTCTGAATGTTTTTGTTCCTGAAGTGGTTTCAATTTTTATATTTACATACACAAGTTGTGTCCAGGTGTTCTTAATTTTAGTTTTAAGATGTACCAAATTGGATATTGTAGAATCGGTTTCAAAACCTGAAGGTCCATCGTAACCACGGGTATATTGTCCTGAATAATTTCCTGGAACCAAGCCTTTTGCATTTTGTATGTTTGCTAAATAGGTAGGGAATTTTACTTTCCAATTAATATTAAAATTGGCCCCGAAGTCATCGGTGAGAAGATCATTGATAGAGTTACCATATCCTGTATTAAAACCAATTTCCACCCCATACCCATAATCATCTTCAACATTTTCAAATAATTGATCATAGCCAAGCATTCCAATAAAAGTATTATTTGATAACAGATGAATATTATTTATTGGTAAACCTGTGTATTTTATAAGTCTATCACTAAGATTTACAAGCCTGATATAGTTATTATCTATGGTAAAATTGTATATATAGCTATTAAATTCAAAAGCTCTGTTAAAACCTTCAAGATATGAGTTAACAATTGAACAGTTAAATACATATGAATTAAACTGGATTCCTGTGGTAACGCCTTCAACAGATATTGCATCAAAGTGGCATGCTGTTAAAGGACCATCAAACTTATAACCAACTAATGAGTTTGCCGCCACTAATGCACGAAAAACATTTAAATTCATATCTCCTGAAAAAATAAAACGTTCACCGAGTCTTACCTGATTCTGGTGTGTTGTCCTTAAATCATCAAAAACAGTATAGTAATTATTGATTGATTTCAGAAAAGTTGAAAAATTTTGAGATGAAATATTAGATAATTCACAGCCTTGATGCCAGTCTTTTATAGCCAAAGCAGGAGAAGTTACATTATTTAAAGTCGTCAATAAAGAAAAATTTCCGAATTTAATACCAAAACAATTGGTCTGATCATTAAGTCCTCCTATGGCACTGACCAACTCTCCCTGACTGTAATATCCTGATTCAAAGACAGTAAAATCCGATTGTATCAAAAATACAGATTCATTAAAATCATAAGTTTTAGACAAGAAAGCCAAATCCGGGTTCTGAGGAATGTAGATAGTTTTGGTAATCACATATGTGCCTTTACCTGCAGTAACTGATAATTTATATTTATCTGCTGAAATAAAAGCCTGCTGAATCGCATCTGAGCAATCTGTAACACCATCAGGTAGTGCGCCAAACCATCTTATATCTACCCTGCTGTCTTCTAAAACTCTTCTGTAATACACATTTCCTATCTTTTTGTAAAGAATATCATCACAATCTGCATCTATGATATTAATATTGTTATAGGTTTTATCCGTTTCTATAAATGTTATCCATTCGCCTATGTAAGGGTCATTAAGTTCAATTGTGTTCATTGTTTATAAAATTTGATGTTAATAAAAAAGAAATAATACACTTGCAAGATTTATTTCTAAACCAAATCTATTAATAGAACACGACAAAAGATGACGTATTATAAACAAAAAACCGCTCATTGCTGAACGGTTTTTGATTATTATTATCTGATTATTACCAGATTTTAATTCTGTCTGCAGGCTCTTTATAAAGCTTGTCTCCTTTTTTCACATCGAATGCTTTATAGAAGGAATCAACGTTGATAAGTGGACCGAAGCTTCTGAAATATCCCGGAGAGTGCGGGTCTGTTTTCACCTGGTTGACCATATATTTTTCACTTGATAAAGTTCTCCAAACGGTTGCCCAGCTTAGGAAGAATCTCTGATCCTGAGAGAATCCGCTGATTTTCCCCGGATTACCTTTATCTTTTAGGTACATCTGAAGGGCATCGTAAGCGATATTTACTCCACCCAGGTCAGCGATATTTTCACCGTTTGTGAAAGTACCGTTTACGAAAGTTCCTTTTACAGGCTCATACTTATCGTACTGTGCAGCAAGAGCTTTTGTTGCTTTCTCGAAGTTAGCTTTGTCTTCAGGTGTCCACCAGTCTACAAGATTTCCGTCAGCATCGAACTGAGCTCCTGAATCATCAAATCCGTGGCTCATTTCGTGGCCGATAACAGCTCCGATTCCCCCGAAATTAACTGCAGCATCAGCTTTAGGATTGAAGAACGGCGGCTGAAGGATTGCAGCCGGGAATACGATCTCGTTGTTTACAGGATTGTAGTATGCATTTACCGTTTGTGGCGTCATACCCCATTCTGATTTGTCAACCGGTTTTCCGATTTTTGCAAGATCTTTGTTATACTGCCATTCAGTGATATTCTGAAGGTTTGAATATAATGTTCCGCCTTTAGACTCAGGAACGATATCCAGTTTTGAATAATCTTTCCATTTGTCCGGGTAAGCTACTTTTACAGTGAACTTGTTCAATTTCTGCATTGCCTTTTCCTTTGTAGTAGAAGACATCCATGCTAAATTGTTGATGTGAACGGCGAAGCTTTTCTTTAAATAATCAATCAGCTCTACCATCTGCGCTTTTGCTTCAGCAGGGAAATATTTTTCAACATATAATTTTCCGAAAGCTTCCCCAAGAGTACCGTTGATCAGCTCAAATCCTCTCTTGTTCAATGCTCTCTGCTCCTGCTGGCCTCTTAAATATTTACCATAGAAATTAAATCTCATGTCACCTAATTTCTCACTTAAATAAGAAGCGCTTCCGTGGATCATATGGAATTTTAAATAATCCTTGATCACAGGAAGGTTCTGAGCATTCACCAGTTTATCAAAGTCTTTGTAATACCCGATTTCCCCGATGATCACTTTATCTGTGCTTACCCCTACTTTTTTCAGGTAAGCAGGGATATCAACACCTTTTACCAATGTTGAAAGTTCAGCCATGGTTCTTGGGTTGTACTGTAAAGTATTGTCACGGCTCTGCTCGTTGGTAAGATAAGTCTTTGCAACGCTTTTCTCGAAATCAACGATTCCTTTGGCAGCAGCATCAGCATTTTTATAGCCTAGTTCTTTAAGCATGGAAGCTACATATTTCTGATATTCAGCAATAGCTTCCGTATTTTTTTCGTTTACTTTCTGATAGTAGTCTCTTCCTAACCCCAGTGAAGCATTTCCTAGATAAACTGCATTCATTTTAGAGTCTTTAAGATCTGCATCTACACCCCATCCGTAAAGCGTGTTTTCGCCGTCTTTGGTTACAGAAGTCAGGTAATTCTGAAGATCAGCCATGTTTTTGATGGCATCAATTTTATTCAGGTTTTCCTGGATAGGTTTGATTCCGTCTGCATTTCTTTTCTGCATGTTCATGTAAGTGGCATACAGATCCTGGATTTTTTTCCCCTCGCTTCCGTCTGCAAATTTATCTTTCAGAAGAGAGTTCAGGATGGTCATAGAGTTGTTATCCGTATCTTCAGCCAGCTTGTTGAAACTTCCCCAAGTCGGTTTATCGGACGGAATTTTAGCTGTTTTCATCCACGTACCGCTTACGTAGTTGTAAAAGTCATCCTGCGGACGTACGGAAGTATCCATAAGGCTAAGATCCAAGCCGTTATCCGTAGTGTTGTTAGCCATTGTTTTTACAGCTTTAGCCTGTCCGTTCACTGTGTTTAGTGAGCAAACTCCTGCCAGTAAAAACAAAGAAAGTGTTAGTTTTTTCATTATGATAGCAAATTTTTATAATAGGTCTGTTGTTTTTATAATTTGTTACTTTTTATCAATAACAAATTTAAACAAATATCAGGAAGCTGCTATCTCTTTTACATTTCCTGTTCTTTTTAAAAATCCCCAGGACTGCATTTCCCCTTTCAATGCTTTTCTAAGGCTTCTGAATAACACAATATACATCAGCCACCTGTATCCGAACCGCTGCGGAATAACATACAACAGGTTAGATAGTTTCTCCCGTTGCATAATGAAGGCAATCAGAGCCAGAGATGCATCTACCAAAAGGAAAATCAGATAATAGGTGAATATTTTCCCGCCATTTCCGGATAAAATTCCAAAGAACATGATCAGGTCTGCCAGAGGTGAAAAGAACGGGATAATATATTGAAACAATAAGATATTCGGCATTGCCCAAAGCCCGAGTCCTTTATATTTCGGATTGAGAAATGTCTGGCGCTGTTTCCAGAACATCTGCATAATTCCATAGGTCCAGCGGAAACGTTGTTTTAAAAACTGTTTCACACTTTCGGGTGCTTCAGTTACGGCAACCGCTCTGTTTTCATTGGCAACCGTATATCCGGCTCTTAAAATTTTCACGGTTATATCACAGTCTTCCGCCAGGGTATCGGTAGAATATCCGCCTGCTTCGATGATCACAGATTTTTTAAATGCCCCGATCGCACCAGGAATTACTGTTACTGCATTGATGTAAGCATAGGCTAATCTGTCGAAATTCTGGCTTGTGGTATATTCTATCGACTGCCATCTGGTGAGCCAGTTCACCGTATTTCCTACTTTTACGTTCCCTGCCACTGCAGCGATCTTATCATCAGGATCTGAATTTAAAAACCGGGCGATCAGATATTTTACGGCATCATACTGGAGTTTGGTGTCTGCATCAATACAAACCACATATTCCGCATCAGTTTGGGAAATTCCAAAATTCAGTGCGGTGGCTTTTCCACCATTCGATTTCGTGAAAATTTTCAGTTTCGGATGGTCAGAAAATGCTTCTTTTGCTTTCTGGAAGGTTGAATCCTTACTTCCGTCATCCACCATGATGATATCGAAGTTGGGATAGGTCTGCTTTAATAAATTATCCAGGGAAGAAATAATATTCACTTCCTCATTGTAGGCCGGAACTATAATGGATACTTTGGGATAGGTTTCCAAAACAGGAAAATCGCCCAGCAGTTTTTCTTTTTTTCTTTCTTTATAAGCCCAATACATCATCATTATCAGTCTTATGAGTCCTAAACCGATAAAAATGGTGAAAAGAGCCACCAGAAAATGACTTATTTCATAGATTACCGTAGCGAGGACCAGATTGAGCTGCATGATATAATAAGATCTCGTTTTAGGAACTTCCGGCATCAGTACGTTTTTGTTTTTGTGCAGAATACTGGCAAGGTTCGTAAAATGATACCCTTGTTTCTGAAGTGTCGGAATTAAGGTTTTAAGGGCTTTTACCGTTTCTTCTCTGGTATTTCCGCCTGCATCATGCAGAAGAATAATATTTCCCCTCTGCTGTTTAATCCCTGCCATTACCCGTTTTATGATCTCGTCTGCCTTGATTCCGGGCTGCCAGTCTTCAGGGTCAATGTTTTCTCCTATATCCAGGTAGTTTTGTTGTCTTGCCAGTGCTACAGGAATAATTTCTTCGGAAGTGGTAGGCTCCGAATCTGCATTATAAGGTGCCCTGAACAAAATGGTACTGTGCCCGGTTACACATTCTATAAGCAGTCTTGTAAGTTTCATTTCCAGCAACGCTCTTTCCGGGCTTACTTTTGCAACGTTTTCGTGAGTGAAAGTATGGTTTCCTATTTCGTGGCCTTCACGGTAAATCCGTTTAACCAGCGGAAGGTTTTTTTCAGCATTGAGCCCTACCAGAAAAAATGCAGCCGGAACGTGGTATTTTGACAATACATCTAAAATCTGCGGAGTGTAGGTCTCATCCGGGCCGTCATCAAAAGTCAGTACAAGGTCTTTCTGTGGTGCTTCCCCATACTTTTTTACTTCATAAGAGCTTGGATAAGTAATGTAGTTCTCATCGGTAATTATTTTTTCCTTAGAATCAATTTCCAGGGCAATTTTACCGTCATGGGGAGTATTCAGAACATCCAGTACTTCTCCGTCGCCGATGTAATCTACCATCGTCTGCCCTTTAACATTTTCCAGTTCTTTCAGATTAAGCTTAGACATGCCATTTGAAGTAAGATCTTTATCGTAAAAATTCCAGATTCTGCTGTCTTCACTACCAAGTCTCCAGACCGCAGTTCCTGCCAGCGGATATTCGGAGGAAAAACGCATGGTGTTGAAAATAGAGGCAGCATCGTTAAAAAATACGGTGTGGGTATTGTTTTTAGAATCTGTGTAGGAATAATTTAAATTGAATGTATTATCATCAAAATTAATAGCTGCTTTACTCGCGCTGGCTTTTGTAATGGCCTGCATATAGGTAACGGATGTATTGTCTTCCTTGTTGGTGCTCCAGTCGTAGCCATACGCTCCCAAACCAAGGATTATTTTTTCCGGGGAGGTTTCTTTAAGGATTTTTTCCGTTTGGGCTTCTATCCATTTTTGTGAAGATACCGGCCCCGCATCGCTGTCTTCTGCATATTCGTCATAGGCCATCAGGATGAAATAATCTACATACGGATTCAGTTTACGGATATTATAATCATCATTATCCGTCATAATATCCATCGTAACCAAGAGCTTATTCTGTTTGAATGTTTCTGAAAACTCTTTCATAAAGGCAATGAGGTATTCGTCGGAATCCAGATTCATATCTTCAAAGTCAATATTGATGCCTTTGAAATGAAATTTCTGGCACTGCTGGGCAAGTTTGCGGATAAGCACAGTTCTTTTTCCCGGATCTTTCAATACTTTTCCAAGTCCTTCAGATCGGAACTCTCTGTCGGAATTGTTGCTTAAGATAGGCATTGCCGCCACTCCGGTTCTTTTGATGATTTTGTAACCTTCGGGATCTATATTGGTCTTTAAATCTCCTGACTTGGGATCCAGGAAAAACCATTCGGGAAAAACGAGATTGATATGTCTGATATTCCTTTTCAGGGACATCAGCGACTGCGGGTCCCAGGCTACATAGAATGCCGAACGGATACCGCCGGGAAACTGAGACCAGCTTTTATTCTGATTTTTTAATCTTTCAACTCTTGCCTGCTGGATTTTGGCAAGATTGGTATGCATTGTTTTTTCAGAAATAAAGCTTCTGAAACCTTTATATTCTTTGGAAATCTTATTTTCCTGAAGATAAGGCTTGCTGGCCGTCATTACTGCTTTATAATCTTCCTTGAAAGGTATTTTCGGGCTTTTATCGAGCTTCATCATCAGCCCTAAAGCAAGAATAAGCAATACTGCAACGAAAATAAAAATACGGCTGCCCCACTGTACGCTTCTCCAGCGTTTTTTATTGTCAGTCTGAAAAATCTGTTTTGAATCTTCCACGTTATGAAAATTTATAAAGTGGATTTCAAAAAGTGTGAAAAAGGATGGTGATTTTAATTAAAATAAAATTAAAAAATCAACTGGCACCTAAGCATTTATCAGAAGCCCTACCAGATCCTGAAGGATTTTCTGGGAAACAAAATACATGAAGTCCAGCCTGTCCAGATGAGGCATATATAATTTTGAAGTAGATTCTTTGTCTTTTATCCTGATGGTGTAGAAAACGGTTCCCACTTCTTTGCCATCCTCTCCTTTTCCCGGGCCCGCAACTCCGGTAGTGGACAGTGAAATATCGGTATCAAACAATTCTTGGCAGCCTTTGGCCATTTCACTGGCTACCTGTTCGCTTACCACGGTAAACTGATCTACTGTTTCCTTGGAAACCTTCAAAATTTCAATCTTTTTATCAGTAGCATAAGGTACAATGCCTCCAATAAAATGTTTGGAACTTCCGGAGTTGGAAGTAATCATTTTTGCCAGTTCTCCCCCGGTACAGCTTTCTGCGGTAGAAATGGTCAGTTTTCTTTCATTAAGAATTTCGGCAAGAATTTTTTCTATTTTGTCTTCCGAAACAGCAATGACATGATCTCCCACCAAAAGAAGCAGTTTCTGAATTTCATCTTCTGTCTGCTGCTTCAGAGCGGCCTCGTTATCTCCTGAGGCTGTAATCCTCAGCTTTACACGGGTTCCCACGGGCAGATAAGACAGCGCAAGGTTGTCAGGGAGCGCAAGTTCCCATTCCTCGATCATATCTGCCAGGATACTCTCAGGAATTCCCACAACAGAAACTATCCTTGTATGAATATAATAAAGGTTGAATTTTTCTTTTAAATAAGGAACAATCTGATCCCTGATCAGCGGTTTTACTTCATAAGGAACACCGGGAAGACTGAAGGATAATTTCCCATCCTGTTCCATCATCATGCATGGCGCTGTTCCGAAATGATTCTGAAAAACAACGGATTTTGTTGGTACAAAGGCCTGTTCCCTGTTTCTTTCAAGGATATCAGCCCGCCCGCGTTTTTCCATATAGTTTTTAAGATGGTTGAAGGTGACCTCATCCAATGCAATTTCATCATTAAAATATTCTGCCAGCGCCTTTTTGGTCTTGTCGTCCCTTGTCGGGCCAAGGCCGCCTGTTGTTATGACTAAGTCGCCAAGTTCGAAGGCAGCTTTTAAAGTATTTTTAATAGTGTCGACCTCATCTGAAATAGTGAAGATTTGTATCACCAGTATGCCTATATTTTTAAGCTCTGTAGCAATAAAATTAGAATTGGTATCTACGGTATTTCCGGAAAGTATCTCGTCACCGATAGTAATTAGAACAGCTTTTTCCATATGTAAATTCTCGAAAAAAAATCTCCTGCAAATGACGGTAAAAAATGTAGAAGGGCAAAATTGTGAAGGGGTCAAAACGCGAAAAGATGAAATGGCTAAAAGGCAAAATGGTGAATTTGCCCATTTAGCCTTTTCTGCCTGACTGACTATTGATTATGTTTCACCCAGATAAGCTCATCAGTATTGTAACCGATTCTTTTAGCTTTTTCAATGAAACGCTGTCTCATGCTTTCGGGAAGGGTTGTTGTACGGGAAAGAATCCACAGATATTTCAGACTGCTTCCTGCCACTAATGCGTATTGGTAATTTTCATCAATATCAATCACATTATAGCCTGCCCAGATCGGTTTGAAAAAGGATACTTTAAGCCGGGCATCTGTTTTGTCTTTTACAAATTTTGCTTCTCCCACGGATTCTTTCCATTCTTTTTTTATGTAATCGTAGCCTTTATTGCTGACACGGATTGTGCCGTTGGGATTTTCGGAGTATTCAGCAGTTACATTGTCCATATTTTTCTCGAACCTGTAATCGAAACGGGCAATTTCGTACCATCTTCCGAGATATTTTTTAGCATCAAAATTATTAACGGCCTTCGCTCCTTTGGGAATTCCCGCTGAACAGGAATTGTAAATTATCAGCCCTAAAACACCTAATGTAACCGGAACAGCAATTTTCTTAAGAGTTTTCATAATGGAATATTTTTGTGATTGCACTGAAAACTTCAAAAATAATGCCTTTACGGTGTTAAATTCTAGGAAAATACTTTCAGGAAGTTATCTTTAAAGCTGCCTGAAACTTCAATTTCCGTATCATCTGACAGCATAACGGTTCCGCTTTTATGGTAAGATTTTACAAATCGTGTATTGATGATGTGGGAACGGTGAACCCTTACAAACGGGCTTTCAAGAAGGTCATCAAAATGCTTCAGGAATCGGCAGACCATTTTTTTAGAACCGTCGGTAAGGTAAACCTGGGTAAAGTTCCCGTCTGCCTGAAGTCTCAGAATGTCTTCGGTTTTCACCACATCAAATCCCTGAAGTGTCGGTAAGATAAGCTGTTGTTTTTCGGGCTTCAGTTTTAGGTTTTCGAGAAGAATTTTATTACGGTTAAGCTCTTCCTTGCTTTCAATACTTTCGGCTACTTTATTGACTGCCAGAATAAGTTCCTGGATATCAATCGGTTTCAAAATATAATAACTGGCCGATTTATTGAGTGCCTGCAATGAATACTGGGAAAATGCCGTGATAAAGATGGTTTCGTAGGAAAACTCTTTGGTGGCTTCCAGTACATCGAATGCGTTACCGAAAGGCATTTCAACATCCAGAAAAACCAGTTGCGGCTGTTTTTCGGCAATCAACGGAACGGCTTCCCTGATATTTTCCGCCTCGCCTGCAATTTCTACCTGCGGGCAGTATTTTGTGAGATAGTTTCTGAGAACTTCTCTGGCAATAATTTCGTCGTCTACGATTACGGATTTTATTTTCATTTTTTTCAGGTAATAGGTGGCAGTTATTATTAGCCGGCGACAGTTTATAGATATTTTCCGTTTTTAAATTTTAATATCCGGTAGGTAACTTTTGAAGTTTCATGTTCTTTACAGTCACCGTTTACTTCCTGGTTTTTGGTTTCAACAGATATGGTTTTGATCTTCAGATCTGTGAAGTTATTAGTCTTCGTTTTATCCATTATAATCACTGAATGATCATCATTGAATTCCCCTGAGCATCTGGTGTCCCATTCTCCGCCGTGGGAGCTTAATTCAAATGTATTCAAAACTTTTTTAAGGGTTCTACCTTCAGGATAGTACAGTGAAATAGTGTCCGAAGAATACGGATTGGGCTGGCTGCCATTGGCAACACTTACCGTTACACCAAAAGCACGGATACCATTACTTATGTTGTATAGCCCTGTGTCTATATTTATACTTCTCAGCATAATAGCATCGGAAGTGATTTCCTCGGGGTCGAAATATTGATTCTTCACAACTCCGTTTTCATCCGTGATTACAATATAATTGCGAACTACAAAAAAGTCGTCTTCCTCTTTGCCCTGCAGGACAGGAAGAACAGCGATATATGAATTTTCTGCATTCGGCATTTTCTTTTCCGTACAGAATTCTTCTTTAATCTTGGTTTTGTCAAGCTTTAAGCTTTTCACTACATTTTCAAAACGGACGCTGTTTATTTCCTGTCCGAAAGTCTTTACGAACGAAAACATTATTATCCCTATGAATAAATATTTCTTCATCTTTATTTTTATGTCAGATTTATTTTAATATTGACTAAAACTCCGCTGTTATTTTCTTTGTCTTTGATAGAGCAGGTAATTTCTTTTTTATAGAGGTCGTTCAGCAGGCTGATCCTCTCAAGGCTATTTTTCATTCCCCGTCCTTCTCTGGTCTTCTGATGCAGGGTTTTCTGCTTTTTACTTTCTTCAATACCAATTCCATTATCTTCGATGGTGATCTTTAAATGCTGATTTTCTTTTTCAAAGACCAGTTTTAAAAATCCTTTCTCAGTTCTGTAGCGCAATCCGTGCCATACCGCGTTTTCAAGGAACGGCTGAACGAGCATTCCCGGTACTTTCAGACTCTGCATATTGAGGCTTTCATCTACTTCAATTTCATAATCGAATTTATCGGCAAAACGGGTCTTTTCAAGAGCGAGGTAATTCTGAAGCAAATCCAGCTCCTGCTGAAAAGGAATGAAGTCTTCGGCGGAATTTTCCATCACGCCACGCATCAGTTTGGAGAATTTTGTAAGGTACTGATTGGCTTCCAGCTCGTTATTGGTCGCAATAAAATGATTGACACTGTTTAAGCTATTAAAAATAAAATGCGGATTCATTTCGCGCCGCAGCGACTGCAATGCAATTTTTTTATTTTTGATCTGAACTTTCTTCAGTGTCCTGAAAATAAAGATAATCAGCCCGGTAAGCAAAACCAAAGCTCCGATCAAACTGTAATTAAATATATTTTTTCTTCGGATCAATGCATCTTTCAGCTCTTTTTCTTTTTCAAGCTGTGAAATTCTCTGTTCGGTATCTTCCAGTATTTTATTATCTACCAGGCTTCTGTCCTTGGAAACCAGATCGGGAAGCCTTCCCAGAAAATCCCTGTACAGGGAGACTGAAGCATTGGTATTTCCTGCTATATTATAAAGGCTGTCCAATTTTTTTACGCTTTTCTGTGCTTCCAGGGTATGTCCTTTTTCCAGGGCGATTCCGTAGGCATTTTTCAATAAGGCTACAGCTTCCTCCGGATCATTTTTCTTAATATAAATATCTGCTAATTCCTGAATCTGATTGACTTTTTCCTGTGAATTGTCTTTAACGAAATCTTCTTTCAGTACCTTCTTTTTGGCTTCTATGGCTTTTTCGAAGTTTTTATTTTCCACATAGAAATTGGTCAGCTTCTGATTGATTTCCAAAGCCTGCTGAGGGGCTTCCCTTTTGGAAATGACGTAGGCATTGTTCAGGTTTTCTTCTGCTTTAGGAATATCTTTCTGCTGTATATTGACATCTGCCATCTGGCTGTAACTCGTTGCAAGATCACCTTTATCTTTATCCTTGAGGCTTATATTGATATTATCCTGGATTGCTTCTGCTTTCTGCTCGGCTGTGGGGGAAGAAAGCCTGGCTGCATCATTCGTATTAACAGCTCTGCTTTTTTCACTATAGCTTATCTCTGCTGCCCTGTTGTAATTGCTGATAGCCGGGGTTATTTTGTTCTGCTTTTCCTGGGACTGGGCAATTTTCCGGGTAACGGCTTCAAGGTTTTTCTTATCATTCAGGTTTTTGTAAATATACCTTGCTTTTACAAGAAATTCTTCGCTTTTGGCATAATTCCCCTGATTGTAGTAGTCGTTGGCAATTCCTACATAGCTGTCGGCAACACCTTTATTATCATTATTATCTACAGCTTTTTTCAGTCTTGCCGCAGATTTATAGGCTTTGGTAACCCGTGTGGAATCCTGCGCCGTACAGAAATTTCCTGCAGCAAGAATGAAGATAAGGAGTATTTTAACAGCTAATTTCACGGGTTTCAGATCTTTAATGCAAAGTAAGCAAAACTTTAGATAAACTTTTCAATTCTTTACCAAGTCAAAACTCTGTTTCACCAAGTTTAATAGATTAAAGATTAAATTTTTAAGGCCATCCACCAAGTGAAAACCTTATTTCACCAAGTTTCTCCGTTTCGGGTTCCGGATCGTGGTAATTTTACTTCAGAATTTAAAACAAGAAATTATGAAATTAAGACATTTTTTATTAATCGGAATCTTTACTCTGGGAAGTTTTGCCAATGCACAGGAAGTAAAGAAAAATGCCATCGAGGTAACAGGTATTGCAGAAATGGAAGTGGAACCGGATGAGATTATCTTCAATATCGGCATTAAAGCGGATAACAAGAACGATCTGGCAGATAATGAAAAGAAGCTGTTCGAAACATTAAAAAATAATGATGTAAAGAATGAAGACATCAAGTTCAAATCCATGTACCAGAATATCTATGCAAAAAACGGCAAGTTCACAAAGAGCTATCAGTTTAAAGCAGGTACAAAGGCGAATATCAGCAAAATATTTGAAGACCTGAACCAGAAATGGGTAAGCAACCTGAATGTGGCAGAAGTGAAAAACACTAAAATTGCAGATTTCAAGAAAACAGTGAAGATCAATGCTCTGAAAGCCGCTAAAGAAAAGGCAGACTACCTGCTGGAAAGTATGGGCAAAAAGACCGGCGCTCCACTGGAAGTCATCGAAATTGAAGATTACACCAGCGATACGGTTCTTCCTATAGCCTACAAAAGCAGCCTGAGAAATGTACAGCTGGAAGCAGCAGATGCCCCGGTAGATTTTTCTTTTGACAATATTGAGAATATCAAGCTGAAATACAGCATCAAAACCAGATACGAAATCCTTTAGAATTAACAGATTTAAAAGACAGCCCGAAAGGGCTGTTTTTTCTTTTCCATCCCTGGCTTCTGAGTTCACCAAGTGAAAATGAGGGTTCACCAAGTCTTCTGGTTTTCAGCTATAAATACAGATAATTTTACTTCAGGAATTTAAATTAATAAACTGAAATCTGAATCTTGCCAGATCATAAACCATACAAAAGAAAGGTTGAATAAGATCATTTTCTCTTGTGAAGTAAAGTATCCGAAAGAGATGCAAATTCAATATTACAACAGATAACCCATAAAAAATAGTATTATGACCGCTTTAAAAATCTTAGCATTGGCTGCAGGTACCGCTTTTTTAAGCTCCGGCAGCTTATCAGACACCCGATGCTCAAACAGTAATACGGCAGATGGAATGGCATTTATTCAAGATGCTTCTGCAAAAGATCTTCTGACCCATTCAAAGGATAATAAAATTCAGGTTGCGCTTCTTCTGGATACATCCAACAGCATGGACGGGCTGATTGATCAGGCAAAATCGAGACTGTGGAACATTGTGAATACATTAACCACATTGAAATACAACGGACAGGCTCCGCAGATTGAAATTGCCCTTTATGAATATGGGAACGACGGTATCCGAGACGATAACTACATCCGCCAGGTAACCCCTCTTACGCAGGATCTGGATCTGGTTTCCGAGAAATTATTCTCCCTGAGAACCAATGGAGGAAGTGAATATTGCGGTGCTGTAATCCGGGATGCATCCATGAACCTGAACTGGGATGGCAATGAAAAAAGCATGAAACTGATTTACATAGCCGGCAATGAGCCATTTGACCAAGGAAGGGTGAATTACAAGGAGGTAATTTCCAAAGCCAAAAGTAAAAATATCTATACCAATACTATTTTCTGCGGAAGCAGGGATGAGGGAATTCAGACCTTCTGGCAAAACGGGGCTTCGCTAGGGGACGGAAAATATTTCAATATCGATAGCGACAGAAAGGTCATTTATATTGAAACACCTTATGATGTGAAAATTTCAGAATGTAACACAAAATTAAATGACACTTACATCTTCTACGGAAGTCACGGTTCTGAATATAAGCTTAAACAGGCGGCCCAGGACAGAAATGCTGAGGTACAGTCAGCATCCAGTTACGTAGAAAGAACGGTTGCAAAATCTAAGAAAAATGCTTACAAAAATGATCACTGGGATCTGGTAGATAAGGCTGAAAAAGATGCCGGCTTCATTGCCACAATAAAAGAAGATGCGCTTCCTGCCGAATTGAAAGGCAAAAGTACGGAAGAGATTAAAAAAGCTGTTGCTGTAAAGTCTGCAGAACGTGAAAAGATTCAGAAAGAGATCGAGGAGCTGTCAAGAAAGCGCCAGAACTTCATTGATGCCGAAATGAAGAAACGAGGAACTACGGATACCGACGATCTTGGAAAAGCCATCGAAAGCTCTGTTATAGAATTAGCCAGAAAGAATGGCTACAGCTTGTAATTACTAAAAAAGCCGTTTCAAAACTGAAACGGCTTCTACCAAGTTAAGATATAGTAAAAAGTTTCCTCATACTCCTATTTTATCTGATAAATATTAAAGAGGGATGAACCTCCTGAAACTAAATTTAAAGAAACAAGTGTTGTTTTTACTCCAAAGAACATCTGGTCTCCTGCATTCAAGGCAACCATAGTCTGGGTTTTCCTTACTGGTGGCGACACATTAATTGAAAGGACACTTGCAATTAAATAGCTTTCTTCCGCCATTAATGTAGGCGCAGCAGTTCCTTTTTTCACAAAAATCCCCACTCCCAAATCGTCAGCAGAAACAAGGTTTGAGGCCTTTATTTGTACAAATACCCCATAAATTCCATCTTTTGGTGCTGTGAATGTATTATTGGATATGTCGAAATCGTTATGCTCATCTATAAGCTCTTTATCAAATGCTATCTTTAACCAATTGGTAAATCCTGCAATAACAACCAGGGGAATGGTGGGATTTACTCCTGTACCTGAAACATAGGATCTCCCGCCTGAATTAAATATCTCATCTTTTGAGACAGTCTGAACATACCCGCCGCTGCTTTTCACCAAAAGAGAATCTGCACAAGATGTTTCTATACATTTTTCTGCCACGCGAAGTCTGAAATTACCATTTACATCCAGCATTGCAGTCGGATTTTCTGTATTGATACCTACCTGGGACCAAACTTTTGCTGTAAACAGAAATAACAGCAAAACTAAAATTTTTCTTATGCTTTTCATGATTTGTATGGTTTGTATTGTAAAGCAAATTTAAATTTTAGAGGTAGAATACACCTACAATCATTTCATGAGCCAGTGACTTATTATCCAACGCTAACACACTAATTAACAAATGTTAATTATAGAATTAAATCTATATTCATTGTCTAAATAAATTGAATAATAATTTATAAATTCCTAATTAAAATACACGGTATGGATTACGATGAATTTATAAAAATCTATTTTGAGCAAAACAAATATTTAGACGAAAATGATAAACAGAAACTACTGGGGATGGTAAAAATAATAAATTATCCTGCCAATAAAATAGTATTACATAAAGGTGAACAAACAGAGTATGTAGGCATCATTGAAAGAGGATTAATACGTGCTTATGACAAAAATAACAAAACAGTCTGGTTTTTTCATGAAAATAGTGTGTATGGATCTCTGGAAGTTTTAATGCAGAAACGTCCTTCATCGCTTACCTATGAAACTCTGGAAGAAACAACAGTATTTTTATTTAATTATAATGATTTGGAAAATGTTATTAATGAATATCCCCATATCTCAACACTGCTATTAATGTTTTGGAAGAATACTGCTAAGGAAATCTATCTTAATTTTTCGGCATTTCTTCATTTAACTCCCGAAGAAAGATACCTCCATTTGCTTAGCCAGGATTCCAGATTAATTTTAAGGGTAAAATCTAAAGATCTGGCCACTTACCTGGGCGTGCATCCTGTTTCATTAAGCAGACTGAAAAAAAGATATTTCAATCCCAACAATAAAAAGTAAACCGGTGGCTTCAAGTACCTCAGCCACCTGCCCTATCTGCATATCTTCCTATCTGCCAAACTTAAAGTATTCTGACAACAGGTGCTTTTTATTTTTCATAAACCGGGAGGCCATTTCCATTCCGGTTACAGAGAAAGTAATTCCGTTCCCTCCAAATCCCAGGACAAAATAAGAATTCTTAAACTTTTTGTGTTCCCCGATATACGGCAGTCCGTCTTTGGTTTCCCCAAAGGTTCCGGCCCAGACAAAATCTGTATAGAAATGATAATCAGGTTTTATTTTTTTCAGCGTTTTCAGAATTTCCTTTTCCTTTTTGTTCAGAAGAATGTCTCGTTTTTCGGCATCGTAAAAGTCTTCATCACCACCGCCTATCAGGAGTCTTCCGTCATCAGTTGTCCGCATATAAATGTAAGGGTCATCTGTATTCCAGACCAGCGTGCTGTTTATATTCTTGAATGTATCAGCATCAATTTCCGAAACCATTGCATAGGTACTTTTTAAATTGACGAAATTCTCTTTCAGCAGGTTTTTGCTTTCATAGCCGATACAGTAGATGACTTTTTTTGCTTTGATCTGAAAACCGCTGTCTACTGTCACCAGATTAAAACCTTTATGGTATTCTACTTTTTTCATTTCGGCTTTATCGAAGATCCTCAATCCCTTTTTTATATTGTAACCCAATAGCTCATGAGCAAATTTAAAAGCATCAATACTGGCGCCCTGGACGGATACAATACCGCCGTAAGTATTTTCAAATCCGAACTGCTTTACAATTTGATCTGCTTCCAGCCATTTAACTTTAAAACCTGCGTTCTTCCTTGCTTCATATTCCTTTTTAAGCCAATTCACATCTTTCTTCTTTGAAGCAAAATACAAAGATTTTTTCCGTTTAAAACCTGCATCGGACCTGATTATTTTTGTAAGTTTTTCAAGAATATCAATGGCATCAGAACAGGCTTTGTAACTTTCTACCGCTCCTTTCTCTCCTATCATTTCTGTAAGTTCATAGAGAGGAATATCTATTTCATACTGCAGCATTGAAGTGGTCGCGGAAGTACTTCCGTTACAAATCTCCCGCTTATCAATCAGCATAGTTTTATAACCGTCACTGATCATTTGGTGGGCAATAAGACTTCCGGTAATTCCGCCGCCTATAATTAAAACATCACATTCTTCATTTGATTTCAGAGACGGATATGAAGCTGTTAATCCGTTTTTTAAAAGCCAGAAAGGTTCATTCGATTTTAGATCCATAATTGAATATTACATTTAAAATAACAACATTTATAAGTACTTTAACGATTTTTTGCCAATTTATGGTGCAATTATTGTACCCAGTTTAAATCCAACCACTAAAATAATTACTATGATAACTATTATTCCAGAAGCTCCGGAAAATGTTGCGGCATTCAATGCGACCGGAGAAGTGACTAAAGAAGATTTTGACAACCTTGTCATTCCTCATGTAAAAGAAAAGGTAGATCAGTTCGGAGAACTGAATTACTTATTGTATTTGGATACTGATCTGGATAATTTTACCATGGGAGCATGGCTTAAAGATGCATTTTTAGGGTTACAAAACCTTACAAAATGGAATCGTACAGCTATTGTTACAGACAAAGAGGGAGTACAGAACTTTACGGATATCTTCAGTGTTCTGATGCCGGGAGAGTTTAAATCTTTCCCTAAAGAAAATTTGTATAATGCGCTTTATTGGTGTAAAAACGGCAATGAAGTAGAAGTTTAGCATTATTCTATAAAGAAAAAGAGACTTTGTTCAATGGTGAACAAAGTCTCTTTTTGTATTTAAACTGTTGATTTTAAACCTTATTTATCACACGGCACGCACTCTACTGCAGTTTCTGTATCAGGAGTTTCTTTACCATACAGATATCGGTATCTTAAACTGATGACAAGACCAATGAACGTCATCCCTACTCCTACCAATGAAGGATATTTGAATGAAAATCCGTATTCCAAAGGAATTCCTCCTAAAAATGCCCCCATCGCATTAGCAATATTAAAAGCTGCCTGCATAAATGCTGCAGCCATCATTTCACTTTTAGGCGCAGCCTTCATCATCATGATGTTGATAGGTGCAGCAACAGACATAGACAAAGCCCCGCATACAAAAGTCAGGATAAGCGCCATATTCTGGTGATCTGCCAATAAAAATACGCCTGCCAGAGAAATCATCATCAGGAATATTAATAGTACACATGTTTTTTCAGGTCCCAGACGATCAGAAATAAATCCTCCGGCCAGGTTTCCAACAACCATTCCCGCCCCCGCAAGGATCATCACGTAAGCCATCTGATTGGACTGGATACCTGCAACTATTGTCATTAAAGGCGTAATATAGCTGAGCCATGTGAAAAGTCCTCCGAATCCAATGGCTGTAATCCCTAAAACCAGCCATGACTGTTTGTTTTTAAGAAATTTAAGCTCCTCCAGAAAATGAGTATCCTGGTTGGCCTCTGTCGCAGGAAGCCATAATTTAAGAAACAATATGGCAAAAAGACCGATAAATGCTACAATTGCAAAATACAGCCTCCAGTGATAAGCATGTCCGATATAGGTAACCAGAGGAACCATGATGAGGTTGGCAATCGTAAGTCCTGTAAACATTAAGGATATGTAAAATGCCTCTTTCCCTTTTCCGGCCATTCGTGATGCAACTACCGTTCCTACCCCGAAAAACGCTCCGTGAGGAAGCCCGGACATAAACCTGATGATCAGCATCGTAGTGTAATCGGGAGCTACCGCAGAAAGTCCGTTGAAAAGTGTGAAAAGGATCATCAAAACCATCAGTACTTTCTTAGGCGGAAATTTCACTGAATACCCGATCAGGATTGGAGCTCCAATTACAACTCCCATGGCATAAGCCGAAATCAAGTGACCTGCTTCAGGAATGGTAATCTTCAAGGTATGGGCAATATCGGGAAGCAGCCCCATTACGGTGAACTCTGTAGTTCCTATTCCAAGACCGCCTATAGCCAGCGGTATTATTCTTTTATCAATCTTCATTGTCAATAAACTTCTTTTCGAATTAATTTTTTTTAAGTGATTTTTTCTGAAAAATAAAGATAAGATTCTATGATCTTTACTTTGAAAATGCAAAATTCGCCAGAAATATTGTTTTTTACTTCTCTTGAAATGATCATAATTTGCTCCATATTAACCTTTTTATGTATTTTTAAAATCAGAAACAATCAAATGAGAACAAGATGAAGATTCAGAAAGAAATTATTGAGTTTGAAGACGGAAAGTCTTTCAAGCTTTTTTCACCTTCTTTGAAAAACTGCTTTTTCTGGCATCATCACCCGGAAATAGAGCTTGTTTATGTAGAAGCAATCAATGGCATCCGCCATGTAGGCAGGGATATTTCCGTTTTTACAGAAAGCGATCTGGTTCTGATAGGCTCCAATGTGCCTCATCTTAATTTTGATTATGGCATCCAGACAGAATGCAGGCAACTGGTGGTTCAGATGAGAGAAAATTTCCTTCAGAATACCATTCTTCCCGTTCCTGAATTTGAAAACATTAAAAAACTTCTGGAAAGATCATACCTGGGACTTTCATTTTCAGGAGAAACGAAAAGCACCGTTATTGAAAAACTTAATAACATAAAGGATAAAAACTCTTTTGATTCCCTGATAGGATTGATAGAAATCCTCCAGATTCTTGCCGGTTCGGAGGAAGTAAAGGAACTCAACAAAGAAGACACGAGGATCAAATGGTTCATGAACGATAAGATCAGAATGGGAACCATTTACGATTATATCCATGAAAATTATGATAAAAAGCCTAATGTCAACGAAATAGCAAAGATCGTAAGCCTCAGTACTCCGGCTTTCTGCCGCTATTTTAAAAAGCAGACGAACATGACATTCACTGATTTTGTTAACAATTACAGGATCAGCCAGGCTAAAATATTTTTACTGAAAGATTATTCTGTAACGGAGGTTTGTTTCCAGGTGGGTTTTGAAAGCCTGTCGTATTTTAATAAATTGTTCAAGCAGCATACGGGAGAAACTCCTTCAGAATTCAGGAAAAAGCATTTGAAAAACATTGAGGTGCGGAATTAAGAGCTATTATTTAACCAGTTCTAAAATCTGCAGCATCATTGTAATGGCCATAAAAGCCATTGTTCCAAGATATCCTATATATGATGTCCCTTTTCTAAAAGAATTAAAATGTTTAATATTAACTATAAGGCCAATAATATTTAAAATAATTAATACAGAAAGTACTATTTCCTTACCTGAAAAATGATTTCCTAATATCCAATAATAAAATGCAATTCCAAGTAAAATAATTACTGCGGAGAAAACTTCAATTTTTCTGATCATATCTTATACTTCTTGAGAATTTATATATAAAATATTAAACTGTTCAATTTTTAGCTTTGAATTCGTTTTGCAAATTTTGTTTTTTTACAAATTCAAACTGGTTTAAATAATCATCCAATATAGGAATTTCTTCCTTCCATATGTTAGGGTAATCCGACCAATATCCATCAGGATCAAAATCGGCAACAAAATCAGAATAAAAGCTGACGTAATTGGATCTATGCAAATCTGTCAAAAAATATTGGATTTTTCTTCTTCTTTTCTGATTAACTCAAAAGCAAGTTGAGTACTTATATGTTTTTTATATTCTAAAACTATGCTTATTCCTAAAACTAAATTTGAAAAATATTTATATTCGACTTTTTTGGTCTCTTCAAAAATATAATCAAGAAAAAAAGTAAATTTATTGATAAATTGTTTCTTTTCTGCTTCGCTATTTTCTCTATAATCCATAATTTATCTCAATAATTCATTATGAGATTAAAAAATATTTTAATTTCATAATGAAAAAACCGCTAAATAAAGCGGTTATATTTTAGTGGATATGTTTTTCAGCGTGATAAGAGCTTCTTACCAATGGAGAGCTTTCCACATGCCTGAAGCCTAAACTTCTTGCAAAGTCACCCAATTCATCAAATTCTTCCGGTGTAATGAATCTTTTTACCGGCAGATGTTTTTTGGTAGGCTGAAGATACTGTCCAAGCGTAATGACATCTACATTGGCATTTCTGATGTCTTCAATAGTCTGGAAAACCTCATCTTTTGTCTCGCCCAAACCAAGCATTACCCCTGTCTTTGTTCTTCTCTGCCCTGCTTCTTTTAAATATCTCAGAACTTCCAAACTTCTTTCGTATTTAGCCTGAATTCTCACTTCTCTTGTCAGACGTTTTACGGTCTCCATATTGTGGGAAATTACTTCCGGAGCTACTTCTACCAGTCTGTCGATATGTTTGGTGATTCCCTGGAAATCGGGAATAAGTGTTTCCATTGTGGTTCCCGGAGAAATTCTTCTTACGGCATTCACAGTTTCTGCCCACAGGATGGATCCCATGTCTTTCAGATCATCGCGGTCTACAGAAGTAAGAACCGCATGCTTGATTTTCATCAATTTAATGGAACGTGCCACTTTTTCCGGCTCATCCCAATTGACATCAAGCGGTTTTCCTGTTTTTACACCGCAGAACCCGCAGCTTCTTGTACAGATATTTCCTAAGATCATGAACGTTGCCGTTCCTTCTCCCCAGCATTCTCCCATATTCGGACAGCTTCCGCTCTGGCATATGGTATTTAATTTATATTTGTCCACCAAAGTCCTAAGTTCTCTGTAGTTTTTCCCGGTAGGAAGTTTTACTCGGATCCACTTTGGCTTTTGAACGGTAGTATCTTGAACTAAATTTTCCATTTCTTAAATTGAAGTTCAAAGTTAAGGAATTTTTAATGGAAACCATCTACCGGAAAAATTGATGAAACAGATAATAAAAGAATAAAGAAACTGTTTATCTTCAATAAGAAGAATTTTTATCCCTCAAAGACGAAAATTTGTCGGATCTAAATTCCCCTCCCCTGGAGGGGTGGCAAAAATTCAGGGAATTTTTGACGGGGTGGAAAAAAAACGTTAATCTGAATCTTTTAGTTAACAAATTAATGATCATCAAACTCATTATTCTTAAGCAGTTCTGCGAGCACTTTTTTAGCACGCATAACCCTTACTTTGGTATTGGCAACGGAAATTCCAAGTTCTTCCGCAATTTCTTTGATGCTTTTTTCCTCAAAAAATCTTAATCTAATAATATCCTGGTAATTGGCATCCAGCGATTCAATGGTTTTGATAATCTTTTTCTGCTCTTCATTGGAGATCATCAGCTCTTCCGGAGATTTTGCAAACTGATTCTTAACCTCATCAAGATTTTCAGTAGGATCCTGGTTTTCGCGGCTTCTCTTTCTCCAGAAATCAATCACGGTATTCTGTGCAATCGTCAGCACCCAGGTTTTAAACTGAAAATGCGGATCGTACATATCCAGTTTCGACAGCACTTTTGAAAAAACATTCACCGTAATTTCATCTGCATCATTTTCATCTTTCACTTTTTTCATCACAAAAGCAAAAACATCCACCCAAAAAATATTGATGAGTTTGGTCTGGGCCTTCTGGTCCTTTTCTTTTGCCTTTTGAATAAGCAGGAATAGCTGTTCGTCGTTCATTAATAACAAATATAATTTTTTTAAGTGAAAAAGCCAATAGGTGAGCTTCCCTGTTCTTATTATACTTATGAATTTCTTATCTTTGCCCCGTTAAATTTTAAAGAAAATTATAGATGAATTCCTTTATAGAAGAACTGAAATGGCGTGGTCTTTTTGCCGATATGATGCCAGGAACCGATGAACAACTGAATAAAGAGGTAACTACTGCATATATTGGTTTCGACCCGACTGCTGATTCTTTGCATATCGGAAGTCTTATCCAGATCAAAATTCTGGCGCATTTCCAACAGCATGGGCACAAGCCGATTGCTCTGGTAGGCGGTGCTACAGGAATGATCGGAGATCCTTCGGGAAAATCTGCAGAAAGAAACCTGCTGGATGAAGCAACACTTCTTCATTATGTAGACTGTTTAAAGAACCAGCTTTCAAGATTTCTGGATTTTGATGCGGACGGCCCAAATAAAGCAGAACTGGTCAATAATTATGACTGGATGAAGAATATCTCTTTCCTTGACTTTGCTAAAAATGTAGGAAAAAACATTACCGTTAATTATATGATGGCGAAAGACTCTGTAAAAAAGAGATTTTCAGGAGACGGAGGAGCAGACGGGATGAGTTTTACGGAATTTACGTACCAGCTTATTCAGGGCTATGATTTCCTTCATCTGTATCAGAATAATAATGTGAAGCTTCAGATGGGAGGTTCTGACCAGTGGGGAAACATCACCACCGGTACTGAACTGATCCGCAGAAAGGCTCAGGGGGAAGCATTTGCTTTAACGGTTCCTTTGATTACAAAAGCAGACGGCTCTAAATTCGGTAAATCTGAAAGCGGTGAAAATTACTGGCTGGATAAAAAGAAAACATCACCATACAAATTTTACCAGTTCTGGCTGAACGCAACCGATGATGACGCCGAAAGATTCATTAAGTTCTATACATTCTTAGGTAAAGAAGAAATTGAAACCTTGATTGAAGAACATAAAACAGCTCCCCACGAAAGAAAACTTCAGAAGAAATTAGCTGAAGAAGTAACAGTCTGGGTACATGGCAAAGATGAGTACGAAAAAGCAGTTAAAGCTTCAGAAATTCTTTTCGGACGTTCAACCGCTGAAGACCTTGTAAGCCTTGACGAGGAAACATTCCTTGAGGTTTTTGACGGTGTTCCTCAAAAAGAGCTTCCGAAAGCTGATGTTTTGGGAATCAGCATTGTTGATCTTCTTTCTGAAAAATCAGGATTCTTAAAGTCTAAAAGTGAGGCTCAGAGAGAAATCAAAGGAAATGCAGTTTCTGTAAACAAAGAAAAAGTAAATGATACTTATACAGCTAATGAAGGCGATCTTATCGACGGCAAGTTCTTGCTGCTTCAAAAGGGTAAGAAAAGCTACTTTATTGTGAAGGTACAGTAAAAATCTTTAATGATATTATTTGAAAGAGCGGCTTTGGAATCAAAGCCGCTCTTTTTTAATACAAAATAACCTGAAAAGTTACTTCATCTTTGAAGAGAGTTAAACATAAAATTATAAAGTCTTACTGTTTGTATATAAATAATCATTTAATTGAATGAATACTGCTTTGTAAAATCGGCCCCGTTGGTTGTTAAATTAATAGTTTCATTAACTACTGCGGTTCCGTTTTTTTCTATTTTATAAGTTCCTGTAATGGAAGAGTTATAGTTGATCACCTGAATGGAAGCTGCCAGGCCTGCAATAGGTGAATTGGTCTCAATAATATAGGTTTTGGTAGAACCGGTAAAACTATTGTCATTTAATCCCACAGCTGTTTGTCCGTTTTGAATGGTCCCATTAATTTTCCATATAGAAGTACTGTTTTGATGATCACTTCCTGAAGCAACTACCGAAACATAATCATCGGTAGAATTTACCCCGTTCAAAGTAACTGTTATTTTATAATTGGCGCCTCCACCTACAACTCCTCCTCCTGCATCAACATCGTCATCATCCTTACTACATGAGGATACAAAGCCTAAGAGAAGTGCTGTCATCAAAAAAGCAACTGCATTTCTGAATGTTCCGTGTAAATTGATTTTTTTCATAATTCTCATATTTTATTTTTTAAACTAATTCTTACCTGCATTTATTTCTATTTTTTTCATCAAACCCTTCAACGTATTTATCATTCTATGTTTTAAAGTTGATTCAGATGTGTATCACAAAACTATTCCGTATGCCTGACAGGGACAATACATAAAAAACAGTATTTACATCTACCTGTTTTTAGGTATTTTATACCTGTCTCCAAATTGCTACCTTAAAAAAATGAAGCATGTGCTACAGGAGCATATTATTTTTTTTAATACTTTCATAAAATATTCATAATATAAATCATGATTACACAAAAAGCATGAGAAGAGAATTACTTGCATTATTAATATCGCTTTTCGGCATACTCAATATTGAGGCACAGTCTCTTTACTTTTATTCTCTGGAAAAAAAGAATAATAATTTTGACAGTTTGGTTATGGCTGCCAACAATGAAACTGTTGATACGGTAAAAGCCATTAAGTCTTACCAGATTGCCGCAACCTATTTTACCAAACAGGATATTGAAAATTATCAGAAGTATCTGAAACAAGGTCTGGAAAGCTCTTCCAACAGTCCTGTGTACAGAGATATAGGACTTTATTATCAGTCCATTATAAACTATACAAAGCCCGATGCCGTCAATCTTCTTGAAAAAGATTTTACAAACATAGAATTGCTTTTAAAAAAATATAACAGTAATGAAGCCAAAAAAATAAGGATCATCATGTTCCAGAATAAAGCGTTATTCAGGATCATTCAGAATAAGGAAGTAGAGTCTATGAACATCATCACGAATAAAGCAATACCTCTGGCCAAATCCCTGAAAGATTACGAACTTACAGGAGCTTTGTATAAAAGTATAGGGGTCTTGTTCTATAACTCAAAGGACTATCCCAAAGCAGTAGAATATATGAACCTGGCTGAAAATTCTATCAATAAACTGAAAAGGCAGACAGCACAGTCCAAAGCGATTAAGGGCGAAGCTGTTTTGTTTAAGGCAGATGCTCTGATGAGAGAAAACAAAATGTCTCAGGCCAATGCAGAATTAGAGAAAACCTACGCGATCATCAAAGATTATCCGGAATCCAATTTTTATTCACTCTATTACTGCACTTTGGGATATTATCATATGAAGCAAAAAAATTACCCGGAAGCGGTAAAACTTTTTGCCAAAGGACTGAGCAATGCAGAAAAATATAAAAATACAGTTATTGCGGAAAGAATAAAGCTGTTTGAGGGGCAGCTCAACAGTGAGCTGAAAGACTACGGAAAATCCAATAAGATATTTAAAGAAGTTTATGCCAGCACTCCCTACCAAAAAAACAAGCAGGAAGTTTTAAAAGAACTTTCTAAAAATTATACCGCACTCAAGGATACAACTAAAGCCAACCTGTATGCTGAACGATATATAGATTCTTTTGACAGCCTGAATACGGTTTCTATCCATAAAAACATTGCCATTCTTGAAGCAAAATACAGAAAATCCGAAAGGGATAAAGAATTAGTACAAAAGCAGCTGGAAATCAGTAAAAAAAACAAGTATATGTGGATTCTGGGGCTTGCCTCCCTGTTATCAGCCGGTTTTATCATTTTAGGTCTTTTAAATTTTAAAAAGAATAAAAAAATTTCGGAACAGCGCGAAATAAATCTTCAGCAGGAAATAAAGGAAATCCAGCAGAGAGAAGAATTAGCGCTTACAAAGGCTATTCTGGAAGGAGAAGAAAGAGAAAGAGCCCGTATTGCCAAAGATCTTCATGACGGCCTTGGAGGAATGCTTGCCGGGGTTAAAATAAATTTTTCTACCTGGTCTTCAACCCATCTTGAAGCAGACCGGAATAAAGATTTCTACAAAATTCTAAACCAACTGGATAACTCCGTTACCGAACTGCGCCACGTGGCCAGAAACCTGATGCCGGAATCTCTTTTAAGTTTCGGACTGGAAACCGCTCTTAAAGACCTGTGTGAGTTCTATATCCGGAAAGATCTTAAGGTAGACTTTCAGGCTATCAACATTAGCAAAAGCACTCCTTTATCCATACAGCTTCATATTTACAGAATTGCACAGGAATTACTGGCCAACTCCGTTAAACATTCGGAAGCTACCAATATACTGCTGCAATGTTCGCAATCCGATGAAAACTTCATGATCACTGTAGAAGATAACGGAAAAGGATTTAAAGAAGAAGATTACAGGAAATCTCAAAGTATGGGCCTTCATAATCTTAAAAACAGAGTAGATTATCTTAAAGGCAAAATGGAGATCAATTCGGATGACGAAGGAACCACTATTAATATTGAATTAAATACCCATGCAGTCTCATAAAATAAATATCGTTATCGTAGATGACCATCCCATCGTTATAGAAGGATTAAAAATGATGCTGAAAAGCCAATCGTTTCTTACTGTTTCGCAAACTTTTACATCCGGTTCGGACCTCATCAGCTTTCTCCGGTCCAATGAAACAGATATCGTTCTTCTGGATATCACACTCCCGGATGCCAACGGGACAGAACTTTGCCTGGAAATCAAAAAAATATCCCCACAAACTTCTGTGATTATGTTCAGCAACCGTTCGGAACGAAGCATTATCATGCAGGCTATCCAAAATGGAGCCAGCGGATATATTCTTAAAAATACATCAATAGAGGAACTGGTAATGTGCATCAAAGGGGCTCTTTCGGGAAATATTGTTTTTTGTGAAGAAACAAAGCAGATCATCAGCAGACCTTCACAGAACGATCTTCCTGTGCCAAGGATCACCAAACGGGAAAAACAGATCCTCCGGATGGTAGCGGAAGGGAAAACAAGTGCCATGATTGCTGAAGAACTTTTCCTCAGCCCTCTTACTGTAGATACCCATCGTAAAAATTTATTGCAAAAATTCCAGGCGAGAAATTCTACGGAACTTATTAACCGTGCCATACAGCTCCAATTAATAGAGGAATAAATACTGATAAAATTTTAATGAAAACTTTGAAGCAGAGAGATCTTTTTATAAAACAAAGAACCGCTTAAAAAAAGCGGTTCTTTAATATATAAGTAAAGTTATTCTATAATTCTAAGAAACTGTAATCAATTGAAGCGACCAGCGGTCCTGCTCCCACCATCTTTTTGGTTCTTACAATTTCACCGTCTATCCAAAGATTAACTACCAGTTCTGAGTCTGCATCCGGAAGATCTGCTTTAGCATCAAGGTTTAATTGAGCCTGGCTTGAATTTACAAAAAATTCACCACTTGCCCATGTAGTTCCTACAGGATCAAAAATGTCAGTTTTTGTGGTTCCTACCTGTGTTACGATAGCTCTGATCACTCCTCCGGTAGTTGTTTTTACTTCAAACTGAACAACGTGATCTGTGAATTCGTCTTCATCGTCATCCTTTTTACAAGAATTAACTACAGTAATTACCGAAAATAATAAAACGAATAAAAAAGAAAGTCTAAGTAAACTTTTTGATTTGTAAAATTGCTTCATTTCTCCAAATAGATTTTTAATGTTTCAAATATAGGTTTTTTATTAATATAAAAATAACTTTTATGAAAAATTTCCAATAAAGTTTTCCAAATAATATCAAATCAGCAAAAAAGCATAATAACAGTAACAGCCTATCTTTGAGCAGGCATTCCTCTTGAGTAATCAGGGATAAAACAGAGCATCTGTATTTTGGATTTATAATATGATTTATTAATTATATTTGTTGTATGAATTTAGATTATATAGTAAGAGAACCGGAACATATTACTCCCAATACCACTGTTCTTTTTATGCTTCACGGCTACGGAAGCAATGAGCAGGATCTTTTCAGCTTCAGGGAAACCCTTCCCGCCGACTGGCTTATCGTAAGTTTCAGAGCACCAAGGGATACTCAGTTTGAGGGCTATTCCTGGTTTGATATTGATTTCAATAATCCGGAAAATTTTATCGACATTTCCCAGGCTAAAGAATCCCTGGACAGTGTGCTGGAAAATATATTAAAAATTATTAACCATTACGGACTTACAGAAAGCAAGGTCCATCTGTGCGGTTTCAGCCAGGGCGGAATTTTGTGCTATGCCTTAGCTTTAAAACATCCGGAGCTGTTCAATTATGTAGCCTGCCTCAGCAGCTATCCTGAGGAGAAGCTTTTGGACGGTATCGTAAAAGACAAAAAGAAGCTGGAAAGGCTGCGTTTCTTTGTTTCACACGGAACTGATGATGCTGTTATCCCAATGGAATGGGGAAGAAAAGCCGCAGATCTGCTTTATGATCTGAGCTGCTATTTTACCTTCAGAGAATATATGAGCGGACACGGTGTGAATCAGAAGAACTATATGGATCTGATGGATTTCTTCTCGAAATAACTCTATCCGTTTAAAATAATCTCAACAAATACCACTGCTGCATTGCGGTTTATACAAACATTCCTGTTTTTGGAATGTTTTTTTATGGATAATCAGGATTATTTCAGTAAATTCAGTAAATGAAACTCAAGCTTTTTTTACTGGCCTTATTCTTCAGCATTTTTATAGATGCACAGAATTCTTTTGAGCTGGTTAACGTCAAAAAAGCGGTTATTCCTTTCAAGCTTATCAATAATCTTATTTTCATTCCCATCAATGTAAATGGTGCTGAGCTTACCTTCATGCTTGATACGGGCGTTGCGGAAACCATTCTTTTCAGCCTGGACAATAAAGAGGTTAAACTACAGAACATTGAAAAGATCAAGTTTTCGGGTCTCGGAGGAAATGTAAGTATTGACGGATTTAAATCTGACCGTAATACCGCCAAAATAGGTGATCATATTATCAATTCGTCTATGCTCCTGTATATTGTCATAGATGAAGAATTCAATATTTCATCCCATATAGGAATTCCGGTGAACGGCGTTATCGGATATCATTTTTTTAAGAATCATCCGATTTCGATAGATTATATCTCTAAAAAAATCACCGTCTACCAGGATGATGATGTTTTTAAAAAGAAAATCCGAAAGTTTGAACAGATGCCGATGACCGTGGAAAATGATAAGCCTTATCTCATTGCCGATGTAGAAATGACAAAGGAAAAGAAAAACTCAAAACTGCTGATAGATCTCGGCAACAGTGATGCGATATGGCTCTTCCCTACCCTTATTAAAGATTTTGTATACAACAGGCCCAATATTGATGATTACCTGGGTCGCGGATTCAATGGAGATATTTACGGGAAAAGGAGCCGTATTCACAATTTTTACCTTGGAGATTTTAAATTCGAAATGCCTCTCACTGCTATGCCTGACGAATATTCTATCCAGCATGTAACTCTTGTAAAAGACAGAAAAGGATCTGTGGGGGGCGAAATCATGCGAAGGTTCTCTGTAATTTTCGATTATTCGGGCGGAAAGTTGTATCTTAAAAAAAATAAGAACTTTGATGAGCCTTTTCATTTTAATATGAGCGGGCTGGATTTTAAGCAGGATGGCCTTGAATGGCAGGAAGACCGGGTAAAAATTGAACCTAAAAAATTATCTGAAGCGAATACTGAAGTTTCTGTGATCAATAATTTTCAGTATAAATTCATTTTAAAACCTATCTTTTCCATAGCCGGTGTAAGAAAAGATTCCCCGGGGTTTAAAGCAGGATTGAAGAAAGATGACCGTGTGATCACCATTAACGGAAATCGCACCGCCGATATGACCATGGAAAAGATCATGGAAATGATGAAGTCCGAAGAAGGAAGAACTATCACGATGGTCATCCAGAGAAAGAATAAGGAAATGACTTTTAATTTTGTACTGGAAGACCCTATCCCATACCAAGAATAAATATGAAGACAGAAGAAAGCACAATCGATAAAATAAGAACACGGCCGAGATTCAAAATGTTTACCCATCTTACCAAAGAAGAGTATGCAGAGAACTTAAAGAAATACCTTGCCGACCATAAGGATGAATTTTCCGGAAACATCAATAAGGAAGTAGCCACCATATGCGTGGAAACGAAATATGATAATTACTGGAAACCGAGACTGTCTTTACGGATAGAAATAGAAGACGGGGAAACTGCTATACGGGGAGTATTCGGTCCCAGCTCGGCGGTGTGGACCTTCTTCATGTTCCTTTATTTCTCCTTTTCCATCTTGTGGATGACTTTTTTCACAATGTATTACGTAGAAAAACAAATAAAAAGCGCTGATTTCCCGTGGGCTCTCAACGCTTCATTTGTTATGTTATTTTTTATTCTTCTTACTTATGCGGCAGCCAGATTCGGGCAGCATAAGGGTAAAGAAGAAATGCTTAAACTTAGACGGTTTGCCGAAGAATCCACTTCGCAGTTCGAAAAGAAAATTAATTAGCCGGAACTTCAGCAGGCTTTTCATCCTGAACAGGTGCCATAGCTTTAGCTGCTTTAATAGAATCCGATACTTTTTCCCTGTTGTCCTGTTCTTTGATCATTTTGTCAATATGAGGTTCTAAAAGCTTCGTCATTTCTTCCACAGAAATATTATTCGCATTGGGATCATCCAAAAGTTTTCTCCATGGCTTTCTGCCGCCCCATTTGTAATCACCAAACACCATTACAGGAGTTCCTTTTGCTTTGGTAGTGGCACCTCCCGGATTCAGAATCCATGTATCTGCATAGGAGTACAGCCACTGGGCATCTTTCATCAACAGACGCAGGCATGAGTGCGAGGCGGGATAACCGGGAAGGTCGTACTGATGCCATCCGATACCTCCTGAATTATGAATATTAAAATTATAAGGAAGCTTCCACTCGCTGCTTACCGTTGAAATTGAAAGTTTCTTTTTCCAGTTGGCAAAAGTAAGTCCGCGGGTTGTTTGTGCCGCCTTTTTTCCCATACTTGTTGGTCCCCATTTGACCAGGCTTCCATTGGAGTATACCCCATAAGCCTGTATAGGATAAGAGAAAATCACGAATTTCTTCACTCCGCTCAATATATCAAGCTGCATTGGGAAAGGTGAATATTCCATCAGGGTCGTGTCTATCTTTGCGGGAACTACCAATGTATCGGCATTCCATTTATTTTTAGAATCCAGTCGGTTCAGTGCAAGAATTGCATACCGTTCTTTCTCATTGTATTTTTTACTGAATTCCGCATATACAGAATCCCTGAGTTTTTTATCTTTGGGAAGAATAAAGGCATTATAGAAACCGTTTTCCTGCATTGCAGGCGGGACAGATTCTTTTTTCACAACAGAATCTTTCTTTATGGAATCTTTTTCCACACCGGGAGCTTCTGATGATGAAACCGTATCTTTAAAAGTATCGCTTATTTTTTCTATTTCTTTTTTACACGAAATAAGCATGGCAGCACAAAAAAGTGCATATAAAAATGATTTCTTCACAGATATGTTTTTCATAAATAAAACAGGCTATTTAGTTTGGCTATCTTGTGCAAATATCAGACCTAAAATTGAAACCCGAAAGACATTATAAAAAATACCGTAAAAAAACGGTATGAAAGTATATTGGTTTACAGAAGTTTATTGGTTTTTGCGTAGGTAAGAGCCTCTGCAATATTATTTACTCCAATTTTTTCAAAGAGCTTTTTACGGTGAAATTTTACAGTATCGGCAGAGATAAATAACTTTTCTCCTATCTCGTTAATAGTCTGTCCGCTGGCATACAGGCCCAGGATTTCGTATTCTCTTTGGGAAAGCTTTATTTTCTCTCCCTTTTCCCACCGATCTGCTTCGGGGTCATATTTCCAGAGTTCATCGGACCCTTCTTTGCTTACTACAATATTGCCGGCCGAAGTATTGCCGGAAAGTGATACGATACACAGTGATTTCCAGATCTGACCTTTTTCTGTAAGGAACATCGGTGTAAGTTTATGATTAACCAACAACATATTTTTCTTGCCGTTTATGAGGTGAAAGTCGTAAGAAATGGAATAAAGTTTACGTTCATTGACAGGAATTTTTTCATAAAAATCAAAACCGGCTTCATTGATCTTAATTAAAAGCTCCACATCTTCAGGTTTTACATTTTGAAAATAAAAAGCATACCCCATTTCTTTTACTTCTTCTGCAGATTTTCCACACAAAAATAATGGATTATCCGAGACATACTCGAAAGCCCTGGTCTGATAATCTATGACGTACAGGCTCTGATAAGTAAGTCTGGAAAATGCTTTTACAGCCTCAAGATATTCTCCTGCCTGGCTGCGGTCTATTTCAGCATCACTGCGAACCTCATTTTTATCATTAAAAAATCTGTTGATCTCTTCCATATAATTTTATAAATCGATAATCACTACCCAAAAGAGTAGTATTTCTGATCCATAAGCAAATCTACACAAAAGTGTAGCGGATATCAAAATACGGTGGCCTAATTTTGTTAAAATTAACCATCAATTCTGTATCAAAAAAACAAATTTAACAATCTGAAGATGAAACACTTTGATTTTATTCGGTTTTAAACCTGCTGTTGATTCATCCTATAGATTTTACTTCAATAATGTAATCAATAACCATGAAATAAAGAAGCTGCATGTAAATGATTCGGTCAAGTTAAATAGATTCATCACCAAGTTTTTATCGTAAATAACTCAACCTGCAAGGTTAATTCTGACTGAAATATAAGCAACAACGGCCGAATTAAAGCAGCACTTATGATCAGCATCCCCCCAAAATTTCTACAAAAAACACACAAACGATCGAAACATCATACTGCTGATCTTATTACTGTCTTTAGGCAGTAATTTTTGTTTTTATTGTTTTGAACGTAAGTATCTTATCTTAAAAGGTAATCTAAAATTTTAATGGAGCAACGCAAAAAAACTTCACTCCACAATAATGCATTTCTCTTTTATTATTAATAATCAGTTATAAACCACATTGAAAACTTTCTCTAGATTTGTACCAACAGTAAATAACAAAGTTTATGAAAAAGATAGGACTGGTAGGCGGTATAAGCTGGGTATCCACATTAGATTATTATCAATTCATTAATGAAGGAGTGAATGCCAGTCTGGGAGGGCTGAATGCTGCCGAATGTATGATATATTCTCTGAATTTCGGAGATATTCAGGCAAAAGGATGGATTCATTCTTATGAATTGTTATTTAATGCCTGTGAACATTTGAAAAATAGTGGTACAGACTGTATTGTTCTGTGTGCAAACACAGCTCATCTCTTTGCAGATAAACTTCAAGCTGCCTTACAGCTTCCCATTATTCATATCGGAACAGAAACTGCAAAAGCAATCCGTAAAGCTGGCTTAAAAAAGGTCGGATTGCTGGGGACAAAGTTCACCATGGAAATGGATTTTTACAGAAGTAAACTTAAAGAATACGGGCTTGAGGTACTCATCCCGGAAAAGCAGGAAGCGAGAGATTACATCCAGCATACTGTTAAGGAAGAATTGGGAGTTGGATTTATTAATCCTGAAACCAAAGCTAGTTATATTTCCATTGTGGAAGATCTTGTCGGCCGTGGTGCAGAATGTATTATCCTGGGCTGCACGGAAATTCCCCTGCTGATCAGCCAGAATGATTTTACAATTCCGGTTTTCGACACTACGAAAATACATTGCGAAGCTATTGTGGAGTATATTGTTTCATAAGAATGCAATACTTCTTATCTTCTTCAGTTCTTAGGTTAAGCAAATAAAGACAAACAAAAAATCCCTTCAATAACTTGAAGGGATTTAAGATCTTGCGATCCGGACGGGACTCGAACCCGCGACCTCCGCCGTGACAGGGCGGCATTCTAACCAGCTGAACTACCGGATCAATTTTTTTAAAAGAAATTGAGAAAACTTCTGCGATCCGGACGGGACTCGAACCCGCGACCTCCGCCGTGACAGGGCGGCATTCTAACCAGCTGAACTACCGGATCTAATTTTTTTTTAAAGTAAATTATAAACTTTTGCGATCCGGACGGGACTCGAACCCGCGACCTCCGCCGTGACAGGGCGGCATTCTAACCAGCTGAACTACCGGATCATTTTCTGTTGTAATAAAGAACGTTGTTTCTTTTTTGTGATTGCAAAATTACACCTTTTTTAATTCCCTGCAAATTATTTGTTAAAAAAAAGCCTCCCAAAAATGGAAGGCATTCATTATCAAAGTTATTTTTTTTATAAGTGTGCACTTAGTTTTTCTGCGATCACCTCTTTTGGAGCCACACCAACTAATTTATCTACCACTTCACCGTTCTTAAAAATTAGAACAGTAGGGATATTTCTGATACCATACTGCATAGAAATTTCCTGGTTGTTGTCTACATCCACTTTTCCTACTACTGCTTTTCCTTCAAAATCTGATGCTACTTCTTCGATGATTGGTCCCAAAGTTCTGCATGGTCCACACCATACTGCCCAAAAGTCCACCAATACCGGCTTGTCTGATTTTAAAACCGTTTCCTGAAATGAGCTGTCCGTAATTTCTAAAGCCATTTTGTTTCTTTTATTTAAATTAATATTATATTCTTATTTCAATCCTTAATTGGATATTCAAAATTACGCTTTTTAAGCAATAAGACTATCTATGCTCAACATTTGTTTTTTCTATAGCGAAGTCTTTTGAAATTTCAGCTAAAGCCTCTGCCAGAGCGTCTATATCTGCTTTTGTTGTCATATGGCTGAAAGAAATACGTAATGGCGTACAATGCTCCATTTCGTCCTCTGTAAGCACCATCATCATGACCATGGATGGTTTCGATGCTCCTGACGAGCAGGCACTCCCCTGAGAGATTGCAATTCCCTTCATATCCAGCTGAAGCCCTATCAAAGGATCTTTGTATGGAAGTAATGCACTCAAGACACTGTCAACACTATTCTCCATCTCACCGCTTCGTCCGTTGAATTTAATATTCGGAACCTTTGCAGATAGTTGTTCAATAGCGTATTTTTTAATTTCTCTTATATGGTCAGCATATGCTTCCATATTGTTGATACAAAGCTCTAAAGCCTTTCCAAGACCTACTATCCCGGCTACATTTTCGGTTCCCGCTCTCAGGCTTCTTTCCTGAGGACCACCGGTAATAATTCCTTTCAATCCGGTTGACTTTCTGATAAAAGCAAAACCTACTCCTTTCGGGCCGTGGAATTTGTGGGCACTGCAGGAAGCAAAATCTACAGGAATATCTGAAAAATCGAATTTCATATGAGCCATAGTCTTCACCGTGTCAGAATGGTAAAGAGCATTGTTTGTTTTGCATAATTCTGCAATTTTTTTAATGTCTACAATATTTCCAATCTCATTATTGGCATGCATTAAGCTTACCAGAGTCTTTTTATCTGAAGATTTTAAAAGTTCTTCCAGCTTATTAAGATCAATATCTCCTTTTTCATTAGGACGGATATAGACTACCTCTACTCCTTTTCTGTTCTTCATATCTAAAATGCTCTCCGAAACACATTTGTGTTCCAGCGGAGAACTGATGATTCTTTCAACTCCAAGGTGTTCTACACTGGATTTGATGATCATATTGTTTGACTCTGTTCCACACGAAGTAAAGATAATCTCCGCAGGAGTTACATGAAGATAATCTGCCACCTGTCTTCTTACATTCTCGATAAGAATCTTCGCTTCCTGACCAAAGCTGTGGGTAGAAGAAGGATTTCCGAAATTCATCTTCATAGTGTTCACCATTGCATCTATGACTTCTTCGGCAAGAGGGGTTGTTGCAGCGTTATCTAAATATATTTTGTTCATTTTAATTGGAATATTTTAATTTTACTGAGGTAAACTGATAATCTGAAGGAACGGCAAAAATAAACCATGGATTAGAAAGCACCTGAATGTCCATCCCGCCTGATGATTCAGCCGGAACTTCCACATAAAGGGTATTATTTTCCACGGAAGCATTTTTGATACTGGTAATTCTATGGCTGCCTGATCTGAAAATTCCCATCTGATACAAAATCACTTTTTTGTTTCGCGGAAATTCCGGATAGTTGACAGAAGGCTCTTTTTTTAAACCTATAAGACCGAAACTGCCTTTAATAGCGTTACGGAATTCCTTTTCATTCTTAATAATTGTAAATCCAGCCTCATCTGTACCTCCCTGCGACTCAGAAACAAGCAGTTCTGCATTTCCAGACCTTTCTGATATTTTTTGTGACGGCGCAGCGGTACAGTTCATTAAGATTGCAGTAGATAAAACAAGCAGTCTTTTCATTATTACATTTTTACCACCCAAAATTAGTGAAAAAATTGGTAATGTCCTTCATTTGCCCATTTAAGCATCTGGCGGTCACCGGAAGTATCTCCGAAAGCAATTATTTTATCGTATTTCGAGTCGTGAATTTCGGCTTTTATTCTTAAAAGTTTTTCTTTTCCGTTGCAGTTTTTGCCAATGAAATTTCCTGTAAAAACACCGTTTTTAAACTCTGCACGTGTGGATACCAGCTGCATCTGAAGTTTTTCGGCAAAAGGTTTTACCCAGATATCCAGCGATGCAGTCACCAATAAGCTCTGTGTATTATTCCTATCGATATTATTTATAAAGTCGAGGGCATTTTCTCTTACAATTTTAGGGTAATGCTGTTCAAAAAACTGTTTGGATTTCATTTCAATTTTTTCCTGAGTCTGTCCTTTCAGGATGGAACCAATAAAGCTTTTCTTTACTTTTTCAGTTTCGGCAAGCTTTAGCTTCAGCAGGATGAAAAGAGGAACGTGTCTTAAAAATTGTATCCGGAATTTGGTAGAATCATAGAATTTAAGATACATAAACATGGTATCTTTATACGTAATAGTTCCGTCAAAATCAAAACAATACAATTTTTTCATTTTACTAAAGCTTTAATTTTTTAAATATAAATTCAGGAATGTTCCTGATGATCATCATAATAATACCCCAGACCGGCAATACATAGGCTACATTTTTCTGCTTCTTAAAAGCTTTATAAATACAGTCTGCCGCCTGTTTTGGAGTTGCAGTCAGTTTAGGATTTAAAGGGAGTCCTTCCGTCATTTTTGTGGCCATAAAGCCGGGTTTTACGGTAAGAACATGTACTTTTTTATCAAAAAGATAATTACGGAGACCACTCAGATAAGCTGTAAAAGCAGCTTTTGCACTTCCGTAGATAAAATTACTCTGCCTTCCGCGGTCTCCCGCCACTGATGAAAGCCCGATAATCGTTCCTGATCTTCTGCTTTCAAATTTCTGTGCAAAAAAATTCATCAAAGGAACCAGCTTCGAATAATTGATATTAATAATCTTTTCTGTATTCCTGTTGTCATAAAGACCTTCTTCCGTACCATCTCCCAAATATCCTGCAGCACAAAATAATACATTTGAACTGACATGATCAAATTTATTGTAATCAATCTCTTTCATCAGATCAATTTCAATGACTTCCGACTGCTGCAAAAACTTTACATCAATGTGTCTTGCGAATCTTTCCGTCGTTTCCCTATTTGAAGTAAAGAGATATATTCTTTCAAACTTTTCGCCTTCCTGCAGGGTTTTTTCCACAAATGCCTGTGCCACTTCAGACGTACTTCCCAGAACTATCATTATGAATTGTTGTTTATGATTCTTTTGTGCTGTAAAGACACAAATTTTGAACTTTGAATATTCTTAAGGTAATTGGTGAGTGAAGACCTGCTCATGCTGTCCTTCGTAAGGTAGATCCTCCCTCCGAACTGCTGTACAATGTCATCCAGTTTCTCAACCAGTTTTTTCAGTTTGGAATTCACCTTAAAATCCAGGGCGAGCGTATACCCTTCAAACGGGAATGAATTATAAGCCTCGGGATTGTTTTTGCCAAACAGCTTCAAAACTGCCAGAAAGGATCCGTTTCCGCTTGCCGCAATAGTTTCAAGGATCTGCTTCATTCCTTCCTTGCCTGCTTCTTTCGGAATGACCATCTGATACTGAATGAATCCTGATTTACCGTAGATCTTATTCCAATCGTTGATGGCATCCAGAGGATAGAAAAAGGTCTCATAATCAATGAACGATTTAACTTCTTTTTTAGTCTGTTTTTTATAGTACAGCAGGTTGAAGATTTTCACTGTCAATGCGTTCAAAACAAAGCCGGGAAAATAAAAAGGAACTGTAGGCTGCAGCTTTTTCTTCAGTCTTAGCGGCTGCCTGGCAAGGTTTTGCGGAAGCTCGTGCTGAAAAGCGTGTTCACCTCTCATTAAAATACTTCTCCCCAGATTTTTACCTTTCTGAAGACAGTCGATCCACGCGACAGTATACGTCCAGTTTTCGCTTTCTTCAAAGAGCCTGAAGATTTCATCCAGATTCTCTGCTTTTATGCTTTCCTGACGGATGTAGGCGGATTGTATATTCTTAAGTTTAAATTTAACAGTAAGGATAATTCCGGTAAGTCCCATTCCTCCAATGGTAGCCCAGAATTTATCTGAATTTTCCTCTCTGGAACAGGTAATGATGTTTCCGTCTTCTGTCATCAGTTTAAATTCTGTGACATATTCGGAAAAACAGCCTTCTGCATGATGATTTTTACCGTGAACATCTGAAGCAATGGCACCTCCTACCGAAATAAATTTGGTTCCGGGGGTTACATACAGAAAATACCCTTGCGGAACCGAAATTTCAAGTACATCTGAAAGCAGAACACCGGATTCGCATTCAATAATCCCGTTGAGACGGTCGAAACTGATAAATTTATTCAGTTTTTTGGTAGAAAATATAGTCTCCCCCAGGGAAGCATCACCATAGCATCTTCCATTCCCTCTTGCAATAATTTCGTTATGACTGAGCACAAATTCTTTTATTTTTTTGAAGCTGTCCTCAGATCTCATTTCTTTTTCTACCACCGGGAAATTGCCCCAGTTGGTAACTTTCTGTATGAAATTCGGCTTCATTTTTTAAAATAAATCTGGATTAAAAATGCGGCTACCCAAAGCACTAAAGTAATCTGAATATATCGGTCTCTGTACACAATTTTAGTGGGAGATTCCGTTCTGTTGTATACTAATGTCTGCTGAAGGTATCTTAAGAATGCAAAAACCACAAAGATTACCGTATAGAAAACTCTTTCATGGAATCTTGCCTGAACTTCCGGAGAAAGGGTAAACATCAGATAACAGACAATAGCTAATGTAACTGAAATAGACAAGGCAATATCTGCAAACTGTACATTATACCCATCCAGCGCTTTTCTGGTTTTACCGGAAACCTGGGCATTGATAAGCTCACCCCTTCTTTTTCCGATAGCTAAAACAAGGGCCAGCACAAAAGTAAGTAATATTGCCCATTGTGAAATCTCAATTTTTGTGATGTAACCTCCGGCCAAAACCCTGAACACAAAGCCTAAGGCAATGATAAAAATATCAATAATCGGTACATGCTTAAGTTTAAAGGTATAAGCCAGATTCATTACAATATAAAGCCCGATAACGGTAGCAAACTTCCATAAAGGCTCATGAAAATAAAGCCGGGCAAGGAATACCAGTGCAACATCAATTATAACAAGCCCCGTAAGAATCCCTATGGCTTTAGATTTTGAAATCGCTCCGCTTGCAAGAGGCCGTCTTCTTTTTTCAGGGTGTTTTCTGTCTGCCTCTATATCATTATAGTCATTCAGGATATACACTACACTTGCTGCAAGGGAAAAAATAATAAAAGCAAAAATGCTTTTGGTAAGTAGGTCTAAATTTGTAATGTTTCCGGAAAAGAACAAGGGGACAAAAACAAACAGGTTTTTCACCCATTGCTCCACACGGAAGAGTTTAAGATATTTCTTCATTTATGCTATTTCGGTTACAAAAATAGGGAATTCAAAATTTACACCCATAAAAATACAAAAAAAACCGCCGAAGCGGTCTTTTACGAAAATATTTATATAAAATTAATTACTGCCCTTGCTGAGCATCGTTAATCATTTTCTCATTAGCAGTGATGGCAAATTCCACTCTTCTGTTTTTAGCTCTTCCTTCTTCTGTATCATTGCTAGCCACTGGCATAGCTTCTCCTTCTCCTTTAGTAATCATTCTGCTGGATGCAATTCCTTTTCCTGAAAGATAAGCTTTTACAGCATCTGCTCTTCTTTGTGAAAGAGACAGGTTATAAGCGTCTGTACCTTTGCTGTCTGTGTGACCATAGATATTGATATTGGTATCAGGGTTATCAGCAAGTACTTTGGCCAGCTTATCAAGGTTTGCCTGAGCGGTAGAAGTAAGATTTGAAGAGTCAAAAGCGAAGTTCACAATGCTTTCGTTCATCGTAATCTTAATACCGTCTCCTACTCTTTCTACTTCAGCTCCCGGTAGAGTTTCTTTGATCTCTTTAGCCTGCTTATCCATTTTGTTACCGATCACATTACCTGCAACACCACCGATAATACCTCCAAGCACTGCTCCTAAAGCTGCATTTTTACCTTTACCTACATTATTACCCAAAATACCTCCGATTACAGCTCCTGATGCAACACCTACTGCTGTACCTCTCTGCTGATGGTTAGAATTCTGAACAGCTTCACAGCTGGTTAATAATAATGCTGACGATAAGAAAAGAGCTCCTATATATGTTTTAGTAAATTTCATTTTTTTAATCTTTATGTATTGATAAATTATTTCATTCCTGTTCTCTGGAAGTTATAAACAACCTGCACTGTGCTTCCGTCGAAAGGAACGTTCTGTACAAGTGAAAACTGGTCTGTAGACTGATTAGTGATTGTTAAAGAGTATCCTACAGTATTTTGCTTAGCTTTTGTTCCCGCAGCGATTTTTTTAAACAGGAAAGTATTGCCGTCTTTTACTTCAAATTTAATTGGCTGTGTAAGGCTTGGACAAGCTCCACCTCCGTTTAAAGTATAGGCACCGGTGTAGTTATTTGGAATTAATCTCCAATGACTTCCTACAAAACACTGAGCATCTGCTCCTTCATCAAAAGGCTTGATCTTAAACCCTTTTTCATAATCTACGCTTACAATTTGCCAGTCACCTTTTAGTTTCAGGTATTCAGCTCTCTGGTTTTGTGATGTTTCTGCTTTTTTCACTGAGGAACAAGACACTGCAAAAAGTGATGTTCCGATCATCCCTGCAAGTAGTAACTTTTTCATTTTGTTGTTTATTATTTTGTTATTTATAAAGTTACAAAAAACCGTGCCAAATTGAATAATAAAAATAAAAAAAGTCCGAAAATTTCGGACTTTAAATGCTTTCTCCTTATATACAGGGAGATATATTATTTTTTAACAGCCTTTTTTACGGATTTCGCAGGCTTAGCTTTGCTTGATGATTTACCACCATCATAAAAGTTGGTATAAGCATATTCTGCAGCTTTCTGAAGATCGATCACTCCTCCCGCCTGAGAATAGTCTGAAAATTTATTATTGGCATTCGGATTACTACTTTTCACAAGTGCTTCAATGATCTGGTAAGGCTTAAGATTAGGCATGTAAGCTAATAGCACAGCTGCCGCTCCGGCTACTACCGGCGATGCCATAGAAGTTCCCTGAAGATATTTGTATTCGTTTTTAGGCACTGTAGAATAGATTTCTTCACCTGGTGCAAAAACGTTTACCATTTTCTTGTTGTAGTTGGAGAAACTTGCTCTAAGCTCGTTATTTCTGTTGGTACTTGCTCCTACAACCAATACGTTGTTTACAAATGGTTTTTCATCTGTTGCATTTTTAAAGTTGGTAGGGTAAGCAAGGTGCTCAGCCACATCTTCATTTTCGTTACCGGCTGCTTTTACCAAAAGAACTCCTTTGTCTTCAGCATATTTGAAAGCATCCCATACTACATTTTTACCAGGAGAAACCGGTTTTCCAAAGCTCATGTTTAATACTTTAGCACCGTTATCAACTGCATATCTGATGGCGTTGGCAACGTCTTTATCTCTTTCATCACCATTCGGAACGGTTCTTACAGACATTATTTTAGCTACTTTGGAAGCTACCCCGTACTGTATTTCTTTTCCCTGAGGAAGACCGGCAATGATTCCCGCAACGTGTGTCCCGTGCTCTGCATCCGGTCCTTCATAATCGTTGTTTCCGTAATTTTTCTCGGAGTAATCATCATAGTTATCGCCTACGATTTCTTTTCTCGGATCATAGCTCAGATCATATTGTTTAGACTGTGGCTCGTAGTGGTCTATAGCCTCCTTCATTTGTTCTTTCATCAGTTTTTCAAAATCTGCTGAAGATTTCCCTTTGAATTCAGGACTTTGGGAAACCTGTCCAAGAACCTGAAGGGCAATAGCATCTTTCTGATCTGTCGGAGGTTTAATAGCTCCAATAGTTTCTGCCGTAACAGGCTTACCACCCAATAGTTTTACCATATTCGGGATGATACTGTTGATCATGGTATAAGTCTGCAGAGCTTGTTTTGCTTCAACACTTTTTTTGGCAAAAAGGTCTTTAGACTTCATGTACATTGCAAATTCTTCCGGCATTTTCGCCTGATTTGCTTTGTTTTTTGCAGAGTCATCGCCTTCGAAAACAGGTTTATATTTGGCAACAACTCTTGTTACCTCCATATTGTCGATATCAATATCACCGTTTTTCCCGCCGATAAAGTTCCAGCCGTGTATATCGTCGATATATCCGTTTCCGTCATCATCTTTTCCGTTTCCGGGAACTTCATTGGGATTTGACCAGATATTTTTCACAAGACCCGGGTGATCTACCTGAACACCACTATCCAGAACCCCTACTACTACAGTTTTTGGCTTAAGGCCTTTGGATTCTAAATATTTATAGGCATTCGCCGTATTTACTCCGTATACTTTAGAGGTAGAAAAATCTTTATGATACCAAGTCATAAGATCTTTATCTTCTTTAGGATCAATACTCTTCGCCTGAGATTCCTGAGCGTAAGAGAAACTAAAACCTGCCAGAAAAACAGCAGCTAATAATACCTTTTTCATATGTTGATACTTATTTTTTAAGGTCGTATGTAATGCCACGTGATTGGGATATTTTCCGCTTGATGGCAATCCATATTATAATTGTTTAATACTTTTTATATAAGTCAGAGATTCGGGGCCTTTGTTACAAATAAGATCCAAAACCGACAAATCTTCCAAAAATCCCAGTTTATCGGAGAAGGTCTGGTAATATTCTTCCATCTGAAATTCGGAAGGAAGTTTAGCCGAAAATTTCTCTCTGAAATTAATACTTTCAGGATTTTTGATATATTCTTCATTCAAAGACTGTGCCTTTTCTGTTTTAAGGATCTGCTGAATAACTTCCAGTCCTTTGAGGTTGAAATCAAGGAGGAATTTTTCTTTCAGATCATATATTTTCCTGAATTTATCTTCATAATATTCAAAATAAGGGGAACTCTGATAGGCTGTTTTGATGGATTTCCAATGGAGGTTTCTCCAGTCTTCCCGATACGAAATTTCAATGTCCTTCATTTCTCTTTTCCCGTTGTGATTGATGGGAATTATTAAGGAAAGTTTCCCGTTTGCCCCATAGATATTGGTTCTGTTTCTATAGGTCTGCTTTGGAAAGTTTTCAAACTGTTCAAATATAATCTCATTTTCAGGATTTAAAAACACTGAAAACCATGAAATCGGTGGCATATAAAATACCGGCAATAATACTTTCTGCATAATTTTTAATTTTTTGGATAAATAACTCTTCCTTTTATTTCTTCTTCATTTATTAATCCTGTATATCGTGAATCTAAGCTGGCATTACGATTATCCCCAAGAAAAAAAACTTTCCCTTTTGGAATAATTATAGGACCAAAATTATCTGCAGTCCAGTTTTTACCATACATTTTAAAAATATCGCGATCAAAATTAGTATTGATAAATCTTTCATAAGAAAAATTACTATTAAGTTCACTGTCACTTAAGTTAGCAATAAAATGATTTTCATCAATTGCAAAAAAGTCATTTTCTGAAAAGCCTTTCAACATTAGATCATTGACAAAAGCCCGATCTATTTTGTAGGTATGCTTCAAATTGAATTTTTTGTCCACTAAAATATCATTAACATACAACTCACCATTTTTAATATGAATTTTATCATTGTAAACACCCACAAGACGCTGTATGTACATTCCTTTTTCGTATCCTTTATTCTGATAATAAACCAGTAGCTTATTTTTTTCGTTAGGAAGGATATTTGTGATTACAACAAATGATCTTTTTTTAATTGTAGGCTCGCCTCCCGCTTGGGGTACAAAAGCATATTGCAAAACCCCTGAGAGTTTTGCAATAATGAAAAGGCTTACAATGACACTTCCCGTAAGAAGTATACCATTAAATATTTTATTTTTAAACACTATTCCTCTGTATTTTTCTTTCTAAATAGTTTTACGAAATAATCCCAACCGAAGAATAATATAAGGATCATGGCAGCGATCCACCAGTATGAAGTTTTATTGGCTTCACCTGTATTGGTTGCTTTGAACATTCTCTCCCAACGGATCTTAAATGGGGCCTGATAAGTAGAACTACTGTCTGAAAAAGCACCCTGAAGGCTCATCCATGTAAACATTGGTTTCCCTACGATATTCTCTTCCGGAACAAAACCAAAGAACCTTGCATCCAATGAAGCGTCTCTGTTATCCCCTACCATCATATAGTAATCCTGTTTGATGGTATATTGGGTTGCTTCTTTACCATTGATGAAAATTTTCCCGTTTTTGTTTTCCAGACTGTTATGTTCATATTCTGAAATAATCCATCTGTATTCCGGTAAAGTTTCCTGATTAAGTGTTACAACATCTCCTTTTTTAGGAATTTTCAAAGGTCCGTACCAATCCTGATTCCAAGGTTTGTTGATTGGGAAGATAGACTGTGTAGTATCTATTTTTGTTTTTGCTTCGTCTTTATAATATACTGCTGCTTCACCTTTTGCCGTAACATCTTCCTTCATGTCAATTACCTGGGGAAGCTGTTTGATTTCCTGAGCGGTTTTATCTGTCAGCCCCTGGAAGGCATAAATATATCCTTTTTCGCCCTGAATCTCCTGTACAGGTAAGAATCCGTAAGTATTGTATAATGCAGGAATATCCAGCTGACTTCCGGTATTAACGATATATCTGTGCTGTACTTCCTGATCACCTAATACTGTTTCTGGTTTTCCATTAACGAAAAGTCTTCCGGCTCTCATTTCAAAGGTATCACCGGCAACAGCTACACATCTTTTAACGTAAGGATCTTTCCTGTCGATTGCTGTATGTACAGAATCCTGAGGATAGTTGAAAACCACCACATCATTTTTCTGAGGCTTATTGAACTGGAATATTCTTGTATAAGGAAGTTTGATACCATCTACATAGGATTTGGGATCATCTTTTGGATTACCTTTCTGGCCGGTATCCATAATAGTTCCCTGAAGGAAAGGTATGGCTACAGGGCGCATTGGCATTCTGTATCCATAGCTCCATTTGTTCACGAAAAGGAAGTCACCTACAAGAAGTGTTCTTTCCATAGATCCTGTAGGAATCCCGAAAGGCTGCGTTACAAAAACGTGGATAATGGTTGCAAATACAACCGCAAAAGTAATAGACCCGATGAATGTATCTTTCTTTTTTGAATTCTTTTCTTCGTCTGTCATAAACAGATCATCAGCATTCTCATCTTCTATTTCCACATCTTTGGAATAGTTCACTGTAGCCATGTAAATAAAAGGCAGGATGACAGTAAGAAGCTGGTTCTGGAAAAGATTTTTTCCGAATTTCTTCATTAAATAAATATGGAAAACGGACATCATGATAGGTCCTACTATCGGAAGGTAAGACAAAATAGCCCACCATTTCGGATGTTTTGTTTCCTTTAATATAATGAAGTAATTATAGAAAGGTATAAATGCAAATAAGGGACTGTACCCCATTTTTTTGAACAGCTTCCAAGTGGAAATCCCCATCAGTAAAGACAAAATGAGAACATATACTGTATAAGTTAAAAAATAATTCATAGTTTTTTGTGCCTATTCTAATATATAAATGATAAATGATGAGTAATAAATGATTACAGCTTTCTGCTATTTATAATTTACTATTCATCATTTTCTTTTATTGGTCTGCAATTTAAAGAATTTGTTACAAATTAAAGCCCCAAAACATCCTTCATTGTGAAGTTTCCTTTTTTGTCTTTGATCCACTCTGCCGCGACTACAGCTCCGAGGGCAAATCCGTTTCTGTTGAATGCTGTATGTTTTAGTTCAATTTCGTCTACTTCGCTTTTATAGTAAACGCTGTGGGTACCCGGAACTTCATCTTCACGGATAGCAAAGATTCCAAGCTCATTTCCCTTAGTTTCTTCCAGTTTCCAGGCGTTAAATTTAGGGTTATTTTTGATAATGCCTTCAGCAATAGATATTGCAGTTCCGCTTGGAGCGTCTTTTTTGTGTATGTGATGAATTTCTTCCAGCTGGCAGGAATATTCATCCACATTTTTCATGATTTCGGCTACTTTTTCGTTCAGTGCAAAAAATAAATTGACACCCAGACTGAAATTTGAGCCGTATAAGAATGCACTGTTATGGTCCACAGCCATTTTTTCAACCTCTTCTTTTTTCTCCAGCCATCCTGTGGTTCCGCAGATTACCGGAATTTTGTTTTCAAGGCATGCTTTGATATTATCATATGCAGCTTCCGGAAGTGAGAACTCGATTGCTACATCAGCATTATTAAGGTTTTCGGCTGTTGGCGTTTCTTTCAGGCGGGCAACTATCTCGTGTCCTCTCTTCTGTGCAATTTCATCAATAATCTTCCCCATTTTACCGTATCCAACTAATGCTATTCTCATATGATATTTTATTTAAATCCATGAACTTTTCAGTTCATATGATGTGTATTATTCTGTTTTAAAATCTGTAACTTAAACTTAAACCTGTTTTAGGGGTAGAAAATCCGTACTGATCCTGGATTACTGTAGGATTGAAGCTGAGATCAGGATCATGGCGGCTTTCGTAAAGATGGGCGTCTACTACAGCATCTACAATGTTCAGAATGTAGATGAGACCTGTGATGGCAATGGCGTAATCTCTTTGTCTTTTGTATCTGTCCTGCGCGTTTCCGAAAGCTTTTTTATCCAGCCAGGGATGACTGTCTACAAATTCATTAGGAGTTCCGTTAAGTTTTGCAATATAATATTCACGGTATTTTTTGTATTGGTTGTTACTCCAGATCGTATATCCGATACCGGCCCCTACAGCTCCCCATACAATAGGAATTTTGATGTATTTTTTGTTGTAATACTGTCCCAGACCAGGAAGTACAGCAGAATACAGCCCGGCTCTTGTAGGATTGAGCTTGATGGTTTTCCTCGTAGGTCCGTTTGCATTTTCAAGATCTTCGACAATCTTAGCTTCCGTTTTTACAGGTTTTGCTGTAGACTTTACTGGTTTAGCAACTACGGCACTATCCTTTGGAAGAGGCTCTGCACGAATCGTATCGCCGGGAGTAACCTGCGAATAAGTGAAAGCAAAAATGCATAAAAAGAATGTGAAAAATAATTTATTCATTATTTAATGTGGGATAAAATATACTCCAGTTCTTCTTCATTTTTGAAGTCCAGGAGAATTTTACCTTTTTTTCCGTTTCCGGAGGTTTTGATTTCTACTTTTACATCTAAAATATCAGCAATCGTTTTCTGTGCTCTCTTATAATTGTTGGAAAGCTCAGTTTTCACTTTTTTTGCTGCCGGTGATTTAGGATTCTTCAATGCTGTAGCAGCCTGCTCGGCCTGACGTACATTGAGTTTTTCTTTGATGATCAGATCGAATAAGGTCTGCTGGTGCTCTTCATTTTCAAGACTGATGATGGCTCGTCCGTGTCCTGCAGAAATTTCACCGCTTCTGATGGCATTCTGAATATCAGGATTCAATCTCAGGAGCCTGATGGAATTGGTAATGGTACTTCTGTCCTTTCCTACTCTCTGGCTCAGGTTTTCCTGGGTAAGACCGATTTCTTCCAAAAGTCTCTGATATGTCAGGGCAATCTCAATAGCATCAAGATCTTCTCTCTGAATATTTTCAACAAGAGCCATTTCCAGAAGCTCCTGGTCGTTTACTAAACGGATATAAGCAGGAACTGTAGGAAGACCTGCAATTTTACTGGCACGGTAACGCCTTTCCCCTGATATGATTTCGAATTTCTCTCCGTCTTTCCTTAAAGTAATCGGCTGGATTACCCCAAGGTTTTTAATTGACAGGGCAAGTTCGTTTAACGCTTTTTCGTCAAAATAAGTTCTCGGCTGGGTGGGATTCGGATAAATATCTTCAAGGGCTACCTCTACGATATTTCCTACAAATTTGTCTGCTCCTTCATCAGTAGCGGAGTTGACACTCGCTTTGGATTCAGCACTCAAGATGGCGCCCAAACCACGTCCCATAGCTCTTTTTTTGTCCTTCATATATATAATTGATAAATGATGATTGATAAGTGATGGTGCTCATTCACTTATGAGTGCATTATTATTAAATTAATTTTTTACTAAATTTTCGTTTTTCAATAAAACCTCTTCAGCCAGCTGGATATATTGAATTGCTCCTTTGCTTTCTGCATCGTAATTCAGGATACTTTCCCCGAAGCTAGGTGCTTCGCTCAACCTTACGTTTCTGCTGATGATGGTTTCAAAAACCATGTCAGGGAAGTGAGAGTTCACTTCTTCCACCACCTGGTTGGATAATCTTAACCTGCTGTCATACATGGTAAGAAGCAGACCTTCTATACCAAGATCTTTATTGTGGATCTTCTGTACATTTTTAATGGTATTCAAAAGCTTACCAAGTCCTTCCAATGCAAAATATTCACATTGAATCGGGATAATCACAGAATCTGCTGCAGTAAGGGCATTCACCGTAATAAGTCCTAAACTCGGTGCACAGTCTATAATGATATAATCATAATCATTTCTCACTTCTGCCAATGCTTTTTTCAGCATATACTCACGGTTTTCTTTGTCCACGAGCTCAATTTCCGCTGCTACCAGGTCAATATGAGACGGAATGATATCCAGATTAGGGCTGGCGGTTCTTTTGATACATGTTCTTGTATCTGCACTGTGCTCCAGAAGATTATATGTAGAGTACTGAACATCTTCCACCCCCAAACCTGAGGTTGCATTAGCCTGAGGATCAGCATCAATGATCAATATTCTTTTTTCCAACACCCCCAATGCAGCTGCAAGGTTTACAGCCGTGGTAGTTTTTCCTACTCCTCCTTTTTGATTAGCGATACCTATGATTTTTGCCATTATTAGAACTTTAGGTTTCAAAAATACACTTTTTTCTTTGCCCCTGATGAGTGGCGAAATCCAAAATTGAGTTAAAGTATTGTTAATAAACGGTTTAACGATTAAAAAAATTATCCACAAAAAAAAATTCTTTGTGGATAACTATTTAAGATTGGTTTTTAACCCAATTATTCAAAGTTCATGGTGATCGGAAATTTGAAATAACTTCTTACGGCTTCACCTTGTTTGTTTAAGCCTGGTTTCCATCTCCCTTTAATATTCTTGATCGTTCTGATTGCTTCATTATTAAACTCCGCACTTCCTCCATTTGCCTTTAGTCCGGAAATAGTTCCGTCTATTTCAACTACGAAAGTAACCGTTGTTTTCATCACGCCGGTTTCTCCATCAAAACCTGAACCGTCAAAATTATTCATCACTTTGTTTCTGAAAGAGTTAATTCCTCCTTCATAAGCAGCTTCTACAGCCAAATCTCCTCCACTGACAATTTTACTTTTATCAACAGTGGGTGTTGTTGGAACAGTAGTTACCGGGCCGCTTACTATTGTCGGAGCCGGCGGAAGATATGTTTGATGTTTTACCGGATCTCCTTTAAAGTCGTCTATTAGACCTGGTGTGGCATCCTTAGGTTTAGTTTGCTTAATCGGTTCTATCGCATGCTTGACAGGTGTTGGAACAGAAGTATCAACCTGTTTCGTATGTGGAGGTGTAACGGGCTGTATCGGCTTTACAATTACTACAGGAGGCTTCTCTATCTGGTCAACTTTTTTTAATTTAATTACTAATGGAGGTCCGTCCTTAGGTACATGTACAGAAGGCTCGCTTCTAAATGCTGAAATCACAAACGGCGTTATAGAAATAGCGGCCAATAAACTGACTCCTACAAAAAGGGCTTTGGTCAGTATTTTATCTGATTCATTTCTTAATACATAGGCACCATATTCTTTGTTACGGTGCTCAAAAAGAACTTCGTTGAAGCGAAATTCCTGGTTTTGATTTAGGTGTTTCATCACTATTAAATATTTAAACTGTTAAAATCAGTGATTATTAGTTTTTGTGTTCTTATCGATAAGTATTGTTTCGATATCAAAATATTTGCCAGAATTTTATCAAAACAACAATATTTTAAAAAATATTATAAGAAAATAAAAACTTTAACATTCTAATCAGGCAGAAATATTCAAAAGAAAACTATATCTCATTTTATTATTCGCAAAAAATCAGTTTTAAATTATAAAATACGCACCATAAAATTAAAAACAGTAAAAACCCCATCCAAAAACAGGAAAATCACTGATGAATTAATTTCAAAACTAGAATACATTTGTACCATAGAAAATCGGGGATGCTGAAAACCATAAAGAGTAAGCAACTAAAAAAACTTATAATTATGCCAACTTTAACACAAGAAGCAAAATCAACTTCATTAATGAGCATGCTTTTAAAGCAGGTTTATGACACATTAACCAACGGAGGAAATCCTGAGTACCTGGGAACTAATGATTTTATAGCATTTGATCCGGTAGGGATTACATTATCGGAAGACACTTTTGATTATGCACTGAACGGATTGTTCGGTGATGCCCCTTCGCCAAAACCCATGTTGGACGGAACAGGAAAACCTATCCTGGATGCCAACGGAAATCCTAAAATAGATATGGAAGCCTACCAGACTGCCCTATCCAACAGCAAATTCAAAAAATATCTTCAGATGGAACAGTTTGCCGCCATGGTAGATTCAGTACCTTCTCATTTGCCACCGCTTACTGAAGACGGAAAAGGAAGAGCCATTACCATTATGACCGATTCCGAAAAAAGGGTTTCTAAAGTATATGAGGATCTTTTGCAGTGGTCTGTAGTAGTGGACACAGATTTCGATAAGAAAGTAGAAAAGAAACTGGACTCCCTGAGAGACAAATTATTCAAAATAAAAAAGGTAAAAAATCCTGATTTTGATGAAAATGCTCCGGTAGATGATCTAAACAAGCCGGAACTGATCCATACGTTTGTAGCACCTACTTATGCAAAATATGTAGAGTACCAGATGAAGTATTACGATATTGTGGATGCCAATAATGAAATCCGAACTGCTGCGGACAACGGGGATACCGATGCAATGGCCAAAATATCCATTGACGGAAAAAATATGAAAAAACGTGAAGATGCTGCTTTAAAGGCTTGGCAATCTTTGGGCTATAAAGAAGCTGTAGAAAGAATTCAGAATTACCTGAGCGAGATTGAAGAAAAGCATATGCTGGTGATCAAGAAAAGAATCCAGGCAGAGTTCAGAAACAGCCAGAGAACAAGAATTTTAGATTACACCAACTATTCCCCATGTATTCCGGTAGCAGCCAATGCATTAAGAGAATCTAAAGGGTGGCCGGAAATCTCCATATCACAGGGAAAATCGAATTACGATTATTCTAAAACCATTCATAACTGGAGTGCCGCAGGAGGTTTCAGCATGGGGCTATTCTCTATCGGAGCAAAAGGGGGAGGAAAAAATGAGAAAACCCAGATCAACTCCGATTATTCCAGTATGAATATCTCTTTCAAAATCGGAAAGGTAAAAGTAGAAAGAGGCTGGTTCAACCAGCAGTTTATAGAATCTAAATACTGGAAACTTCATGAGCAGTCTCCACAGACACTGAACGGTGACATGATCAGCGATGGAAACGGTAAAGGATTAATGCCATCCATCATCACAGAACTGATTATTGCCAAAGACGTTTCCCTGGACTTCAAGGACAGCAGCTCTGCTTATACAGATGTTAAAAATTCCGTATCCGCAGGAGGTGCCGTAGGAATAGGACCTTTCGTCATCGGCGGAAACTACAGCTACGATAATCAGAATGTAAAATCCAGCTACGAGTGGGACGGTAAAAAACTGGTTTCAAAAGGAATTTACATCATCGGTTACAAGTGCCACATCGTACCTAAGTCTCCGAACCCGAACCCTGAAATTAAAAAATGGGCAGACGGAAAATCATAGGCAGATAACTTAGATTACTTATATCCTTCTCAATAGAATAACCGGTGGAAGACTTTTCTGCCGGTTATTCACCTAAACTAAAAACAATAACCATGAAATATTTTGTAGCTGTCTACCAGAAGCTGAAGAACATTTATATGTCCCAAAGCTCAATGGAAAATGACCTTCCTATGATCTGCCCCTCCCTGCGCATCTACGACAATGAGGAACTGGAGCTTCTGAAGCCCCAGAGCTTACTGAACGATGAGCAGAAGAAAGCCCTTTCGATCATTAAAAAGCAAAATGTTGCGTATGAGCTGAATTCAGTTCCTATTTCACCTAACTTCTGGGATTTGAATCCCAATAATTCCCTGTTTGATATTTACAGGGATATCCTGGATAAAAATAACCTGAAGGACCTGGAAGAAAATCTTGATAAAGTCCTTGAAACCAAAAGCACGATCCTTTTTGATGCCAAAAACAGCGACACCAAGGAGTTCAAAGCTTATAAAAAATACAGAACACTGCACGAAGACGCTGTGAATAAAGTGACAGATCACCTGCTTCTGTTCGACAGCCTTGAAACGGATGAGGAAAAAAGCAACTGGAACGACCGGCTGATCACTTTAAATAATCTGAAAGAACTGGCCTTTTCTGAATGGAAGGTGAAAGGCAGCAAGGATAATATTGAAAAAGAACTGGCAAGGATCAATAAATCTTCCGATGCCGACCTGTATCTCGCCATGGCACAAAATGCAAAACAGACTTTTGAAGCCGCAGAAAAAACTGACGTGGTAAGCAATTCTTCCATTCACGACATCAATTTTATTCCGTATGATTTCATGGAAAATGAATCAGGCTGGAACAGCATGCGCATTGAAAAATCTGAACTCGAAGGACTTCACTCCGAGGCAAAAAACAGCAATGAAAACATTCCTTCAGAGATTTTATCGATAGATTATGACGAAAGCATGATCCAGGCCGTGGAAATGGATTATTCATTTGTTCATCTGAAAAGAAACTGGTTCAATAAAAATTTTATGCTGTCTGATTATTTTGAATGGAAAGAACCTAAAAAAATATCGGACGGGCAGACCATTTCCAACGATTTCAAACTTCCTGCGTTCCCGAAAACAATGATCCTGATTAAAAACCTGAAAGTAATCCTGGATCCTTCCATCAACAGCGCCAATGTGAGCAATACCGAACAGCTGATTTATTTCGGGCCCATGGTCATGAAGCAGCAGGTTTTTGTGAATAAAAACAATAACCAGAAGTTCCTGAAAGCCATCACCAATGTAAAAACGATCAAATCCGACCAACTGAATTACTTAGCCAAAAAAACAGTTATTGCAGAGACCCAAAAAGCAAATATCATCAATAATTTTTCAGCCAGAACAGCACTTGAGCCTGAACCGGCAGAAAATATAAAGACTGCGGCCAATGCATCATTTGCCGGAAAAACGAATATTGGAAATATTCTGAATAATATTAAGAATTTAAGCCCACTGAATCCAGTGCCACACGGAGCCAGCCCGGTACAGCCTGCTCCTCAGCCTACCAACCCTATTAAAACACCGTGGGGATCATGGGGTCCGAAGTTTCCGACTATTCCCACTCCTACTCCAACCCCTGTACCTACTCCCGTTCCCACACCAATTCCAGTCCCTGTTCCGCAGCCACCTACAGATGCTGTTGTACAGTTCCGGATTTCTGATAAGATCAATAATGAACCTGTCTATAAATGTGCTATTTCCATTAAAGGAACTAACAATAACAGGATTTTTGAGATTGAAAGCAATGAAGCAGGCATTGTCAGCCAGGCAATCCCAATTGGAGAATACAGTATTGAGCTGAGAATTGATGATTATGCGGTCTTAAATCAGAATTTCAGTGTTAACAGTGCCATGCCTCTTAATCTGGAATATAAACTCCAGAGGGAAGAAGTGAAATTCAAATCATTTTTCCTGATCGGAATGATCTGTGAGAGAATGCCGCAGATACCGGTTAATCAGTAATTGATAAGAGAAAAGAACCAAGAACCAAGAACCAAGAGTAAGACAGCAGATATTAGGCTCAAATGCCAGATAAATACTTATCGTACTTTATTAAAAATATCATTCATCATTTATAAAACTATCGTCATGAAACTTTTAAAATATTACACCAAAGCACCGGAAGTGCTTACATTATGTGAAATCCTTTACAAGCTGGGATATGACCTTAAAATTACAGATTCGTTCACTCAGGAAGTGGATGCAGCCGTGAAAGATTTTCAACAAAAAAATTCTTTGGTCGTAGATGGAATTGTAGGGGTAAAAACCTGGGCTGTTCTTCTTGAAAAGGATGAAAGACCGGAAAGCCAGACTCAAAAATTCCTGCAGGAAGCAGATCTTGTGCACTTCGCGGATGAATACAGCCTTGAATTGGCAGCAGTAAAAGCAGTTAATGAAATTGAAAGCAGCGGAAAGGGATTTTTGATCAATAATAAACCCAAAATATTGTTCGAAGGTCATGTTTTCTGGAATGAGCTTAAAAAAAGAGGGATTGATCCCAATTCTTACTACAATTCGGAAAGCCGGAACGTTCTTTACCCGAAATGGACCAGGGCATACTATGAAGGCGGTGTGAAAGAATACGACAGGCTTAATGAAGCCATCAGCCTGGATACCAATCCTGAATTCAAAGAAGCAGCACTGTCTTCTGCATCATGGGGAAGTTTCCAGATCATGGGTTATCATGCCAAAAGCTTAGGATATGCTGATGTAGATGAGTTTGTTTCGAAAATGGAACTGAATGAAGCCGAACATTTAAAAGCATTTGGAAAATTCCTGGAGAAAAACGGTTGTCTGATTCATCTGAGAAGCAAGAACTGGGCGGGCTTTGCCAAACTTTATAATGGCGCCGGCTATAAGGAAAATAAATACGATGAAAAGCTGGCGAAGGCTTATGCAAAATACTCGCAAAACTAAACAAGTTGTTTTTACAATTCCCACAGACAGCATGAATTTTGAGAGAATTCTGTGTAGTTTGTGGGATTTTTTTGTGCGCGTATAAAACCACCCCGTCAAAAATTCTTTGAATTTTTGCCACCCCTCCAAAGGAGGGGAATTCCGGACCGATAAATCTTCTTTTCCCGTTTATATTGGCTTCAGGGAGAACTCTTCCGTATGTTAACCATCATATCAATATGCCGGAATTCGGTTTTTCTTAAAAACAGCATTCAAAAGTTATATATTGATAATCAAACGGTTATATTTGTTATTTTTTAACATTAGTTTAACATTTTTGTTTATCTTTGCTTTTCGTCAAATACCCAAGAATGTCTTTATATCAAAAAATTGCAGAAAAACTACAATATATAAGTCCGAGTTTTTACAAAAAAAGGTATTTTAAGAATTTAAACAATCTTACTAAGGATAATTTTTCGGCACGTAATGTAGAACCGGAATTGGTATGGATCAAGGAATACCTTCCCAAAAATGCTGTAATACTTGATATAGGAGCTAATGTGGGAACTTTTCTTTATCAGTTGGAGCAAAAGCTGAACCATGAACATATTTATGGTTTTGAACCTAATAAGAAGCTTTACCGCCGGCTGAAAAGACTTTTCCCGAGAATGAGGATACTTCCCCTGGCTCTATCTGACGAAAACACGACCGCTGAATTTAAGGTCCCGATCATTAATGGCAAACTGATTGCTTCCCGCGGAACTTTAAATACATCTTATAAAGAAAAAGGCGAAGAGAGAAGCTATACGGAAAAAGTAAAAGTGATCAAGCTGGACGAATGGGCTGCTATAGAACATTTTGACCGGCTGGATTTTATCAAAATAGATGTGGAAGGCAATGAAATGAAGACTTTATCCGGAGCCCAGAATATCATCAGAAGGTTCCTTCCGACACTGATGGTCGAAATGGAGCAGAGACATCATGAAAGCCCTATCTGGAAAGACATTTCTGAAGTTAAAAGCTGGGGCTACGAAGCAAAATATCTTAACCGCGACAGTTTTAAGCTGGAACTCCTGACGGAAGAGATCTTAATACATAACACCAACGATGAAAAAAACAAGACCAGCTATATAAACAATATTATTTTTACGCCAAAAAACCATTAAAAGAACAGTATGAGTGTAGTAGCGAGACAGGGCTTCAAATATTCCATCATAGGTTATATTGGTTTTCTGCTGGGTACCATATCCGCCATTTTTATTTTTCCATACAATTTTGAATTTTATGGCAAGCTACGGTATATCCTTCCTACTGCCGAAATGCTGGTCCCTGCCGTAGTGCTGGGGATCTCCTATTCCAATGTGAAGTTTTTCCATAAAGTGGAAAAGGACGGCAAGAAGCAAAACATGCTGTCACTGTCTTTACTTACGGTCTTTATTAATTTCATCATTTTTATGGGTGTATTTTTTATACTCCCCTATATTTTCCCTAAATTCAGGCATTCTGAGGCGTGGAAATTAAAGGAAATGATTCTCCCGCTTATCCTTATCCTTTCTTTCTGTGCTATTTTTAATAAATATACCTCCAATTACAAAAGGATTGTAGTTTCCAATATCTTTGACAATCTTTTTCCTAAAATAGCTAACCTGGGGGCATTCTGCCTTTTTGCTTATTTTTTACTTTCCCAGGAGATTGCGTTTGCTTTCTTTTTCGGGATGTTTGCTTTAATGCTTTTCGGATACATTTACTATACGAATAAACTTGAAAGGATAGAGCTTGATTTCAATACGGATTATTTCAAAAAGGATGGTTTCTGGAAAGAGTTTTTCAATTACAGCTTTTTTGGATTTCTGGGAACTTTCGGAAATTATTTAGCCATTAACAGCTTCATGATCGGCGAGTTTCTGGGAATGGAGGAAGTGGGAATTTACTCGGTTCTTTATGCTCTGATTTCTCTGATTTCTATTCCGCAGCTGGGGTTGTTCAATATTTCTGCCCCTATCATTAATAAAACACTGGCCGACGGCGATATGGAGGAACTTGACAGGTTTCACAAGAAGACTTCTTTATCCTTATATTTTTTAGGAGCCGTACTGTTTTCATGCATCATGGTCGGTTTTCCTTATCTAACTCAGTTTATGCCTAAAAACGGGACCATGCTAAGGGAATATGAGCCTGTTGTATGGATCTGGGGATCTGCAGTTCTTATTGACCTGGCGACCGGATTTAACGGAAATATTATTTCGCTTTCCAAATATTACAGGTTTAATATCCTGATCATGCTTCTTCTGGCCGGGCTTACCATCTGCCTGAATTATTACTTCATTAAAAATACGGATCTTAAACTGATAGGAATTGCTTTATCCACAGCGATTTCACTCACCACTTATAATGTGATCAAGATCGCTTTCAATTATTTTGTCTTTAAGGTTTCTCCTCTGACGATTGAAATGATTTTTGTTTCCATTATCTGTACTTTAGCAATAACAGTAGCTATCGTATTGCCTAATTTCAACAGTAATTTTATCAACCTGGTGTATAAACCTGCGGTGGTCCTGATACTGATCTATATCGGGAATCATTTCACAAAAGTATTCCCGCTCGAGGATTACCTGAATGTAAAGTTTATTAAAAGTATCTTTAAATTTAAATAGAAATAACAGCAAATAGAGCATCTTCCAGCCTTTTGAGGACTGACTTTCTGCTGTAGTCTTTCTGGAAGTCAAAACGGGTGTTTTTAAGCGTTTTAAACTGCTCAAGAATATTTTCTTTCTCAGGAATAATAAATTCTGATTTTGAAGGATAATCTTTGGGAAAAACGGCTGCCTTCCCATATTTCACAGCATCTCCGAAGTTTCCGGTCATTTTTGTAAGGCCATAAATTTCTTCCCTGCTGAAAAATTCTGTTTTCTGCTGGATCGGGCACCACAACACATCTGCTATCTGCATCCCTTTTTCAAAATCATCATTCGAAACCCTGTCTGAAAAATACTGGATGGAAACATTCTCAGGAAGTTTTTTAGTTAATCTTTCAAGCTGTTTCAGCTCATTATCTTTAGCCTTTCCAAGGAATATGAATTCGCATTTCTCTTCTGTTTTTAAATGTTCAATTGTTTTAAAAACGTGATGATAATCCCTTCTTTTTTGCGAAACACCTCCCGGAATAACGACGGTAAGGCTGTCTTTAGACCGGTTTTCAAAATATTTATTGTAAAACAGAGGCAAAAACTGATATTTTTCTGATGAAATCTCTTCATCCAGCACCCATAGTTTTTGGGCATTCCTATAGACTTTGGAACTGTAAAACAAACCTTCTTTCCACCAAAGTTTTAATCTGTAGATCACATCGCCTTTAAAAACACTCTTCATCAAGGCTCCTTTTGAAGCTTTTGAAAAATTGATATTGTGAACAATGACAGATGCCTTATATTTCTGAACCATAGCATGAAAAGTATTGAAATACCGGTGAACCGTTCCGATAATAATCAGGTCATATTTCTTTAACTTCAGCTGTTCCAGGAGCATAGAACTATCCGATAAAAACACCGTTTCCCCATTTTCCTGAACCAGATCCTTTATCTTCTTCGAAAAATAATAATCTACACTGAATTCTGAAGAATCCTTCATAATATCCATGAAAGCCTGTGCAATTTCGGCATGGGTATCTATTTCTATATAGGCGATTTTTTTCAACGGGTTTCGGGTTTCGGGTTTCGGGTTTCGGGTTTCGGGTTTCGGGTTTCGGGTTTCGGGTTTCGGGTTTACAAAGGTAAAGGGTGTGGTTAATACGAACTGTTTTTTTTTAGTTTTTTTACTATTCTTTTTTCAGTTTTGCTTTTTGTAATGCTCTTTTCTTTCTACATTTTGAGCCATTTCTTCTTCAGCATTTTCCATCGTTTGTCGTTGATGGCTTTCTGTTCTTCTTTTGAAATTTTAAGCTCAAGTTGATTAGCTTTACAAGCTTCGTAGGCTTTAATGATCTTAAAGAAAAAAGAAATGGATTTGCTTTTTGCCGCTTCTTTGGCAGAGGCAACATAGGCCAGAAAACGGTTCAGACCCAAAAAGTAAAAATATCTGCCGTAGTAATCCGCAGGCCTTATGGTGTAGTCTGCTCCTTTCACTTTGATCAGTTTCACATGCAGTTCAGGAAGGACAATTTCTTTCCAGCCAAGGTCTTCCAGCAGAATGGAATCTATATTATCCCAGCCCAGGGTTTCTCTCAATCCTCCTATCTGAACGAAGCATTCTTTACGGTAAGCTTTCAGAGGTCCCCGTACATGATGTTTGTTTGAATTCCCTTCATACACCCAGCTTCCCTCCTTTTCTACGTACAGTAAGCCTCCAACAAGTCCATATTCAGGGTTGTTTTTAAAAGCATTCCGTACTGTTTCCAGATAATTTTCCGGCAGGATGATATCGGCATCAAATTTACAGATGATATCAAATTCGCCTGTATTTTGTGTTCTCAATCCGTTTTTGAATGCATTTACCACTTTAGATCCCGGCTGGTGGGCAGATTTCTGCAGATCCACCGTTTCAAAACGAGGGTCACTATCTGTATATTTTCTGATAATCTCCTGCGTCTGGTCCGTAGAACCGTCATTAACCACAACGATCTTGAAATCTTTAAAGCTCTGCTGCTGTAAAGAATCCAGGGTGAACGGAAGATTTTCTTCTTCGTTATGGGCAGGAATGATGATTAAAAACCTCAAGCTTTTATTATGAGTAATGATTAATAGGTAATGAGCAATGAAATGATAAGTGATAAACTACTGACATTAGATCATAATTCCTCACTTATCATCTTTCAATTATGATTTATTTGTTATGCGGTTTCAGCATGTTTTTAGGATCCAGAATTTCATCCAGTTTCTCTTGGGAAAGAACTCCTTTTTCCAGAACAAGATTGTAAACACTATTTCCGGTTTCCAGCGCTTCTTTTGCAATTTCTGTAGACTTTTTGTAGCCGATGTATGGGTTAAGTGCTGTTACAATTCCTATGCTGTGCTTCACCATATTCAGGCAGATCTCTTTGTTGGCCGTGATTCCCACTACACATTTTTCACGAAGAGTATCCAGGGCATTGCAAAGGAAATTGATATTTTCCATGATGGCATGGGAAAGCACAGGTTCCATTACGTTAAGCTGCAACTGTCCGGCTTCTGCTGCAAAAGTTACCGTCAAATCATTTCCGAATACTTTAAAACATACCTGGTTCACCACTTCCGGGATAACAGGATTTACTTTTCCGGGCATAATGGATGATCCCGGCTGCATTGGCGGAAGATTGATTTCGAACAATCCGGCTCTTGGTCCTGAAGAAAGCAGCCTCAGGTCATTACAAATCTTGGAAAGCTTTACAGCAAGACGTTTTGTCGCAGAGGAATAGATCACATAAGAACCTGTATCCGGTGTCGCTTCAACAAGATCCGGTGCGGAAACAACCGGAAAACCTGTAATCTGAGCGAGGTTTTTCGCACAAAGGCTTGCATACCCTACCGGAGCATTCAGTCCTGTCCCGATAGCAGTGGCTCCCATATTAACTTCTACGAAAAGACTAGCATTGTTATTCAGTTTGGAAATATCTTCTTCCAAAGTAGCAGCATAAGCTTCAAATTCCTGGCCTAAAGTCATCGGAACTGCATCCTGAAGCTGGGTACGTCCCATTTTGATCACATCGTGAAATTCTCTTCCTTTGGCGCGGAAAGCTTCAACAATTTTCTCAAGTCGGTCAACAAGCCCGGTATTCATATGCAAAAGTCCCATTTTGATGGCTGTAGGATAAGCATCATTGGTCGATTGGGAAAGATTAACATGGTCGTTTGGTGAACAGAATTCGTATTCGCCTTTATTCTTTCCTAATTTTTCCAGAACAATATTGGCAATTACTTCATTTGCATTCATATTGATTGATGTTCCGGCTCCTCCCTGGATCATATCTACAGGAAACTGATCGTGGTATTTTCCTGCTACAATCTCATCACAGGCTTCCGCTATTTTGAAATATAAATTCTCATCAAGCAGTCCCAGTTCATAATTGGTTTTTGCCGCAGCTTTTTTTACAAAGGCAAGGCCTTTAATAAAGTCCGGATATGCTGACAGAAGCTGTCCTGAGATCTTGAAGTTATCGATCGCTCTTTGCGTCTGCACTCCATAATAAGCATCTGCAGGTACATTAAGCTCACCCAGCAGATCACTTTCTTTTCTGAAATTTTCCATTACAGATTGTTTAACTTTTATTTTTTAAATATAGCAAAACGCACCTTTACCGATGCGTTTTAATTTATTATTTCGCTGGATATTTCTGATTTAGAGCCTGAAGGATGGCCCAGGTTTCAGCATCCATGATCCCGTCATAATTCTGCGGACGGAAATGGTACTGTAAGGCTTCGATAGTTCTTTTGGTTCCATCATCCCACTTTCCGCTCAGATCAAGATAGTACCCGAATTTTTGCAATGCTGTCTGAATAGCAAAGATAAAGGAAGGATCATTATATTTTAAAGGTACTTCTTCCTCTGCTAAAGCCTGGAAATTCTGTTTAACTGCCTCATCATACCACATACCCAGCTGGTATTCATCATAAAGCTTTTTCCAGGGAAACATTGGTCCCGGATCCTGCTTTCTGGTTGGTGCAATATCTGAATGAGCGAGTACATTGGTTGCCGGGATCTGATATCTGTTGACAATATCTTTCGCCAGTGCCGCAACTTTTCTAATCTGCTCATCACTGAAACCTGCAAATATCTTTTTTCCGGTAGCATCTGATGTATATCCTGCATTAACGATTTCAATACCTATAGAAGTATCGTTAAGGTTTTTATCATTTCTCCAGTTACTTACTCCGGCATGGTAAGAACGTTTGTTCTCGTCCACCAGCTGATAAATCTCGTTATCACCTGTATTATTTACCAGGTAATGGGCACTTACCCCCTGCTGGGTAAGAACAGTGATGGATTTATCATCCGGAAGTGCTGTATAATGCAGTATAAGATAACGCTGTCTGAAATTCTGCCCTATCGCAGGAAAATAGGTCTTTACCACTTTATATCCTGCCGGTTTTGCTGACACAATAGAACCGTAGCTTACAGTATTATCATTTTTAGTCGCATCAGCTATATTGGTTGTAAAAAACTCCACCCCGTGATCGTTGGTGATTTTAGGTTTCGGAGTTTCGGCTACCGGGGTTTTAACTGCCGGTTTAGCCTGTGATACCGGGGTTTTTGGCTTGTAAGTATTTTTCTTTACATTTTGCTGGGAAGTACATGAAAAAACAAAAGTACTTAATCCGATGATATATAATGTCTTACGCATCCGTTTAATTTTTTAATCATTTATCACCTCAAAAATACACAAATTTTTCTTGAATTTTATTTGGTAAATAAAGAAATCTATTCTATATTTGCACTCGCAATAACGGAACAACGATCATTAAAAAATAAGAAAAAAGGAGGGTTGCCAGAGTGGTTAATGGAGCAGTTTGCTAAACTGTCGACGCGAAAGTGTCGCAAGGGTTCGAATCCCTTACCCTCCGCATTTTTTTCTTACATCAAAATATACTTCGGGGCGTAGCGTAGTCCGGTCATCGCGCCTGGTTTGGGACCAGGAGGTCGCAGGTTCGAATCCTGCCGCCCCGACTGTTTTATTAATTTTCTCAAAATTATTTAATGGGTGCGTAGCTCAGCTGGATAGAGCATCTGCCTTCTAAGCAGACGGTCAAAGGTTCGAATCCTTTCGCGCTCACAAAACCGACATCTGAAGATTTTTTCTCTGATGTCGGTTTTTTTATTCCTAATCCACAAATTCTCATTACATTTAAATTACTCATATTAATATGTAATGTCTATAAATTATCACCAATACAAATTAATTATTCTTTATTTAAGATTCCAATCAATATAATCTTTAGGGCACTATGGCTGCCCTTTACCACCGGCTGCTCCGTAGATCTGGCCTGTCGCAAAACTGGCATCGTCAGCTGCTAACTGAACAAATATAGAAGCCAATTCTGCAGGCTGTCCCGGCCGTCCCAGAGGTGTATCACCGCCAAATTTCACCAGGTTTTCCTGTGTTTGCCCTCCGCTTACCTGAAGAGGTGTCCAGACAGGTCCGGGTGCAACTCCGTTGACCCTTATGCCCTTCGGACCCAGCTGCTTGGCAAGAGATTTTACATAGTTGGTGGTTGCAGCTTTGGTTTGCGCATAATCATAAAGATCAGCAGAAGGATCGTAAGCCTGAATGGACGACAGCCCGATAACAGAAGATCCGGGTTTCATGTGGGGCAAAGCAGCTTTTGTGATCCAAAAAGGTGCGTAAATATTTGTTTTCATGGTCCAGTCGAAGTCTTCGGAGCTAAGATCGAGTATAGATTCATTGGCTTTCTGATGTCCTGCATTATTAATGAGAATATCGAGACCTCCAAGTTGCTGTACAGCCTGACTAACCAGTTTTTTGCAGAAGTCTTCGCTACGGATATCCCCTGGAATGGCAATACCTTTACGACCTTCTTTCCTGATGAGCTCGATCACCTGCCTGGCATCTTCTTCTTCAGCAGGCAGATAATTAATGGCTACATCCGCTCCTTCTCTTGCATAAGCAATAGCTGCAGCCCGGCCGATTCCGGAATCACCGCCGGTGATCAATGCTTTTCTTCCCTGCAGTCTTCCTGAGCCTACATAGCTCTTCTCTCCATGATCCGGCACCGGCGTCATTTTGCCGGCCAACCCGGGAAAAGGTTGTGATTGCTTATTAAAGGGCGGTTTTGGATATTTGTTACGCGGGTCAGTAAGCTCTGCATTTGCTTTTTTTGTACTGCTGTTCTGTGACTGCGCCAAAGCGCCTGGAGCAACCGCTGCCACGGCAACGGTTGCGGCTATTTTACCGATAGCATCTCTCCTTGTTATTTTACTTTCCATATTCATATGATTTATTGGTGTTTAAGAATTCTGAAATTATAAAACGATCAACAAGTCTGTGTAAGTGCCGATTACTGAACACATTACTGATTGTTCAAATATTGTAAACCAGGCTATAAGCCGGATCTGTTAATGAGTAACATTTGTAAAGTTACTGGACTGCTCAACAAAAGTTTATGATACAGATCATAATTAACTGTTATGATTTGCCCCTCACATTCCTAAAGTTTCATCAGACCAGCTACGAGCCGACAACAAACAAAAAAACGGCAGTAGCCCACGCTCCTGCCGTTCTCATTAAGTCTATTTTGTTACAGTAACTCTCCCATTCCGAACACTGTCAGCCCTTTGGCAAATTGTTCGGCTACGGCCTGGTTGGCGGCCTCAATGTATTGGCCGGTTATAGGATCAACTACGGTTCGTAAAGGACGGCTACCTTTTGGGGTACCGATAAGTTTTACAATGACATCGGCGACGTCCTGCGGGTTAGGCTTTTTAGCATGCATCTCTCCACCCAATGCGGTTACCATTTTGTTTGGGATATCGGCAATAGCACTGTATCCCTCAAATACTCCCTGATCAGATGCAGGGTTATTCTTCTGCTGCATTTCGGTAGGGAAAGCACCCGGCTCCACAATGGCAACATCAATGCCTAAACGCTTGACCTCGTAATGCAGACCCTCGCTTATTCCTTCCAGGGCAAACTTGGAGGCTGCATACATGGTAGCAAACGGGAATGATACCCTTCCAAAACCGCTGGTCACGTTAATAATCAATCCATCAGCTTGCTTGCGCATGGCAGGTAACACCTGTTTCATCAGTCGCCAGGGGGCATAAACATTGATATCAAAAGTGGTATGAACATCAGCCACGGTAAAGCTTTCCGCTACGCCGGTCATTCCGTAGCCGGCATTGTTTACCAATACATCAATAGTTCCTTCTTTTTCTACAATGGTGTCAACTGCCTGTTTTACACTTTCATCGTCTGTCAGAGTAACATCCAAAACGGTTATGTTTTCTACAGCCGAAAGCGCCGCAGCTTTATCAGCATTACGCCCCTGAGTGTCGCGCATCGTGGCATATACTTTGTGTCCGAGAGCCGCCACGCTGTGGGCGGTAAGCCAGCCGAAGCCGCTATTTGTTCCGGTTATTAATACGATCTTTTTGCTCATCTTTTTTATTATTTAATGAATATGCAAATATTGAAAATGGCAGCAAAAAAACATTTACCAAATGGTAAAAAGCGCCGTTAACGGATATTACGGCGTATACGGCTTAGCGATTGTTGGGTAACGCCCAAATACGAGGCCACATATGAAAGTGGGATGCGGTTAATAAGGTTAGGGAACGCCTCAATGAACGATAGGTAACGTGTGGTGGCATCTTCTGAAACCAGCGGACTGCGACGCTCCATAGCCAGCGTAAGGCATTTTTTAACCATTTTTGCCTTCATCATTTCCCAACCTACAATGGTACCAGATATTTCGTCCCAATCTTTTTTGTTAAAAGCAAGAACTTTGCAGTCGGTTACAGCCTGTACATATTCCGAGGCCACGATCTGTGATTCGAACCTCTCGTTATCAACTACAAAATTCCCTTCGTCCACAAAATAATTAGTAATCTCTTCACTCTTGTTGTTATAATAACAAAACCGGAACACACCTTCCAACACAAACGCCACATAGCGGGGTACCTTCCCGGCTTCCGACAGGTAGTCATTTTTCTTGAATTCGAGCGTTTCAACCTTGCTCAGCAAAAAATCGATCTGCTGTTTGTTCAGGTCACCAAATTGCAGGATAAAATTTATCAGCGCTTCCATACGTAAATATAGTGTAAAGTGCATAGCTCTCAATTACCAAATGGTAAAAACAGAGAGCTTTCATTTTAATAACATCATGTATCAGCTTTTCTGACATATAACCGCATATAACAAACAAAAAACCCGGATTAACCGGGATTTTAATTTCTAAATTTAAATTTATTTTATCTCTACAGGAACTGAGATTTTATCCCAATCCATTGTGAATCCGTTATTGTTTATTTTATACACTAAATTTTCCTGTCTGGTTGGTAAAGCTTTTGTTTTTACATCAACGCGTAAAGCATCTTTTGCTTCTTCGTATTTAAAAGCACCCCATTGCTTTGCCTCCTTATTAAAAATAGCTGTCCAGGTTCCGGATTCCTTAGGGATCAGGAAAAAGCTGTATTTACCTGCAGGCAGTGGTTTACCCTGAACGGTAATGTCTTTATCCGTTTCGAAAGTAGTGGCTTCATTGGCACCCGCACGCCAAACTTTATTATAAGCTTCTAAACCGCCCCATATGGTACGCCCTTTTACAGAAGGGCTGCTATAAGCTATTGTAATGGTGGCATCTTTAATTTTTCCTGTAGCAGTGGCCGGAGGGCTGGCAGGTTTTTTAGTTTCCTGTGCAAAGGCATTCAGGGAGATCGTCATGGTTGCAACAAGGACGGCCGCAGATTTAATGATGGTTTTCATACTATTTTTGTTTGTTGTTGTTTGTTTACGAATTTACTGCTTTTGACTTATAAAACACTAAACCGGTTACCGAAAATATAATGAATGCCGCTGCCCCCTCTTATCCTGAATTGGTATCAGCCCTCTCCTTTTCTTTCTTTCTCTGAAGAACAGAATAGATTTATATAAAATCAAAAGGATTTAAAATTGCAGCCCTAATAAATTATAAAGCCATTGCAAAGCAATGGCTTTATATGGTAAAAATGAAACAAAGGATGCATTATCCGCTGTTTGCATTTTTTTCATAAAAAATTACTGTTATACTCTACCCTGCTATTTTATGGCAGCTTTTGCTTTTTCAGATTCCATTAAATGATGTTGTAAAGTTGGTAACGTACCGCTTGCAAAGGATTTTAATGACGTTTCTTTACCTTCGGCAGCTTCTTTTTTGAACTCTTCAATATCTTTTTTATGATCACTCACCATAAGGTCAGTGTAGCTACGATCAAATTCTGCTTCTTTTTTAGCTTTCAGATCGTCGTATTCTTTCTGTTTTTCAGCGTCTAAACCGGTAGGTAAAGTATACCCTATGGCAGATGCCCATTTTTTAAGCTCATCGTTGGCTTTGCTATGATCTTTAACCATCATTTCGCCTAGTGCTTTTACTTTGGCATTGGAAGCATTGGTTGCAGCAAGCTGTCCCATCATTACTTCCATCAATCCGCCACGAGCGGCGGCGTCTGCAAATTTTTTATCCTGATCACTTAAGGAATTTGCTACATTTGCAGTATTGGACATTGTAGCAGAATCACTGGTTTTCCTGGTAGAATCAACCGGGGTTGCCATTTGAGTACTATCGGTATTCCGATCAACAGCCGTCGTTTCATTTTTCTTGCATGCCACAATAGCAGCAATTGCTAAAAGGGCTAAAATTGAATTTTTCATAAATATAATTTAAATGGTTAATGTAAAATTGCATATATTTTTATCCCCCGCTGTGATTACAACAATTTATTTGCCAAAATTATAACAGATGTACTTTTGTCTACCCTCTTACCCCTTAACTCAGCTTAATCACTGAATTTTGTATCAGCTGTCTTCTTTTCTCTTTTTCTCTGGAGAATAAGGTGTGCGGCATCCAGCATTTTCACCGTGTGGATGTAAGGCATCACGATATTCCTTTCCGGCAGGTTTTCATAGGTGCCCATTGAAAAATAGACAATTCCGGATATAAAATAATCAAATTCTTTGAGGGTGTATTCCCTGAAGGCTTTTCTGAAAACCAGCAGAGGATTCCGGTATTCCTTCTCCGAAAGCAGGCCAAGAACCCACGGGGAAATCTTCTCCGGCCGGGTATCAACCATCCATTTCCTGTCCTTCAGCATCATGAGATAGCCTGCCCGGATCAGCGACCTCATCGATTGATGAAACTGGAAAATAACCGCCTGATCTTCATGGATCCAGCTATTTCTCTTTACCGCATAATTCATCATGTTGCTGAGCCTTTCTTTGGAAACATCCAGCTCATTGAACTGAAAGAAAGTTTCTATCAGCTGTAACCCGGAGCACTTACCAGTCCAAAACCGGGGATCGAAATCTGTTTGTATTTTTTTCATTGTTTGTATTTTTTTATAAATGTAAGAAAAGAAATCTAATTACGGTCGATCGACCGTAATTTTTTATTATTTAATTATTTCATTTGTTCTATGACAGATATAAACGAAAAAATTTGTTCATACATTACAAAGAAATGGTTAATACCTTGGCTTCAAGAAGGCAAGTCACAAAATTCTTTTGCCAAAAATCATGGTGTAGAAGAAAGCACCATTAGAAAAATTAAAAGTGAAGAAACTTACAGAATACCCGTTGAAACACTTTTTAAAATATGTGAAGCAAGAAAAATTAGTTTATCTGATTTCTTTAAACTTATAAATGAATAATCCTGACGAAAGTTGGGATTTTTTTGTGACAAAATTTTCGAAATCTTTAAGAAATTCCGTAAAAATACTGAATCAATTTTTTAAGATTTTTTTTATCCTTGAGCTTTATTTACATTTTATAATCAAACTATGTTAGAACAAAGTAAAAGATTTTTTTTTCAAAAGCTTATTGATGATACTTTTGGATATTACCGAATTTATGAAACACTGAAATTAAGAGCTAAATCTGTAATTAATGGTGAAATAAATATTGATTCTTCAAAAGATTTCTGGGAAAAAGTTCATGCCAATGATCCTGAAATTAAAACAAGGCAAATAATAATTTAAAGATTTTTTTCTGACTGATTGGATTCCTAAAATACCCGGTCAAGTATGGACAATGGACGGAAAAGAAAACTTACTTGAAGGCATAAAAAATATTGAAGGATTTTATTCAGTTTTTGACAAGGTAATAAATGTCTTAGGGCCAGTGGGGAAACAAAAAATGATTTCTGGAGGTTACGGTTCAATTAGAATAAAACCCACAAATAATTTTGATTATTATGCAATGCTAAATTTAGTTCATGTAGATGATTGGCATTGTGATTATGGAATACCAATTATTGTATCCAAAGCAGTTTATGATCAATTTATAAAATATCGTGAACATGAGGGGGCTCCTTGGATTGAAGAATTAAAAGGAATACTAATTCTTGATGAGGAAATACCTAATATCCAAAAAATTTCTCCAGCCATTGGGTCTAAACTTGAAACGGAAACTGTAGATTTACTAAGCACAGTTCCGAGTATTAGAAAGGTATTTATACATGTTTCGTCACCTTTAGATATAAAAATAAGATATAACCAATCCCATCCTGAAGCAATTGCATGGACTCTTTTTAAAACTAAATTAGATGATGAACCTCTCAGATTAACATATTCGAGATTTAGCCCTGAAAAACAAGAAAGCATATTAGAAGCCGTTGGATTTATTAATGAATATGTTGTTAATTTTGATGGTGAAACAATTTTAACAGATTTTGATGGAATACAAAAAAGACTTATTTCCAAAAGTTCCTTGACACAACCTAGCTCCTTAGTCAGAAATCACTCGGGCACAATAAGATTAATTAATGATTGGATAAAACAAGAAAACATAGTCTAAAGATTATATTTACAATAATTGACTAAATCTAAAATTGAAAATTCTGACAATAGTTTAGATTTTTATTTTACGGAAAACCGTAATGAAATTTTTTTCCTTTTACTATTTTTATCTTTTAAAAATACTAAAACTATTTCCAATTTTAACCATGAAAATAACTAAAATTTCAGTCACCAACTTTCGTTTATTAGATAACATTTCAATAAATATAGAAAATGATATAACATTAATTGTTGGAAAAAATAACACGGGAAAAACTTCTCTTTTTGAAATCATTAACTTATTCCTAGGAGGAAAATATAAAATTTCCTTTCATGACTTTTCTCAAAATAGTTATGAAATTTTTGAAAATTGTTACAAAAAATTTAAAGATGAATTACTTGTTGAAGACGACGAAGTTGAACGAGATCGACTAGAAAAAGAAATTATCTTAAATATTCCCAGAATTACACTAGAAATAAAAATTGAGTACAATAAAAATGAAGATTCTCTAATAAATATAAGCGACTTTATATCTGACCTAGACGATTCAAAAACAGAAGCCACCATACTCTTTAAACATGAGCCTAGTGATACAATTAATCTTTTTAAAACTTTTCACAACAGAGTAAATCAAGACATAAAATTAATTGAATGGCTAAATGAAAATATTACTGGATATTATTCCATCCGTCTTTTTGGGGGAGATAATTTAATAGAAGATAATATTTTAAGTAGAATCTCAAAAGTTTTATATTTTGAGAGTATTCAAGCATCTAGAAAATTAGATGATATTAAGACAGATAAGAATAGATCATTAGCCGTTGGTTTTTCTGATTATTATCAAAATGTTCATGGTGATCAGAACGCTGATGTTGAAGCGCTTAAAAGTACTTTAAAAAATGTATCTACTGAATTAGATGAAAAATATGAAAAAATCCTTAATAAAATTCTTGAAAAGCTTAAATCATTTGGAGTCGATAAGGAAATTAATATTCCTGAAATAATATTAAAATCTAAATTTGATCCAGAGAGCATTATAAAAAATAATATAAAATATTTTTACAAAAATGGTGATATTGAGCTTCCTGAAAACTATAATGGATTAGGATATAGTAATCTAATTTTTTTGGTTTTAAAAATTGTTTCCTTTATCGAAAATTTCAAAAAAAATAAAGCGAAACATGAAACTGAAATCTTAACTATTCTTCTTGAAGAACCAGAAGCGCATTTACATCCACAGATGCAACAAGTATTTGTTGAACAGGTGAGAGAAACTATTGAAAAAACTTTATCAGAAGATAAAATACAAGTACAATTAATTATCAGTACCCATTCTTCTCATATGATTGCTGAAGCAGGTTTAAATGTGAAAAGGAGTTTTGAAAGAATTAGATATTTCAATAAATTCAAAAAAGATGGGAAGAATTTTATTGAAGTTAAAGATTTTAATGATTTCAAGCATAAAGAGAAACAGGAAGATACTTTTAGGTTTTTAAAACAATATTTAAATTTAAACAAATGTGATTTGTTTTTTGCCGACAAAGTAATTATGGTTGAAGGTATCACAGAAAAACTTTTGATGCCTATATTTATCAAGAAAGTTTCTGAAAAATTAGAAAATGAATATGTTTCAATCATTGAAGTTGGTGGAGCATATACTCATAAATTTAAAGAATTTTTTAAGTTTTTAAACACGAAAGTTCTTATTGTGACAGATCTTGATTCAGTAGATCCTGAGGATAATAGAAAGGCTTGTAAGGTTAGTACTCCAAATTCGAAAACTTCAAACCAAACTTTAAAACAATGGCTACCTCAAAAAGAGCTGATATCAGAATTATTATCTGCAACTGAAGATTCAAAAATTGATTCTGGAATAATTCGGGTAGCTTATCAAGTAACAGAAGAAAGTCACTCTTACACTGCTCGAAGTCTAGAGGAAGCCATTATTAATTGTAATAATCCTTTTTTCTCTTACTCGGCTAAAGACTTAAAAGTAAATGATTATTTTGATCTATTAAAAGGAAAAGATCTTACTGTAGAGCCTTATGATTTAGCACCAAATTCAAAAGAAAAAACAGTATTTACATTTGATTTGATGACTTTTGACGAAAAAGGAACTAAGCAACAATGGAGAGTCCCTAAATATATTAAAGAAGGCTTGGAATGGTTAGCAAAAAATGATCACATAGAAATTACAAAAATTGACTAGTATGGCAGCATTTGACGAAGTAAAAAAATGTATTGAAAAAAAATCAAGTTTTGTTGTTGAAGCTGGTGCTGGTTCAGGTAAAACATATTTATTAATACAAACATTAAATCATATAATTGAATTTCAAAGTGATAATTTGAGCTTGAATAATCAAAGTATTATTTGTATTACATATACCAATGTAGCTAAGAATGAAATTATCAAAAGAATTGAATTTAATGATTTGGTTAATGTATATACAATTCACGAATTTTTATGGCAATCTATAAAACAATTCCAAAAACAACTTAAAATTGAATTATGCAAGCTGAATGAAATAAGGTATCAAAAAGATGTTAATAATGATAAAGCTTCTAAGTATATTAAAAACTTAAAAGACCGTGTTAATAATATTGAAACAGTATTTTATAATGATTCCTCTTTTCGTGATTTTGAAAATGGGGAGTTGCATCATGATGATGTTATCGAATTGGCTAAAATGCTTTTTGAAAATTACTCTTTGTTAACATCAATTGTAGCACAAAAATATCCATATATTTTTATAGACGAATATCAAGATACATCTTTAGATACAATACAAACTCTAATTGACTTTTTATTAAAAAGAAATAAAAAAAATATTGTATTGGGTTTCTATGGGGATTCTCATCAAAAAATTTATGATACAGGTATTGGAAACCTTGAAAACTATTACTCAAGAGAGAATAAAACTTTAGTCTTAATTAAAAAAGAAGAAAATTATAGATCTTCAAAAGAAGTTGTAAAGTTGTTAAATAGTTTTAGAACAAATATTGAACAGAAGCCTCAAAAAGAAATACAAGGTTCTGTTAAATTTCTTTATTGGAAAAATCATCCTGAAAAAGGAGGAAAACAAAAAGTAACTGAATTTGAAAATTCATTAAAAAGTCACAAAAATAATTTTTACGATAAAGTTGTAAATAAATTAATAGAACAAGGCTGGGTTTTTAATTCGGAATTAGACAAAATTCTTGTTCTAGCAAACAGTCGTATAGCAGAAAGAGCAGGTTTTTCGAATCTTTACAAATTGTTTTCTCAAAGATTTGGACAATCAGTTAAGGAAAGGCTTTTAGACAGAAATCATATTCTTATAAGGTTAGTTGCTGGTTATGTTGATAAGAAAAACTCTCAGGAAAGACCAGTTGGGTTAGAACATTTATTGATTTATTGGAATCGGAACAACCATAACGAAGTAATTCGATTTATTAAGAAAAATGGTACTCTATTAAGTGAATTCAAGCATTATAAAAAGAAAATAATATCTGAAACTTTAGATGATTTAAATAATAATAGAGGTACAAAAACAATCAAAGAAGTTTTAAAAACTGTTTTAGATAAAGGAATAATTTCATCAAATTCTTTGGATGAATATTTAAAAAGGATATATCAAAATTCAGAAGAATTAGACCAAGACACTAAAGAAAAAATTGAAAAAGACAAAAAATTCTATGAAAACTTTATAGATCTACCTTACAAAGAAATTTTAAATTTTTGGAAACATATACAAAATGAGACAGTCTTTTCTACTAAACACGGAACTAAGGGTGATGAGTATAGAAATGTCTTGACTGTAATTGATGACACCGAGTGGAAACAAGAATATAATTTCAATAATTTTTTTAATAATTCAGAAGAAAAACCAGAAAGAAAATTACGTACAAGAAACCTTTTTTATGTAGAATGTTCTAGAGCAAAAGAGAATTTAGTTGTGTTGATGTTATCTAAAATTGATAATGCAGCACTTGAAAATATTAAAAAATGGTTTGGGCAAGAAAATACAATTGATTTACAATCATTTATTTAAACCTTTTATCTAAAGCATCCTGACTTTGCACAGCAGAAATAAAACCCACCTATATTTTCCTAATTTCATCCCTCGTAAGATTAATATATTTAAACATACAAAACGTCGCCGCCGCCCCGAAAGTATGCCATAAAAAGTGGGTTCCGAAGCTGAACCATTCCCATTGATCAGCGATACGGAAGATCAATGCAAAAACAAAAGACAATAAAGCAAAGCCTACCCATTGGCCGGCTTTCCATTTTGTATAGATTAAATACCTTAGTACCGAGAAAAGGACAAACGAGGCCATGATTGCATAATTGACGTTGATAAAAAGAGAAGTGTTATCTGCCAGAATCCAGTTTCTCAAAGCGAACATAAGGACCAGATATCCCAGCACCATTGCAACCGCATAGTACCACCTGGTGCTCTGGGCTACAAAATAAAATCCGGCAGACAGGCAGAGTAACATAATGGGCAGCCAATCCATCATAATAAACACCGGCCATTGCCTGAATGCATGGTAAACAGTTCCCCCTATGGCCCCGATATATAATAAAACCAGGCAGTAAGTTAAAAAGGGATATTCTTTGAAATTACCCTTCAATTTGACAGTCCAGAAAATGGCTATAGCTAAAAAAAATGCGGCAGTAACAGCATTTAACGGCTCAGGGAACAACTGAGCCATATCTGTTTCTTTGTATAACATGCCTCCGTCCGGAGGTATTGGGGGTATCGGCATTGTCTTTTTTTATATTATATACTGATTACTTCTTCTTGATATAATTTTTCCTCAACTTACCAGGATCATTTGCAATACAAAAGGTCACCGGAATTCATCTTCCCTATGACCTGGCTGGCATACTCATTTTTAATAATATAAAGGAAAGCCCTTACGTGAGATTCCTTTTCTCCGCTATTACTATTCTTATTTGCCTGCCGGGCTTCAATTTTCAAGGTATTGCTGCCATCGTCGCCCACTATACAATATTTTATGATCCGGTCTCCTAAATGCCAGGTATAGATATCATACGGCTTAATAAAGGTTTCTTTGCTCACTTTTGACTTTCCATATTTTTCATCCAACAGCTCTACAAACTTTTTAGTTTCCTCTAAAGAAATCTTCCCCGCAACCGCATTAAAAACCATCATCCTGCCATCAACAGTGGTGGCGAAATTGATGGCATTAAAATCAAAATCGTCAAATCTCGCCAGAACATCTTCATAAGAAAAAATTTCCTGCCTGTATTCAATCCGTATGGGTTTTTCACTTCCTATAAACTCTCCGTCAGTAATAGTATCAACACCTATAACCTCAGACTTTATCTGATAATAGTTGTCATACGTTTTGTATTTATCTTTATCTGAAAAATAGGCCGACGTTTTATTATTAAAGTTGAAATCCTGCAATTCTATGGCCTTTTCCTTTTCACAGCTTGTCAGAAAAAGTAAACAGATTAAAATAAGGATGATTTTTTCCATGGTTAATATTGACTAAAGTGTATTGCTATGTTGAAATGAAGTCTCCTCTAATATATAAATTTATATTGGTGTTACATTTCTTATTATAAAAACAGACAATAATATTGTTAATATTAACGCTCTGCGGCAGTATTACCGTTTTAAAATTTATTAAGAAGCCGGTATATAAACATCTGACAAAATAATCTACACATCTACAAAAATATTGTACAGCAAATTATAAATCCCGGGAGTAAACGTTATTGTCAATCTATTTAATAGCCGCACTGCATTTAGCCACAAATTGCTCAAACTGGCGATCTGTATTTCTCAGGACCGGTCCGTGGCCGAAACAGATAATGGCTGGGTTCAGTTTTGCCAGCTTCTGAAGCGATTGGATGTTGCACTGCTGGTCCGAGGTGAACATATTGGGCGGAAGCCGCAGACCGGTTGCTGTTGTGATCACGTTCATATTTGTTGCCACATCTCCGATGATCAGTACGCCATCCCGCTCACGGAATAAAGAAATATGACCTGCCGAATGTCCCGGCGTCTCTACTACCCTAAAGCTTCCAACCTTATCGTTTTCAACAATGGTACGATCGACTTTATGCCCCTGACCTGCCCAATACTTTTGTTGAAGCTTTGCCACCCAATGTTGCGGCGTTGGATAGTCTTTGGTTACCATTCCCGTTTCGGTCCTGAAAACTTCGTCAGGATGGCAGAGCAAGGGTATTGCGAACTCATCACATACCTGATCGCTGCAGCCCTGGTGATCTGCATGCGCATGCGTAAGTACATGCTGGTAAACAGGGATTTTCCGGAGAACTTTCTTTATAGTGGCATATGAACTTCTTATTCCGGAATCTACCAAAACATCTTCGATGATATAGCAGTTGATGCTGTTTCGCGGCATCAGTGAAATCTGGAACACTTCGGGAGCAATTTGACGTAGCATAATTTTTTTGTGCAAATCTACCCCGCTGATCCGGACCCCATAAGGACATTTGTCCTATAATACACCGGGTCTATGTATTTGTCCTTTCGCCCGTGTAAGCGACCGCTGTGTGATGCCCAGGTATGATGCCAGATCCTGCGTCGCTATACGCCTGACGAGCATCGGTTCGCTGGATAAGACATGACGGTATTTATCCACAGCCGACTTATTATTATAATTCAGCAGATATTGTTCCTTTTGGCTATATTCCTGCTCCATCACAGATCTGATAACACTGTTCCAAGCGGTTACCTGACCAAGCAGATGCCTATAGTCCGGATAGTTTATCCTATAAATCACAGTATCTTCTATAGTCCTGATACTCCTTCTGGATTTTTCCTGCGCTACAAATTCCGGAAACGAGGTCACAAATTCATTTTCAAACTTGAAACAGGTTACATTTTCCTTTCCTTCTTCATCTATGGCGTAAGCTTTTACACCACCATCAGCGATAAACCCAATATGATCGCACAATTCATCTTCACAAATAAAAAATTCACCTTTTTTTAATTGAACAGGTTTGAAGAACTGCGAAGAAAAATTGATTTCCTCCGTTGTTAGTCCTCCTGTTGAGGACAGGTAATTTTCAAATACATTAGTCATTTCGCAACCTTTTCGTTCTTTAATTTTTTAACCGTCTATGGACTAAATACCCAATTCAGCGCTCAAATCTAACAATTATTATACATCCAAAAAAGGTAAATAATATTAATCGGGACAAAAACTCAACCGATAGACTATTTCATCATCTAAAACATTGATATCTAACGCACAATATGCATTGAATCCTAAAATTTTATATTTTATAAGTTCATCATCGCTGATAAGACTCAATAATAATTTAATATTTTTTTCAGTTTTCTCTTTTTTATTAAAAATAAATTTCTATCTTTGCACTCGCAAAAACGAAGTAAAATTCGCTTAGATGACCATCAATCGGGGCGTAGCGTAGTCCGGTCATCGCGCCTGGTTTGGGACCAGGAGGTCGCAGGTTCGAATCCTGCCGCCCCGACTTTTTTAGTAATTTTTCAAAATTATTTAATGGGTGCGTAGCTCAGCTGGATAGAGCATCTGCCTTCTAAGCAGACGGTCAAAGGTTCGAATCCTTTCGCGCTCACTTAAGGAGACACTATTTAATAGTTGTCTCCTTTTTTTATCTCCATAAAAATCTGTAATCCAAACTTTACTATCGGAACATTTAAAGTTGATTTTTTTCTACAAATAGCTGCAAGTTTTTGAGAAAAATCAGAAAATATTCCCATAAAAAATATAAAATCCATATGGGGTTTGGATAATTTTATCAAGTTCACGAATTAAGTCTTTACAGCTATTTTTCTGCCTGGTTTTGAAGTTTGGCATTCATATTACCCAATACAGAAAGCGTTTAACATAATAAAATTTTTCCCATTCAATTGATTTATATTTTTATATTAGCTATCCAATTCAAAATATTACAATCATGAAAAAAATCTTATTTATTGCTGCGCTTGGTGTAGCAGGTTTAGCAAGTGCAAATGGAAATGGAAATGGAAATGTAGAAAAAGAAGTAAATCCTAAAGCAAAAGAAGTTGCAGTTACTAAAAACACTAAAAAGGCTAAGAAAATAGCCAAAATAAAGCAAGTGGAATGTGGAGTGTTTCAGGCAAGCTGCACATCAGCATATACTTGTCAGGACTGGACTCCTTCTCAATGGTATCATTGGATGGAACAAATCCAAGAAAACTATTGTCAACTGTAATTGTTATGTATTGTAACTTAATCATTGCTTTAAGCTAACAGAATAAGCTCTGATTATTATTAATCAACAATAAAGAAATCGTTCAAATAATAATTTTTTGTTTGGACGATTTGCTATTTTATAAAAAAAACAATTATGAATTTCAGAAAAAAACAAACTTTAGCATTTATATTTGTATTCTTTTTCTCTATTTCATTTTCTAAAACAACTTCGAGTGATTCGTTACGGGGTGAATTTACTTATTTACTTCAGTACAGGCCAAATACTCTAAGCCGTGAGAATGTTTCTAAGGAACTTTTTTCCTTGCAGATCAGTGATAAACGTGCCTTTTTTACCAGCGAAAATAAATTGAAATTTGACTCTATTTTTGCAGAACAGTTTAACAGCAAAAGGAATGGTTTTAATATTGATATGAGAGGGCTGCCACCATCAAAATTTAAATTTTTAATAATCCAAACAAATGATAATTCACAATTTTATGAGGCAGTAGGAATGACTCTTCTATCCTATAACAATCCTGTAATTCGTGATTGGAAGCTAATTGATGAGACAAAAGTAATTAATTCTATTAATTGTAAAAAAGCGGTAGTGAGTTATAAAGGAAGAGAATGGACAGCCTGGTATTCAACCGAAATCCCATTTCCTTATGGTCCATACAAATTCAGCGGCCTGCCAGGCTTAATTGTGAAAATAACAGATAAAACAGAGGATTATGATTTTGAATTGATCAAATCAGTATCAAGTTCCAAATTGAAGGGAAAAGTGGTAAGAATAAATGAAGCCCGTTATCACAATGCCAAATTGGTTACAAAAGAAGAATTAATTCAGGCAACAAAAAATTTCAGAGAAAATGCCAAATATGAGTTAGAAAGGATGGGTACTGTATTTTCGGATGATCAGAACAAGCAAAAAACAAGTGAAACAGAAAAAAAAGGATACAATCCAATAGAATTAGAGTAAAACCAGTAAAAGATAACAGTTAATTAAGGGGGCGCTATAGGATAGTCGTCTCCTTTTTATACCATAAATCCGCAGTTATCTTCCTCTTTAAATTCCAGCCCAGAAACTCCATTTAACTAACAATTACAATAATTATTATTTTACCTGGGTTTAAAATCCAATTTCATTCACATAATATTAAAATTTATAAATAAAAAAGGCTTTTTTGGTCTTATTATTGAATAATATGAATGGTCACCAATACTAATTCATATGAAAAAGCACATTGTAATTGTCGGAGGAGGTTTTGCCGGAATCAATCTGATCAAATCTTTAAAAAACGACAAAAGATTTCGCATTACATTGGTAGATAAAAACAACTATCATTTTTTTCCGCCACTTATTTATCAGGTAGCCACTTCTTTTATCCAGGCTTCCAATATAAGCTATCCGTTCAGAAGATTATTTTCCAACTATAAAAACGTGAATTTCCATATGGGAAGCCTTCTTAAGGTAATTCCGGAAAGCAAAACGATCGAAACAGACACAGGAAGCTTAACTTACGACTATCTGGTAGTTGCTCTGGGAACAGAATCCAATTTCTTCGGGATGGAGAATGTACAAAGGTGTTCATTACCTATGAAGAGTATTGAAGAAGCCCTTTATCTTAGAAATCATATGCTGCTGAATCTTGAAGAAGCTGCCCGTAACAAAGATGTAACCCAGGCACAAAAATTACAGAATATTGTGATTGCCGGAGGCGGCCCAACCGGGGTAGAACTTGCCGGAATGCTTGCAGAAATGGGAAACTACATAGCTAAAAAGGAATATCCTGAGATCAAGCTAAGCTTTTCCAATCTGTATTTAATTGATGCTATGCCTACTTTGCTGGGTCCTATGAGTGAAACAGCTCAGAAAACAGCTTATGACACTTTAAAGAATTTAGGGGTTAAAATCATTCTGAATGTTTCTGTAAAAGATTATGTAGACAGCAAAGTAATCCTTTCGGACGGAAGTTCCATAGAAACGGAAACGCTGATCTGGACCTCAGGGGTTATTGGAAGGGAGGTTCCCGGCCTTTCGGAGGAGAGCATCGGAAAAGGCAGACGTATTTTGGTAGATGCTTACAATAAAGTAGAAGGAACAAAAAATATATATGCTGTGGGAGATATATGCCTTCAGCTTACGGATAAAAACTTTCCAAAGGGACACCCGCAACTGGCACAGGTTGCGATCCAGCAGGCCAAAAACCTGGCGGAAAACTTCAAACGGATAGAGGATGAAAAAGTCCTGGTTCCGTTCAGCTATAATGACAAAGGGAGCATGGCCATTATTTCCAAGTACAATGCAGTAGTGGATCTGCCTAAATTTTCGTTTAAAGGCTTTACAGCATGGCTTACCTGGCTGTTCATCCACATTATCCCTCTGGTTGGATTCAGAAGTAAAATAAGGCTGGCATTAGACTGGTTCAGATTGTTCATTACCAACAACCCTTCCATACGTCTTATTCTTTACCCGAAACGAAATACCAGCAAGCAATAATTGGTTGAATCAGGTTTATGCACAGGTTTTTATGAATCTATCTTAAGCAGTAGAATCATCTCTATTTGAACTAAAAATCGTTTATTAGTATCCATGCAGAATGGTTAGACTGAAGGATCAGTCTCTATCCTCTGCAGGTCCTTTACCGTAGGTCCGGTCAGCATTTTTCCATTGACATTAAACCTTGAACCATGACATGGGCAATCCCAACTTATTTCGGCACTGTTCCAACGGACTTCACACTGAGCATGCGGGCACACGCTTTTGAGAATATGCGCCTTACCATTGGATTCTTTATACACAGCATATGAACTTCCGTCGTATTTTACAACTTTTGCTTCCCCATCCTTAAGTTCAGCCAGAGAGCTGATCTTTTCAATAAATAATTTGTCTTTTATAAAATCAAAGGCTACACTGGCCTGTTCTTTTAGGAAAGTGGTAAATCCGGCCATAGGCTTTATTCTTCCCGGATCAAAAAGCTCCTTATATTTACTTGAACCCGTTAAAATCAGATCTCCAAGGATCTGTGAGGTAATAGTTCCAAATATCATCCCGTTACCCCGGAATCCTGTAGCGGTGTAAATACGTCCGTTACTGCCTGGCAAAACCCCAATATAAGGAAGCCCGTCTACAGGCTCATAATATTGGCTGGACCAGCTGTAAACTGCGGTTTCCACATCAAAATATTCCCGGACATAATTTTCAAGTTTCGAGAAACATTCTCCTGTATCTTCTGCATGGCCAGTTTTGTGATCTTCACCGCCGGCAATGAGCAGAACTTCTCCATTGATTTCCTGAGTCCTGTAATAATGATAAGGATCAATAAGGTCATATCCCAGATCTATCGGATAATGATCTCCTTTTATACTGAATGCTATGGCATAGCTACGATAGGGGGCATTCATAAAATGGAGGACATTAACACCGGGAGGGATATGGGTAGCGTAGATAACCCGGGCAGCTTTAATTTCACCTTTTGTTGTTTTTAAAACTACCTGATCTTCCTGTTCATCATGACTTTCGCAAAGACATTGTTCCACAAGCACTCCTCCCAGATCAATAAAAACCTGCATCAGAGCCTTAATGTATTTTATAGGATGAAACTGCCCCTGGTCCGGAACTACGGCTGCTTTTTTAAAGGGTATGGGAAAAGGGATATCCTGGGTAAGGATCATCTGATGCCCAACCTGGGCAGATCCTTTCACCATTTCGTCGAGCTGTCTGGCCTGGCTTTCATCCAATGCAAAAATATAGGCTGTTTTTCTTTCAAAATCACAGTCGATATTGTACTCTCTTATATTGTTTTTAATAATGTTTTTCGCTTCTATTCCTACATATTTAAGAAGTTTGGCATTATTTAACCCAAAATCTTTGATTGCCTGCGCATACGTTGTATCGAAAAAATCATTCAAATGCGCAGTAGTACCTCCGGTGGTTCCAAAACCAATGTTTGCAGCTTCAAGAATAATACATTTTTTGCCTTCTTTCTGCAGCCTGACTGCCGTGGAAATACCGGTAATCCCACCGCCAACAATGGCTACATCAAACAACTGGTCGAAACCGGCATCTGAAGAAAACGTTTTGATCTCTTCCTGCCATATACTTTTTCTGGCTCCATCCCGATTCATAATTATTTAACTTTTAAGGTATCACTTGCAATTTTGTTTTCAGATTCTTTTTTTGGTTCATCTTCGTCCAAATCACAGGGACCACATGCTGTAAAACTGAGCAGTAATGCTGCTAATAAAAGGGTTGTTTTCATAATACTCTATTTTTTTTGTTATATTATTTGTTTTGAAGATACGTACCGGTTTTACCAGCCGCAATTTCCACAGATATACTATTTTTCGTTGGCCGGCTTCTGCATTTCTGCCATTCGGTGGGCAGCCATACTATCCGTTGACATGTTGGACATAGCTACAGTCAATTTATTCTTCAATCCTGAAATCACCTTATCATCCCCGTTCATAAGGGCATTGTAGCCGTCCAATGCCACTTCTCCGGAGGAAGCCAGACTATCTTTGTCTTCAAGTATTTTACTGTCGTTCATTTCAGCTTTATTAAAGAAATCGGTATCGGTAGGCCCCGGTAAAAGAGCTGTAACGGTAATTCCGGTATCTTTTAATTCTTCCCGGATAGCTTCAGACCAGGATAGAATGAAAGATTTTGTTCCATGATATACGGAATGCCAGGGTCCCGGAACTTTACCCGCCGTGGATGCAAGGTTTAAAATTTTCCCAGATTCCTGCGGCAAACGATCTTTTAAGAATAGCTTTGTTAATATAAGCACTGAAATAATATTCAGTTTAATGATATCAATTTCCTTATGGATATCCGTATCACAGAATTTTCCATAAGCTCCCTGGCCTGCGTTATTGACCAGAATTGCAGGACTTATCCCGTTTAATTTCAGTTCTGCATAAAGGGAATAGGCTTCTTCTTCAAGAAAAAGGTTTTTGGAAATAAATATGACGTGAACGCCATACTGTTTGAATTCGTCTGCTATAGCCTGCAGCTTTTCATGATTTCTGGCCACAATAACAAGGTCGTACCCATTTATTGCAAATAATTTGGCCAGTTCATATCCTATTCCGCTGGTAGCCCCTGTAATCAGGGCATATTGGTTTTTACGATTCATGGGTATTTTTTAAAATTAACTGTTGATTTCTTTTACGATGCTCAAGCTCAGACTTTCCAGGGATCTAATACAACTTTTACACATCCGTCTTCTTTTTTATCAAAAATCTCATATCCTTTTGCGACTTCATCCAATGCAAGGCGGTGGGTAATTATATCATCGAGCTTTACTTCACCGTTTTCCACATATTTCATTAGTTTATCTATAATAGGATGTACGGGAGCCTGGCCTGCCTTTAGCGTAATCCCTTTGTCGAAGATCTGACCTAATTTGAAATTGTCATAGTTCACTGGATAAACCCCAAGAATAGAAACTGTTCCACCTCTTCTTACAGCACTCATACAGGCTTCAAGGACTTTTATTGAGCCTTTTTCAAAGTTTATAACCGCTTTAGCCCTGTCCAGCAGGTCTCTTTCAGGTTCAAAACCTACTGCATCAATGCACAGATCTGCTCCTCTTCCTTCGGTCATATCCCGGATCTGCTCTATGGTACTTTTTGCATCTTCCCATAGAATGGTTTCGCATCCGGTGAGGTTTTTTATCTGATCAAGCCTGTATTGAAGGGTATCAATTACAATTACCTTTTTAGCATTATGCAGGATGGCGCTTTTCACTGACATGGAACCTACGGGACCTGCCCCGAAAATAGCCACTGTTTCTCCTCCTTTGAGCTCTCCCCACATTACACCGGTATACCCGGTCGGGAAGATGTCCGTAAGGAATAGAACCTGCTCATCCGTTAACCCTTCCGCTACTTTCCTGGGTCCAAAATGAGCATAAGGCACTCTTACATATTGCGCCTGTCCGCCGCTATAGCCACCATACAGATCAGTATACCCGAATAATGCACCTCCTTTTTCCGTGAGGATTCCTCCTTCCGGGCCATAATGATCGGGATTACTGTTCTCACAGGCTACGGGAAGGCCGTGCTGGCAAAAGTAGCATCCTCCGCAGGCAATCGGGAAAGGAACCACCACCCTGTCTCCTACCTTCAGATGGGTGATATTTTTACCTGTTTCTTCTACGATTCCCATGAATTCATGGCCCATCACCATAGGCCGCAGCTGTGGCAGTCCTCCGGAATACATATGCAGGTCACTTCCGCAGATCGCTGTGGAAGTCACTTTTAAAATAATATCGTTCTGATCCTGAATAACAGGATCATCTACTGTATCGCAGGTAATTTTACCCGGTGCGTGAAAAACTGCAGCTTTCATAATTTTATATTTAAGTGTGATTTGGTGGTATTGAATAATAAAGCATACTTCAGGATTCCCTTTCGGGTTTATCAGAGTAATAATTCTGATGCTACCTGATGTATGATTAAAATAGGCCACATAGAACATGTTCTATATGGCCCGGGGGTACTATATGGAGAATCAATCTTCCTGTTCAGCATCAAAATTGATGAAAGTTTCTGCAATCTCGGTAAGATTATAGTCGGTATCTTCTTCTTCCTGAAGTGTTTTTTCAAGTAAGTCTGCCACTTTATCGTGCCCCATCGTAATGGCCAGCTGTGCCAGACCGCCATATGTTGCAATTTCGTAGTGCTCTACTTTTTGTGCAGCAATAATTAAAGCAGCGTCACGGGTCATGGAACCTTCCTGGGTAGACTTGATGATTTCTTCGCCTTCTTTTATGATGCCTTTGATGGCTTCACATTCTTTTTTCTCAGGCTTTTCATCGATTAATTTAAAAACTTTTTCTAACCGGCTTACATGTTTTTTGGTCTGCAGCTGGTGATCTTCAAAAGCTTCTTTGAGCTCCTCAGTAGTTGCTGCCTCTTCCATTTTTGTTAATGCCTCAATAATTGCATTTTCTGCAAAATAAATATCCTTAAGTGCACTAACGAAAAACTTATGAAGGGAAGAGTTTTTCATATCATTTTTATCTACAGTAGCATTATCCACTGCTAGTTTTTTTCCTGTAGTTCCTGCTTGGGAAGTTTCAGGAGTGGTATTTTCTGTTGTTTTAGTTGCCATAATGCAATGTGGTGTTTAGTATGGAATGAAAAGATTGCCTCAATAATTAAAATTAAAGAGGCAATCATTAAAAATTATGAATTATTACGTCTGCCTCCAAAGCCTGATCTGCCGGAACCGGAAGATCTTCCGCCTCCATGAGAAGCCTGGCCTCCCATACGGGCAATTCTTGTACGTTCCGCCTTACTCATGGAAGCAAAGCCTCTTCTTGAAGTACCGCTTCCTGAATTAGAACCTCTTCCGCTTCCTGAGCCAGAATTTGAACTTGAGTTTGAGTTTGAACCACGGCCGTTTCCTGATCCTGAATTTGAGCCACGTCCTCTTCCTGAAATGCTATTACCGCCGCCGGATCTTGAGCCTGAACTTCTTGAGCTGCTGCCACTGTTTGATCCTGATCCCGATCTTGAGCCTGAACCTGAACCCGAAGATCTTCCGCCACCATGAGAAGCTTCGCCTCCCATACGGGCAATTCTTGTACGTTCAGCTTTACTCATAGAAGCAAAACCTCTTCTTGAAGTACCACTTCCAGAGGATGACCTTCCTCTTCCTCCCGACCTGGAACCAGAACCGGAGCCTGACCCCGAACCGGAACGTGAGCCACCACGGGAACCTCCTCCTGAATTTCCTCTACCACCAGAAGTAAACCTTCCCTGGCTGTCTCTATTCTGATTACCGCCTCTGGAACCGCCTCTGCTGCCTCCTCTTGAGCCACGACCTCTGTTATCATCGTCTTCGTCGTCATAATCTTCATCGTCATCATAATCTTCGTCATCATCGTAGTCTTCGTCATCATCATAATCTTCATCATCGTCATACTCATCATCGTCATCATATTCATTATCATAATCATCGAAATAGTCCTCATAATCGGAGAAATCATCATCATAATCCTCATCCTCTGATGCATCGCTATAACCATGGTCATAACCTAATTGGTAAACTTCTTCAAGAGTGGAGTTTTCTTCGTTGGAAGAATTGTTTCCAGATCTGCGGTTGTTTGAATTTCTAGTGTTCATTACTAAAATTTTTTTATTATTAATATTTGGGTGATGTACTGCTGTTCTTAACTAGTATCAGAACAGCAATGGTATTTTTTAAAATTGAATGATGTTAAGCTATAAAGCTTTTATATTGCTCTTTATACAAGAGTGAATGGAATATGAGTAAAAATGATGTATCAAATGTACAATTGAATTTACGACCCGTTTATGATTCGCATCATAATGAGCGATATTAATATAATATTTTTCTGTTTTTAATTTTTAAGACATTTTCCTTTTCCATATTTTTTATCGTTCTGATCACGGTTTCTACCCTGAGACCGGTAAGACTGGCTAACTGCTGGCGGGTAAGCGGGATTTCAAAAGAGAAAATATCCGAACTGCTGTGGAAACTTTTTAAATAACTCATGACTCCTTTAAGGCGCTCTTCAGGATTTTCCAGTGAATTTTTCTGCAGCATGATGTATTTGTAATAAAGACGGTCTGATAAGCCTTTACACAGGTCCCGATACAGATAAGGATGATCATCCAGCATGGCAAAAAAATCATTCTTATTCATTCTAAGGACCGTAGAAGGTGTTACGGAAATTGCATTCATAGGATAACGCTTATCTCCGAACAGCAGGGATTCTCCTACACTTTGTCCTGCGGACAGGATATTCTGAATAAACTCTTTTCCTTCACTGCTGTAGTTATTCAGCTTTACCTCTCCTTCCACTATCTGATAATAGTAAAGAGGCAAATTATCTTCATAAAAAATAGTTTCGTCTGTATCATAATATTTTATTTCCGCCCCTGCTGATTTCAAAAATTCCTGGTCAATAATCATAATATTTTTGTTTTTTTAAGTAATTAATTATTATCTCAGTAAAGATTAAAACCGGTAAATATTAATGCAGTTACATACGAATATGAGTGAGTTTTTTTTATTTTTAAAAACCTGATATAAATACAATATTTCGAGCCATGCACATACCCGGCAAGAATGCCTGGCACTGGAAAAGACTAGGAATTACAATTTTAGCAATTACCTCTTTCCGCTAAACCGGAGATAGTGATCATTTCATACATCAGTATACAACCACCCATCATCAAGTGATGTCATTAATTTTCCGGCTGTTCCTTTTGTCGATAAGATATGTCCTTGTATTCCTTGAGATGGGATACATTATTCTGAATAAGTCTTTACTCACTGAGGTCTAGGTCCGGGGTCCTGAATCGTCAGTATTCCGCATGAGCCGTAGATTCACCCCGTATTTGGGACTCATAAAAATGTAACCTGTAATAATGGTTGGTGAGGTAATTGGTTTCATAATATTAAATTTGTGGTGTAGCTCAAAGGTATAGCCTTATAACACCGAACCTTTATGACATAGGTCATAACAAGTACATTTTATCAGAAAATAAATATTTAATACTATTTATTGTTAAACATTTTACAATTTGAAATCAATTTAAATACCATTGCCAGAATGAATAGAGAAGGTATTTCAGTCTGGAAAGAAGAGAATAGTAATTGCTATACTTAAAAAAGCTGATGCTCTACAGGATCAATAGTAAATTTTACGGTCTTTGATCCGTACAATTTGCTGTTTTTCCATTGTTTTAATAGTTCTGATCGTTGTTTCCACGCAAAGTCCGGTAAGGCTGGCCATCTGCTGTCTGGTAAGCGGCACCATGAAAGAATAGGGCTTGCGGTCATTGTGAGAACCTTTTAAATATTCCATCAAGCCGGTAAGTCTCGCTGCTGAGTTCTGAAAGGAAATATTCTGCATCATAACAAATTTATAATACAGCCGCTGGGAAAGAGATTTACACATTTCAAGATAGAGTTTGGGAAATTTCGCCATCAGCTCGAAGAAAGCAGATTTACAAAGCCGGAGAATGCTGCATTCTGTCATAGCCTCCGCATTCATAGGATAAGCCTGATCGATAAAAAGGACTGATTCACCAAAGCTCTCTCCATCAGCAAGAATGTTCTGGATAAATTCTTTCCCATCAGAATCATAATTATTTAATTTTATGTTTCCTGTCATGATCTGATAATAATAATGGGATCCTTCACCTTCATTGAAAATGAATTCCGTTGGCCTATATTTTTTTATGTCTGCCCCTGCAGAATATAAAACTGATTCGCTAATTACCATAATATATAGTTTAAATGTTATTACTGTAGTATAAAATTTTCACAGGTAAATAGTAGGAATTAGTGAATACTTTATAGAATCGGTATCAATTACAATGCAAATACCATACCTTTAATTATCAAAACAACGTTAAAAAAGATTAAATTATTATAATTTCGTATTAATAATAAAAAATTATTACAAATGAAATAAAAATAACATACCACATCACAGAATTCAGCAATAGACAAAATAACCATAACAAACCAACTACCACTTTATTCTTAAAAAAAGAAAGGGCTTTTCTTAGTAGAAAAGCCCTCGGAATATATGGGGTCTAAAAAAGTATTTTAGGTAGGAAAGCATCATTCTACACTGAATCATCTTCAAATCTATTATTATATTTCATCATATATTATGAGCCAAATCATAAAAGTAAACATTATCAATAAAAAATAATATATCCGTGAAGACCCTTTTTTACTGAAATAAATGCCTATCTTGTTCCTACTTAGAACAACATCAATCCATGTTAATACCCAACGAACTTTTACTTTCATACGGAGCAATAAGTGAGACTTTTTATCCGGGTGATATTATTTTCAAAGAAGACGAAACTCCTAAAAACTACTATCAGATCATTAATGGAAGAATAAAACTCAACCATTACAATGAAGACGGAAAAGAGCTTATCCTTGCAATCCTTAATTCCGGGCTTAGTGTATGTGAGCTTCTGCTTTTTATAGATAAAAAATATCCTGTTAATGCTATAGTGCTTGAGCAAAGCAGCATCTGGAAACTCCCGAAAGCAGATTTCACACGGATGCTTGACGATCATCCGGGAGTATCCCGTGACGTTAACAAATTTTTGTCGGAAAGGCTGTACTTCAAATTCATTATGCTTCAGAACAATTCGTCGATACATGCCAGCGTAAGAATAAAAGGAGCTTTTGATTATTACAAAAGTTTTTTTGCCGATCAAAGCAAATATTCTTTTGAAGTACCGCTTACAAGGCAACAAATTGCCTCTATCACCGGCCTGAGAGTGGAAACAGTGATCAGAACGATAAAAAACCTGGAAAAACAAGAGGAACTCCGGATAGAAAACAGAAAAATCCTTTATTAAATTACTTATTAACAGCCTATCTGCTTAGTAAAAGATCTTACCGTTTCTTATTTCCACTAAATTATCTTTCTCCATCTTTTTTACAGTCCGGATTACCGTTTCAAGCCTTAAGGCAGCAAGAGAAGAGAGCTGCTGTCTGGTGAAGGGAATCTGATAGGAGAAAGCCCCCTTTACAGAGTGAAGTTCTTTCAGTATGGTAAACAGCTCCTTGATTCTCAACATGGAATCATTAATGGACAAGCAATTAAGCATCGCATACCTGAAATACATCCTCTCTGCATTGAACCTGTAAAGCCGCAGCAGGAATTCAGGCTTTTTTGTTACAAAGTCTATAAATTTTTCTCCGGGAACTCTCAGAATAACGCCGTCTTCCATTGCAACGGCGTTGAACGGGTAAGTTTTATCAGCAAAAAGAAAGGTCTCTCCAAAACACTGTCCTTTAAAGAAAACACCGAATATAGATTCTGTTCCGTTTTCCCGGTCTTTGGTTAATTTGACAGCTCCTTTGAAGATCTGGTAATAGTAGTTGGGCAACTGCCCTTCAGAAAATATAGTTTCATTAATTTTATAGTATAATACATCAGCCCCTAGTGAGGACAATATTTCTTCGCTAAATATCAAAATTTATAATAGTTTTTAAATGAAATCGTATAATCTCTTTATAAATGACAAAACTAAATAAAATGACTGCAAAGTATTTATGACGTACATCACAATGCCTACCACACAAATCCCTATTTTATTACATCCGCGGGATTTTTAAGAAGATTCAGTCTGGCTGTCAATGGACCGGGTTCCTGGAGATCCCGCAGCCTTTTTAGGAAGTTTCCCTATTTTTTCATAGAATTTATGGAGTTCGTCTAGCTCCTCTTCGGTCAAGTCTTCAATATCCACGATGCGATTGCTGGCATTTTCATGAGCGGCAATAAGCTCGTTAAGCTTGATCTGGATTGCTTTGGAATCCTTGTTCTGCGCTTTCTGAATTAAGAATACCATAAGGAACGTAACAATGGTAGTACCCGTATTAATCACCATCTGCCATACTTCAGAAAATTTAAATAACGGCCCTGTAGCCGCCCAGATAATCACCAATATACTGGCTCCGATAAATGCTCCGGGGCTTCCCGTAAAGCAGGCTGCCCAATCCGAGAAAGTATCAAAAAAATTCTTTTTCATAATAAACCTCAATATTTCTTAATACAATATGTTAAACAATAAACTAATTTCATGAATATTATCGGAATAGTTCATGATCCTGATCATAAAGGCCTGAGAGGGTCGTTCCATTGAATAAAGGGCAATAAAAAACCGCTGTAATCTGTACAGCGGTTACTTTATTCTTCAACCAGAATTTTATTTTAGCTTATAGGAATTTCCGTCCCAAAGGTAGGTTTTGGAAGATCGTTTTTTCTTTTCCCTGTCTTTATCATCTCTTTCCATTTCCTCTGTTTTAAAGATGAATGCATTGGGAATTCCACCTTTATCATTAGGAAAGACAAATTCTTCGGAATGGTAATATACATCGGCATCTCCTACATTCATCAGCTGTGGCAGGGCAACGAGTTTTTTATCTTTAAAAAGAACATACTGGCTGTAGCTTGCAATTCCGCATGCTTCCCCGGAAACCATGGCTTTAAGGGTCAGTTCTACATTCTGCAGTTTATGATTGCTTTCGATAGTGAAGGTGGCATAGCTCATCTCCTCTCCTTTTCCGGTATCGAAGTATACTTCATCAATTAAAGCGCCTCCTTCGATAACTTTTATTCCGGCAATGTTCTGCTTTACAGTTTCATTGTAGTCTTTATTTTTCCGGTCTACGGTTTTAGACAATCCGAAAAGAAAGTCGTAGCCGTTTTTATTACGGTAGCCCACACAAAGGTTTCCGCCCCAGACGTAACCTTCCGAAACCTGGTCTCCTTTCTGATAAGATATTTTATACCAGTTGGCACCTCTTTCTCCTAATCTCAGAACCGCTTCCTCCTTTTTAAGGATCATTACCTGCTGGTTAGTCTGTAATGAATCGGTTACCTCAGATTTTACATCCGGCTGTTTTCTTACCCGGGTCCAATCCGTAAAGATTTTTTGGGGCTTATTTTCTTCAAAGCCAAAAACTCCGTCAGGATAGGTCATGTTTTCTTCCTGCGCGTAAAAAAATTGCAGCATCATTAAAAACAGAGCGGTGAGTAAAGATTTCATAATACTATTTTGTTTCATTATTTTTCCAGCAGCAGGCTTACCCACTCTTCACGCTGCAGCTTCTTTTTAAGCTCTAAACCGCTTTCCTTGCAAACTTCCAGAATATCATCCACATCGAAGAAGCAAAGACCGGACAACAGCAATTTTCCACCGTCATTCATTACAGAAACATAGGTTGGAATGTCAGAAATCAGGATATTCCTGTTGATATTGGCCAGAATAATATCGAACTTTTCTTTTCCCAGATTTTCTGCGGTTCCCAGTTCAATATCAAGCTCAACATTGTTTCTTGCTGCATTTTCTTTTGAATTTTCCACAGACCATTCATCAATATCAATCGCTTTGGTATCTCCTGCTCCTATCTGCTTTGCATAAATCGCAAGAACCGAAGTTCCGCAACCCATATCCAGTACTTTTTTACCTTTAAAATCAATATCCATCATCTGCTGAATCATCAGGTGTGTGGTAGGATGGTGGCCTGTCCCGAATGACATTTTCGGCTGAATAATAATTTCATTCATGCCTGGTACGGATTCATGGAATTCGGCACGGATCATCACTTTATCATCAATATTGATGGGTGAAAAGTTCTTTTCCCATTCTTCATTCCAGTTGATGTTCGGCATTTCCTCGAAAGTATAGCTGATCTGAACATTCTCGTTTTCAAAAATAGGAAGAGACTTCAGATCTTCTTCTTTAAACAGTTCTTTCTGAATATATCCTAAAATTCCGTCAATTTCTTCGGTAAAGCTGTCGAAGCCTATTTCAATAAGCTCTGCCATCAGAATCTCGTTCCATGGCTGCAATGGAGAAATCTTGAAATTGAATTCTAAATAATTTTGCATGTAGTAAATAATTTAGTGCAAAAATAAGGATGTTATTATTGTTAAAAAAATTGAAGTGACATGAGTATTGTTATTTTGAGGATAATCATTTATTTTAATCACAAGGATGCAAAGTTTTTTAATATGCTTTACATCTTTAAGACCGCGAAGGCATTACACTTAGCAACGGGTGAAATTTTTTATTTTGGCTAAAGCCTGGTGAATTTATATTCATTAAAAAAGCGGGCTAAAGCCCGCTCCTATTGAATATGTTTACCGTTTTTAATTACTTTGTTCAATGATCTTGCGTCACGAATCCCGTAACCCGCAACACCTAAGGATTCGTAGAAAAAATAGAACCGTTCGCAATCAGTGCTCTTCTGTTCATCTTTAAAATATCTCTTACCCATTCTGCAAAATCTTCAGGCTGAAGTACTTTATCCGGATTTCCGTCGGTAAGCCCGCTCTGGATGCTTAAATCGGAGGCAATTGTGCTTGGTGTTAAAGTGATGACACGGATATTCTGCTTTCTCCATTCCGCCATCATAGACTGCGACAGGGAAACTACGGCTGCTTTTGATGCCGCGTAGGCTGACATGTTGGGACCGCCTTTCAAACCTGCTGTAGAAGCTACATTTACAATATCTCCTTCTCCTTTAGCTTTCATAAACGGATAAGCTGCTTTTGCAGCGTAGTAAACTCCAAACAGGTTGGTTTTAATTACCTGCTCCCAGGTTTCAGAAGGCATTTCCTCGATAGTTCCAAAATCCCCGATCCCTGCATTGTTGATCAGAATATCAATCCCTCCCAACTGTTCTGCCAAAGATTCTATCCCGGCTTTTACCTGAATTTCATTATCTACAGAAAAAACTGCATAGGTTGAGTTCACTCCCAGCTTTTTGATCTCCTCCACGGTCATTTTAAGATTTTCCTCATTTCTGCCGGTAATGGCAACGTGCACTCCTTCATTGGCCAAAGCCAGGGCCACTGCTTTTCCAAGTCCTCTTCCGCCACCGGTTACGATGGCATTTTTTCCGCTTATATTCATAATACTATTGTTTCGTTGCTGCAAATTTACGAAAGAACATTTTTAAAGAACCGATAGAATCCGGATTTAACCGAATTTTAATAGTAACCTGTGGTTTTCATACAAGCAACAAGGATTTTTAAGACTTAAATTATTTTAGGGTTTAAAGTTTGAGGTCCAAGGTTTAAAGTTTAAGGATAAAATTCACGTAAGTTCTAAGAAACCGGAGGTATCATTCTGCAAAAATTCGTCGGATCAAAATTCCCCTCCCATGGAGGGGTGGCGAAAATTGAAAGAATTTTTGACGGGGTGGTTTACAGCATAACCATTTTAAGTTCTCAAAAAAACAAAACCGGTTTCTGAAACCGGTTTCTGAATAGAAAGTATAGTAAAAAAAATAAAAAGCTATGGAATAAGAACCGCATTCTGCACCTCGAATTCTTCTGAAGCCGTAAACTGATTTCCGTACATATCATAAGCTCTCACCTCAAGAGTATGTTTTCCTAAAGCCAGCTTCTTAGGGAAACCTACAGTCCATATATGTTTTGATAGTTCAGGATTGGAAGGTCTTTTGCCTGGAAACAACGTTTGTGTTGAATCCCATTTAAATACGGAAAGGGCAAAATTCGGATCTACTGATTCGTCGTACTCCATTTCTTCCCAGTTTCCGTTGTCAATTTTGTATTCTACCTTATCTTTTTTGCTTCCTATGAAGAAGTTGGCCAGGATTTTCGCAGAAGTTTTTGAAGGAAAAGGAATGACTTTCGGAACATATAAATTGATCTGATAATCTTCCGGTTTTCCGGCTGTTTTGTATTTAACTTTATACTGATTATCATTAAAGCTGATGAATGAGTATCCTTTTGCAGTTCCGTCTCTCATGGTTGAAGTAGGCAGTCCTATCTCATCGGATGTTCCTGACCACCAGTCGCCGCAGGTAGTTCCCACATTGTATTCATGAAGGTCTTTTGAACCGTTCCAGCCGGCTTGTTTTCCATAGAAAATCTGTTGCTGGATGTGCGTGTGCGCCGATAAAATCAGAGCATTCTTAAAAGGAGTCAGGTAATCGAATAATTTCTGACGGTCTGAGTTTCTAAAATTATCTTCGTTCTTATGTTCCAAAGGAATATGGAAAGAAACAACGATGAGTTTGTTTTTATCAACCAGTTTCAGATCGTTTTCAACAAATTTCAACTGGTCTTCACGGAATCCGCCCCAGTACCCTTTACCGTCTCTCGGGTCCGGATACAGAATATCATCCAGAATAATAAAATGCACATTTCCATAATTAAAGGAATAATTGGCCGGACCGAAATTGGACTCAAAGGTTTCATCTGAAAAACGGTCTTCTTTGGCATCGTAATTCATATCGTGATTTCCCATAACATTATACCACGGAAGTCCAATCTCTTTCATCACATCGGCATAAGGTTTTTGGAGACTCAGATTATCTCCTACCAGATCCCCCAAACTGATTCCCAATACTGCATTTTTCTTGGTACTTTTTACTTCATTCACTATCGCTCTTTTGAAATAATCAAGCTCTTTTTCTGTGTAAGGCTGTGGATCCCCGAAAACAAGAATATCAAAGTTTTTGCTTTCGTCTTTTTTATAAAGCGGGAAGTTCAGTTCCTTCGGAAGCTCCCCTGTTGGTGCAGTTCCTTTGTATTTAAAATCAGAAGGTGAACCTTTTGGCTTATGATGGTAGTAGAATTGCGGAAGATTATTAGCATTCAAAGCAGTCTGGTATCCTGACGGCTTAATCACAAAGATCGTCTGATCTTCCTGAACCGGCAGACTGTATCTCCCGTTTTTATCGGTAAGGACCACCTGGACTCCATTGGATACTGAAACGCCTTCAATTCCTTTTTCCCTGTTTTCTTTCTTCTGGTTCTTATTACCATCTTCAAACACATATCCTGAAACGGAATCCTGTGCAAACGCCATTGCCGAAACCAATACGCAAGGCATTAAAAGTTTTATCCTGATACTCATATCTTTTCTTAATTTTTTATTTATTAATTCTTAGCTTATTTATTCCACCACATTTTTACATTGATATCATCACCGCCCATCTGCTGAACTGCAGCCTGGTAATTGGCTGTATTCAATACCTTAGGATTGGGTGGATACATTAACCTGCTTGGCATAGCACTCCCGTTCAGAAGACCTCCATTATTGGGAAGTACGGGGAATCCGGTTCTTCTTTTTTCAAACCACTGCTGCTGATCCACAAAGAAAAGTGCCACATATTTCTGAAGCATGATTCTTTCCATTTCAGGTTTATAAGCTACGTTGGCATTGCTGAAATAATTAGCCGGCATTACCGCTCCCCACTGTTCAATGGCTGCTTTTACTCCATTCTCGTAATACGTCTGTGCGTTTCCCTGGATGATTCCTTTGAAAGCAAGCTCTGAAAGAATAAACTGAAGTTCAGCATACGGATAGACAAGAATTTTCAAAGGTGCTTTGGCAAGATTCTGATTAAGGTTTGAAGGCTGATAGTCGAAAGTGGTTCCGAAAGCGTATCCTGAAGGTGCTCCTTTATACCCTATATTGACATTGTTCAAATCTTTTGCCTGCGAGAAAAACATGGCTAAACGCGGATCGTTGTTGGCTTTCAATGTCGTTACAAAAAATTCTGAGGCTGCCCTTCCGGTGGTAAAATCCTGGGGTCTGGCGATAGGCGGCATCAGAGGGGAAACTCCGGTGATATCCAGTTTTGCACCATCGGCGTTACTTTGAAAAACAGGATATACAGTGGGATTACTGATAATTTCCTGAATTCTTGCATAAACATTCACTTCACCATTTTTACTTAAGATCCTTGTCAGCAGTCTTAAAGAAAGCGAATTACAGAATTTTTTCCAGTTGGTGATTCCGTTCGCATCCGATTCCGCTTTATAAAACAGGTCATTCCCTGCAAGCACTTTATTCGTAATAAAAAGGGAATTGGCTGTTTTCAGATCATCCAGCAGGTGTACATAGATATCTTTTTGTTTATCAAATTTAGGCTGTAAAATCCCGTCATCCAATTTGGAAGCTTCAGAGAAAGGAACATCACCATAGGTGTCTGTAAGATTGGAATAGATCCAGGCATTCAGAACCAACGCAATGGCTTCGTAGTTTTTATCCCCTTCTTCAACAGCAGCTCTTCTCAGGTCGTCTACCTGCTTCAGCCAGCGGTAAGAATTATTCCAGAATCCGGCGCCTGTATTTTCGGTGATATAGTAACGGCTCAAAGAGTTGCCTTCATTGGGAAAATCCAGAGATACCTGCATCAGGTCGAATGTAAAATCATTGGCCCTGTTATAGCCTACTGAGGCCATATTGTACTGGATAGGAACCAGCAGGGAACTTGCCACCGGCTTATTGATCCTGCTCTGGTCTTTATTGATCTCATCAAGGCTTCTGTCGCACGACACAGCTCCCAAAAGCATGAGAAATGAAGATATATAGATAAGTTTTTTCATTATTCTGATTTTTAAAATTTAACGTTTAACTGTATACCGACTGTTCTTGAAGAAGGCAGCTGCCCCATTTCTATCCCCGGAGTAATGGTAGAATCATCAAGGGTTGCCGCCTCGGGATCAAACAATGGGAACTTCGTCCACATCCAAAGGTTTCTTCCAAATAAGGCAAGGGTAATATCCGTAACCTTCAAAGGATCAACGATCGATTTAGGGAACGAATAGGAAATTCTGGCATCTCTAAGCTTGATGAACGAAGTATCGAATGAATTGGTTTCCACATTGGCTCTTCTGTAATAATCGCCGTAATAGGTAGGCACGGGAACTCCTTTTGTATTCGGTGAAAAGCTTCCGTCTGGGTTCTGAACCACTCCCTGCCCTACAATAAGGCCATTCGGATTATCTCTTCCCCAAAGGGTATGCTCAAGTTTCCCCTGCTCAGACATTTTGTGGTGTGACTGGGAATATGCAATTCCTTTGTACTGCCCGTCAAATGAGAAGCTTAACGTAATATTTTTATATTTAAATTCGTTCTGAAGGCCCGCTCTCCATTTCGGATAGGCATTTCCTATCTTTTTCATTTCCGTTGGCTTTGCCGTTAGTCCGTCGCTACCGTAAATTACCTGTCCGTCCGGAGAATACATCAGGCCATAACCGTACATATCTCCCAGTGAACCGCCTACTACAGCATTGTAATACACTACACCTCCTACACTCCCAATGGTGTAAGGCTCGCCGTGGAACTCTTCAGGAAGGGAAAGAATTTTATTCCTGTTCATAGACCAGTTGGCACTTACATTCCAGGAGAAGCTTTTATTCTTGACCGGATAAGCATTTAAGGTCATTTCAATTCCTCTGTTTCTGATCTCTCCTGCATTAATAATCCTTTTGTTATAGCCTACTTCATACAATACGGGGATGACAATAGTCTGATTTTTGGAATTGTTCTGATACGCCGTAATGTTAAAGTTTAATCTGTTTTTAAGGATCGTAAAATCCATCCCGCCTTCCATATTGGTGATCATTTCAGGTTTCAGATCAGGATTGGGATACAGCAAAGGAGATTCTACGGAACCTGTAAACGAGCTGTTTTCATAGTATTTATCCAACATGTAATTGTAGGTATCGTTTCCTACCTTTGACCATGAAAGTCGCAGTTTCCAGAAATTAAACTGGTCTGATTTCATTTTAAAAATATCAGACAGAACAAAAGATGATGACACGGACGGGTAGAAATAAGACCTGTTGTGCTTAGGAAGTGTACTGCTCCAGTCGTTTCTGGCTGTAACATCCACAAAAACAAGGTCTTTATAGCTGAAATTCGCCAGTGCATACATACTGTTCACCTGGTTGTCATTAGGCTTCGGAAGCTTATTATCCAGTGCGATGGCATTGGTCAGCTGGTATACTCCTGCTTTATTAAGTCCTATTGCCCTGTAATCGCTCATGGTTTGCTCATAATATCTTATGTTTCCTCCGGCAGAAGCAGTTACGCCAAAGTCTCCGAATTTATTTTTATAGGTAAATAAAATATCGTTATTCAAATCTAAATACTTGATGTACTGCTCCCTGTAATAGCCTTTCAAGTAATTGGCAGAACTCCAGGGCCTTCTCTGGGTACGGAACTCATTGCTCCATTCCAGGCCGGATTTGAAAGCAACATCAAAGTTTTTTGCAAACTGGTAATTCAGGTTAATATTTCCGGTAATGATCTTCTTGTTTGTGGAGTTCAGGTTCTCATACGCAATAAGATAGGGATTATCGATATAGGAGCTGAATGGATGGATCTGATCTACCTGCTCCTGCCCGTTCTTCCAGATAGGTCTGTACCATGCCAGGTCTACGTTTGGATTCTGAAAGATCATGAAATAGGAGATCGACTGGTTGTTATAGCCCGTAGCCGGAAGATTATCACTTTTGGTCTGGCTGAAATTCAACTTGGTCCCCACTCTTAATTTACTGCTCATCTTATGATCAACGGAAACAGCTGCATTTAGCCTGTCGAAGCCTGTATTCGGCATCATCCATTCATTTTTAAGATAAGAAAGGGATGACCTGAAGGCCGTAGTTTCATTAGAATGTTCTAAGGATAAACTGTTTGAATAGGTGCTTCCGGTCTGCCAGAAATCTTTAATATTATTTTTATAAGGTCTCCAGAGCTGTCTTTCTTTGCTTTGTCCTTCTACCGAAGGATCGTACTGAAAGTAATACTGCCCGTCAAATTTTGGCCCGAATGCGCTGCTGGTTGATCCTGTATTTACCCCATCTGCGGAAGCTCCGTATGAGTAGTAATAGTTCCCTGCTTTGTCTTTCTGCATAGTTCCCTGTCCGTATTCATATTGGTAATCCGGCCATTTTAGAACGCTGTCGAAGCTGGTATAGGAGTTTAAGGTGATCTGTATTTTCCCTTTTTTTGTTTTTCCGGATTTGGTGGTGATCATAATCGCTCCCCTGGAACCTCTGGAACCGTACAATGCCGATGCACTCGGTCCTTTCAGAACGGTAACGGATTCGATATCTTCCGGGTTAATGCTGTTAAAACTGTCCCCGTAATCGATAGGAAGGTCACCTCCCGAACCGGCACCGTAGGCCGAAGTTCCGGTTCCTGTTTTCCTGTCACTTAAAGGCACACCGTCTACAACGATCAGCGCCCCGTTATTACCCATGTTCATAGAAACGTCTCCACGAAGTGTAATACGGCTGGTTCCCAAAGGTCCGGCGCCTGCTGTCTGAACTTTCAGCCCGGCTACTTTTCCTTCCAAAGCCTGCGCCCAGTTGTTGTTCTGGGTTTTGAGAATTTCTTCTGATTTGATGGTCTGGGTAGAATATCCCAAAGACTTATCATGTCTCTTGATTCCCAGAGCGGTGACCACCACCTCATCAATGCCTTTTACAGTATCTTTTTTTACCTTCTGCTGAGCCGCCAGATTGACGCTGACTAATCCTAACAGCGACAATACCAGCAGTTTTTGTGTCTCTTTACGCATATCCTTTTTGTTTGCGCAAAATTAAAACGACATTACCGGGATGGCTTTAACACGGTTTTAACATTTATTAAAATATTATTAAACAAAATATGAACATAAGTTTAACATATAATATAAATAATTGATAAATAAACAGTTAAGTAATTAATGATTTTTAATATTATTTTACAGCCTGATTCCTGTATCTTTATTGTCTTTCTCTGAGAAAATAAGCAAAATCATTTTTAGACAATAGAAATACGCTTACTTCAAGTCACTTCCTAAAGTTATCTTTAACCCAAGGTTTAATTTTTATAACACGGATTGGAAAATGCAAAGAAGGAATCCATCTTCGATTGATTTGACTAAAGCGAACGTGTCATCCTATGTTTCTTATATTATAAAAGCCTGCCCCTAAAAAAGAGACAGGCTGTACATTTGAAGATTTGCTTGATTTTCAGGGCAAATCTGTTATTTATTCTTTAACTGGTCAGGAATATTTGTAGTTACAAAACCTATTCCCTGCTTTTTCAGCTCTTCATACACTGCCGGATCATTCACTGTCCATGAGTTGGTGATAAGACCTAAAGTTTTTGCTTCGGAGATCCATGTAGGATTTTTCTGGAAAACGCTGTAGTGGTAGTCCATTCCGTCAAGACCTTCGTTTTTGATCTGCTCAGGAGAAAGCTCACCGTTCAAATACTGCACTTTGAATTTCGGCTCCAGCTTTTTGATCTGTTTGCAGATGTTTAAGCTGAATGAAATATATTCAGTTTGGCTTTCAAGCTTCATATCCCTGATCATTTTCAGGGTTTTCTGAGTGATCTCATTTTCTATTTCCGGAGTTTTGGCAGGCTTGATCTCAACGATAAGCTTTAATGAAGGATCTTTTTTGCCTTGCTTCAGGTAATCTTTTAAGGTGGGAAACTTTTCACCATTAGAAAGTTTCACTGCTTCCAGTTCTTTGAAAGAAGTTTCAGAGATCTCCATGTCGCCATGATGCTCATCATGATTGATGACAAGAACGCCGTCCTTGGTCATTCTCACATCAAATTCCGATCCGTATATCTTTAACTTCTGGGCATTTTCCAAAGACTTTACGGAATTTTCCGTGGTAGGCGGCTGGGCCTGGAAAAAGCCTCTGTGTGCAATAATCTGGGTTTGTGCCTTCATTACTACTGTGCTTAAAACTGCTAACCCTAAGATATATTTTTTCATAATATAATTTTGATAAATTAATAAAAAACTTAAAAACGTTTGATAAAGGTAGTGTTTAAATGTTAAAAACTATATTTGGCCCCGATCTGGATCTGGTAAGGATTGCCTGAAAGAGGTGCCAGGCCGCTTGTATTTTTCACATACTCAAACTGTTTGGTCTCCTGATTGAATTTTGTTACCCTGTAAAGAGCCATATTTCCGTAAGATTTATTCACGCCCCATTCTTTGTTAAGAAGGTTGGCTAGGTTGAAAATATCTACTGAAAGCTCAAGGGCACCGATTTTTTCAAACTTAAATTTCTTCGCAACACGCACATCCCATACTCCGTAGAAGCCATTTTTACCGCCGTTACGCTCTGCAATGGCGTTGTTATATTTTGAAACATAATCTTTCAGTGCCTGTCCTACTTCAGGATCATTAAGAAGCGGCTGGGTAATGATTTCCGGGAAAATATAAGCCAGATCGTTGGAATCTACGAAATCCCCGTTGATATTTCCGCCTGCTGTTACCGAGAAACGCGTTCCACCGATTCCTGAATAACGAACTCCCAATGTGAATCCTGCAATGGTAGGTGAGTTACCATAAACTACGATTTTATTTCTGAACTGGTTATCGGAATAGCCCATTCTTAAATCTCTCGGATCGCCCTGAACCGGAGTGGAAAGGGTTGCCGAATTGGCTACATTCCCATTGTATGAAGTATTGTCTTTGATGTCAGACCAGGTATAACTTGCCGTGATCTCCCCATCTTTCCAGTAACGGTAGCTGGTATCCACAACGAATGAGTACTGGTTGACTTTACCCTCACTTACAAGCTCAAGTACTCTTCCGAATTTTTTGTTGATTCTTCCCTCTTTCCAGTCGATGCTCACACTTTTATTATCGTTATTGATGATGGTACCGGCCGGCACATATACTCCTCTTCCTCCTTCATTAGCTAAAGTAAAAAACGGATTGGCCACCATGTTTCTGTCATAGTAGAAATAATTGTTTCTTCCCAGCGCCATATATCCTGCAATTCCGGCTCTGAATCTTTCATTAAAGAAGTGAGTATAGGAGATATTCGCTTTATAAACGATTGGAATTTTTGCGTCTTTTCCGGTGTAATTGATGGTAGGAATCTGATATTGTGAAAGTGAAGGAACCGTTCCGTAATCATTTCTGTACGCTGGAAAATCAGGAGTCAGACCAATTTTAGTAGGATTCACATCTACTGTTGCCAGATGATTTCCATCAAATACAAGGTTGTTAATGATCATATAGTTGTTGATATCGGAAGAGAAAATTCCTGCCCCGAATTTCACGAAATCTTTATTCCCTTCATTAATATTCCAGTCAAACTGAAATCTTGGCTGAATGACAAAAGATTTGATCTGGTTATCTGTTCTGATCCCCATTTCGTCATACAGTTTCTGATTGAATTCTGCTTTCGGATATCCTCCGTAATCGAATCTTAATCCGGCCATGAAGTCAAGGCCTGTCGCTATTTTGGTTTGGATCTGTCCATATATTCCTGCATTCCAGATACTGGATTTTACAGATGGGTCCTCCACCAAAGGAACTTCCCTGTAGAATCTGTAAGGGGTAAGGTTGGCGAAATTCGTCATTCCCTGGAACTGGAATCTTCCGTTCACTTCACTTCCGTAGATCGATTTCGATCTGGTGTACATAATGTCTGCCCCAAAAGTATATTTAACCTTATCCGTATTGTAATACAAGTTATCAACAATCTGGAATACATTATTTCTGAAACCTTCCTGACCGAAACGGTGTCCTCCGATCTGGATATTGGTAGATCCAACACTGGAAGCCACTCCTTCTACAACAGCTCTTGGAACCGGATGTCCCAACTCATTGTTCTGGTAACTGTCCTGGAAAGTATATAAATACTGTGCTTTTAATTCATTCGTGATATTCGGTTTAACGTTTGTTCTTAAAGTCAGGAGCAAACTGTTATCCAGGTTTTTATCATTCCCGTAAGATTCAAAGAAATTGATTGCAGTATTATCTGCCAATCCGTTTTTATTAAGGTCATAGGTAAAATTATTCCTTAACGTTAATAAGTTCTTTTCGTTGATCTGCCAGTCCAAACGAAGGAATCCGGCATCTGAATTTCTTACTTTGTCGAAACTTCCGAACTGCGGGGTATTTCCTACCCCATATTTTGATCTTGCAATATCCAAAAACTGGTTCAGGGTCTGGGTAGTTGTATTAAATCTCTTCTCATCTTCCGGAGACTTGATATCCGCAATGATCAACGGCCTTGAATCCAGCTGGTGATCCCACGCCACAAAGAAATGCAGTTTATTTTTAATAATCGGTCCGCCTAATGAAAACCCAAACTGTGAAGTGGAGAAATCGTTTTCTCTTTTGTTTCCTCTGATATCATACGGGCTGGATAACCAGTTTGTTCTTAAATATTCCCAGGCACTTCCTGAAAATTTATTGGTCCCGGATTTCGTAACGGCACTTACCGTTCCACCACCACTTCTTCCCAGCGTTACATCATACTGGTTGGTGGTAATTTTAAACTCACGGACAGCTTCAATAGAAATAGAAAACGGGGCACCGCTTCTGCTGGTTGTAGATCCTGCTGAGGTTGGGTTTTTAGCCGTCATTCCATCAATCGTAAAGTTGGTAGAAGAACCCAGCTGGCCGGAAAGGTTTCCTCCTTTTCCACTTAACGGGGAAAGCTCCGTAAGATTGGTGAAGTTTCTTCCGTTTACCGGCAGCATGCTGATATTCTTTGCTGAAATAGCTGTAGCTGCTCCAAGGTTCCCGATCTTGTTTTTCAGGTTTCCGGTAACAATTACCTCGTCTATCTGCTTCTCGCTGCCGCCCAGGCTCATGTTGACAGTCACCTGATCTCCAAAGTTGACGTTATACCCTTCTTTCTTTTCCTCGTTCACAATAACCGTATAAGGCCCGCCCAAAGGAATTTCTTTGAAAATATACTCCCCTTTCGAGTTGGTCTCTGTTTCCGTCCTGAACCCTGTAGACTCGTTCACGATCGTTACTTTCACTTTTTCCTGGGCAGTACTGCCCAGCCCGGTTACTTTTCCCACAATAGAAGCCTGCGTAGTCTGCGCATAAGCCAGTGTTCCAAATCCCAAAAACAATAATCCTAGTACAATCTTTACTTTTCTCATCTCTTCAAATTAGATGTGCAAAGGTATTTTGACTTTCTCCACTACCTGTTTAAGGGAGTTTTAACAAATTTTCAATTAAATCATAACGTTATGTTAAATTAATTTAAACAGGCGTTTTAAAATAAAGATAATCAGCGGCTTATTATATATTACAGTATTTTAATATGCCTATAATATTTAATTATGGTATTTTTTAATGAAATTAGTTTAGCTATTTTTGCTCAAAAGATAGAAAGCAATGCCTGAAAACATACAGCAAAAAATAGAACGGCTCCGGAAAGAGCTTCACCAGCATAACGAAAACTATTACCTTCTGGATGCAGCCACCATCTCTGATTATGATTTTGATATGCTGCTGGAAGAACTTCGTGATCTGGAGGCAAAGCATCCTGAATTTTATGATGAAAATTCGCCTACTGTACGTGTAGGAGGCGGAATCACCAAGGTTTTCCCTACCATTCAGCATAAGTTCAGAATGTATTCCCTGGATAATTCTTATGATTTCGATGATCTTGAAGACTGGGAGAAAAGAATTATCAAGACGATCAATGATCCGGTGGAATTTGTTGCGGAACTGAAGTATGACGGTGCTTCTATTTCTATCCTGTATGAAAACGGAAAGCTTGCTCAGGCTGTAACGCGTGGTGATGGGTTCCAGGGAGATGAAATTACGGCTAACGTCCGAACTATTTCAGATATTCCTCTTACTTTAAAAGGTGATTTTCCTCCTCATTTTTTCATGAGAGGTGAAATTTATCTGACCCGTAAAAATTTTGACAAGATCAATAAACTGCGTGAAGAAGAAGGCCTGGACCCTTTCATGAATCCGAGGAATACTGCCAGCGGAAGTTTGAAAATGCAGGACAGCGGCGAGGTAAGAAAACGCGGTCTGTCGTCGGTACTTTATCAGTTTATTTCTGAGGATGTTCCTGCACAAAGTCACTGGGAACTGCTTCAGAAGGCTCAAAGCTGGGGCTTTAAAACTTCACAGCAGGCAAAGCTCTGCAAAACAATGGATGAGGTGAAGGAGTTCATCAGTTTCTGGGATACGGAAAGGCATAATCTCCCTTTTGAGATTGACGGAATTGTTTTAAAAGTGAATTCTTTGCAGCAACAAAGACAACTTGGTTACACGGCAAAATCACCAAGATGGGCCATGGCTTATAAGTTTAAAGCCGAAAAGGTAGAAACCCAGCTTCAGACGGTAACTTACCAGGTGGGAAGAACCGGCGCGATTACTCCTGTGGCTAATCTGAAACCTGTTTTACTGGCAGGAACAATCGTAAAAAGAGCTTCTCTTCACAATGAAGATATCATCAAAAAACTTGATCTGCACGAACATGATTTTGTGTATGTGGAAAAAGGCGGCGAGATTATCCCAAAAATTGTAGGCGTTAATACGGAAAAAAGAACTGAAGAAAGCAAAGAAATAGAATACATCAGGCATTGCCCTGAATGTGGTACCGAGCTTGTAAAAATAGAAGACCAGGCCATCCATTTCTGTCCTAATGATCTTCACTGTCCGCCTCAGGTTGTAGGAAGAATGATCCATTATGTTTCCAGAAAGGCTTTGAACATCGAAAACTTAGGAAGCGAAACTATCGAACAGCTTTACAGAGAACGTTTGATTGAAAACCCGGCAGATTTTTATGCTTTAACGAAAGAACAACTTCTTCCGCTGGAAAGAATGGCAGAAAAATCGGCACAGAATATTATTTCAGGGATTGAAAAGTCGAAAGAGATTGCATTTGAAAAGGTTCTGTACGGAATCGGGATCAAGCACGTAGGTGAAACGGTTGCCAAAAAACTGGTGAAAAATTTCGCTACTATTGATGAGCTGAAAGCAGCTACCGTAGAAGAGCTCTGCCAGGTGGAAGATATTGGTGCCAAGATTGCAGTAAGCATCGTGGAATTCTTCAGCAACCCGGAAAACATCCTGATGATCGAACGTCTGAAATCTTACGGTGTGCAGCTTGAAAAGGGAGAAAGCACCAATGAAGTCCTTTCTAATGTTCTGGAAGGAAAAACTTTCCTTTTCACCGGGAAATTATCTTTATTTACCAGGGAACAGGCGGAGGAAATGGTGGAAAAACATGGTGGAAAGAATATTTCTGCCGTCTCTAAAAACCTCAATTTCCTTGTAGTAGGCGAAAAGGCAGGAAGCAAACTGAAAAAAGCTCAGGATATCGGAACTATTACCATTCTGGATGAACAGGAATTCCTGGATCTGATAGAGAAACAATAATACCTTAACAAATAATAAATTAAACCATTGAGATTCAATTTCAATGGTTTTTTTTATATCCAAACCTGATGGTGTTGAATTGTGATGATAAAAAACAAATAGTTGACACAGATTTATAAAACTTGGAGATGTTTTATCGCGCGGATAAGGCAGATTTTTATAATGTGGCAAATATGTTCATTAGGAACGGGCTTTTAATTGATGTTCCTTTTTTATTCTATAATGATTTAAAATTTTTTATTTCGCAGACTGCACAGATAATGCAGATTTTTATGGTGTGGTAAATATATTCGATAGGAACGGGCTTTAGCCCGTTTATTTTTTAAAATTCCATTCAACGGCTTTAGCCAAAATTTAAATTATTTGGAAAGCAGTAAAGATTATTAAATAACCATATTTTTCTTGATATTTCTACAATTCCGTAACACTTACACAGAATATAAAATTAACACAAAAACAATATTTGAATAAATTATTTAAACAAAAACAAATAAAACAAACATTATATAAAATAATAAAAATCAAAAAGTAATTATTTTTCGTAATATAATTTTTCATATATTTATCAAAACAAATAATCACTCAACCATGAAAAAAATCTACTTTTTTGTGCTCTTTCTGGCACACTTATCTCTCATAGCCCAGATTGTCAATATTCCGGATCCGCAATTTAAGGCCAAACTACTTTCCGGGACGGCTACCAATCATATCACGCAGAATCTTGCAGGCAACTGGATATCGATGGACCTCAATAACGATGGTGAAATACAGCTTTCTGAAGCCGCTAATATCAGAAATATAAACATCTACAGCTCCAATGGTAACTCATTCCCGATTTCCTCAATAGAAGGGATAAAATCTTTCACCAACCTGGAATACCTTGATGTATCGGATTGTCCAGGCATTCTTTCTGTAGATATCAGCGGTATGCTGACAGTAAAGCTGGCCAGCTTTACCAATAACGTCAATATGACTTCTGCTAATTTTACGGGATGTCCTTTACTGGAAAATATTAATGTATCCAATTCCGCAATTGTTAATCTTGATATTTCCAATCTCCCAAAAATGAATATCCTGACGTGCAACGGAGGAAAGCTGCAAACGATCAACTATGCCGGAAGTACAACTATGAAATATCTTCTGTGCAGTGATAATGAAATCTCAAGCATTGATGTAAGTTCACTTGTAGATCTGTACAGCTTTAATATTACAGGAAATTTATTAACGAGCCTTGATGTAAGTAATCTGACGAAGCTTGAAACCCTGAACTGTCCGGCCAACCAGCTTACTTCGATCAACCTTCAGAACACCCCTAAATTAAAATATCTTGAAGCCAGCTTCAATAATCTTTCTACTATAAATTTAAGCCAAAGTCCGGCTTTGAATTACCTGAGGATCATCAATAATCAGCTCACCACTATCGATCTTTCCAATGTTCCTTTACTGCAGACGCTTTTCCTCAATAACAACCAGCTTACTTCGCTGGATATCAGCCATAATACAATTCTGAATTCATTTAATGCTCCTAATAACAATTTACAGAAGATATTAATGAAAAACGGCAGGAATACGAGCGGTCTCTATCAGAACAATCCCAATTTAAGCTATATCTGCTGTGATGACTCTGAAATTAATCAGACCATAGCTTACAATAATTCAAATGGTTATAATAACGTAACTGTAAATTCTTACTGCTCATTCACTCCGGGCGGAACTTTCTATACCATTCAAGGGAATACAAAATATGACCTTAACGGAAATGGCTGTGATCCGGCCGATCAGAATAAATCATTTCAGAAATTTAATGTTACAGGAGGCGGAACTTCAGGAAGTATTGTAAGTAATAATTCAGGAAACTATTCTATTCCGGTGCTGGCAGGAGCTCATACCATCACCCCGGTTCTTGAAAACCCTGCCTACTTCAGCATATCCCCTGCTTCTTTCACTGCTAATTTCCCTGCGATGGCAAGTCCGTTGACCCAGAATTTCTGCATTACAGCTAATGGTTCCCATCCGGACCTTGAAATTGTGATTATTCCATTAGATTCCGCAGTACCTGGATTCAATTCGGATTATAAAATTGTTTACAAAAACAAGGGAACGACCATGCAGTCCGGAACGGTTGGATTCAGCTATAATGACAGCATTATGGATTTTGTAAGTTCTACTGTAACTCCTGATGCTCAATCTACCGGAAGCCTTACATGGAATTTTACCGGTCTCCTTCCTTTTGAAACAAGAGAAGTTAAGGTTAAATTTGAACTGAATACCCCAACTGACACTCCTCCTGTAAATGATGGAGATGTTCTGAATTATACGGCACAGATCAACGGAGCTCCGGATGATACCCCATCGGACAATACCTTTACCCTGAACCAAACCGTCGTGAATTCTCTGGATCCGAATGACAAAACCTGTCTTGAAGGAACAATGATTGCACAGACCCTGGTAGGAGATTATGTTCATTATCTGATCCGGTTCGAAAATCAGGGAACCGCCAACGCAAGAAATATTGTTGTGAAAGATGTAATTGATGCTTCAAAATTTGATATCTCTACGCTTACCCCTCTACATGCAAGCCATAGTTTTGTAACGAGAATAACGGGAAATACGGCTGAATTTATTTTTGATAATATACAGCTTCCGTTTGACGATGCCAATAATGACGGCTATATTTCTTTCAAGATCAAAACAAAATCTACGTTGAACATGGGAGATGCATTCAGCAATACGGCCAGTATTTATTTTGATTATAATGCGCCAATCATTACCAACACTTACACCACAACGGTAAGAAATGTACTGGCAGTTTCTGAGACCAAGACAGGCAATGAAAATATAAGCATTTATCCAAATCCGGTAGAGGATACCCTTTACATCAAATCCGGTGAGGAGATCATCAAAGCTGAAATTTATGATGCTTCCGGAAGAATCCTGAATACCACAGGTGTAAAAGCCAACTCTGTAAATGTGACCGGACTGGCTAAAGGAAATTACCTCATCAAATTGTTTACAAAAGACAAAACGATGGTTCAGAAGTTCATTAAAAAATAAACTAATAACATGATCTATATCTGCAGGGCTGTGAATTTTTTCATAGCTCTGTTTTTATAAATATCCGGCTGCAATAGAATATTTCAGGTTTATCCAATCTGGTTCAGTTAGATATTGCAACGAAAGCAGGAAAATCCGGTATAAGCAGATTGACTATATTGATGAAAAATTTAGTCAAAGGCAGGACGGTACTATAAATATCAGAAAAAAGTAATATAGTTTTTATGCTTTCGGCAGCCTGAAATAAAAAGTACTCCCCTGGTTTGGAGCGCTTTTCACGCCTATTTCACCATTTTGTTTTTCAATGAAATTTTTAGAAATAGCAAGGCCAAGCCCAGTTCCATTCTGCTGTTCCCCCGGAACCTGAAAATAGCGGTCAAAGATCTGGCGGTGGTATTTCTCATCGATCCCGCTTCCTGTATCGGTAATGCTGAACTGAATCATTGAATCCAGCTTTTCTACCCTGATCTCAATATTTTCATCCTGGAAAGAATGTTTTACTGCATTGGTCAGGAAATTATTAATTACCCAGACCGTCTTATCAAAATCTGCATTCACCCAATCATTCTCACCTATAAGATATTCGGTATTGATTGGAACGTTTTTCTGTTCTGCCAGCTTTTCAACATTTTTTACAGCAGCCTGAACCATTTCCTTTGGTGAACATTTTTCAATGGTCAGCCTGATATTTCCCGTTTCTACCTGTGAAAGGTTCAGGAGTTCTCCGGTGATATTCAGCAACCTTTGCCCATCATCATTGATGCTTTTCAACAGTTCTTTCTGCTGGTCATTCAGCGCTCCGAACTTTTGGTTACCGAGTAACTGAACGCCCATTTTTATAGCTGATATCGGCGTTTTTAATTCATGCGAAATAGTAGCGATGAAATTGGTTTTGGCAAAATCCAGTTCTTTAAAAGGAGTAATATTTCTGAGGAGAATCACTTTCCCGATATACCTGGTTTCTTTTTCACCCGTTTTTACAATATTGATGGGAATAATATCCTGCTCAAAATAGTTTTCCTTATTATCCCGGACAATTTTAATGGGTTCTTTCACCGGATGATCAATATTTTTAAGCAGTTCGCGCATAAGATCATTATTGACAGCCACTTCATGAGCCGTCTTGCCTATGATCTCTTCTTTACGGAGATTGGTGATCTTTAATGCTTCATCATTGATCATATAGATAAAGTGATTTTCATCCAGCCCGATCACTGCATCATGCATATTATTCAAAAGCGTTTCAATCCGTTTTTTATCCATCAGCTGCTTGGAAAGGCTGCTGCTTTCATATTCCTGAAGCTTTTCCGCCATGGTGTTAAAGGAATCCGCCAGGCCGTTAAATTCTTCACTTCCTTTGAAATGTACTCTTTCGTTATAATTTTTAGCGGCAATCTGCCGGATACTGAATGTAAGCTGACTGATAGGTTCTGCAATGGTCTGAGGCAGATTAAAAAGAAGAATAAAGGCAATCAGAAAACATACAGTCCCCAGGCTGACAATCCAGAAAGTAGCATTTTCAGCAGTAATGATGGCGATATCACTTTTTCTTTCAATCCCCTTCATATTCAGCGACATGATCCTGGCCAGATCTTCACGGATCAGTTTCTCCTTTTCCTGAGAAGGCTGCTTCAGATAGCTGCTGAAGTGAAGGTTCAGGCTTTGGGTAGCTTCTTTTTCTCCGAATTCAGTCAGGTTTTTCTCCTGAAGCTTATTATTTTTCTGAAAATCCGAAACGGCAACCAGGCTGTCCGTAGTAATTTTATCGAGTGCCAAAAGCATGTTTTTGGAAAATTCCAGACTGTTGTAATTGGCGGTAAGGATCTTTTCAGTATCAGATTTCAGTTTATTGATATAGACGGATCCGATCACTGACATAAGGACGATCAGTAAGAATAGAAGACCTACGCCTAAGGTAAGTTTTGTTTTAAGTTTCATTATTTCTAAGATAAAATAATAATATCTATCTGCCTTTCATTCAGCCTGTTCATCAGTGTATAAATCCAGCTGTAGCCGGAAAGGCGCTGCCAGAGCTTTGCGTGGGGCTTACCGATGCAGACTGTCGTAATATTATGGGCAATCACGTAGTCCAGAATTCCTTTGTGCACGCTGCTTTCTTTTACCCGGATCACTTTTGCCCCCAATTCCTGTGCTAAATTAAAATTATTAATCAGATATCGCTGCTTGTCGAGGGCAATTTTTTCAGGATTCTCCGATGGCTTCTGTACATACAAAACGGTCCACGGACTATTGTAATAACTTGCCAGACGGGCAGTTTTCCGGATGATATTTTTAGCAATTTTTTCGTTACTGCTGATGCATGCAAGAAATTTGATCGGTTTAAAATTTTCTGTTTTTATTTCTGTTTCCACCTTTCTTTCTACGTGAGTCGCCACTTCTTTCAAAGCAAGCTCCCGAAGCTGAAGGATATGACCGCTTTGAAAAAAGTTGGTAAGTGCCGTCTGGATTTTTTCTTTTTTATAGATCTTTCCTTCTTTCAGACGGGTCAGCAGCTCATCGGCGGTAAGGTCTATATTCACCACCTCATCAGCAAGACTCAATATTTTATCAGGAACCCGTTCCGCCACTTCTATTCCTGTGATATTCTTCACTTCTTCATTCAGGCTTTCGATATGCTGAATATTCATCGCGCTGATAACATTAATCCCGCTATCCAGGATTTCCAGCACATCCTGCCATCTTTTTTTGTTTTTTGAACCTTTTACATTGGTATGGGCCAGCTCATCTACCAGCACCACTTCAGGATGCTCGTTAATGATAGCCTGAAGATCCATTTCTTCCAGGCTTTTGCCTTTATAGAAAACAGATCTTCTCGGTATTTCGGGGATTCCTTCTGTAAGGGCTACTGTTTCTTCCCGGCCATGGGTTTCTATATAACCGATTTTAACGTCAATGCCGTTACGCAGCAGAGACTGTGCTTCCTGGAGCATCCGGAAAGTTTTTCCTACGCCTGCACTCATCCCGATATAGATCTTGAATTTTCCTTTGCGGGATTTCTGGATCAGTTCTAAAAAATGTTTTGCTGATGACATTGGTTTTTTGCTTTATTTTTTACCATAAAAGGCATATTTCTTTCTGAACCACCCCGTCAAAAATTCTTTGAATTTTTGCCACCCCTCCAAAAGTGGGGAATTTGATCCGACGAATTTTTGTCAGTACGAGATCTCTCGTTTCTTAGAAACTTAAGTGAACTTTTATCCTTAAACATTAGACATTAAACTTTAAATATTAAATCTTAAACTTCAATAACTTAAGTGTTAAAAAAATTCACAACATTTATGGTTAAGTTTAATTTACTATCCACTCTTCACTTCTTAAAACCAGGCTGCCAGGCTTGTTGTAATGAAGAAATTACCCTGCTTCATTTCATCATTTTTCACAAAAATGGCATCTTTAGAAGTAAATCCTCTTGCTTCCGTACGGAATACTACATTCTTCAGGATGGCGTAATCCACATTCAGGGAATATCCGAAGGTCTGGAAACCATTTTGAGTTTTGACACTGATGATCACTCCATTTTTATCGTTATAATACTCAAGTCTTCCTGCCAGCGCCCATTTGCTGTCAAACTGGTATTTCATTAAGATATTTGGGGTGTACCAGATGTTATAGCTGCTGCTTCCTTTTTCTTTCTGCTCTGCCCCGATATCGAACCCAAGTAAAGCTGAAAACTGATCTGTCAGCTGAAAATTTCCATAAAGGTCATGGAAATAGCGCATTCTTTTTTCATCTTTGGCTTTATCATTTCCTATGAATGAGCTGCTGTTCAGGGTGATTTTTTCATTGGGCTTATAGGTTACCTGATGTCCGAATGAGATGCTTTGGTTCCCTTCCGTCTTTGCGATACGCTGCCAGCCATTAAGGACCAGCCCGCTCAGAAACCATTTGCCATTATCCGAAGTGTATGAAATTTTGGCTCCGGTTTCAAAATAAGGGGAATTTTCAGCAGCAAGGCTTCTTGTAAGGTTCACATTATCTTTTCCAATGGCACTTTCCCAGCCGATGTGGGAGGGCATAATTCCCGCATCGATCCATAAATTTTTAGTCTTTGAAATTCTGACCCCTACATTTGCCTCATTTACATAGCGTAATGCTTCCTGCTCTGCAGCCATATTATCCTGCGCATAGGTTCCGGCCATTAAAGCGACATTGGCGCGGAGGTTATCACTCTGATAATTGGCTTTTACCAGTCCTAAATTCAGGTTTAGCTCATTATGCCTGTTGTAGGAGTATAAAAAATTCTGGCGGAGATGGTTGGCCGGCTCATTAAAATCGTAGGTGTAAAACAGCTCTGCATAGGCAGAAAAAGTCACTTTATTTTCTGTTTTCAAGGAATCTGATGATTGTGCTTTCGGGAAAAAGATCCCGAATAACATGGCACTGGTAATGATATATTTTTTCACGGTAATTTCTATATTATTTTAATTGGTCCAAAGCGATATTAAGCTTCAGTACATTTACTTTTGAAGGTCCTAAAAGTCCTAAAAACGGTTTCTCTGTCTGGTTTTTGACTAAATATTTCAGTTTTTCCTCAGAGATATTTCTTACCTGTGCTATTTTCTTTATTTGATACAAAGCGCCTTGTTCAGAAATATCAGGATCCAGGCCGCTGCCGCTTGCAGTAACCAATTCTACAGGAACTTTTGTATTTCCCATTCCCGGATGATTCATTTTTAAAGTATCAATCCTTTTCTTCACGGTTTCCAGGTATTCTTCATTGCTTGGTCCTTTATTGCTTCCACCGCTTCCTGCAGCGTTGTAATTAACGGATGAAGGACGTCCGTGAAAGTATTTTTCAGATTTAAATTCCTGTCCGATATTAGCATAGAATTTTTGCCCTTTTTGAGTGATGATCTCTGCATTTCCTTTAGTAGGCAGTCCTTTTGAACCTGCATACACGATAAGGAGATAAATTCCGGTGACAGCCAGCATTACCAAAGTTAGTCTGAATGCTGTAACAATATGATTTTTCATTTTTTAAAATTTTAATAGAATAAACTGATCAGTAAATCAATGATTTTAATACCTATGAACGGAACAATAACGCCGCCCAACCCATAAATTAAAAGGTTTCTTCTTAATAGTGCACTGGCACCGATCGGCTTATAAGCCACTCCTTTTAAAGCCAGCGGAATAAGGAATGGAATGATCACAGCATTGAAAATAACAGCTGATAATATAGCGGTTTCCGGGCTGTGAAGATTCATGATATTCAGTTTCTGAAGTGAAGGAATGAAGGTAATAAATAGCGCAGGAATAATGGCAAAATATTTGGCAACGTCATTCGCAATACTGAATGTTGTGAGTGTTCCGCGGGTCATCAGCAGCTGTTTTCCGATCTCTACAATCTCGATCAGTTTTGTAGGATCATTATCAAGATCCACCATGTTTCCTGCTTCTTTTGCAGCTTGTGTTCCGCTGTTCATCGCTACACCTACATCGGCCTGGGCCAAAGCAGGGGCATCATTGGTCCCGTCGCCCATCATAGCAACCAGTTTTCCTTCCTGCTGTTCTTTTTTGATGTAGTTCATTTTGTCCTCAGGTTTGGCTTCAGCAATGAAATCGTCCACGCCTGCCTTTTCAGCAATGAACTTTGCGGTCAGAGGATTATCACCGGTTACCATTACTGTTTTTACTCCCATTTTTCTAAGTCTCTGGAAGCGTTCCTGGATTCCTGTTTTAATGATATCCTGAAGTTCAATGACGCCCCAGACCTTTTCATTAACACTTACCACAAGAGGAGTTCCTCCGTTTTCAGAAATTCTGGTCACAGCATCCTGGGTTTCTTTAGGGAAGATATCCCCGGCTTTTTCAGTCAGTTTTTTTATGGTATCATATGCTCCTTTTCTGATTCTTGTTTCTTCAAAATCGATTCCTGAAGTTCTTGTTTCTGCGGTAAAATCTATGTAAACCGGGTTTGAAACAATAAGATCTTCTGATTTTAATTGGCTTAGTTCTATAATAGATTTTCCTTCCGGTGTTTCATCGGCTACTGAGCTTAATGCGGAAGCTTTAATGAAATCCGGGAGCCTGATTCCGTCCGCAGGGTGAAATTCCGTCGCTTTACGGTTTCCTATAGTAATGGTTCCTGTTTTATCAAGCAAGAGTACGTCAATATCTCCTGCAGTTTCCACTGCTTTACCGCTTTTGGTGATCACGTTGGCTCTCAGGGCCCGGTCCATTCCGGCAATTCCGATTGCAGAAAGCAGACCTCCAATGGTTGTGGGAATCAAACAAACGAAAAGTGATATAAATGCCGCAATGGTAATGGGTGTCTGCGCATAGTCTGCAAAAGGTTTTAATGTGAGGGTAACAATGATAAACGTCAGGGTAAAGCCTGCCAGAAGTATGGTTAATGCGATTTCGTTAGGTGTTTTCTGTCTTGATGCTCCTTCTACAAGGGCAATCATTTTATCTAAAAAGGATTCTCCGGGTTTGGTGGTTACTTTTACTTTTATTCTGTCCGAAAGAACTTTTGTACCGCCGGTTACAGAACTTTTATCACCACCGGATTCACGGATCACGGGTGCACTTTCTCCGGTGATCGCGGATTCATCAATGGTAGCAAGCCCTTCGATGATTTCTCCGTCCATAGGGATCTGATCTCCTGTTTCGCAAAGGAAAATATCCCCAAGTTTCATGTCTGCGGATTTTTTCAGGACAGTTTCTACCTGAAACCCGGGTTTGTTTTCCAGAACGACTTTCGCAGGAGTTTCTTCACGGGTTTTTCTGAGCGTATCAGCCTGAGCTTTTCCTCTGGCTTCCGCAATAGCTTCTGCAAAATTGGCAAACAAAACAGTAAAGAATAATATGATGAATACGGTAAGGTTATAGGCAAAGCTTCCCTGTGAACGGTCGCCGGTAAGGCTGAAAAGGCTTACGATAAGCATTACCACAGTTCCGACTTCTACCAGGAACATCACGGGATTTTTAAACATAATTTTCGGATTCAGTTTCACGAAGGACTGCTTGATGGCTTCGTTCACCAAATCTTTTTGAAACAATGTCTGGGATTGATTTTTCATTTTATATAATTCTTATGGAATTGAAAATTTAGAAATTAAGTGATTTAGAGATTAAGAAAACTCAGTCATAAATGAGATGCTGCTCCTGTTAAGTAATGAAATTTTCATTCATAATAATTCAAAAAATACAGGGCTTAAGCCACCGGATTTCTTAATCTCTTAATTTCTCAATCTTTTAATTTTTTATTTAATTTTTTATTTAGAGAAATACTGGATCTGTTCTGCAATAGGTCCCAATGTAAGGGCCGGGAAGAAAGACAGGGCCGCTATAAGAAGGATTACCGCCAATGTCATAAAACCGAAAGTGGCTGTATCTGTTTTCAGGGTTCCCGAGCTTTCAGGAATGAATTTTTTCTGTGCCAATAATCCCGCAATCGCTATGGGCCCTATGATCGGAATAAACCTGGATAAGAGCAATACAATTCCTGTTGAGATATTCCACCATGGAGTATTGTCACCAAGTCCTTCAAATCCGGAACCGTTATTGGCTGAAGAAGAAGTAAACTCGTAGAGCATTTCACTGAACCCGTGGAAACCTGGATTATTCAGTGTTTTAGCACCGAATTCTGGTAGATAGGCTGTTAAAGCAGTTCCCACAAGTATTAAAAACGGATGGAACAAGGCTACAATCATGGCGATCTTCATTTCTTTAGCTTCAATCTTTTTACCCATGAATTCCGGTGTTCTTCCTACCATCAGCCCACTGATGAATACCGCAAGAATAATGAATATGAAATAGTTCAGAATTCCTACCCCACAGCCTCCGTAGAAGCAGTTGATCATCATGGCCAGCAGCTCGTTCATTCCTGAGAGCGGCATGGTGCTGTCGTGCATAGCATTTACGGAACCAGTTGAAATTACTGTTGTTGCAATACTCCAATATCCTGAAGATGCGCTTCCGAAACGTATTTCTTTACCTTCCATAGCTCCAAGGCTGCTGTCGGCACCCATTTGGGTAATAAGAGGGTTGCCATTGGTTTCATTCACAATATTCGGAACTGCGAGCGCCAGAAAGCCAACGGTCATTACGGTAAAGATCACCCAAGATAGTTTTCTCTTTTTCAGGTAAAATCCTAAGGCGAAAACCAATGCAAACGGAATGATCATCTGAGTGGCCATCTCGGTCATATTGGTCACATAATTCGGGTTTTCAAGAGGATGTGCCGAATTGGCCCCAAAGAAACCGCCTCCATTTGTTCCCAGGTGCTTGATCGCTACAAAAGCAGCCACAGGTCCTCTGGAAACATCAGACTTTTGGCCTTCCAGCGTTGTGATATGGTCTTTGCCTTCAAATGTCATCGGACTTCCGTTGGCAGAGAGGATCAGGGCAACAAGAATACTTATCGGAACCAATATTCTGACTACAGATTTAGTAAAGAAATCATAGAAATTCCCTAGTTCTGTAGTTGTTTTTTCTTTAAACGCCTTGAAAAGAACAGCCATTGCTGCCATTCCGGTCGCTGCGGTTACAAACTGCAGGAACATCAGGTAAAGCTGGCTTAAATAACTTACGCCTGTTTCTCCGGAATAATGCTGAAGGTTACAGTTGACCAAAAAGGAAATGGCTGTATTAAAAGCAAGATCCGGAGACATATTGGGATTTCCGTCAGGATTCAGCGGAAGCCATGACTGGTTCAGCAGGATCAGAAAACCTATAACAAACCAAACCAGGTTAATGGTCAGCATGGCATACATATTCTGTTTCCAGTTCATCTGGCGGGCCGGATTGATTCCCGATATTTTATAAATCATTTTTTCAACAGGTTCAAAGACAGGATCTAAAAAGGTCTTTTTATACCCATACACATTAGCAATGTATTTTCCAAGAAACACTCCGATCACTAATGTTATTATAAACATGGCAATAACGCCTAAAATTTCTGTATTCATGACCGCTTAAAATTTTTCAGGTTTGATCAAAACATAGCAGATGTACACAAAGGCCAGTATTGAAAGGAAAAATAAACTCCACATAGCTTTATATTTTATCAAAAAATTCAACGGATTTGTAAAGAAACCAGAACATCACTGCAAAAAGCAGGAGCAAACCTATCAGCATCATATCGAAATTATCAGGATTAAAAGGGTAAGAACTACATATGATACCATCAGCCGGCTGAAGACGGCATGCTCACGTTTTTTGGACGTTTTTTTTGAAATTGTCATTTTTAAAATATTTTATTTGAACCCTATAGGCCAAAATAAAGTCCAATTTCAAAACAAATTCACAACTGTATATAATACAATACCTTACAAAATAACAGGTACTCATCGGAAATACAAAAGCCTATCATTTTGATAGGCTCATTTATTGAAATGATAGGGCTAAGATTTCAGACAGAAACTGTCAATGTGAATTTTTCTTCGCAAGTGAAGAGGAAATGATAAGCTTAGAATTCAAAGTAAAAATATTATTACTGGTGGCTTCCAAGACCTCAACCACCAGATATCGGGCGTTTATTCAATATTTCCTGAAACATCAAATCCAGACAATAAAAGTATTCATGCTATCTGTTCCCAACCAGCAACACCCAACAAGTAATTATCTTTAAAACAATTACTTTAAACCCGAAACATTAAACTTTTAAACCCGAAACCCGTAACCCTACCTCAATCCATACTCCTCCAGCTTGCGGTACAGCGTCGCAATGCCTATCTCCAGTAATCTTGCAGCTTCGGCTTTATTGCCTTTTGTGTACTGAATAACTTTTTGGATGTGAATTTTTTCCAGAGATCTTATGCTTAAAGAATCGCTTTCAGGAACTGTTTTATCTGAATAATGCGGAAGGCTTTCTGCATCAAGAGTGTTATTTTCCATTAAAATAAGGCTTCTCTCTACAGCATTTCTAAGTTCGCGGATATTCCCTTTCCAGTCATTTTTTTCCAGGGTTTTATAGTAATCGGGACTCACCTGAAGGTCGGAAAGATGCAGTTTTCGGGAAAAAATATCAATAAAGTGTTTAGCCAGTACTTTCAGGTCTTCTTTTCTTTCCCTGAGCGGCGGAAGGTGAATTTCAAAAACATTCAGCCTGAAATAAAGATCTTCCCGGAAATGGCCTTGCTTTATTTCATCTTCCAGATCCCTGTTGGTTGCAGCAATAAGCCTGAAATCCGACTTAGAGACTTTTGTCTCCCCCATTTTGATAAACTCGTGTGTTTCCAGTACGCGGAGCAGTTTTGCCTGAAGATCTATAGGCATTTCCCCTATTTCATCCAGGAACAGAGTTCCTCCGTCAGCTTCTTCTATCAGCCCTTTCTTATCTTTTACAGCTCCGGTAAATGCGCCCTGTTTATGACCAAAAAGCTCACTTTCCAGGATTTCTTTACTGAAAGCCGAACAGTTAATCGCTACAAAATTATTTTTCTTTCTGTCGCTTCCTTCGTGGATGGCATTAGCAAAAACTTCTTTTCCGGTTCCTGTTTCTCCGGTCAGAAGGACAGCGGCATCCGTTAAAGCAACTTTTTCGGCCAATTTTTTAGACTGCAGAATTGACGGCGAAGTTCCGATGATCTGTCCAAATCCTTTTGATGTACTGGTCTTCTGGACAATTTTAGAGCGGTTATCCTTTACTTTTTCCAAAGCTTTATATACCAGCGGAATGATCTTCTCATTATCATCGCCTTTCACTAAATAATCATAAGCTCCGTTTCTCATCGCCTGAACGGCATCGGTGATATTCCCGAAAGCGGTCATCAGAATAATTTCCAGATGGGGATATTTTGTTTTGACGGATTTCACCAGCTCTACCCCGAAAGCATCAGGAAGGCGTACATCGCACAAAACGACATCAAAATCATACTGTTCAAGCATCGTCATTGCTGAACGTGCTGTTGAGGCTTCTTTTACATTAAAATCTTCTTGGGAAAGGATCATTCCTAGTAATTTCAGGAGCTTGATCTCGTCATCGATGATCAGAATGTTTCCTTGCATGGTGTGAATTTTTGGAAAACTACTGCAAACTTATAGAATTTCTTTTGGAAAGATGCATAGAAAATAAATGTCTGATTAATATTATTTTATTTAACGAGAATATTTCATCAACACGCTCGGATTAATTTCATTTTGTTGCGCATCAGAAATTTCTACAAAACCATTTTTTTTGTAAAGATTAAATGCTTTAGTATTATTATGTTTAACTTCAAGATAGATTTCAATGCCCTTAAAATAGCTACAAGCCTCCTCAATAACCTTCTGAATCAGATGTAAACCTATATTTTTACCCTGATATTCTTCTTTAACATACATCTGGTAAATATTTCCCCTGTCATTTTCATCTTTAACAAAAGTACAGATTCCAATTAATTGATCTTCATTGAAAGCTCCCAATACAAACCTTTCTGCCAATTGATTTTCAATATCATATTCTATTCTGAATTTTTCAGTTTTTATTGCTTCCTCATAGTCTGCGCAAAAAGATTCCGGGAATTTCTTTAAGCTTTCAAGCCTGATTGCTCTGTAAATGACACTTTCTTCGGGTAAAAGTTTTCGGTATTGAATATTCATGATGATTTTAATTTGTGAAATGATAATTGCAGGATAGTTTTAACCTCTGATGATTGGAATAATGTTTTATCTGATATAAATCAAAACTATAGATGCAATAATACGGAAATTCCGGTTTGTTCTTTTCTGAATCCTTACATTTGTAATGCATTCCGATTTTCAGGAATGAAATGAGTTAGCTTATGATTGACAAAACATACAAAGAAACGGTTCATACAGATAAAAACAACTACGAATATATCACCATTCCCAATGACGAAAACAAGGTAAGAATTTATACTTTAAAGAATGGCCTAAAGGTTTTTCTTGCCCAGAATTTTGATGCTCCGAGAATCCAGACGTACATCCCTGTGAGAACAGGAAGCAATAATGATCCGGCTGACAATACAGGTTTGGCGCATTATCTTGAACATATGATGTTTAAAGGGACTTCAAAATTAGGCACGCAGAACTGGGAAAAAGAAAAGGTGCTCCTTGACCGGATCTCTGCCTTGTATGAGGAACATAAAGCAGAACAAGACCCTGATAAAAAGAAGGAAATCTATAAAAGAATAGATGAAGTTTCCCAGGAAGCCAGCCAATATGCCATTGCCAACGAGTATGATAAAGCTATTTCTTCACTTGGCGCCAGTGGTACGAATGCGCATACCTGGTTTGATGAAACGGTTTATAAAAACAATATTCCCAATAATGAGCTTGAAAAGTGGCTTAAAATAGAGAAGGAAAGGTTTTCAGAGATCGTACTTCGTCTTTTCCATACGGAACTGGAATCGGTATATGAGGAGTTTAACAGGGCTCAGGACAATGATTCAAGGCTTGTCAGTTATGAACTGATGGCTGCCCTTTTTCCAACCCATCCCAACGGCCAGCAAACGACACTCGGAAAGCCTGAACACCTGAAAAACCCTTCTATGAAGGCTATCCATAAGTATTTTGATGAATATTATGTCCCCAACAATTATGCGATGGTTTTGGTGGGAGACCTGGATTTTGAAGAAACCATTCAGCTTGTCGATCAGTATTTTGGAACCATTCCATACAGGGAGCTTCCTAAAAAAACGCCTGTTACCGAACAGCCACTGACAGAAATTGTAAAAAGGACAGTGAAAAGCCCTACCACTCCAAGGATTCAACTGGCATGGAGAACAGATAGCTTTGGGACAAAAGAGGCTATGCTGGCAGATATCACAGCCAATATTCTCAGCAACAGAGGGGAGGCCGGACTGCTCGATCTGAATATCAACCAAACGCAAAAAATGCTTTGGGCACAGGCTTTCTCTGTAGGATTAAAACAATACGGATATTTTTCTATCGTAGCTGTACCGAAGGAAACGCAAACCCTGGATCAGGCAAAAGATATGGTTCTGGAACAGCTTGAACTGATTAAAAAGGGAGACTTCCCGGACTGGATTCTTCCTGCTATCATCAGTGATTTTAAACTTCAGCGTTTAAAAGGGCTTGAAACAGCGGATGGACTGGCTACAAACCTATATGACATCTATATCAAAGGAAGATCCTGGGAGCAGGAACTGAATGAGATGGATGAATACCAGGCTTTCACCAAGGAAGATGTAATCAATTTTGCCAATACATTTTTTAAGGAGAATTATGTGGTGGTTTATAAGGAAAAAGGGGTAAACGATCAGCTGGTAAGAGTTGAAAACCCCGGAATTACCCCAATTAAAATCAACCGTGATGCCCAGTCTGAATTTTTAAAGGAAATTACTGCTGAAAAAACGGAGGACATACAGCCGGAATTCATTGATTATAAGAAAGAAATCCTCACAGATACAGTAAAGGATAAAAAGCTGAGCTTCGTCCGCAATAAATACAATGATATTGCCCAGGTGCACTTTATTTTCCCTTTCGGAAGCGATAACGACAGGGATCTTGGAATCTCTACGCAACTTTTACAGTATCTCGGAACTGAAGACCTTTCGCCTGAGGATCTGAAAAAGGAATTCTTTAAGATCGGGATCAGCAACGATTTTAAAACAACAAATGATCAGCTTCTGATCTCACTGAGCGGGCTGGAAGAAAATATTGAAAAAGGGATTTCTCTTCTTCAGCACTGGATGTATGGTGTAAAACCGGATCAGGAGATTTACAGGCAATTCGTAGAAACGGTTCTGGAAAACCGCCAGGCTACAAAAAAAGATAAAACCCGTATTATGACTGCCCTGACCAATTATACAAAACTGGGGAGCTTCTCACGTTACACGGATATTATTTCGAAGGAAGAACTTGAAGCCTCCAATGCAGAAGTATTTACGGACAGGATGAAAAAGCTTTTCAAATATCCTTACCAGGTATTTTTCTATGGAAAGGATCTTGAAAATTTCAAAAATTACATCGGAAAGTATGTAGAGAATGAGAGTTTTCAGATCCCGGAACCTAAGCAGTACCCTGAACCGGAGACCAGCGGAAATGTCTATTTCATGAATTATGACATGGTACAGATGGAAATGAGCAAAGTGGGAAGAGGACATGAGGTAAATACTTCAAACTTCGGAAAGATCAATGTTTTCAACGAATATTTCGGAAGAGGTCTTTCCTCTATTGTTTTCCAGGAAATCCGTGAAAGCAAAAGTTTAGCTTATTCCGCTTATGTTTCCTATGCTGCGAATTCCGAACTGGGACATCCTGATTATATTACTACTTACATCGGAACACAGCCGGATAAGCTCCAGATAGCCGTAAATACTTTGAGTGAACTGATGAGTGAACTTCCCGAGGTTCCTATCCAGTTTGAAAATGCTAAAAATGCAGCCTTGAAGCAAATTGCATCAACAAGAATCACCCGTAACAATATATTTTTCAATACGCTGCGGTTAAAAAAACTCGGAATCTCCCATGATTTCAGAAAAGATATCTATGCGCAGATCGAAAATCTGAAATTTGAAGACCTGAAGGCATTCTACCAAACAGAGATTAAACCTATCCATTTCAACACTGCTATTATCGGCAAAAAAGAGAATCTGGATATGGAAGCAGTCAATCAGATGGGAACTTTTAAGGAGTTAACATTAAAAGAAATTTTCGGGCATTAAACTAAAAATATATTCAATAAAAAAAATCGAGAACAGTTCTCGATTTTTTTATTGGTATCTGGAAAAAGAGTTCCGAAGAATTTTACGGTTATGTCATCATACAATCCCCATCACCATCCTGGTACTGCGGATCGAATCCTTCCGGAAGATGTTGAATGAGAAGTTTATGAAACATATATCTTCTCTCAAAATCACGTTCGTAAATCTTTGGGAATATTTTAGATTCCTCCAGTTTTTTATTCAGTTCTTTCTGGTAGCTGGTTAAAATTTTCACTTTATTTTTGACAATAAAATAACTGAGGAATTCAATAAAACGGTCTAAACCGGAAGCTTCCGAAAACAGATAGGGAATCTTAAGGCTCCCGTCCCGGAGCTGTAACAGTGAACACGTTATCAAAGTATTTTTATCATCATAGATTTTCACCCAAACATATTTAAAAACCTCAGCATAGCTCGAAAACAGGTAACGATCATCCTTCTTCCTGCTTTCCAGTACCCACGGATTTTTTATAAATACATTGATTTCATCCGCATTCCTTTTGCTCTGGAATTTTAACATTAATTCTGAGCTTTCGGCATCAATATGATCAAGGGTTTCAAATTTGAACTTGGGCTTTTTGACAGTTGAATTTTTTAATGAAATTAAAGAATTGGCAACTGCATCAGCGACCTGGAAAAGAGGAACCAGCACCCTTGTCCCGGGCTTTTTTTCAGGAATAATTCCTGCTGCATCCGAGCGGAAATAATATCTTTTTCCTGCTTTTGGATAAACATATTCGAAGACGCCAAGCATATTGTAAAGGGCTTCTGCTTCTCTGGTAAATTCTGTCGCGATAATATTGCCGTCATATTCTTCAAACATCTTATTCAGCAATGTTTTTGCAATCCTTTTCCCACGGAATTCTTCGCTCACAAAAAGGGTACTCAGCCAGGCGTAATTGAAGATTTTTCCGTCGATTAAATAATTATCGGGAAAACAGCCTACATATCCCGCCAGTTTACCGTCATAAAAGGCCAGAACCAAAAGCGTCTGGTCGTCCAGAGCCTTCAGATTCCTGATCTGGGATTTTGCCCGGTGTGCTGAAATGGGAAGAAAATCAAAGCTGCTGAAATCTCCTGAAGAAATGAAATCTTCCAGTTGTTTTTTGTTAAATGTCTTCAGCTCCGTCATTTTCTCACTATTTTATTTTTGTTGATTATTTTTTTCAATCTGAAATAAGCAATTTCTTTTTTTAATATTTCTTTTCCGCTTGTTCCCATTTCCATCGGAATCCTGTGAAAAAGCCGCTGAACACTGTCCAATTTTACGCCTGCGCTTCCGAAGCAGCAGAATAGTTCTTCATTTTTAAACAGCTCATCAAAAAAGTCTTTCTTTACTCCAAAATCTGTGAAGGGAAAAGCAAAACTCTCATACATAAAATCGTTTTCCTTCAAATAATTAAAAGTCCGGTCTGTACTTTCCATCTGTTCTTTCAATGAAAGTTCACCATATTTTGGATGGTCCCAGCTGTGAGAGGAAATTCCATAGCCTTTTTGAGTCAATGTTTTTAACTGCTCTGTTGTAAGATAAGGAGTATGCTCTCTTAAATAAGCATCACAGTCGATTCCCATTTTTTCGGTAAGCTGATCCAATAAGTCTCTTTGATGATAGCTGATCTTTAAAACCTTTTGTTTAAAGTATTCTTTTGATGGATTTTCCATGGAAAGCATCCTGTAGATTTCCGGATCTGCTGTCTTTTCTTTTTCTGCTTCATCAATGATTAGGCTCGCCTTACATCTGAACATCAGCTCCTGATTATCAATAAAAGCAGGATTTATAAAATTGCAGGCATAGATCCCTTTCCGTTCCAAAACAGGAAGTACGATATCGTAAAACTCTCTGAAGCCGTCATCAAATGTGAGCAGGGCAATTTTTTTCTGAGGCTTAAAATTTCCCTTAACAAAGTCTTTAAATTCTGACCAGCTGACAAACTGGAAATTTTTTGAAAGACAATCCAGATCCTCTTCAAACTGTTTGGTGTTTTTATACTGAATGATGTGTTTAATGTGTGGTAAATTGTCATCAGAAACACAGTGATATACAGGCAGGCAGTAGTCCAGCGGAAAAGAGTTCCCGATGTTTTCCGTTTCAAAGGCTGCGAGCAAACTGATGATCTTATCTTTCATCTCTATTAAATAAAAAGAATCTATTCAAATGGGATTTAAATAGATTCTTAAAGGTATTACTTTTATGGATTATTTGATCACCTTCATTTCGTCGATCAGCCATTTGGAATCGGCATATTTATCGATGATAAAAAGGATATATTTCGTATCTACCATGATGTTTCGGCTGAAACGCGGATCATAATTAATATCACTCATCGTTCCCTCCCACTGTCTGTCGAAATTAAGACCTACAAGGTTTCCGTTGGCGTCAAGAGCCGGGCTTCCCGAGTTTCCTCCCGTGGTATGGTTGGTAGCCGTGAATCCTACAGGAACATCTCCTGTTTTGTCTTTATAGATGCCGTAATCTTTCTTGTTGTAAAGATCAATCAGTTTTTTAGGAACATCAAACTCATAATCACCCGGAATATATTTTTCCATCACTCCTGCCAGATGGGTTTGATAGCCATAAGAAACGGCATCTCTCGGTGTAGAACCTTTTACCTTTCCATACGTTACACGAAGTGTAGAGTTGGCATCCGGGAAGAATTTTCTGTCTTTATCGGTAGCCATCTGCTGGGCCATAAATTTCTTTTGAAGCTCATCAATTTTTCCCTGAAGAGAGGTAAACTGAGGATCTGCATTTTTCATATACGTTTCTTTCATGGAAACATACAGCTGATAAATAGGGTCTTTTTTCAACGTTTTGATCAGCTTGTCCTGATTGGAGAATGCTTTTTCAATATCCCCTGTAAGGGTTGCCCCGTTTACCTGAGCTCTTCCTGTGATGATTGAATTTTTAGACATTTCTTCGATTACCGGAACGTTCTGGTTTTCGTCTTTATATTTGGCAAAACCTATTGGTAAGAACTGAGGCGCTGTTTTATTGGCATATAAGGCCAGTAATTTTGCCGTCACTTTGGCATCAAGTTCTGCACTGTAATCTTTATAGAAAGACGTTACTTTTGTTTTTAATTTGGTAAGCTCTTTCTCGTCCATCTTACCGGCTTCCACAGAAGCTATATAGTCGTAGTAATCTCCTGCAAGCTTCAATGTTTCAGCATTTCTTACTACTTCTGTGTAATAGGCATTGTTTAATGCGTAAGGTGCCTGATCATTGTAAAGTTTGTTCAACTGATCCAGAGTAGCTTTGATCTCATGGTTTTTTGCCACCAGAGAACCTTCATACATTACTTTTTTCTCCACTGCATTCGACTTTTTCAAGCCTTCTACCTCACCAATCCATTTTTTCCAGTAATTGGCTACTGAAGCATATTTTGAAGCATATTTAATACGGGTTTCACTATCTGTACGCATTTTCTCGTCCAGTGTTTTCAGGGCCACCTCACGTACGGCAATTCTTGCAGGATCTATATCAGTCATGATCTTTTCTACAGCTACTGCAGGAAGATATTCGGTAGTTTTACCCGGGAAACCGAATACGAATGTAAAATCGTTTTCCGTCTTATCTTTTATAGAAACCGGAAGGTAGTGCTTCGGAACATAAGGAACGTTGTCTTTTGAATATTCTGCAGGTTTGTTGTCTTTCCCTGCGTAAATTCTGAACATGGAGAAATCCCCGGTATGTCTTGGCCAAACCCAATTGTCCGTATCACTTCCGAATTTCCCTATGCTTTGAGGCGGTGCTCCAACCAGGCGGATATCTTTGTATGTTTCCGTGGTAAAAGCATAATATTTGTTACCATAATACATTGATTTTACAATGATCGACTGATAAGATTCTATTTTCTGAGAGTTTTTATAAACTTCGATATTTTTATTGATCTTTTTAGTCAGTTCAGGCTCTACAAGGTTGTCTGTACCTTCCAGGATCTGATCTGTCACTTCCTTGATATCTACAATGAAGTCTACTTTTACTCCCGGATTCGGAAGTTCTCCGTCGGGATTTTTAGCCCAGAATCCATTGGAAAGAAGATCGTTCTGAACCGTGGAATGTGCCTGGATCTGCCCGTAACCACAGTGGTGGTTGGTCAGTAATAATCCTTTAGGTGAAATAATCTCTGCAGTACACCCGCCATTAAACTGTACCACTGCATCCTTTATGCTTGGCTTCTGGGTATTGAAAATATCTTTGGCAGAGATCTTCATTCCCAAATCCTTCATTTCCTTTTCATTCAGCTCTGTAGGAATCCACATTCCTCCATATTGTTGCGCAAATGCCATTGCAGCCGGCAAAAGAAATACAGATAAAAGTATCTTTTTTGTCATAATCAAAATTTTGCCCCAATTTACAAAGAATATTATACATATGCCTTACTCGGGCGAGGAAATATCACGGCAGAAATGAAGAGTCAAGAATCAAGAACCAAGACTTCAGATGTGAGATTTCAGATTTCAGACTGTTTCCTCAATAATTTAACTATTAACCAGAATCTGGCAACATCTATCAAACTCTCAAACCCTAAAACTCCCAAACTCTACACCCCTCCAACTCCCCTCTATGGCTTGGTTTTTGTTTCAAATAAAGCACTTAAATTATTAATATATCTAAATTATCTCATCATGATGAATAGCAAATTGTTCATTCTGGGCATTGCATCGGCTGCATTTTTAGCATCGTGTAACCCTAAAGAAAAAACGACTGAAACTACGGATACCACAACGGATTCCGCAGCTGTACAGACCACACCATCTGACAGCGTTGCAAAAGCAACTCCTACAGCTCCGGGTGATACTTCGGAAAATGCCCTTGACTGGCCGGGAACTTATGAAGCCGTTGTTCCATGTGCAGACTGCCCCGGAATTAAGACATCGCTTACCATTAACAATGATAAAACGTTCAGCATTACGAAAGAATATCTTGAAAGAAACTCCAAAAACCAGGATAAAGGAACTTTTGAATGGGATGCTGCAGGAAGTATCATTACTTTAAAAGGAAAAACTGCCGCCTATAAGTATAAAGTAGGTGAAAATGTCCTTATTCAGCTGGATATGGACGGTAAAGAAATAACAGGTCCGAACAAAGACCTGTATGTGTTCAAGAAAAAATAAAGGCTCAGGCCTTTATTTTTTTGTTTTAGCTAGAATTGAAAAGCTGTAATTTTAGAATCATTAATGAGGCTTTTAATAACCTCATCATGCTTTTCATGCTTCCCGGTGAGCCTCCAGGTAATGGAAAGATTTCCCTGTGTGTACTGCAGTTTCAGCATGAAATGCCTGAGGTGATGTTCATCAAATATTTTTTCGCAATGCTTAATATCCTCAGATCCGGCAACAGTTATTCTATATTCCCTGATTTTATGGCTGGTATCTATAAAATTCTGAAGATAAATAAGGGCACTCAGGATCAAAAGGACCAATGTGGTTCCTAACAGTGAAAGATAAACGTAGCCTGAACCTACAGCCATTCCTATTGAAGCAGTAGCCCAGATGGTAGTAGCAGTGGTAATTCCGTCAATCTTATTATCGCCTTTAAAAATCACTCCCGCTCCCAGAAATCCGATCCCGGTAATGATATTGGCTGCCAGACGGTCCGGGTTTTCCACCCCGATCTTTATGGAAAGAATGGTAAAGAGGCAGGATCCGAAGCATACCAGGATAAAGGTCCGGAGGCCGGCAGATTTGTTCCGGTATTCACGTTCTGCGCCGATCAGCAATCCAAGAAGGACGGAGATCAGTATCAGCAGCAGCTCGTTCTGTACCGTGTAATGATCCTGAAGGAATTCCATTGTGTAGAGTTTTACCTGAATAAAATTACAATAAAAAAGTTTATTTTACTATTTTTTAATACATGCTTTGTATTGCTCAAGATTCGGGTGTAAAGGAAAAGTTTTGTAATATTACATTTTAATATCAAATCTGCTCACTTCTAAAAGGTTTTCGATATTCTTAAACCACTAAGAAAGGTAAAATTTAAATAAATCATCAATAAAGATCCACAATGACGCCTACTTTTTTTGCCACCAAGGAAGAATTCAGAAAGTGGCTGGAAGAAAATCATACAAAGGAAAAAGAAATTCTGGTCGGTTTTTATAAAAAAGGGACCGGAAAACCTTCTATGAACTGGTCCGAGTCTGTGGATCAGGCTTTATGTTTCGGATGGATAGACGGCGTAAGAAGGTCTCTGGACACGGAGAGCTATACCAACCGTTTTACCCCGAGAAAATCGAATAGTACCTGGAGCCTTATCAATATTAAAAAAGTGGAAGAGCTTACAAAAGCCGGCCTGATGACCGCAGAAGGGCAAAAAGCGTTCATGGCAAGAAAAGAAGATAAAACAGGGATCTATTCGCATGAAAATGAGAATGTTTTTCTTGATCCGTTATATGAGAAACGGTTTAAAGCCCATGAAAAAGCATGGATTTTTTTCAAAAAACAGGCCCCGTCTTATCAAAGGACGATCATTCACTGGCTGATGAGCGCCAAACAGGAAAAAACAAGGCTTTCTAGACTGGAAAAGGTTATTCAGGAAAGCGGACAATTAAAAAGATTAAAATAACATACAATACATTAAAAAATAATTTATGGAGAAAGAGATTTCACACTTCTGGCTGGGATATTTTAAAAATGAAGATGAGTTTAATGATTTTGCAGAAGAGGACGAAAGATATTACACGGAAGAAGAAAATGAAGACCTGTACGTTTCAAAATTTGCAGAATCACAGCATATTCAGTGGTTTGACTATGACTTTATGGAGTATGGCTTTGAGGATGAAAGCTTAGGGATTTATGAAAAATTTTCAGATTATTCTTATGCCGACCAATGGCTTCCGATTGTAGAACAAAAGATCAACCAGTTGGGCCTGGAAACTCCGGTCAACGCTATTATTTTCGCCAATAAACATGTGATTCCCAACCCTGTTTCCGTGAACGATGAAGAATATGCTTTATACTACATCGGCGAGATTGAATATAATGTTTAACCTTATATGGGAAGAGCTGCAATAAAGGATCATGAAAATCTGCTGAAGGTTTTTGTGATCCTTACTGATTAAGACCATACAGCAAAATTACTTTATCGTCAATTTAAAATTTTAATTATCTTAGGCTTAATAAAGTACGGATGAAACAGATTCTATTTATTTTGCTGATATTTTGTACATCAACTGCATTTGGACAGAATAAATGTACGTTAAAACTTGAATCCGGCACCACTCATCTGCAGGAAAAAGGAATCATAGAGCTGTCTGTAATGAATGCAGGAAACAAAAAAGTTAAGATCAATAAAATTTTTTCTCCTTACAGATTACAGCTTGTCAAAATCAGGGAAAAGGAAAATAAAATAGACTATACAGCTGATGTAGACTGCTTCACCGACTGTATAAAAAAAACAGTAAAGCTAAAACCGGGAGAAAGTTACGGGTATACAATTCCGATCAGAGAAACCATCCAATATGCCAAGCTTATGAATGGCAGAACGTATAGTTTCCATCTGTTTTTTGACCTTGTTGACCTTACTCCTGAAGATTGTAATGTGTATGGACTGACGGATAAAGAAGTTGTATATACAAAAGTAATCCCGCAGTAAAAATATTATAATCTTCTTATAAAACACAAACTAATATGTGCAAAACACTCATTACTGTTAATATAGCTGTAATTTTTTTAGTTACTGCAGTTTATATCTCAGGGTATTATCTAATCAATTATCCTGTGCAGTTTGATTTCTGGTATGTACTTAAAGAATCTCAGTTACAATACCTGCTGGTTGGTTTTGCCATAACAGCTCTTGTTTCTTACCTTGTCAGCAGTTTGGATTTCAAGAATTTAAGTTTTAAGGACAAATTTTCACGAATTTTCCCTGTGCTAAACGCTCTGATTCTGGTATTTCTTATTTATACCGCCACAACTGCCTTTGTAAAAAATAAAAGAGAGCTTAGCAACCTGGAAAAAAACTATACCCGGGAAGCTGAAAATGATATTAAAAAAGATCAGATCGTCATGAGATATGGCGGATTTCTTCTTCCTCCCTATGATGAGGAAACCACCCGGAAGATAGATGGAATTTATAAAAAATATGGCATCATTTCAAAAAATACCGGGTGTATTATTGATGCAATGGATATAAAAGCCCGGGAAAAGTACACCGAAATTACCAGTTCCTATCTTGAAAAAAGGAATGGAAAAGACTGGAAAAAAACAATGGAAAAAGAAATTGACAACCTGAAGAAAAAACAGAGCCCGGGAGTTAAATAAGCAATCAATTATTAGAGACTAAAATTTATATAAAAACAAAAACCATTGAAAAAGATCATCCTTCTAATCGCTTCATTCCTTCTCCTGCTCTATTCCTGCAAAAAAGAGAAAGGAACGGTTACCGATCAGAAAAAAAACGCTGTAGAAAAAGTCATTAAAGCAGATACAGCAACTCATAGGGTTTCTGAAGCATCAACTTCCTCTTTTAAAAGTAACAAACCTTCTGATCTTGTTCCTGCAGGATATGAAATCCAGTACGATGCGGAAGGAGACCTTAATCTGGATGGACTTTCTGATAGGGCTCTTGTCATCAGGAAAAAAGAAGATACGCTGGCTGCCAGGAAAATGATGATCCTGATAAAAAATACTGATAAAACATATAGACTGGATAAGATTTCGGATACGGTTCTTCCTGATGAATATAATGAAGCCGGCTATAAAATGCATGACCCGGAGGATATTTCCATTGAAAAGGGAGAACTGAATATCAACCTTTATGATATCGGACCGTATGGAAACCAGTTCAGCAGGTTTAAATACCTGAACGGAGACCTTATTCTTACCTATATCGAGAATTACAATATGGGAGTCGGCTCCCACTCTGCCCTTTATTATGAGCCTGTGAAAGGAAAACTGATCCTTGAAACGGTAAATACCATGAAAGAGGAAATGCCGTCAGAATCCAAAACTTTTCATCTCAAAAAAGAAAGGTACGTATTTGAAAAAACATCTCCCGAAGATATTGTGCAAAAAGTCTACGGATCTGTGCATGCTGAATGATGCAGTTATAAAAATAGCGAGAAAGGGTAATTGATAGTCGTTTGTAATCATTCGAAATTTGTAGATACAACAGCAGAATTAAAAACAACAATATCATGAAAACTCTACATTTCGGACTCTTAGGTAAGGAAAATACAAGTCCTTTTATCGTTACTGCTATCCTGTACAGCATTTTCCTGTGCCTGCCTTTTATTTATTTTTTATATCTGAAGGGCCAGCCCCATTCCTCTAATTTTGAAAGCATGGATGAAGAAGGAAAAACCATCGTTGTAAAAAACTGGACAGACAATGCGGAGTCCAGGCAGTTTAAACTGCTTACAAGAGTTTCCATTTTCAGTGCTGCTTTATCTTTCGGGGCTTTGGGTGCAGCAGTAAGCTTTATTACCCGTGTAAGAAGATCGGGCGCTTTTAATCATAAAATAACCATCAGGGAACTGATTTCCATACAAACCATAGGTGCGGTTTTCGCCTTTATCCTTTCGCTGATTTTCATGGGTGAGATGATTGGCGGCACATTGTTTCCCAATGCTGATGAATTTTACTATATCATTTACATTCCCGCGGCTCTGGCAAAGCTTCTCGTCTGGTCATTTCTGGCTGGTTTTGCCGAAAGATTTGTTCCTAATATTCTTGAAAACCTTACAAAACTGAAGGATGTCAATGAAGAATCATGAAAATATTTGAGTCTTTTTCTACAATTAATACAAAAGTAGTATTTCACAGGAAGTTAAAACTTCTTATCTTTATCTGGTATTGAATTGAATGAAGCGTCATTCTTTTGACATACAGACCTTAAAAAAAACCGAGACGAAGGTAAAATCAATGAGGTGAAAAATGATTACACAAAATTTTCCGCATAGGCAGGAAGTTTTAGAAGGCTAAAGTTTTTAGTCTTCTTTTTGTTTAAAATAATTTATCTGAATAAAATTGAAATCAAAAAAAATAAGGTGAGCCAACAACCCACCTTATTTTAATTATGTACTATTTTATTAATGTGCTTCCAGCCAGTTATTCCCGACTCCCACTTCTACCAGTAAAGGTACCTGTGTTTTCAAAGCACTTTCCATCTCGGTTCTGATCAGTTTTGAAGCTGCTTCAATCTCGTCTGCCGGAGCTTCAAATATAAGTTCGTCATGCACCTGAAGAAGCATTTTAGTCTGCAGCTGCTGTTCTTTAAGCTCTTTATCAATTTTGATCATAGCGAGCTTCACTACATCAGCAGCACTTCCCTGAACCGGTGCATTTACGGCATTTCTTTCTGCATGGCCTCTTACCACAAAATTATTGGAATTGATATCTTTTAAATGACGTTTTCTTCCTAAAATTGTTTCCACATACCCTATCTGGCGGGCTTTGCTTACCTGTTCCGCCATATATTCCTTTAGTTTCGGATAGGTTTCGAAATAGGCTTCGATCATCTGCTTAGCTTCGGTCCTTGAAAGACCGGTCTGTTCTGCCAATGCAAAGGCTCCCTGTCCGTAAATGATTCCAAAATTAACGGTCTTGGCCTGGCTTCTCTGGGTTTTGGAAACTTCTTCCAGAGGAATTTTAAACAATTTAGCCGCCGTTGATGCGTGAATATCTTCTCCATCCTGGAAAGCTTTGATCATATTCTCTTCTCCTGAAATCTCAGCAATCAAACGAAGCTCGATCTGCGAGTAATCGGCAGAGATGATCTTTTTGCCTTCTCCGGACACAAAAGCCCCTCTGATCTGCTGTCCGCGCAGTGTTCTGATCGGAATATTCTGGAGATTGGGGTTTACGCTCGCAAGACGTCCTGTAGCAGCTGTAGTCTGGGAGAAATTGGTATGTACCCTGCCATCCTGCTTATCGATCTGCGAAGGAAGTGCATCCACGTAGGTAGATTTTAATTTCTGGTAGGTTCTGTATTCCAGGATATGCTTGATGATTTCATGTTTTGAACTCAGCTTTTGAAGAACATCTTCTGAAGTTGCATACTGTCCTGTTTTTGTTTTCTTGGCTTTAGGATCCAGCTGCATTTTTTCAAAAAGGATTTCTCCGAGCTGCTTGGGAGAATTCATATTGAATTCTTCTCCGGAAAGCTCAAAAATTTTAGATTCCAGCTGTCTAAGATCATTTTCAAGATCTACGCTTTCCTGGGCTAGCCATTTTTCATCGAGTGAAATACCGGCGAGTTCCATTTTTGCCAGAACTTCCATCAGCGGCATTTCGATGTTGAAGAAAAGCTCTTCCAGATTTTCTTTTTTCAGCTGCGGGGCAAAGAGCTCGTACAGCTGGAACGTTACATCGGCATCTTCTGCTGCATAATCGGTTTGTGTTCTCAGGTCTGCATCTCTGAAAGTCCCTTGTTTTTTACCTTTTTTTCCAATAATGGTTTCAATGGAAACCGGTTTATAGTTGAGATAGACTTCGGAAAGGTAGTCCATTCCGTGTCTTCCGTCCGGGTTTAGCAGGTAATGGGCAATCATGGTATCAAACATGGCCCCTTTTACTGTGATATCGTACTGCTTTAATATTTTATAATCGAATTTCAGATTGTGAGCAATTTTCAAAAGATCTTCCTTTTCAAAGAAAGGCCTGAAAATTTCCAGAGTCTGAAGCACTTCTCCTTTATCTTCAGATAGCGGAATGTAATAGGCCAGACCTTTTTTGTAGGAAAAACTCATTCCTACGAGTTCTGCTTCCAGCTCATTCAGTGAAGTGGTTTCCGTATCAAAGCAAACTGCTTTCTGCTTTAATAAATTGTCTACCAAAACTTTTTGGGCTTTCGGATTGTTAACAAACTGGTAGAGATGATCATTATGCTCAATAGAACTTTTGGTGGAAGTTGCCTGATCGAGTTCTTCAAAATTGGCGAAAAGATCCAGCTGCATTACCTGTCCTTTTAGTTCTGTAACAGCAGCGGTCTGTTTGATCTCAACTTCACTTACCACCACAGTTTCTACAGGAGCCGAGGCAAATGCACGGTAAAGGTTTTCGTACAGTCTTCTGAATTCAATTTCATCAAAAACTTCTTTTACTTTTTCAAAATCCGGTGTATCAAGATCATACTGCTCCTGATGGAATTCTATCGGTGCATCGCATATAATCGTTGCTAATTTTTTTGATAAAATTCCTCTTTCTGCGGAAGCTTCCACTTTCTCTTTAAGTTTTCCTTTCAGCTTATCCGTATTTGCCAGCAGGGTTTCTATATTCCCGAATTCTTTAAGGAACTTCATGGCTGTCTTCTCTCCTACACCTTCTAATCCGGGTATATTATCTACCGCATCCCCCATCATGGCAAGAAAATCGATGACCTGTTTGGGATCTTCTATTTCATATTTTGCTTTTACTTCTTCTACTCCCAGAATTTCTATATCACCTCCCTTTAAGCCCGGTTTATAGATTTTAATTTTATCTGTCACCAACTGGGCAAAATCTTTGTCCGGTGTAACCATGAAAGTGGTATATCCTTCTTTTTCTGCTTTACAGGCAATGGTTCCTATCACATCATCTGCTTCATAACCTTCAACTCCCAGGATGGGAATATGCATCGCCTCCAGAATTCTGTGAATGTATGGAATAGCAATCTTGATCGCTTCAGGAGTTTCGCTTCTGTTGGCTTTGTAATCCGAATAGTCATCCGTTCTTACACTCGCCTGCCCTACATCAAAAACAACTGCCAGGTGGGTTGGTTTTTCTCTCCTGATCAACTCAATCAGGGAATTGGTAAACCCGAAAATAGCAGAAGTATCCAACCCCTTGCTGGTAAGCCTTGGGTTCCTGATCAGTGCGTAATATCCTCTGAAAATCATCGCATAAGCATCGATGAGAAAGAGTCTTTTATCTTGTGTTGCGTCCATAATGTCTATAATGAACAAATATAAGAAAATAGGAATATTTCTTCGGATTAATAAGTAATGAATTGTGAGTTTTGAGGTGAGGGTAAGAGTTGAAGGATTTTAGAGTCCAACTCAATCTCAACCTTTTTATATCTCATGTTTGATATCTGCTATCCAAAATACTGCAGTTTCCATAAAAAAACAGAACAGCATTTCTGCTGTTCTGTCTGATGTTATTTTTTAATAAAAGACTTGGGTCTTCTTAATGACCGGATGAAGGCCACATTCCACGATACTCAGAAGTACCAAGAGTGATAACTTCTGCACTGATCACGAAGCTGATCAGCATACTGTTGCTGTCAATTGCATCGAAATCCACTTCGTGCTGGATCACGTATCCGTTTTCCCACTTCAGGGTAGTAAGCGTACCTTCTTCATGAGATTTGTTGAAAGTAACTTCTCCTGTTGTAGGCTTATATTTTCCGTTTAATAAACTTTCCAGAATATCAGATTTTTCGGTAGCTTCTACTGTAACTTTGATCAACGCGTTTGAAGGATCTGATGCTACACGTCCTGAAACGTCTGTAGATCTTGATACGCTGTAGTTAAGTTTTAATAGTTTCTGACCTTCTCCTCCGTTGAATTTTAAGATTCCTCTTGAATTTGCTGCCATGTTTGGTGGTTTTAAATGTTATATATTATGTGAATAGTGATTGATTACAGAACAAAGATAGACCCGATACGGGTAAGGAAAAAGTTTTTGGATGTAAATCTGAAATATTGTAGTAATACTACGATTTGATGTAGTAATTCTACGACTTTTGAGTTAACATAATACTGTAAATGCCTGTTTAAGATGGAAATAGTGTTTTTAAGAGGATTCAATTTGTTCACATTTTTACACTATTATGGGAAATATTAAAACAAAATCAGACCTTATCCGATCTGATTTTTTATATTTGATTATGTGTTGTTCCGGTTTTCTTTATTTTCCTTTTACAATAGCCAAATCTTCCTGATACCGGTTTTCACCGTAATTCTTTTTGAAGTTTACTGATATTTTATCTTTAGGGCTTAAATTTTCATACAACTTTATTCTAAGCTTAGCTTCTGCTATTGTATCTTTTTGGTAAGGGAAGTGAACTTTGTATTTTTCAATGAGCTGTTTTTTTAGTGCTAATAACTTTTGATAATAGGGAGAATCCGGTAAATTACGTTCGTTTTTCTGATTTTCCTTGTATTGAATATAATTGGCCATCGGAGAAAGATGTGTTCCGGCAATAACCGGCTGGCCTCCTTTTTCCAGAAAATAGCTGGCCAAATCCAAATCGTCCCTGGTGGCATCTTCCATAATATTGCTTCCATTGTAAGGTACATGGTTAATATCTGCTCCATGTTCAAGCAAATAGTTGATCATTTTTCTTTCAGCATTTTCATCTCCAAGCATCATTGCATCACTAAGGGGACTCTTTCCAACTGTAGGATTAAGTGTTGCATGGTATTTTAATAATAAGTTCAGCATATCATAATCATTAAGGGCGACTGCATGATTAACCGGCAAACCTTGAGGTGTTATAACATTAGGATCTGCACCATTTTCCAGTAAGGATTCCATTCCCTTCATATTTTCAAGCAATGCAGCATAGTGCAATAATGTATATCCATTATCTTCTTCTCTATCACTCAACTGGTTAAGAATTTCAGGATGAGCCTTAATGACATTTGTAAGTTCAACATTGTTTTCATCAAAAATACTTTGCGCCGCTTTAAGCTGTGGACCCTCAAATAATTTTCCGGGCGGAAGATTTCTTCTGTTTACATTTTTACGGGATCTAAGAACAGAATCTGAACAATTGTTAAGTGTCATAATGGATAGAAGTATTAAAATAATTGCTTTCATATTATATATTATTTGCTACAACGTCTGTATTGATTGTGTCCATCATAGCCTGAAATGCGTCTGCATAAGCACTATGGCCGCTTCCAATGGTCTTAATACCAAGTCCCTCATTGTCTTCAATATATCCGTAAATTTCATGCTGCTCATTTAAAGCACGCGGAACCCCTCCTGTAAGCCCTCCAAATCCTGCAAGTAAATTAAGTCCGGGAATTCCTGAAAATGCCAACGTAGAAAGCAGCCCTTCTCTATTGTTCTGTAATCCGTTAAGAATGTCATTACTTGTACTATAATTAATAATACTTGAAGTTGACTTTACAGCTCCTTTTTCATCAAGATAATTTAAAGTATTTTGATGAACTCCTCTTGTATTGAAGGTATACCCTGGAAGTCCTGTATAGTAAGAAGCCATTGCACTGTTCCCTCCTCCAAGGGAATGTCCTGTAAATTTCACTTTTCCATTAGTTGCATTATCCATTTTCTCAGCAAGGCTTCTGGTCTTTTCTATTTGAGGAGTAGCAAAGCCAAAGGCCTGCCCTCCATCTTCAATAAACCAGTCATGATAGAACTGCATTCCTTTCGGCTCTGAGCCTCTGAACGCTACAAAATAATCTTTTGTTGTCTCATTATAATATAAGGATGCATAAAAGCCGTTATCATTATTTGTATTAAAATCTTCCTTCTTCAATGCTCCCGGTCCAAACAATTCGTCTAATTTACCCTGATCATCTGTATTAATGCGGGTATAGCCATTTATTGTTGTAGTATTTCCATCCTTATCCTTGTAGCCGTCTTCATAAGAATCTTTTGCCATCTGGCTGGCTGTACTCGCTTCCTGCAGCTGAGCAACCGGTAGATGAAAAGTAACCTCTCCTCCTATGAAACAATGTAAACTGGAATTTTGAAGTAAAGGTTTTTTATTTTCAATTCTAACCTTTGGATGGGTGTTTTTCCAATCGCTTCCTTTGCATAGAAATGAACAGATATTCAGACAGTCATCAATAAGAGCACTTCCTGCCCAGGCTGCGGCGGCTAAAACAAAAAGTCCTCCGGAAAAAGCTGCTGCCACAGCAACTCCGGCTAAAGCTCCGGCGATCATCATTTCAGGACAAATAAAATTGTCTTTAAAACGGTCGTCCTCCGTAGCCATTAGTTTAGCTCCTTTTTTCAAATTTACTGAAGACTGGGAACTGACTCCAATTCCTATAAGCCTTCTGCCTTTACTACAGATAAGCGGAGTACCTTGTGCGATATATAATTGACTCATAGCGATCGTGGATTAATTGTTACTTTTTATTTAACCTTATGTGATATCTGCAGACATATATCATTTTTTCATTAAGCTCTTCCTTCACGTGAAATAAGACTTCCGAGAGTACTGAATCCTGATTATAAATATATTCTCCTTCTATTGCATACTTGTACTCCAAAGGATTGACCAAGGTTCTCTGGTATTTTTCCTTGTATACATTTTCAAACCGGGATTGGCTTTCCTTACTTTTCCCTTCCAGCTTTACCGTATATCCTCCTTCTTTGTTTCCGGAAATTCTGTAGGCAGAGCTGTAATTCAACTCTTCTCCGGGAAAAAGCGTAGATAAAGTAGTTCTTACAGGAATCTCATCGGTAAAACTTCCTCCTGAAAATACCGGTAAAGGGTAAAACATAATCTGGTACAATAAATTACGTCCTATATTACGATCTATATTATTAAACTCTTTATCGTAGATCTGAATAAAGGTTTTATAACTTTCTTTTACCAGCTCAAAAAAGTGCAAGTCTTTTTTTATCTCTTCCCACTTCCTTAAAATTTCATCCTTGTTGGTGACTTTATTAATGCTTTTATCTGTATTCAAAGATAATTCTACCACCTCCGTCGCTTTATTTATTTTTTCAAGAATTTCATAAAAAGCCTGCATCTGGCCGTCTGACTGAATATATCTCTGGGCAGAAGACTCAACAGCGATGTGGTTGTATTCTCCCGGTACTATGGTCCAGTCTTGTTCTATTTCTGTCTGGTTTGCTTTTCCAGTTCCTAATGTAAGATAGGACTTTATATTGATTTGATATTCTGTTTTTTTATACCAGGCATATTTAAATCCTGATAAGTCATTGTTTTCTTCATGATTCGGTTCCAATGCCATGCCTTGCTAAGTTTTTTTTAGAATAAATTGACCAACACTAGTTAATATCGACTTTACTTCCGGTAATAAACAGATCCCCTGTTGCATTGATGGAAGTAATCGACTGACTGTGAATACTCAGCTTATCCTGCGTTACCAATAAAGCATTCTGCAGCGAATTCAAATCCAGCATTCCTTCTTTGGCAGAAATAGTGATTCCTTCTTTGGTGATGGTAATGCTGTTTTCGCCTACTTTTAATTCAATTTTTGTTTTTCCTTCCACCGATATATTTCCGCTGGCATCCATTTTTAAAACCGAATTAGCCGCTCCGCCATCTTTTCCACCTACATTAATAGAACTCGTACTTCCGGCATTGACTGTATTGTTGTTTCCTACGTTGACTGTTTTGTTATTATTGGCATTGGTCTGCGCATTTCCTGCACCATCAAATTTCATATTGGCACCGCCCTGATCAGTCAGAAAAACAGAACCTTCACCATCATTTAATTCTAACTTATTTCCGCTTCTGCTGCTTAAGCTTTTGATGTTATTACCGGTTCCGCCTCCACCTCCGATTCCGCCATGAAACATTCCTCCCATAACAAACGGACGGTCCGGATGCTGATGCACAAAATTGACAATAACCTGATCGCCAACCTCCGGAACAGCCATAAATCCTCTGTTCTTACTTACTTTGTCGCTGCTTCCTGCATCAGGAGTCATTACCCGTATAAATTCGGTAGTGTCCGGTCCACCCTGCCAGTCAAACTGCACTTTTACCCTCCCCTGGTTTAAAGGATCGGTGTTGGAAATAACTTTGGCAAATTGCGGTTCTGCTTTTGGAGTATCAAATTCCGGGCGGGGAATAAATCCCGTATCTGCAGCAATAGCTTCAAAAGTACCGTCATAATAGCCTCTTGCATTAACTTCATGGATCACTTCCACGATCATTAATTTGGTAAAATAAGAAGTATCGTTGGTATCTGTTTTTCGCATTTCAATATCTGCCGTACATCCGGGATATAAGAACGGAACAGTTGTAGACCCTGAAGTAATGAAAACCTCTGATGCTTTGCTTCCTGCCGTTCCTTTCTGGGAAGCATCAATATCCATAAATGATGTGGCTTTGATGGGAGCTACCCGTAAAGAAGGGGTTTTAAAGGTTTTTTCTGATATTTCGTAAGCCCGTTTGGCAATATCTGAAGTATGGTTGATCTTCGAGCTTCCTGTAACGAGTTTCTCATTTTTACTGCTGTTATAGCCATAAAAGCTAGGGCTTACATGTTGCGCCCTCATTTTGATAGCAATATCGCTTACACTGCTTCCGTAGGTAAGCTTTACCGGTTTTTCCTGTGGCGGAAGTTTTCCGAAATGAAGGACTTCCCCGTCGTAATAAAACTGCTCACCGTAGGCTTCAGCAATTCTTGCCAGGTAATTATAATGGGTTTCTTCATATTGGGAGCTGTAAGGAACGTTTCCATGCTGGGCATCTACCCTGAAATCGAACTTATTCTGTCCCAACCCTTCTTTAATGACATGATCAGCAATACTGTTCAGGCTCACTTCCTGTCCGCCCCCGAAACTCTGAATGTGAGGTGCAGCATCCAAAAGTACAGTCGGGCTGAATCCTTTAAGAACGATATTTCCAAGGCTTCCTTTTTCCTGACTGAATCCTACTTCTGTAATAACGCCCACAAAATTACGTTCGGGGCCCTGTTCAATATCTTTATATTTAAATACTACTGTGATTCTTTTTCCTAAAAAGCTTTGTGCTTCCTGTAAATTATGGTTTTCTGCACTTCCTAAGGTGTCATAAGCAAGAACAAGACTGAATTCGTGATGCTTTGAAGCACTCTGAACCAGCTTAAAATGTTTGAAGTGCCTGATTACCTGCCCTTCCACTACAATATCAAGCATAACCACCCGGTTGATTCCTGCAATAATGCTTTCCGGGATAGCCTGTGCGTTATGTATTTTGGAAGTGGGCTGTTTGGACCATACCTTGTTTTCGGTAACGGATGGATCGTTGGGAACCATAGTCTGGTTCATAAACATTTTAGTGCTCTGGGAAGAGCCGGAATAAATGTCCTGTGCTTTTTTTGCAGACTTTTTAATGGCTTCATCCGCTTTGTGAAGCTTATCCTCTGCTTTTTGTACAGCAAGATCTTCAGCATTGTTAAGCTGCTCTGCTGCTATATCTTTTATACCGCCTTTCGGACCCTGTACTTTTATCGATTGATCATCTTTAAACATAATAAGTGTTTTGTTTAAATTATAATAAATTCTGAATAGCTTCCGGCAAATACGGAGGCAGCTTTCAATCCTTACGTAACGCTTATAATAAGATTCCGAAGGACCATTTTGAACGTGATATGTCCAAATATGGCAAAAACAGAATAGTATATTCTTTCGAATACACTATCCTGTACCAATTTATTTTTACTAAGATGATTGTTCAGGATTAATGACCTGATGAAGGCCACATTCCGCGGTACTCGGAGTTACCTAAAGTGATAACTTCTGCACTAACAACGAAACTGATCAGCATACTGTTTTCATCAACAGCGTCGAAGTCTACTTCATGCTGGATTACATAACCGTTTTCCCACTTCAGGGTAGTAAGTGTACCTTCTTCGTGAGATTTGTTGAAAGTAACTTCACCTGTTGTAGGCTTGTACTTTCCGTTCAGTAAGCTTTCAAGGATGTCCGATTTTTCAGTAGCTTCTACTGTAATTTTGATCAGTGCATTGGAGGGATCCGATGCTACACGTCCTGAAACGTCTGTAGATCTGGATACGCTGTAGTTAAGCTTTAATAATTTTTGCTCTTCTCCTCCGTTGAATTTTAAGATTCCTCTTGAATTTGCTGCCATGATTTGTAAATTTTAATCGTTAATATTTTGTGATTTGGTGATTGATTGTATAGCAAAGATAAAACGTCATATTTTAATAAAAAACCTTTTGAATATAAATTTGAAATTTTGTAGTAATTCTACGATTTAATGTAGTAATTCTACGACAATAGATTTAAATCAAAACAACAATATTCTGATTATCAATTATTTGAATTAAATTAAAAACCAAGATTAATAAGATCATTTTACACTTAAACGAGAAATATTAAGATTTTTTAAGATTCATTAGCTTGTTTTTAACAAGTTTAAAATTAAAATCATATAAAAAAAAAAGCCGTCTCTAAAAATAGACGGCTGTAGAATATAATCATCTTAGTTTATTGCTGTTGCACATGGGCACCCTCTCTGATAGAACGGGAAAGGATTTTATTTTTTTTCAGGAGAAAGTCCGGCATAAGATCGGTGGGGAGATATAAAAGACTCTCGCCTTTTTTTTGTAATTCTTCAGTAATTCCGGGATTCCAGGCAAGAATTTCATTCTTATCCACATCCAGTTCATCAGCGATGATATCCAGATTGAATCCTGCATTAATTTCGGTTTCCTGAAGAGGTGCGGCATTGTTTCTGCCACTCCCGCCTTCTGTAAAGAAAACTTTATTAAGCCTTGCAGAATTATAGTTATTCAAAACACTTTCCAGCTCGCCGGTTGCATAACAGGCATTCAGGTATTTTTTTACGTGATTGATTGTCTCCGCAGGAAGATATTTGGAATATATGTGATACTGTGTAGAACCTGCGTTCTGCATTGCTTTGGCAATATTTCCCTCACCGCAGTTATAGGCCGCTACCACTGTGATCCAGTCGCCATACTTTTTATAGAGATTTCCAAGGGAAACTACTGCTGTTTTTGTACTTTTATACACATCTGTACGGTTCTGCTCCGTAAGTCCGTATTGATTGGCGTGCGCAGTCATAAACTGCCATATTCCTACTGCTCCGGCTCCTGAGGTTATATTTCTGTTGAAATGTGACTCTATCAGGGCAAGGTTTCTTAAATGCCTGGGCAGTCCCTTCTGTACCAATGAATATTCGATGAATTCAACGATTTCTTTATTGGCATTGATAATATTGTTATATCTCCTTACACTACTTTCTGAAGTATCTGAAGGTTCCAGAAACTGTCCGTTCATCATCGCAAAACTTCCTGTCAGCATAAGTGCTGTAAAGATATTTCTGAATGCGGTTTTCATTTTTTAATATGTTTTTATGGCTAAAAGGCAAAAAGGCTAAGAGGCTAAACCACCCATGAGCCTTCTGTGTATTATCCGTCTACTTTCCAGGTTAACTTTTCTTCTTCCGTGTTCCAGTCTACATGAATAGTCTGCCCGGATTTCACTTCTTCTCTTACAATCATTTTGGAGATAGGTCTCGCCAGTTGGGCACGGATCACTCCTGAGATCTGTCTTGCTCCGTATTTGCTGCTGAATCCTCCCAGTGCCAGGTTTTTCACTGCTTCATCACTGATTTTTAAGGTCATTCCCAATCTCGTTAAAGATGTATGAAGTGATTTCAGCTGGATATTGAAAATTCTTTCTGCAATAGATTCGGTGATCGGTGCAAAAGGAATAATCTCTGTAATTCTGGCTAAGAATTCCGGTCTGAATCTTCCTGAATTGGACATAATCTGCATCAGTGAAGAGGATTCCGGAACTTTTCCTTCTTCAAACTGCTTCACAATCTCTTCGCTTCCGATGTTGGAAGTGAAAAGGATCAGAGCATTGCTGAAGTCACCTTCTTTTCCCAGTTTATCATGAACTTTTCCTTCATCCATGATCTGAAGGAATACATCAAACACGGAATGGTGGGCTTTTTCAATTTCATCAAATAAAACAACGGTATACGGCTGCTGTCTGATCTTATTAACCAGCATTCCCCCTTCTTCGTAACCGACATAGCCCGGAGGCGCCCCGTACAGTAACGCTGCGGAATGTTCTTCCTTAAATTCGGACATATCGAAACGTACCATTGCCTTTTCATCATTGAAAAGAAGTTCTGCCATAGATTTTGCCAGCTCGGTTTTCCCTGTTCCGGTAGGTCCCAGAAGGAAGAATGACCCGATAGGCTGTCCCGGTTTGTTCAATCCGCTTCGGTTTTCAACGATGGCGTCTGAAAGGATCTTTAAGGCGTGATCCTGTCCTACTACCCTGTTTAACAGCAGGGATTCCATATTCAGAAGTTTTTCCTTTTCCTGAGCCTGGATTTTCCCGATCGGGATATTGGTTTTTGCCGCCATTACTGCTGCCAGCTCCAGACGGTCTACTTTTTCTCTTTTTTTAGCGGCATGCTGTAAAAGTTCAGCATAAGTATCGTCAATGATCTTGTGGATCTGGTCCACAGGCATGGAATTGTCAATAACAGGCTGCTCATTTAGTGAACCCCACAGAATCGGGCTTATTTTGTCTCTCAGAAGGTTATAATTCCAGATCAGTTCATTAGCCTGGTCTTTACTGTCGGTAAATTCTTCTTTTAAAATAGCTTCATAGGTTTCTTTCCAGCTTGTCAGTTCTTTTTCCGAAAGTTCATCAAGCATTTTGATGGCGGCCATAGTACGGTCCAGCAAATCAATGGCTGCATCGGGCAGCTTTTTTCCTTTTGCATATCTTTTGGCAAGACGTACACATTCAGGGATGGCTGTTTTTTCTACTTCGATACCGTGGTGTTTTTTGTAGCCGTCCAGAAGAACGTCAATCATTTTCACACAGGTCTGTTCGTCCGGCTCGTTCACGGTCAATACTTCAAAACGACGGTTAAAGGCCTGCTCCGGTTCGATAATTTTCCTGTATTCTTCCTGGGTTGTGGCCCCGATTACTGTAATCTCGCCTCTTGCCAGTTCCGGTTTAAGAAGATTAGCTACATTTCCGATGCTTCCTTTAGGGTCTAAAAGGGTATGAATTTCATCTATGAAAAGAACTGCTTTTTCTATTTTCTTACACTCATTGATTACTTTTTTCAGGCGGTCTTCGATTTCGCCTTTATAGGAAGTTCCGGCCAATAATGCTCCCGTGTCCAGCTCAAGGAGTGTTGCGTTTTTAAGCATTTCAGGAACATTCCCTTTGGTGATTTCTATGGCAAAGCCTTCTACCAAAGCTGTTTTTCCTACACCTGGCTCACCGATAATGATTACATTCGGTTTGCTTCTTCGGCAAAGGATTTCAACAAGCATTCTCAACTCCTTGTCTCTTCCTATGATATTTTCAAGGTCTCCTTTTCTGGCTTGTGCAGTTCTGTCTACACAGTAGCTTTTGATTGACGGAAATGAAGAATCCGTATAATCTGAACCGTTTGAAAAAAGTGAAGAAAAATTACCATCTTCCGATACCGCAAAAGGGGTATCTTTTCTATATAAATTGAAAATTTCGTGTTCTCTAAGAGGGAGTGATTTCAGCTGCTGCAGGGAAAAAACAACTTCAGGTTTCACAATGGCAGTAAGGATGCAGATCGGTGTGATCTCGTCCAACCCGAGTTTCAGCCTGATATCGTCTGCTTCTTCTGTAAGGGTATCTACAGCATCATCCGGGCGTACTTCATCCGGAAGATGTGCTGTTTTCGGATATTCTTCAATACGGACATCTGCCCATTCGTAAAAATACCCGGGATCTTTATCAATATTTTTCAGGAATTCATTAAGGCCGATATCTTTATGCATTAATGCCTGCAGGATATGCGGGCCGCCATAGGTGGCATTATAATTTTCCTTTGCTATTGACTGGGCAATATGGAATAGCTGTTTTACTGTTTCGTTGGTTACTAGTACTCCCATTATAATTTTCTAATATTAATATGTTTGTGTTTCTTTTGTATCAGATTATTTGGTGCTATCTGTCAAAACTTACCTTTTTACAAATATATCTTTTTTATGTAAAATGTACGTAAGATAAAGGTAGTTAATTCTTTGATCAGAGAAGTAATAAGTTTTCTTAATGGCAAATCAAAATAGTTTTTTACTTTTTAAACAAAAAGACCGCCTTTGGGGACGATCTTTTTTATGAATGTTGATGTGTAATAGTGTGTCTTCATTAAGTAGCACAATCCGCAGATCATCATTGTATTTCAGTTTCCATAACTTCTGTTATTCCCCGTCATTTATGATTCTTTGAATTCCGTCATGATTGTGCATTTTGTCAATGATTAATATTTTGTGATGTGGTGTGATTGTTTAACAAATATAGAACGGTTATTTTTATCTCAAAAGTATTTCTCCATAAATTTAATATTTTGTAGTAATTCTACGACTTTTGATTTAAGAATCTTTGCCAGATGTCACTGTAAAAGGGTTTGCAGTTTTAGGGATATACACCAAAAAGAAGACATTTTACACTTCAATGAGAAATACACTGGTTTTTAAATGCAAAATTGAGCTTTAAAATGTCGAATTCCAGATCTGATGTTTAAAAAAGTAAAAGCTTTAAAACCTTTTTCTGAATTTGTTCCAATTTATCACTTACCCTTACAAAATAAAAAAAGCAGAAGTAATACTCCTGCTTTTGATATGATTCAATGAACGATTAATGTTTGGTGTACTCCGGCTCGTCTACGGTTTGGGTAGTCGGCATAAAGTACTCATTCAGCCAATAGAAGGTTTGCCCGTTCTGCTGGATTTTTACAGCCGGATTGTTTCTGTGGGAAAGCATGTGCTCTGCCAGCTGTTTATAGCTTTTAAAGTATGCTCTGGCTGTTTCTTTTAAAACAATCTTAGACTTTTTCCAACCTTTCAGTTTGTATTTCGACATCAGCTCATCTTCAGAGTTATCGAATCCGGTACTTAATCCTACAGCATATGACATTGGTTTTTCATACAGCTCAGATTTATCTAAGAATTTTAAAGTCGGATTGTATTTTTTAAGAATCTTGATATATTCTTTAATAGCTCTCGACTGGTTGAAATCTGCTCTTTCCGGCTCTGTTTTAAGGTAAACTTCCGTGTAGAAATTCTTCAGATTGTCATATTCCGTTTCAGAGATAAGAATTCCTTTTTCTATACCCGGCTTGAAATCTTTCAGCTCTTTCGGGATATAGCCTTTTACAAGGAACGGGTTCCCGTAGTTGATCAGCTGGGCTGCAATTCCTGCAGAAACCGGATTGGTAAGGCCTGGGAACAGGTATTTATATTTCAGGTCTACATCTGTTCTTCCGGCACCTACTGAAGAATGGAAATAGTCATTCAGAGACTTGTCAATGGTCTGGTTATCCAAAGTAACCTGTGCTATAAGGCTGTCCACCGATTTTTTCAGGTAACCGGGTGTTGCTACGTCTCCTTTTTTAGGAAAGATTACAAATCCCTGGGACATACTCTGTTTCGGATAATCCAGCGAGAAGAATCCTTCATCGCCCTCTACAAGGTTAAAGTTATTTTTAGTAAGAACATCACTCTGGTTGATAATCTTTTGTTTTTTAAGTTCGGCAATGTTTTTTGCAGTATTAGTGACTACATTTTCTGCCATTAATACGAAATCGTTATAGGTATCGGATGACCTTGCACTGGTCTGGAACATGATCAGCCTGGCCTGAGCCTGGGTAAGAGAGCTGATTACGCTGTACATGTTTCCGCTCTGATTGGCAGAGGTTCCTACTGTTATCACCACATTCGTTTCATCCGGAACATTGGAAAGCAGGTTTCCTGCGGCAGAGAGAGCTTCTCCCACCGGCTGGTATCCGCTGTTGCTTGCACAGTTCATTTCATTGGTTCTTTCGTCAATGAATTTGGTGATTTTACTGTAATCCGAACTTAAGTTGGAAACGAGAACATTTTCCCCGCACGGGTTATTTTTATACAAAACAACTCCATATTTTACTCCATTGAAATACGAAGGTTTTTCGAATCTAAGCTGCAGATCCTGAAGAAGGGATTTTACAATCGGTGCATAAGGAGCGTTCGGGCCGCTTACATCCAGAGCAAATACAATATTGATATTTTTATCTCTTTCTGTGATTTCTCTGTAACGGTCAAAGTAGATTTCTTCTCCTAAAACATTGAATACATAGTTCTTGCTGTAATCTAAAATATTGGTGAAGTATTTTGTCTTGGAATCCGGTGTAGGAGCTTCATTCAGAGGCAGACTTACCGGATAAATATTTTCCAGAGGAGTTCTTTTGTTGGTATCTGTAAGGAGAATAGCTGTTCTGCTTTCTGAATCTGCTGCGCCCGGATATCCTTCATGGATTCCTAAGGTTGTTTCCGTTACTTTGGTATCGTTTTTCAGCTTTACTGCTGAACGCTCACCCCATGCAGAGATCACATTGGCATTGACCCACCCGTAAAGGTTGGTACTGATGCTGTCTATATCAATGGAAGGCTTTTTACCTACCAAAAACCGTTTGTTGTTTTCTGCCTGCTTGTAGACATATACCATTTGACCGTTTGGAATCTTCACATTGGCAGCTTCTATAAGACTTGGTGAATTGAACACCATGATGGAATCGTTCTTATAGTATCTTTCTGCGCTCCTGATCACTTCACTGTGATTGGGAACTACAGCTACTCTTACAGGGAAACCTGTTTTTTCGCTTTTTAAAGAATTGTTCCATAAAAGAAGGTCGGTTTCAGGAATCCATCCATAGGTTTTTATGGATTTTGACGAAACTTTTTTCATCAGAGCATCCGGAACGTATTCCGCTACTTTTACCATTCCGTCCCTATGCTTCAGAACCATTAAAGGCTCAAGAAATTTAACTTCTTTGTAAGATTTTTCGTCGCTTTTATCAAGATAGGCTGTATTTCTGGACCTGTCTGAAATAACGATCCATGGAACGGATTTTTTAGGGTATCCGTTTACAACCGGCGAGTTGTCTACCTGTCCGTACTGTGACGGTTCAGGGGTTCTTTTAGATGGCAGCTTCACCTGACAGCTTGCTAACAAAACTGATAATCCTATATAATATGCTGCTAGAGGAAATTTATTCTTCATCCTATTTTATTTTTATGATTGGGTGGGTGTATCCGGGAGGCCGGACTTATTATTTGCTTTGGTTGATGTCAACCTTGGTTACACAGTTCTGCTTATCGTCCAAATTTACTTTTACACTCTGGATCACAACATTTTTGTCAAACTGAAGGCCTGCGCAGTACATGTAAAAGTTATTCGCTTTACTGTCGCTTACTTTCACCACCGTGTTTTCGTTGTTACACAGGTAAGTTCTTAGCAGGTAGTTGTAATGCATATTGAAACTGTTTCCGTTGGCAATCTGCTGAAGGTGATATTTGAAATCATCATCAACCTTTTTGTAAGAATCTTCTACAGGAATTTCATCCTCCTGTAAAGCGTTGTAAGCAGGAAGAATCTTGATCAGGTGGTAAATAGGTTCCTGACTTTCTTCAGTAAACAATGCTACACGGTAGTCACCCGGTCTTTTATAAGAATAGATGGCCATTTTTTCTTTAGCGTCTATGTTACCCGTTTCACCAAATTTCCAGGCAAACTGTGTAGCCTCCGAAACTGCACGGAACTGCACATTTTCATTTTGCATCGCCTGTGTAGGCGCATCAATAATGGTACTGATCTTCGCGCTGTCCTTTGGCTTCTGGTATCTTGGCGAAACCATTACAGGAAAGGTCTTGGTATACTTATTATCTATAATCAAACTTACCGAATAATAACCCGGTTTATTGTAAAAGTGAATTCCCGTGCTTTTATCGGAAGTAGTCCCGTCCCCGAAATTCCATCTTTTGGTTTTTGCGAACTGGGTCTTATCCTCAAATAAAAGCGTATCTCCTACCGATAGTGAAGAAGGATAGACTACCCCTACAATATCATCGGCAGAATGGATCACCTTTTTCTGCAGCCATAACGCAACGAGCGCTGCAATGAGCAACGTTGCGATAACACCAATAATAATGTTCTTTTTGTTTTTTTGAAAATAATTCATAGTTAAGTGATTGTGATGTGTTTATTCCTTGAATGTTTATTTTTTTATTACTGGGTCCTGGCCCTTAATGCATTTTGTCTTTCGTAAAGCCGGTTCTGTTTGTCTTTGAAACCAATTCTGCATTCTTCCACCTCTTTTTCAAATCTTTTTACATCTTCGGTGGTTGTGGAAATCACCTTTTTGTCTTCAAAATACATTTTGTAGAATTTGGCGATCTGCGGATAGGCATCCTTGCGGATATCCATGACATCGTTTCCATGAAAATAGCTGGCAAGGCCGTTAATCCCGTTGAAAATATTATTTTCCGCAAAAGGCTCCGGAGACTTGTCTGCAATTCTGCTGATCATGGTATAAGTACTGTCCATTTCAGGCTGTAATACTTTTTGTTCGCGGTCGAATGCCGCTTTCTGTTCCAGGCTTTGTATTCCTCTTACATCTTCTTCCGAGAACGGAGAGTCATAACCTTTTAAAAAGATGATCCCGAAGAATATCATAGCGGCTAAAAGCATCAGTATTAAGTAGAAAAACTGGTAATGCCTTTCTTTTTTAGATAGTGTAATAGATCCCTGCATATGCTTTCTTTTTATATTATCTTCTTTTACCTCCTGTAAAATTCCTTGTAGGATCTTTTCTAAGCTGGCCATTGGCCCTTCCTACTTTTGCAATACAATCTTCAAGGTCCCTGAGGACGATCTTCTTATTGGATTCTACTCCTATAATATCATTCTTTAATTTCAGCATCGGCTCTATCTGCTTCATCAGAACGGCATAATGCTTAAAATTATCCACACTGTCTTTACCCATAATGTTTTTCACTTCTCTCACATCATCCATGATTCTGGTTCTGAGAAAAACATCATTTTCCACCTTATTAATGTTTAGCTGGCTCATCTGGTCATAGATTTTATCTACATGAATCCTGAGCACATCACCACGCATCATAAGTTCTTTGTAAGCATCAGCTTGTCTGACAATTCCTTCCCGCTGTATATTATAGCTTTTAAAAAAGAGGAATAAACACAGAAAAGACACCACCGAGAGAACGGCGAAAGACAGAATAAACTTCCAAATGCCTACTCTGACGTCAGATTTGTTAAGTTTTTTTTCCCTGTTAGAAGACATATTTTTGCGATTTGTTTGGCCTGTGAAAATATAAAAAAAAAAATTTATGCGCAATACGTATTTTCCCTAATGTAGTTTCGTGAAAACCCCTATTTAACGAAGATTAATTTCAACTTTCATAAGTTTTTCATAAATTAGGCCTCTGAATTTTAAATATCACCACCAAATCGATATTAAAAAGTGAGTAAATTATTATCAAACACAGTGCGATTTTCTATAGCTGACAGTGATTTTTATTTTAAAAAAATCATGATCAAAACCCTTATGGAAAATCCATTCTATATGCTTCTGAATGACTGTAACAATGGCCATGAGCTGGTGAACAGGATTTACAGGAGGCAGGAAGATGTGTTTATTATAGAACTGTTTATGCCCGTATTAAGTGGTATGGAAGCCATTAAATACATCAGGAAAAACAATACGGAAACTCCTATTGTAACCTATTCCAGCACTTACCAGGAGGATATGGCTGAAATTCTTTCAAAAATCCCCAATGTTTATTACTGTCAGAAAAAAAGTACCATCATAAAAGATCTCATCAAAGGAAGTATTGCCTCTGACGGATTCGATTATGAAAAATACTCCAAGGAATGGGAGCAGCAGCCACTCGCCGTACAAAACTATATGGAAAGGCAGAAGAAAGGCCAGGAAGAGCTGAATCCTACCGAAATACAGCTAATGAAATTCTGCTACGAAGGCTACAGCAATAAAGAAATTGCAGAAAAACTGAACCTTAGTACCCGTACCATAGATACTTATATTAACAGGCTTACGGAAAAGCTGGGACTGAAAACAAAGCTCCACCTCATCCGTTTCTGTGTGGAAAACGGTTACTATAATTCCAGCATGTAGAAAGATTTAACGTAATATTAATATAGACTCAACATAAAAACTCCAACTCCTTAAACAAAAATATTTTACCACTAATTTGCTAGTATTCAATTTTTTTAACTAAATTTGCACACCTAAAATTTAAAATTAAAAAAGGAAATGACAAAGGCAGAATTGGTAAACACCATCTCAAATAAGTTGGGAACAGAAAAGAATGAAACACAGAAAGTTGTAGAAGCTTTTATGCAGGAGATCAGAACTTCTATGTATAATGGGGATAACGTTTATCTGAGAGGTTTTGGATCTTTTATCATTAAAACAAGAGCTGCTAAAACAGGAAGAAATATTTCTAAGAACACTGCAATTGAGATTCCTGCTCACAACATTCCTGCTTTCAAGCCTTCAAAATCTTTTGTAGAGAAAGTAAAGACAAAAGTCGCAGTAAAATAAAAATTAACTGAATATTAACTAGTTACTAAAAAATTAAAATTATGCCAAGCGGAAAGAAAAGAAAAAGACACAAGGTTGCAACTCACAAAAGAAAGAAAAGAAGAAGAGCAAACAGACATAAGAAAAAATAATCTCTTTTTTTCGGGATTTACAATATAATAATATAGTTGGTGGTTTTAATTATTTAGAGTTCACCGACTATATTTTTGTTTGCAACGATAAGATTCAAAAGGAAAAATAAAAGGCTTTTGCAGATATTTTTTAAAAATATACAGCAATTTCATTCTAAATTCTTATATTTAAAATTATTTATTTGCTAAAAAATACGCCAGTTTCCTATAATCTTAATAAATTTTTATCTTATACAAAATGAAGAAAGAACTAATAGTTTCGCATGAAGATGATCTTACAAAGATTGCACTGCTGGAAGACGGAAGACTATGTGAACTTCATGAGCAAGAGGACAAAAGCGAATTTATAGTTGGAGATCTGTTTGTAGGAAGAGTAAAAAAACTGGCACCTAACCTGAATGCCGCATTCGTAAACATCGGGTACGATAAGGATGCATTTCTGCATTACCAGGATTTAGGCCCTCAATATCTTACCTACAGAAAGTTTTTAAAAGATACTATTTCTAAAAAACAGAGCACTTCAAGCTTAAAAAATTTCGAGATACAACCCGAAATAGACAAAAACGGAACCGTAGAAAAAGTCATTGCCAAAGATGACCTTGTTCTGCTTCAAATCACTAAAGAGCCCATTTCTACAAAAGGTCCGAGGATCTCTACCCAGGTTTCTTTAACAGGACGTTTTCTGGTCCTGATCCCTTTCGACAACAAAGTTTCCATTTCTAAAAAAATCAGAACTACTGAGGAAAAAGAAAGACTGAGAACGCTTATCGACAGCATCAAGCCTGAAGGTTTCGGTGTCATCATAAGAACCGTAGCGGAAGGCAAAAAAGTAGCAGACCTTCATAATGATATGAATCAGCTGATCCAGAAATGGGAAAGCACGTTCAAAAACATTCAGAAAAGTAAAGTTCCGGCAAGAGTTTTAAGCGAAGAAGACAAAGCTTCAGCTATTTTAAGAGACAATTTCAACCAGGATTTCGTGAGCATCATCTGCGATGATGAACAGATGGTAAACGAAATGACCAACTATGTAGAGGTTATAGCCCCGGAAAAAAAGAATATTGTCCAGTTTTATAATTCACACATCCCTCTTCTCGAATATTACAACGTTGAAAAACAGCTCAAACAGAGTTTTGGAAAACACGTTAATATTCCAAGTTCAAAAGGTGCTTACCTCGTTATTGAGCACACAGAAGCACTTCACGTAATCGACGTTAACTCCGGAAACAACATCACCACCGGAAACTCCGCCAACAAAGAACACGCACTCAACGTGAACAAAATGGCAGCCACCGAGATTGCCAGACAACTTCGTCTCCGTGATATGGGAGGCATCATTGTAATCGACTTCATCGATATGCAGAATCCCGAACACAGAAGGGATCTGTACGAGCATCTGAAAGAAGAAATGAAACGCGACAAAGCACGCCATAAAATTCTTCCCCCGAGCAAATTTGGACTCATCCAGATTACCAGACAAAGGAACCGCCCGGAAAAACAGATCGAAACCAAAGAAGAAAACCCGAACAAAGACGGAGAAATCGTAGCTCCGATCGTGATCGTGGAAAGAATGGGTGAAACGCTCAGAAGCATCCTGCAGAAAGAAAAAGGAAAAGTTTTCCTGCATGTACACCCTTTCGTGGAAGCCTACCTTACCAAAGGCATCAAAAGTATCCAGATGAAATGGTTCATGAAATACAAAAAATGGGTAACCATCATCCCAAGAGATTCTTTTAAATATTTAGAATATAAAATCTACAATTCGAAGAAAGAAGAATTGATAGAATTTTCTAACTAAGACAAAATTTAAACCTCCGGCCTTGTACCGGAGGTTTTTTGTTATATTTGCAATCTTAAAAACACACGTACACAATGATAAAAAATTTATTTTTCGTGCTGCTTCTTGCGGCACAAACTGCTTTTGCACAAATTATCTCTAAAGATCCTTCCTTTGCATCCAATGGAGTATCTAACGTCGCCAACTACACATTGGCCTGGAATATGGCACAAGATTCTAATGGCAGTATTTATTCATCTTATTCTATCCCCAATGGTAACGAAACATTTGTATATAAACTTACCGCTAACGGAGTTCTGGATTCAGCTTTTGGGAACAATGGAAAAATTCAGCTCCCTTATTATACCTATCAATGTCAATTAAAAGTACAGCCTGACGGAAAATTGGTCATTTTTGGTTATGGAAATACCAGTGGCGGAGTTTCTGGTTCTTCTGATGTATGGATAGTATATAAAATGCTTCCGAATGGTCAGTTAGATCCCACTTTCGGAAACAATGGTACTTCGGCAATTCCTAATGGTATTGGCAGTGATGTAAACGGTCGTTCTTTAGGACTGATCTTACAGAATGGAAAAATAATCGTTCACAGTTCTACTACTATATACAGATTAAATATTAATGGAAGCATTGATACTTCTTTTGGAAACAACGGTTCTGTAACTACTCAGGGAAACTTTAACTATGGTGCGTTTGTACTGATAGATAATCAATCTAATATTATCTGTATCAGTAAGATCAACTCATCTTATGGTAACGGTGTGATTGAAAAATTCAATCCGGATGGGCAGCCTGTAACTAGCTTTGGAAATAACGGCATTTTACAATCAAATTTAGAGTTCTCACCTTTAGGTACTGCATTGATTGACAGCAATAATAAAATAGTTATTTCAAAATCAAATTCTACCACCAATGAAATTTTGAGACTAAACCCGGATGGAACCCTTGATAATACATTTAATTCTGCCTTATCTGCAATATCTCCCAGCGCTTTGGCTAAAAGTATTATTGAAAAAGATGGATATTATTACATTGGAGGAAACCAATCATCTCATCCCTACACTCCTTACTCGTCAGATGAATCTCCTGCTTTTTTTACAAAGCTTACTCAAAGTGGTTCAATAGCTCCTGATTTTGGCTACTATCCGGACAGTTCATTTTCCAGTGTTGAAGAAATGGTTGTTAATAACAATAGTATTATTTCAAATGCAGGCGGAGCAATCGTAAAATATTTACTTAATACTGGAACATTATCAACCGTTGACGCTACAAAAACGGGTATGGATATATCTTTTGAAAATCCTATCAGACAAAACCTGGTTTTCAGCACAAATGAAAAAGTAAGTAAGATTGAAATCTATTCTCCGGACGGAAAAATTGTAAAAATACTGAAAGACAATAATACTGATGTTTCAGAATTACTGAAAGGAATTTATATGGCAAAAATTACTTTTGAAAATGGGAAAACCACGATAAAAAAACTTATAAAAATTAGGAGAAACACCGATTTCTTTTAAAAAGTATTTGCTTATTTTTAGCAGATACTTTTTTTTATTTCCGACTAAAATGAGCAAAGACCACCACTACAAAGCAACAATCCATTGGACAGGAAACAAAGGAACCGGTACCAGCAGTTACAGAAATTATGAAAGGAGCCATACCATCAATATCGAAAACAAAGCGTTTATTGAAGGTTCTTCTGATCCCGCGTTTCGTGGTGATAAGACCAAGCATAATCCGGAGGATCTGTTACTTTCCTCCCTTTCTTCCTGCCATATGCTCTGGTATCTGCATTTCTGCTCTGAAGAAGGCATCATTGTTACCGATTATAAGGATGAAGCCACCGGCATTATGACTGAAACAGCTGACGGCAGCGGACATTTTACCTCTGTAACCTTACATCCTATCGTTACCGTCACAGAAGAATCAATGATTGAAAAAGCGAAAGAACTGCACCATAAAGCAGGTCAGTTTTGCTTTATTGCCAGGTCGGTTAATTTTCCCGTGGAACATATCCCTACTCTGTTAGTTAAATAATTTTTATTTTAACTTAAACATAATCAAAATAAGCTTCAATACTGTGTTTTATTTAAAATAACTCTAAAATTATCATTTAAAATTCTACAATAAGAGAATTATTTATCAAATAGTTAATAAAAAATCAATTTCTTAATCATTATCATCGTAATAAATTGCAATTAATTGTTATTTTTTTATATAATGTGAATATTTTTTTATATTTTTATATAAATAAAACTAACCATGATGAAACCAAGATTAACCATTTTTGATGAGCCATTGCTGTATACAGAAGGCTTGTCAAAACTGCTCTCGCAGAGCAAAATTTTTAATACGATTGACATTTGTAATTCTCATGAACACTTATTTGAACAATTAAAACTGGATCCTCCGGAAATCCTCATCATAAGCTCCAATATGCTGATGCTTACAGATATTTTCCGACTTGTAGAAGACATTACCTCCACCAACAAAAAAATCAAGATTATTGTCATAGGCAATAGTTATGATATGATTGACATCCGGAAGCTTTTTAACAAAGGCATAAAAGGCTATCTTGACAAAAACAGCAGATATGATGAATTCCTGAAATCTATAAACATCCTGCTTTTAAACGAGATCTACATCTGCGACAATGCAAAGGAAAGAATGATCAACTTTATCAGCAGCGAGGAAGGAAAACACAATCCACACATTAAAGAACCTCTTACGCGCAGAGAAATGGAGATTCTTAAACTGATATGCGACGGCTGCAGCAGCAAAGATATTTCTGAAAAGCTTTTTATAAGCATTAATACTGTAGAAACCCACCGTAAAAGAATCCTCTTAAAATTAAACGCAAAAAATTCCGTAGGAATTGTAAAATACGCCTTAGAAAACCACATTATCGACTGATGAAAAAAAAATCATTTCAAAAAAAATTCCAAACCGGAGGTTTGGAATTTTTTTTGAAATGAAGAGAAGTCAATCTTGAATTCTGTTTCGTAAACAAATTGACTTTGAAAAAGTTTAGAGTTAAAAGAGAAACCGTAAGACGCGAGAATTCGGATTTCAGAAAATAATAAAGAAGTCTTCATTTAATTATTGCAATATACTGGCGGCTTCGGGAACTTCAGCCACCAGATATCAGCTTTCCTTTTGAATATTTCAGCATTAAAAAATTTCAGTTCAAGTTTCTTAAGCAGCAAATCCGTCGTTCCAATTTAAAACTATTTCCCATTAAAGCATCCCGATCTCAAAAGCCTAAAACTTTAAACCTTAAACTAAACCCTCAAACACTTAAACCTACCTACTCATAATCCGGCATTTCGCCGTTGCTGAAAAGAGAAGCTCTTGAAAGATCGGTCAGTGTACTGTTGAGATCAATAACCATTACATTTTTCTGTGATATATTGTCATTGGAAGTATTCATGAAGATCACCTGGGCATTATTCGGTGAAAATCTTGGATCGAGATCATTGGTTCCCATTGGTTTTTCGCTTTCCGCAGAAATATCGTAAACGGTATCGTTCGTCAGGTTATAGATGAAAATATGGGAATCAAGCTGGCGGTAATTACCGCTTCCGTCCTGGTATCCTGAAATATCGCGGGTAAAGACCAGCATTTGGCCGTCAACCGAGAAATTCAGTCCTCCGGCAGCTCCTGCTGTTCCGGACAGAACAGTTTTCAGTACACTTCCCGTCATATCTATAATATAAATTTTTGTACTGTATCCGCTGTAATCATTTGTTTTTAAAGCGATTCTGCTTCCGTCATAGCTCCAGTCGCATTCAGAGATCATGCTGCCGTCCGGCGTGGTGTACACTAAAGTCAATCCGCTTCCGTCTTTATTTATCCTGTATAATTTATTAAAGTTTGAATAAAGAATTTCCTGGCCGTTTGTACTCCATGCAAAATCTATTTCATAATTATTAAAGCCTGCAGCAGGTACCGTTGTAACTTTAAAAGGATTAGATCCGTCAGGATTCGCGGTGTAGATATGGGTACTTCCGCCTTCCGTCCGCAGAAAAGCTATCAGTCCGGCATTGTTGTTTTTCCTCGGCCTCCAGCTGTTATAGGATGAATTGGTAAACTGGAAACTGTTCCCTGCTCCGTCGCTTGACATAATTACAAAATTTCCGTTCTGTTTCTGTACATAATGATAGCGGTTGGCCGGAACCGTATTGGTGGTAAATTTACTGATGGTACTTAAAACTGGCGGGTGAATGCCGTCCGAAACAGACACCTGCCAGAAGTAACTAACACCAAACTTCAAATTGGACAGCGAATAATGTTTCGCTGCCAAATCATTAACCTGGATCACATTTGTATCAAGGTTATTTTTAATTGTTAAACTGTATCTTAAAACATCAGCCGTATCAGGATCCGCAGCGGTCCATGTCAGCTCAACGTTTAAAGGTTGATTCACCGCATTGTCTACCGGACTTAGCAATTGCGGTGCAGAAGGAGGAGAATTGAGCGATTCATCATCGTCCATTTCGAAAACCACGGTTACCACCTGGTTCTGATTTTGTATATTGACACCCTGAAAATTGGTGAGATAGCCGGAGAGTTCGGCCTTCACAGAATAATTTCCTATCGGCATCGCGGCAATTTCAAATGTGCCGTCCGTTCCGCTGAAAACCGTCTGTGTAGTAGGTGCTGTAAAGATTTTCACATTCGGAATGGGCACATTGGTGCCCCGTTTTACAACTTTTCCTTTCAATGAACCTGTCTGAGCCTGTTCTATAAGATCTTCATTACATGAAAACAGACAAAAGGTAAGGATGAATATGCTGAGTATTTTGATTAAAGTTTTCATAGTTCATGTTTTTATTTGTTTCCAAGGTAAAAATTGATTCCAATGGCGAACCGGAGTGCCTGATCCTTTCTTTTTCCGTTCACCATCCCCTCCCAGTTGTCTTTAAAACCGATGTCATACTGGGAAGAAGCCCGGATTGCGGTATTATTTCCGATCATAAATTCCAGACCTCCGCCAACCTGGCATTTGTACTGAGGTTTGTATTTTGAAAACATCGCTCCTGCTCCTCCATAGATGTATGGACTGAGTCTGTATTTCGGGAACAGGAGAAATTCGAGGTTAAGCTCGGGAACAAGGTAATTTCTTTTAATAATATTTTCATTTTCTAAGGTAAAATAACTGCCGCTGGCTTCAATATTGAAATTGGGACTTATAAAATATTTTACTCCTACTTTTCCACCGACATTCATTTTAGCATTTACATAATCATCCTTGATTTTCTGAGTTTCCACGCTGGCAAAAACGGACATTTTCTGTCTGTAATTTTCCGGAAACTTATTACCGACTGTCCGGCCTACATTTGCCTCCTGCTCTTTATTGTAATCATTGATGAGAGCCTGGTAGCCGTTTAAGTTTTCTGATGCCTTACCCCATATTTTATCTCTGGTCCCTTCAATAATCAGGGATCTTACCGCTTTTTCTATGGCTTCAGTTACCGCAAGCTGTACAGGTTCGTTTTGGGTAAGTCCAACCTCAGCTTCCAGCAGTCTTTCCGTATCGATATATCTGAAAAAGCTTCCGTTCACACTGGTAGAAAGGATTGTTTTAGAGGTATAAACCGTTTTAAGAATTTCACCGTTAAGAGTAGAAACGGCACGAAGATAAATAGTGATCCTGTCCTGGCGGTATTGTGTGGATGCCCCTATTCCGAAATATCTTGCTCCGAGGCCTCCGGTCATCGTATTGCTGTCGTAAGAGATCACACCACCCTCCAGAAGAATTCCGGCATAGAGAAGCGGGGGAAGAGACTGGCTGTTTTTATCGGCATCTTTCATGTATTCCTGTCTGGTGGACCGGATAATCTGCCTTTCATTCAAAAGATTGGCAATATTTTCTCTTTCAATGGGAATAAACCACCGGCTGTCTTCCAGCGCTTTAATCAGGATGGTTGTAGTTCCCTGAGGTACCGCCGTACTCCAGTTATTTCCGTTTTCTGACGGTTTATACTGGCCGGTCTGGTCCCTGAATTTGTAGACGCCTATGACGATTTTTTCATTGGGAAGAGGAAGATTCCTCAGTTCCGCAGTAGAAGGGGTGAGCTCTCCCATGGTAGATCTTTCCGGATCGGAAGGAAGACCCAGGATCGAACTGCAGGCCTGCATTAGGCATAGCAGGAACGCACAGAAAAAAATTCTGGTGTAAGTATAAGTTCTCATGGTAAGTTTGGTTTTTAGTTATTTTTTATTTTGGAATGACGATCTCGGACTGATCCCCTGTACTGGTATCCAAAATATTGATCAAAAGTCCCTGGGCTGTAGTAGTAATCTGCAGGTAAAGCGATCCGAAAAGATAATTTCCGGGCTTTATACTGCCTTCCCCGAACTGATCCTCAAATAATTTCCTGGACAACTCACTCAGTATCTGCCTGTTCAGGCTCTGGCTGAAACTGTCGAGGGAATTAACATTATCGAGCAAGCTGCTGAAATCATTTTTTTCATCAAACTGATTCTGAGCGTTTGCTGAGCTCAAAAGCCACTGGTAATTAAAGGTATCACCTCCGAATGCCGGATTGACAGGCTTATAAACGAGCTGCTGAGATTTTCCGGAGAAAATACCCGCAATAAAGATTAAAATAATGATAAAGGTTTTCATGGCGGACGTTTTTAGTAGATAAATTCATTTTTAATAAGGTTTTTCTTGGCATTAAATTCTTTGATATATTTCAGGCTGGCTGCCAGCTGTTCTTTCAGGTAATCTTCGTTTGGATTGGTCATAAAGCTGTAAATCACTTTATCATCGATCTGGATATTGATCTGCCCGCTGGTCCCGCGAAGGGGAAGCTCGGAAATGGTAACCGCCCCGTTACTTTTGTCGGGAATCTGACTGTACTGGATATAAAAAAGATCATAGAAATCTTTTCCGACCTTAGTTTTGGTCTCATCAATGGTAAGCCCTTTCAGTTCAAAGACTGCATCTTCTTCTACTTTGGCCGTTTTCTTCCTGAACAGGTCGGTATTAATTTCAAGGCTGTCTTTCGCAACAAGTTTCTGGGTTTCCTCATCTTTGATATAGAGAAATGCTTTCAGAGCATCCTTTTGTTCAAGATTAACGCTGATCTCAGATAAAACTTTTACTTCATTGGGATTAATGGAAAATTTACCGCTCTGCCGGTTATTGGAAAGATTTCCAGCATTTCCCTTTTTAATGGAAACCAGCAGGTAATTCAGTTCTTTATAAACTGATGTATTATTGGTGACCACTGCTTTAAGCCTGATCTGGTTTTCAAGAATACTCTTCTCAATCTTTGCATTTACTTTTTTATCTTCCTGTCCATTCACTGTGGCGGACAGGAAGATAAGTAAAGTACACAGATTTAAGGAATATAAAAATTTCATCACTTGTGTTTTAATAGTTTCTCATGAAAATGGTTTTGTTATCCCCTTTTACATTGATCCGCATTCCGTCCGACACACTGTTGCTGCCGGTAATATCAATGATATTGTTGTTTCCCTGGGCAGTTACGGCTGTTTTGGTTTCCTGATCTGTAAAAGAATTGATAAAATAAAGTGTATTGAAGTCTCCCGATTGCTGTACCGCAATATTGGTTTTAGGATTAAGAAAAAGTTCTGCATTATTGTAATCTCCTGTCTGGAGAACACTGGAGCCATAAAGCGCCTGCTGCTCCGTCTGCTGTCTGCTCATAAGATCAAGAACCGTATTGCTGTTGACCTTGTCCCAATCCAGCTGTTGTGCATTCACGCACAGCACTGCGAAAAGTGTAAAGGCACCCCATCCCGGTTTAAACATGGTATTAATTTTTAATAAAGGTACATGAATAGAGAATTGAGAAAAACACACCCAGCAGGTACAGATATAAAATCATGGTTTCTGGGTATGTTCATCATGAAAAGCTTAAAAAAGGAGAAAGCCTCAGCTTCTCCTTTTATTTTACTACATTACGGTACATTATTAATTGGATTGGGTTACAACCATTGAGTTTCCGTTACCCATCTGGGTTCCTACATGGATGTGGGAATCTCCGCTTTGAGCTACCCAGGTAAAGTTATTGTTACCCATCTGAACATCAATTGCTGTATTGGAATCTCCTAACTGAAGTTGGTATAATTGGTTGCTGTTTCCAACCTGTACTCCCATAGCTGTATTATCATCACCGATCTGAACGGCTGCAGCAACATTATTGTTACCTACCTGGTCGTTTGTGGCACTGTTATCATTTCCATCCTGGTATTGTACTAAAAGGTTGGCATTACCTACCTGAAGACCGCTTGCATCATTTCTTCTTCCAAGCTGAATCTGGTAAGCATCATTTCCGATACCTACCTGAATGGCTGAAGCATCATTTCTTCTTCCGTCCTGATATTGTACCACAGAGTTTCCTAAGCCTAATTGTGTAGAAGAGGCTTCATTTCTTCTTCCGATCTGAGTCTGTTCTGTAGAGTTGAACGCACCAAGCTGCCAGGTTACTGCAGAGTTTCTGTTTCCCGTTTGACTTACATCATTGGTATTGGCAAGACCTGTTTGGTCTACGTCAATTGAGTTTCTGTTACCGATACTTTCAGCGGTGTTCACATTCAGAGCACCTATCTGGTCAATATCTGCCGTGTTACGGTTTCCATCCTGTGTAAGGCTGTTGATATTCAAAAGACCTGTCTGACTAACAGTAGCAGTATTCAAGTTTCCGATCTGGGCAGTAACATCAATATTTGATTGTGCGAAGCTGAAACTCATGGTCATTAGTGTAAATACACCAGTAATAAAGTTTTTCATTTTGACAAAAATTAATTGGTTAATAGTATGACAAAGGTATAGGCTATACTAAAATGAAAAACCACTGCTAAAGTGTAAATTTTTAAAATCACTGTTTACCGTTTTGAAAGTAACCGTTTACTGTTTTCTTCGTATCACTTGTTTCAGTTACGTAAAAATACGGTATATCATAAATTGATTATCAAACAGATACAATAAATAATTCTATTTTTTCAATTTAAAAATTCCCTCTTATTTTTTGATATTTCCATTTTTTATTTTTTTAATCATTCAATCTTTTAATGATGTTTCAATGGTTAATTAATGTTAATGCCTGTTCTTTTCTTCAGTATATATTGCTAAATTTGAAGTATGGAAAGTTTTGGAAAAGATTTATTGAGGAAAATTACAAACGTAGAGCTGCCGGGGATCAATGCCCATGGAGTATTTTCACCTCCTTCCCGGCCGGTATTTACCTATGATGAAGTGCTGGCAAAAAATCCGAAATTTGCAGCCGTTAATATTGTTCTTTATTTAAAAGATAATGAATGGTATTTCCCTCTGATTCAAAGGACCATCAATGAGCACGACAGACACAGCGGGCAGATCTCTTTACCCGGCGGAAAGCGTGAAGAAATGGATAGAGATTTTGCCGAAACCGCCGTACGCGAAACCTCGGAAGAAATAGGAATAGATAAACATTATATCAGGGTGATCCGGGAAATGTCTCCTATCTATATCCCACCAAGTAATTTTTATGTATATCCTTATATTTCATATACCAAAAAGAATCCGCTTTTCGTTCTTCAGCAGAGTGAGGCGGTAGAAACTATAGAATTTCCTATCACCTCTTTTCTCAGCCTGCCGGATACTCCTGAAATTATGGCACTTCCCGGTGCTGCCGGACATGAAGTTCCGGTCATTAATTTCAACGGATATATTATCTGGGGTGCTACAGCAATGATATTGAGCGAGTTTAGCCAGTTGCTGAAAAAAATGTAACTTTGCACTACCGTGTTTAATTGAGAGATGGCGAAGAAAAATATTTTCACCGATGCATTCGGGACACCTTATTTTTTAAAAAGGTTTGTTATTTTTATTTTAGGGGTTGTATCTTACAGAAGGTTCAACGGCTTTAATAAATTAAAAATAACCGGTACGGAACACCTTGTGGATCTTCCCGATTCCAATGTGCTTTTCGTGTCTAACCATCAAACGTATTTTGCAGACGTGGCAGCAATGTACCATGCATTCTGTGCGGTAAACAATGGTTATCTGAATACGATTAAAAACCCTATTTACCTGCTCAACCCAAAGATCGATTTTTACTATGTGGCAGCAGAAGAAACCATGAATAAAGGGATTCTCCCGAAGATCTTCAAGATCGCCGGTGCTGTAACGGTAAAAAGAACATGGAGAGCAGAAGGTAAAACGGTCAACAGAATGGTGGATCTTACTGAAGTTGACAATATTATGAAGGCTTTGGACAATGGTTGGGTAGCTACCTTCCCTCAGGGTACTACATCTGCTTTTGCACAAGGAAGAAGAGGTACAGCCAAACTGGTTAAAAACCAGCGCCCGATTGTGATTCCTATCAAGATCAATGGTTTCAGAAGGGCATTTGATAAAAAAGGTCTCCGTGTAAAGGTTACGGGCGTAAAACCTACCATGGAGTTCAAGGCACCCCTTGATATAGATTACGACAACGAAAAAGCGCCTGAAATTTTATTGAAAATTATGACTGCCATAGAGCAGACAGAAGATTTCAATGTACTGCACAATTATGATGAAGAACTTAAAGCTAAAAAATTAGAACAAAAGGATTCAAATAATTAAAGTAAGTAGAAAAATTATGAACAAAATATTAGGGATCTTATTCGCGGTCATAGTATTAGTTTCGTGTAACAGCCAGAAAGTATATTCAGATTTCGATATAAGCTATTCCAGAAGCGGAGGCTATGCTCCTATGTATGAGAATTTACTCATCAAAGGTAATACTGCCCATTATTCTTTTGACCAAGGGGGGAAAAAGTATAAGCAGGATTTTAAAGTTTCTGATGAAGATTTAAAGAAACTGGATCAAACCCTTTCCCAGAACAACTTCAGAAGAATACAGGAAGATCACAAAAAGCTGTATGATAATGTAACCACTTCCATCAATGTAAAAAAAGGTCCGAATGAAGGCAGCAAGTCCGATGCCAGTACGATCATGCCTAACTTTACAACGAACTGGAACAACATTCTGAATGCTTTTCAGGAGATCATTAATAACAATGTAAAAAAAAGTAAATAAAGTTGAAAACCCACTTCATTGCTATCGGCGGAAGCGCCATGCATAATCTTGCTATTGCATTAAAGGATAAAGGATATCAGGTAACCGGCTCGGATGATGCTATTTTTGAACCTTCACGATCCAGACTGGAAAAGAAAGGTATTCTGCCTCAGGAAATGGGCTGGTTCCCGGAAAAAATAACTGCGGATATAGATGCCGTCATCCTTGGTATGCATGCCCATCAGGACAATCCTGAGCTGGCAAAGGCAAAAGAGCTGGGTTTAAAAATTTATTCATATCCTGAGTTCCTTTACGAACAGTCGAAAAACAAAACAAGAGTGGTAATTGCCGGATCGCACGGTAAAACAACCATTACTTCCATGATACTTCATGTGCTGAACTTTCATCAGAAAGATGTAGATTTCATGGTGGGAGCTCAGCTTGAAGGTTTTGACTGTATGGTAAAACTAACGCAGGAAAACGATTTTATGGTTCTGGAAGGGGATGAATATCTCTCCTCTCCTATTGACCTTCGTTCCAAGTTTCTTCTTTACCAGCCGAATATTGCTTTAATGAGCGGTATTGCCTGGGATCACATCAATGTATTCAAAACATTTGATGATTATATAGATCAGTTCAGAAAATTCGTTGCAAGCATTACCCCGGGCGGTGTTCTGGTATATAATGAAGAGGATGCTGAAGTGGTAAAAGTAGTGGAAGCCGCTGAAAATTATTTCAGAAAAATCCCTTACAAAACTCCTGAATATGAGATCAGTAACAGAAAAGTATATCTGAAAACTGAAATGGGAGATGTTCCACTTTCTGTTTTCGGTTCACACAATCTGCTGAATATGGAAGGAGCAAGACATATCTGCCAGCAGCTGGGGATTATGGATGAAGATTTCTACGAAGCCATTATGAGTTTCAAAGGAGCTTCAAAACGTCTTGAAAAAGTAGAAAGACAGGATCAGGGAGTTTTATATAAAGATTTTGCCCATGCACCGAGTAAAGTAAAAGCAACGGTAAAAGCGTTCTGTGAGCAGTTTAAAAAGGAAAAGAAATATGGGTTCCTTGAGCTTCACACCTATTCGAGTTTAAATCCCGTGTTCCTTGAACAGTATGACCATGCTATGGACGGTTTGGATGAAGCTGTTGTTTTCTATTCGGAGGATGCTTTAAAAATTAAAAGAATGGAACCTATTTCTCCCGAATTCATCAAAGAGAAGTTTAAAAATGATACTTTGAGAGTATTCACCAATGCTGAAGACCTGCACGCCTATTGGGAAACTCTGGACAAAACCAACGGTGTTTTCCTTATGATGAGCTCCGGTAATTTCGGAGGCTTGGATCTTACAAAATAAATAATTTTATTACCCATATCTTAAAAACGTTCTTTGATCAAAGAACGTTTTTTATTTACATTTCCGATGAATTCATCCGGGTTTTAACAGGTGAATTATTCTGCTTCCAGGATAAGTTTTTTCAAAATATCCTCCGTTGAAAGTCTGCTGTAATTATGAACAGACTGCCCTGCCCAGATACTTACAAACTCTGCATTGTTTACCGTTTTCGCAACCCTTCTCAGCTCATTGGTCAGCTTATTCTGGTAAGGATACGGCATAATATAGCCGGAATCTTCGATGCTTTCTATGAATTTATTTTTTATCCCTCTTGCATACCGTCCCGAAAAACTTTTTGTCAGAACAATTTCTTTTTCCGTTACATTTTCCAGCCTCTCTTTTTCAAAAGGCTGCAAAGCACTTTCTTGGGATGCCAATAACATACTTCCTACCTGAAAGCCCTGCGCACCCAACTCTTTTGCCGCTCTTAAAGTTTTTCCGTTATAAATTCCGCCCGCATAGATTAAGGGAACTTTTACATAATCATAAACTTGGGAAAACAAGGAAATACCACCGATTTCCGGAATATGATCCGCGACAAAGGTTCCTCTGTGCCCACCGGCTTCAACTCCCTGCACACAAATAATATCAATCCCGGATTTTTCCAGGACTAATGCTTCTTGCAGTGAAGTACAGGTTCCGATAAGCGTTACTCCGTTTTCTTTCAGCTTTTCAATGCTTTTATCATCCAGATTCCCGAAAGTAAAGCTTAATACTTTGCAGCCTTCTTCAATAATAGCTTCTACCTGGTCATGGTAACTGTTCAACTTAATCTCTTCGAGATCCGGAAGTTTCACCTCTATATGATTTTCCTTTGCCAGATCGGTCATAAACCGCTTTGCCTTAACAAACTTGTCTCTCAGAGATTCGGTAAGCTCAGGAATATCGTGAACAAAAATATTAACCGCAAAAGATTGATCTGTGAGTTTTCTGGTCTCTCTGATCAGTTCAGCCGATTTGCCCGCAGGAAGATCAGCCAGGGCCAATGATCCTAGACATCCTGCTTTTGCAGCTGCTGCAGCCATTTTGGGAGTACTTACTCCAAACATCGGAGCCTGAATAATGGGATATTTTACCTCTAAAATTTTACTGATGGTATCCGGCCAAAACATAAGAATAATTTTATCTAAAATTTACAAAAATCTGGCGACAGCTTTAGGTTTAGAAGACATGATATTGCTCACAGTATTCAGCAGCCATGTTTTTTAATTGAAAATCCCGCAAACTAAACTGACTGAACAAATGACTATAAAATCTGCTGTCCGTTTAATTTGCGGGATGTATTATTAATGTTCGCTTGTTAGATATCCGCTACAGATTTCAGCATCTTTTGCTCCCATTCAGGATCTTTTGGATCAAAGAACAGTCTTTTTCCTGTATCCAGAGAGCGGACGATATTCATTTCATCTTCAGTCAGTTCAAAATCGAAAACGTTAAAATTTTCTTCAATTCTGGAAGGGGTTACGGATTTCGGGATTACAACAAATCCTTCCTGAAGATGCCATCTCAGAATCACCTGGGCTACTGTTTTATTGTATTTTTCTGCAATCGATTTCAGCTGAGAATTGTTCAAAAGATCTGCATTTCCGTTTCCAAGCGGGCTCCAAGGCTGTGTTATGATATTATTTTCCCTGTCATATACCTGAAGCTCTTTCTGCTGGAAAACCGGATGAAGCTCGATCTGATTGATCACAGGAAGAACCGTTGAATTGGCTTTCAGCTCTTCCAATTTCTCTACTGTAAAGTTGCATACCCCGATAGCTTTAATTTTCCCTTCATGATAAAGCTCCTCCAGTGCTTTCCAGGCTCCCAGAAAATCTCCGAAAGGCCAGTGAAGAAGATACATATCCAGGTAATCCATCTGTAATCTGTCCAAAGTTCTCTGGAATGCACTTTTTGCTTTTTCATAGCCATGATCCTGAACCCAGATTTTTGAGGTAATAAACAGCTCGTCTCTGCTTACACCACTTTCTTTTACAGCCTCCCCTACTGCAGTTTCGTTTAAATAAATAGCTGCCGTATCAATCATTCTGTAGCCTGTATGAATGGCTTTTACCACTGCTTTTTTACATTCGTCCAGGTTTTCCATCTGCCATACTCCAAAGCCTAAAGCAGGGATATCCACTCCGTTATTTAATGTTACTACAGGCTGTCCTGTGTATGTTTTCTTTTGCATTATTCTTTAATTTAATTTTTTAATCTGAATCTAAGCTTAACAAATTTGCGATAAAAATTGGAAATTCTGCTTACCAATTTTACAGTTTTTTCATCTATTTTTAACTATCCGAGTTTGTTGCCGGAAGCCTCCGGTAGTTTAAACAATAAGGAGACATCTCTTATTTTCCTTATTTTTGTGGGAAACTAAAACAATGTTACATCAAATCAGGCTGGCAAAAGCCGAAGATTATCCTAAAATCATGGAAATCTGGGAATCTGCTGTTACAGCAACCCATGATTTTCTTGCGGAAGAAGATTTTAATTATTTTAAACAAGCCATTCCCGGAGATTATCTTCCGCAACTTGATGTTTATCTGATTTCGGAAGATGGTGAGGCAAAAGGTTTTGCTTCTGTAGCCGGGGATACCCTGGAAATGCTGTTTATTCATGATGATGCACGGGGAAAAGGTTATGGTAAAAAGCTGTATGAATGGATGAAGGAAACCACAGGTCTCACCAAAGTAGATGTGAATGAACAAAACCCTCAGGCCATCGGTTTTTATGAAAAAATGGGATTTAAAAGAGTCGGGAGATCGGAAAAAGACGGCTCAGGGAAAAATTATCCGCTGATCCATATGAGTTTATAAATGGAAAATTTTGTTTTTAAGAAGATCACTTCGGGAATGGATATTCCGTATGAATTGCTGCTGCTTGCTGACGAAACTGTGGAAGCAATCAACAGATATATTTTCGATTCTTCTATTTATGTTTTAAACGATGGCTTTGAGGATATCGCCGTAATGGCACTGCATCCGAACAGCAATGAAGAACTGGAAATTAAGAATATCGCAGTTATTGAAAGCTACAGAAACCGGGGAATCGGCAGTATTCTGATAGATAAGACAAAAGAAATAGCCAGAAAAAATGGGTATATAACTTTAACTGTAGGAACTTCGGACACGGGTTTCCAGCAGATTAAATTCTACGAAAAGAACGGTTTTATAAAAAAGGGAATACGTAAAGATTTCTTTACAGATAATTACCCATTCCCTATTTATGAAAACGGATTACAGATGCGCGACATGGTTATTCTTGCCCATGACCTTTCTGAATAAGCCTTTGATGTGATCAATCTCAGACTGGTAATTTGTTTTTTTCCTGCAGCCGAAATAGAGTGTATTTTCCAGTTTTTTCTCGCCTTCCCAGATCATTTTGACATCCCCGTTCTCTATTTCGTTCTTGCACAGAAAATTAGGAATAACAGCCAGCCCGGTTCCGCCTTTCAGACAGCGGATGATGGAATTTAAATTAGGAACTATATAATTGGGACGGAAATTCGGTTTATGCCCGAAATTCATGATCCAGAACTGAAACAGATGTTCCATGTCTCCTGTGGTGCCGTACCATTTTTCCTGTTTCAGCCATTCTTCGGCATGTTCTATTCCTTTGGTATCGAGTGTTTCCCGGAAACTTTCAGTATCTACATCTTTTCCGCCTACAAGAATAATCTGCTCGGAAGAGAATGCTTCATGTTCAATATTGGGAGAAATTCCTTTTTTAGGGGTAATGATCAGGTCGAGAATTCCTTTATCCAGCTGATCCAGCATTTCCGGATATTCCCCGAAGCTGATGATCAGATTAAAAGGCAAAGTAGAAACATACTGCTCCAGGGTAGTCTGAAAGGTTTCGAAACACATCCCAACACTGATGGTAGGAGTGAGTTTTTCCGTGGATTTCTGAAAATTCTTCTCTACATCTTCAAGCTTTGAAATCGGTTCTGAAACGGCATTAAATAATACTTTTCCCCTTTCTGTAGGGATCATTTTTCTTCCGGTTCTGTCGAATAATTTATATCCTACATATGCTTCCAGTGAGCTCAGATGGAGGCTTACACCAGGCTGTGAAATGAACAGCGAATCTGCTGCTCCTGTGAGCGTTCCGGTTTTATATATCGCTTTAAAAGTGCGGTACCATTCTAAATTGACCATAACTTTAATTATAAATATTCTGATACAAAGTTACAAAATAATTATAATACTGATGATTTTTCATTCTTCAGAAACGAAGCATAATAATCTGGAATTCCGCTTTCTTCGATAGCAAGGGCAGTTTCTTCAACAGGATAAGCAATTTGAATAATCTCTGGTAGTATACGATCCTCTTCCATCGTCAGAATAAGGTAGCAAGCCAGTCGGTTTTCCTCTTTGGAACGGCCTACAGAGCCACAGTTAACAGCCCAGCCTTTAGTCTCAAAATACTTTTTAAATGATAAATGGGTATGTCCCATGACAATGATATCAGACCGGGATTCTTCCAGCATACCTGTAAAAATATGATCACTCTCATTTTCATACCAATAGGTATCATTACTGGATAGACTTGCATGTACCAATTGAATACGCCAGTGCCTGTTTCCCACCTTATAGTTTAATTGTACATGAAAAGGTAACTCTGATAAAAACGTTTTATTCTGTTCTGTAATGTATTTTTTGGAATGATCAATAGCTATAAATCTCGCTTCTGTTTCTTCGGGTGAATGTTTAGATAAAGGAACAACAGGAATATCAAAAGCGATTCTTTCATCATGGTTTCCCATAAGACATGGAATGTTCAGATTTCTGATCTTTTCGATCACTTCATTTCCCCAGGGAGCAAAGTCAACCAGATCACCCAGGCAGAACTTCTGCTCAATTCCTCTTTTCTCCATGTCTTCAAGCACTGCATTCAGGGCAGGAAGGTTTCCGTGCACATCACTAAAAATAGCAATCCGTATCATATTCATTCTATTTCATAACAAAATTACAGGAGAAGTCCCACAACAGGATCATTTGCCTGTATGATATTTAACCATGAATAAAACAATTCAACTATCATTATTCTAATAGTTACTTATAATTCATACTATTTTTATTATACAACACCTGAATGTAACTTTGCATCATAAAATTTAAACAATCATAAAATGAAAAAAGTATTGATCATTAACGCAGGACAAAATTTCGGACATTCCGGAGGAAAATATAATGACACGATTGCAGAAAATACACTTGCAGTACTTAATAAATTTGAAAATATAGAAGTAAAGACCACTCAAATTGCAGATGGCTTCGATAAGGATGAAGAAGTAAAGAAGTTTGTATGGGCAGATTTTATCATCTACCACACTCCCATCTGGTGGTTTCAGCTTCCTAACGGATTCAAGAAATATATTGATGAAGTTTTTACAGCCGGTCATGCCAAAGGAATTTACATAAGTGACGGAAGAAAAGCTGAAAACCCTGAAATCAACTATGGAACCGGAGGAATGCTGGGTGGAAGAAAATATATGGTAACCACAAGCTGGAATGCACCTGAAACAGCCTTTACGCTTCCCGGAGAATTCTTCAATGAGACCAGTGTAGATAATGGACCGTTATTTGGATTCCATAGAATGAATGCTTTTGTTTCTTTGGAAAAAATGGAAAGCTTTCACTTCCACGACGTAGAGAAAAATGCCAATATAGAACGTGATATGAAACTCTACAGAGACCACCTTGAACAGGTTTTTGAAAAAGAACTTAAACCGCAATTAGCCTGATGAAAAATATACTGATCACTGGAATCACCGGTTATATCGGGGGTTCCGTAGCCAAGAAGCTTACAGAACGTAACTACAATGTTACAGGGCTGGTTCGTAATGCAGAAGCAGCAGAGAAGTTAAAGGAACTAGGAATTGAATCCATTGTAGGCAATATCCATGACGAATCTGTTTTGAATGCTGCTATTTCCAACGCTGATGCCATAATCCATACCGCAGATTCTGCAGATGATGCTTATGCTGCAGACAGTTTCATCAATGCGCTGGAAGGAACCGGTAAAACATTTATTTTCACTTCCGGTTCAGCTATTTTCGGAGGAAAAGAGAACGGAGAAAAAAATGATTTTGTGTACACAGAAGACATTCCCCTGAATCCGAGGCTTGAAATGGCATCAAGGGTGCTGATCAACCAGTATATTCTTCAATCTGCCAGGAAAAATATAAGAAGCATTGTCATTGTACCTACAATGGTTTATGGTGAAGGTCTGGGTTTAAAAAAAGACAGTATCCAGCTTCCGGCCCTGATTAATTTCTCTAAAGAAAAAGGGTATGGAGCTTACTTTGGAAAAGGCGAAAATATCTGGTCGAATCTTCATATCGAAGACCTTGCCAATCTGTATGTACTTGCATTGGAAAAAGCAAAACCAGGTTCTCTTTATTATGCAGAAAACGGTTCTTCTACCATCAGAAATCTGGCAGAAAATATAAGCAGACAATACAATTTACAGCCGGCACAGTCTGTGAGCGTACAGGAGGCAGTCAATACATTTGGTCCTGCGGGAGGATATTTTGGATTTGCCTCAAACAGTTTGTGTAATTCGGATAAGGCCAAAACAGAACTTGGCTGGAATCCTCAATATCAATCCATCGAAAATTTTATTTAATATGAAAATTTATCTTACAGCAGTTATAAAAGCCAAAGAAGAATATCAGGCGGAAGTACTGGAAACCCTTCAGAATATGGTGAAGGAAACAAGAAAAGAAGAAGCCTGCGAACTTTACAGTCTTCACCAGGGAATTGAGGATAAAAACCAGTTTATTTTCTATGAGATCTGGAAAAGTGAAGAAGGACTGGCACAGCATAACCAGCAGCCTTATATCCAGGCTTTCGGGGCTATTGTTGACGAAAAACTACAGGAAAAACCGCAAATTTATACCACCCATATTCTTTAATATGAGAAAACTAACATTTTTATTTTTAGCCTTACTTACTGTGGGGTTTATACAGGCACAACACCAAAAATCTAAACTTATGAAAAAGAAAATTTTGTTTGTCGTAACAAGTCATGACAAAAAAGGAAGCACCGGCGAAGACACCGGATACTATCTTGGCGAAGTTTCCCATCCATGGGAAGTTCTTCACAAAGCAGGATATGAAATTGATTTTGTAAGTCCGAAAGGCGGAACTCCTCCGGTGGACGGATTCGATTTAAAAGATCCTGTGAATAAAGAATTCTGGGAAAATACAGAATACAAAAACAAGATCGATCATTCTTTACAGCCTTCTCAGGTAAATCCGGACAATTACAGTGCGATTTTCTACGCAGGAGGCCACGGCGCCATGTGGGATTTCGCAGATAATACAGAACTGGCGGGTATTGCTTCAAAAATTTATGAGAAAGGCGGCATTGTATCGGCAGTGTGCCATGGTCCGGCCGGTCTTGTAAATATTAAACTGAGCAATGGGAAATATCTTGTAGACGGCAAAAAAATCAATGCCTTTACCAATGAAGAAGAAGCTGAAGTAAAGCTTACCAATGTAGTTCCTTTTCTTTTGGAAGAAAAGTTGAAAGAAAGAGGGGCAAAATTTGAAAAATCAGGACTTTGGCAGAACCATGTGGTAACAGACCAAAGAGTGATTACCGGACAAAATCCTCAGTCTGCCAAAAGCGTAGGGGAAGCTATTTTAAAAGAACTTAGCAAATAATCAACTCATTAACCACAAAAGAGTAAAGCTTTTGTCTTTTGTGGTTACATTTAAATATAATTTTATTCAAAACAAAATGGAATACAGAAAATTAGGAAATACAGAACTGGAACTGTCTGCTATTACTCACGGAGCATTTGCCATCGGAGGAAATATGTGGGGCGGAAATGAAAAACAGGATTCCATCAATTCAATTCATGCCTCTCTGGATCATGGCGTAACTTCTATTGACACGGCTCCTTTCTATGGATTCGGGCTCAGCGAAGAAATGATCGGAGAAGCTATTAAAGGAAAAGACCGTACAAAAATCCAGCTGCTGACCAAATTCGGACTGGTATGGGACGGAAGCAACAACGGAAAAGGAGAATTTTTCTTTGATGCCGAGGATGAAGGGAAAACCCTTCCGGTTTATAAATATGCTACAAAAGCCAATGTAATTAAAGAAGTAGAAGAAAGCTTAAAAAGACTGGGAACAGATTACATCGATCTTTTACAGCTTCACTGGCCGGACAGCACCACCCCGATCTCCGAAACAATGGAAGCTATGGAACTTCTTATCCAGCAGGGAAAAATTCTTGCAGCAGGAGTCAGCAATTATACCGTTTCACAAATGCAGGAAGCTAACAGAACCCTTCATCTGGCGAGCAACCAGGTTTCTTACAGCATGCTGAACAGAGCTATTGAAGGCGATCTGGTTCCCTACTCCTTAGAAAATAATTCGGGAATTATTGTGTACAGCCCGATGGAAAGAGGTCTTTTGACCGGAAAATATTTCAAAGAAGATAAATTAAAGGATAACGACCACAGAAATGGCTATTTTTCGCAGTTTGATTTAAATAAAGTGAAAACTTTCCTGGAAAAAATAGAACCTGTTGCAAAGGAAAAAAATGCTTCTCTTTCACAGCTGGTATTACGTTGGACAACCATGCAGCCGGCAATTACCGTTGTACTGGCAGGAGCCAGAAATGCCCAGCAGGCTATCGAAAATGCCCAGGCTATGGCTATTGAACTTTCTCAGGATGAACTGAATTTCATCAATACAGCATTGAGCGAGATATAATATAAAGGCTGGAAGAGGGAGATATGAAGATGGAAAGTCTTTTAGTATATTGATAATCAACACACTTCTTTTTTACTATTCTCAATGTAAAAGAGATTCATCCTTCGTCGGAAAATCAAATCAATACAATTCCATCCGTTATCTGATCCGATTTCAATAACTCCACTACCTCTTCCAGCTTCCTTTCTTTTAACTCATAAATCTTTAAAAAATGAAAAAGAACCTGATCAAAATATTTGGGTTAATAACCCTATTGACTATCAGCAGCATTACATTAAAGGCTCAAACACTCGTTAATCCGGAAGACCAATCATGGTATCCTTCTGCTTACGGCGCACAAGATGAGATCGGCGCAGCTAACCTGTTAACTCCTGAAGTCATAAAGCAAGCTTTAGGACTGGTAAAACAAGGTAAAACGCTGGCACTTGCTGTCCCTATTGATAAAAATCTTCCGGCTTTCAGACACAGAAGTTTCAACTTATACAATATCCAGCCCGGAGAACAGGGAGGAAAAAGTATAGGTCCCAATAAATTTACCTTCAATGATGAGCTTGTGAACGGATGGACCGGAGTGGGAACCCAGCTCAACGGCATCGGCCACATCGGAATTGATAATATATACTACAATGGAAACAAAGCGACCGACTTTGTAACTGTGGAAGGAGTAAAAAAACTGGGAGTTGAAAAAGTACCACCTTTCGTTACCCGCGGTGTCGTTCTCGATATGACGGCTCATTATGGAAAATCAATTGTACCCGGAGGAACAGAGTTTACTGTTGAAGACATCAAATCAGTTTTAAAGAAACAGAAATTGACCTTAAGAAAAGGCGATATTGTCCTGTTCAATACCGGATGGCTGGAATTAATAGGTAAAGACAACAAAAAGTTTCTGGAAACCGAACCGGGAATTGGTATGGAAGCCGCACAATGGCTTGCTGAGCAGGGAATTGTTGCCTTCGGAGGAGATACCTGGGCATCAGAAGTTTATCCCAATCCAAAATCCAGGGAAGAATTCCCTATTAACCAGTTTATGCTGGCCAAGAAAGGAATTTACAACCTTGAACTGATTGACAGCCGTCCATTGGTGAAAGATAAGATCTGGGAATTTCTGTTTGTTCTGGGACAGCCATTGTATGTAGGATCTACACAGGTGAACATCAATCCTGTAGCCATCTATTAGAATCTGATTCATCAAAATAAAATAGCCTTCAGTTTTGAAGGCTATTTTTATAATATTTTTAAATATTAATTATTTAATAACTATTTTCTTGGAAACAGTATTCCCTTCAGCATTTATTTTTACGAGGTATACTCCTGACTGTATTCCGCTACCGTTCACCTTATTGATTCCTTTTTCAAGCTTCTCTGCCGGTTTGATCAGCTTGCCTGAAAGATCATAAACTTCATAATCTGCAGCACCTTTAATATTGGATTCAATAGTAAATTGTCCGTTGGTAGCCGGATTAGGATAAATTTTAATATTCTGAAGTTCAGATTTAGCAATTTCATTAACAGCGAGCAATTTGGCACAATTACCAATTCCTACAGCACACCATGCATTTTCTACCTGCTGCAGTTCGTTGGAGTTTGCTCCATAAAGATCAATAGCAGCCTGCTTGGATTGATCGTAAGCGTTAATATAACCACTGTTTGCCGTAAGGTAAGTAGTCAAAGTCCTGAATGCGATTTTTTCCGCTTTCTGGATGGTAAGTCCTGTCACATTGAATGCAGTCCCGTTATCATTAGTTCCTGAACCTCCCTGGGAAAGCAGATAAAACCAATAATTTCCTACTCCACTGTTTTTGTGCACGCCTCCGTGATCATTGTTCTGGTTATATGGAGGTGCGGTACTTGCCCAGTTAGTCCCCTGATAAGTATCAGGCTGCTGCCCGCCAATCTGGTTGGAGCCGGCATTAGGATTGGCCATATTTCTGAAATAATTAGCTCCTAAACCAGGATTAGGAATTCCCTCTGCAATAGTCCAGTTTGGATTTACATTGGAATAGAATTCTATAGCTGTACCGAACATATCCGCGAAAGATTCATTCAGAGCTCCGGATTCGGCCTGATAGGCAAGGTTAGCTGTTCTGCTCACCATTAAATGTGAATATTCGTGTCCAGCCACATCTATTCCCACAATAGGCCCAAAATATCCTGCCTGCCCCTGATACAAGCCACTGCCATACACCATGGCTACGATTCCCTGCTGGTCAATTGCTGCCGCATTAGTCCCGTCAATTGGCGTTTGACCTGCACCGGTGGTTGTATTTCTGTTAAAATTAATATTATAATAGTTTCTTATGATAGATCCGCTTCCGTCATAAGAGTTCCGGTTATGTCTGTTTACATAATAGTCGTGCGCTTTCTCCATTGCCCAATGCACTTCTACAGCGGGTTTGGTAGCTGCTGCCGTGTAGTTGGCCGTACTGCTGGAATATTCATTAATTGTACCTGTTAAACCTGAAGCAGCACTTCCGTTACCATCCCAGCCTGTTCCGTCAAGGGTATGTACGTTTCTTGCATTATCCTTCAGACGGAAAGCTCCGTTGTAAGAATCCACAGTAATTTGCTGATTTCCTTTATAGTAGGTAGCACTCGTGGAAGAAGTATCCAGAAAAGGGCTTACCACAGATGTAATTCCTGCTGAAGGCTTAGCGGTTGAAATATTATTAATAACAGGAGTTATATTATGATGATGAATTTTTTCTAATTTCTTTACAATCTGCTTTGTCCCGTTATCGATATAGTACATGTATCCCTGTAACGTTTTCAGAGAAAGGGCATCTATCTGGGAAACCGAGTGCAGCTCTACTCCTTTACCGGCATATACTTTTGTAATTACCTGCTCAAAATCTGCAAAAGTTATATCCGGCGTTCTCAGATCAGCATTGACAATACTTTCAACCTGTGCCTGGGTAAGAGGCTGCTGAACAGTCAGTTTGATATCCGGAGTTAATTCCCCGTTTACATAAGTTACTTTACCATCCTTTTCGTGTACAAGGATTAATTCATCTGCAACTTTCACATTTTTAAAATAATGCTGAAAAACAGTATGCTTAATACCCAACTCATCCGTTTTGGCACTAACCAACTCAAAAGTATGGTTATCATCCGTTCCAAGCCATTTTTTAAAGTTCGTCATGAGAAAATCCGTCGGAATATTCTGTCCGTTAAAACTGGCATAAAAATTCCCCATTGCAGAAGAGGTGGAAATTTTTGGCAGATTCCTGATAGAAAGCTCGGTCTCTCTGTCCTGTGCGTGTATTAAAACAAGAGGAGCAGATCCCAAAGATAATGTGATGGCTAAAGTTTTAATAATTGTAGTTGTTCTTTTCATATTTTTTTATTGATTTAGCAGTTAGTAGTAAAATGTCAAAAATGTTACAAATAGCATCACAATTAATGATAAAAAAAATAGAAATCACATTATTTTTAACAAAAAACAGGAATAAATTTTTTAAACATAACAATCGTCAAACACCGATCACAACAACAAAATAGCCTTTCAAAAACTGAAAGGCTATTCTGATAATTTTTTTACAGAAACTATTTTGGAATGTCCATGTGAGTACTTACAGCAATTCTGTTCCATGCATTAATGGTCACAATAGCCATGATGATCTGTGCAATGGCTGCTTCATCAAAATACTGTTTTGCTTTCTGGAATGTTTCTTCTGTAAGGCCTTTATCGCTGATCAGGGTAATTTCCTCTGTCATCGCCAAAAGAACCTGTTCTTCTTCTGTGAAAAAATCTTTCGCTTCTCTCCAGCCGTTAAGGATGAAAATTCTTTGCGTTGTTTCACCATATTTAAGGGCATCTTTTGTGTGCATATCAAGGCAGAAAGCACATTTGTTGATCTGTGAAGCCCTGATCTTAATAAGCTCCTTCTGGATGTGGTTGAGTGAAATGGTCTGAAGATATCCTTCCAGTCCAAGCATAGCTTTGTAAGCCGCTGAATCTACGCTGGCAATATTTAATCTTGCGCTCATACTATTATTATTTATGGGTTAAATGATCTATACTAAAAAAATATTTCGGCTGAACCGCCAGTAAAAACGCTCCGGCACTTCCCACCCAGACGGAATAGTCAAGCGGTGCCTTAATTCCCAATCCCATGGTCATGGATAATGCAAATACCAGTAATAAGAAACCTGCTCCATAAGCTGCAATCCTGGTTTTCCAACCCACGAGAAGCATTAAAGGAAAAATTATTTCAAAAAAAGTAGCTGCATAAGCCGAAACAATACTTAAAGTTTCCGGAAGAAAAAAGGTGAGTTTTTTTGTATACGCTTCAAAATTTGACCAGTTTCCCCAGGCTGAACCGGCGCCCCAGAAACCGAACCTGTCCGCTACAGCAGAAAACATGGTTACAGCAAGGGCAAGTCTTAAAAACAGCTGTGGAAACTTGATATTTTTGTCTGTCATGATACTGGTTTTTAATCACATGACAAATCTCCGACTTATAATCGGTAAAAATCTTAAACTGGTTTAAGAACGTAATTTGGCTCTGATTTCGCTCAGGTATTCCGGCGTGAGGTTTAAAAAAGAAGCTATTAAATATTGGGGAATTCGCTGGATAAACCAGGGATACAGCGTACTGAAATGGACATATAATTCTTCTCTGGACATTTCATACAAATAACGGATACGCCTTTCGGAAGCTGCATAAGCTCTTTGATAGATCATTCTGAAGTAGCGTTCCATAACGGGATGTTTTTTCAGCAGAAGCTCCTGCTGCTGATTGTCTATCATAAGAATGGTAGAACGTTCCACCGCCTGGATACAAAAATCTGATTTGATCTGTCTTTCAAAAGCGAAAGTATCCGTGATCCACCAGTTTTCTATGGCAAATTCAGTGGTCTGCTCCGCTCCTTTTTCATTAATAAAAAACTTTCTGAGACAGCCCACAGATACAAAATACATCGATTTACAGATTTCACCATGAAGCATCAGGTTCTGCTTTTTTTTCACTTCCACTTCCTTAAAAAAAGAAAATATAGAAGCAAATTCCTCATCTGTAATCTTGATAAATTTATTTAAATGTACTTTGAAACTATCCATATTTGCCATTAAGTAACCAAACTTAACTTTATTTTTTTAGTTTTACAATGTCAAAAACATTAAAATAATGGAACTTGTTGCAAAAATTCTGATCGCAGTCGTTGCAATCGAACATCTTTATATCCTTTGGATGGAGATGTTCGCCTGGGAAACTAAAGGGAAAGAAGTGTTCAAAGCTGCATTACCCGCAGAAATGTTTAAACCTACAAAAGGACTGGCTGCCAATCAGGGGCTTTACAATGGTTTCTTAGCTGCCGGACTTATCTGGTCTTTTTTAATTAAAGATCCACAATGGCAGACGAATGTTGCGCTGTTCTTTCTGGGATGTGTTGCTGTAGCCGGAATTTATGGAGCAATTTCTGCTACCAAAAAAATATTCTTCGTTCAGGCTTTGCCTGCCATCCTTGCAATTATTGCTGTTTTATTGAAATAGCCTTATAAGCTAAATTATAGGAGAACTTCCTAAAATAATCTGAACGTCCATATTCTCTTAACTTTAATGATAAGAGAAAAAAACCATGCAATTACCACCTTAAAAAGATACTTAAAATCAATACTTTACGTCTGTAAAAATCCATTTAATATAAAATTCGTAAATTTGCACCGTCATAAAAACTGATATACAGTTTTTGATGCTGGCAAGCATTTTGATCAAATGTAGCCATTCAAGTTGTTCAGTACACATATCTGTAATTACCTCATCAGTAATTTAATTGTAGAATCTATGTAAAAGACAAGCTTCTTTTACATGATACACTCTTTTTCTAGAGTATAATCTATTGAAATATTTAAAATAAACATAAGGCCACAGCAGGTCTTTATGCTGTTATTTTTTTGTTTAAAGCTTTTATCATTAAAGGCTTCGCAAATTATTTTATCCTATTGCCAACAGCAGGACAACTAAAGCTAAATATATATAATGAATTGGTGTACAACTCTTTATATCAAATTATTAATTGAAAATTCTGAATATGGAAAAAAATGAAAACATTAGAAAAGTAAAACTTAAAGTGGAAGACCTGACCATCATCTTTGGTAAAAACAAAGAAAAAGCGCAGGAGCTTCTGGACAAAGGTTTTTCCAAAAAGGAAATTCTTGAAAAAACAGGCTGTACCATAGGAATCAACAAAGCCAGTTTTGAAATCTATGAAGGAGAATTCTTTGTCATTATGGGACTGTCGGGAAGTGGAAAATCTACCCTGCTGCGCTGTCTAAACAGACTGAATGAGCCCACTTCCGGAAAAGTATACATCAATGACGATGATATTACCGGCAAAAACAACAAAGAACTCCTGGAAGTAAGAAGAACGGAAATGAGTATGGTATTCCAGAAATTCGGGTTGCTGCCCCATCATACGGTTTTAGACAATGCCGGTTTCGGGCTGGAAATAAGAGGAGAAGATAAAGCTTCCCGTGATAAAAAAGCACAGAAAGCGCTGGACATTGTAGGATTAAACGGTTTCGAAAATCAATATCCTTCCCAGCTTTCAGGGGGAATGCAGCAGAGAGTAGGATTGGCAAGAGCTTTGGCGAATGATCCTGAAGTTTTACTGATGGATGAAGCCTTCTCCGCACTCGATCCTTTGATAAAATCTGAAATGCAGGACCAGATGCTTGAACTGCAGAATACATTGCAAAAAACCATAGTCTTCATTACCCACGACCTGGATGAAGCCATCAAAATTGGAGACCGTATCGTCATCATGAAAGATGGAGTTATAGAGCAGATAGGAACAGCCGAAGATATTTTAACCAATCCTGCAAGTGATTATGTAAAAGCGTTCGTAGAAAAAGTGGACCGTAAAACCATTATCACTGCAAGATCTCTCATGTTCGATAAAGCAACAGTGGTACGTTTCAGAAAAGACGGACCTGAAGGAGCTTTAAGAAAAATGAGGACTACCGGTCTGGAAAACCTGCCTGTTGTAGATTTTCAGAATAAATTCTTAGGCTTTGTGACGCTAAACGATGTTGTCCGCATTGCCAAAAAGAAAGAACCTACAGTAGAATCCATTATCAATAGTAATGTTCCTTCGGTTTATCCGGAAGTAACTGTAGAAGAAATGTTACCATTAATTTCCGGAAGCAAATCAGCCATAGCTGTTATTGATGAAGACAATAAATTTTTAGGTCTTGTGACCCAATTATCACTCATTATAGAAGCTACCAAATTTAACGAAGAAGAGATTATAGAATTAAAAGAAATTGCAAACAACCAATAAGATGAATAAAACTATAGATATAGGCCAATATGTAGAAACTGCAATCAATTGGCTCACAGAAAACGGAAAGCCTGTATTTGATGTCATAAAACATCTGGGAAACTCCTCCATTATGGGGATTGAATGGGTTTTAACAAACACTCCTTTTTATGTAATCATTCTCTTTTTTACCCTCCTGGCATTATGGAAAGCCGGAAAAGGCATTGCTGTGGTGACCGCAGCGGGGTTAAGCCTGATATTTTTAATGGGACTCTGGAAAGAAACCATGGAAACGCTGGCGCTTATTTTTGTTTCCACCATTACAGCTCTTATTCTTTCTATTCCTCTGGGAATTTTAGCGGCTAAAAGCACAATAGCAGAAAAAATCATCCGTCCTTTACTGGATCTGATGCAGACTATGCCTGCATTTGTCTACCTCATCCCGGCTGTACTGTTTTTCAGCATCGGTAAAGTACCAGGCGCTTTTGCAACGATTATCTTCGCGATGCCGCCTGCTGTTCGGTTAACAACATTGGGAATTGAAGCCGTTCCGAAAGATATTGTAGAAGCGGCAAGGGCTTTTGGGGCCACCAACCGTCAGATTCTCTTCAAAGTAGAGCTTCCTTTAGCAATGAAAACGATTTTAACAGGGATCAATCAAACTATACTTTTATCATTATCCATGGTCGTTATTGCAGGAATGATTGCAGCAGGCGGTTTGGGAGAGAAAGTATTGGAAGGAATTAATAACCTGGATATCGGATTAGGATTTGAAAGTGGTTTATCCGTCGTGATTTTAGCCATTATCCTGGACCGTATTACGCAGGGATTTGTAAAGAAAAAACAATAAGATGAAGCGATTAAAATATCTTTTTTTCCCGGTTTTAATGCTGATATTAACGGTATTGAACTCGTGTGAAAATATAAAAAACTCTAAATACATCACCATAGGAATGGTAGATGGGTGGGCAGAAGATGTTGCAATGACCCATGTTGCTAAAGCTATTCTGGACCAACAAGGCTATCACGTTATTATTCAAAAAGCATCTACGGATATGATTCTGGCTTCGATGAATAATGAAGATACAGATCTGTTCCTGGGAGTCTGGCTTCCTTATACCCACGCTAAAAAGCTGGCCAAATTTCCGGGACTTACTCATCTTGGAACCAATTATGATAACGGCCGTATTGGATTGGTTGTGCCGGAATACGTTACCATTAATTCCATTGAGGAGCTCAATCAGCATAAGGAACAATTCAACCACAGAATTATAGGAATTGAAAAGGGGGCCGGGTTAACCACCGGAACTGATAAAGCAATTATTGATTATAATCTTGATTACACACAGATCAACTCCTCAACTATTGCCATGATCACCGAATTACAAAATGCCATCCAGCGTAAAGAATGGATTGTGGTAACCGGATGGCAGCCTCACTGGATGTTTGGTAAAATGAAGCTTAAATTTCTTGATGATCCCAAAAAGATATTTGGTGAAGCGGAACAGATTAAAACCTATTCCAGAAAAAGTTTTGCGAAAGATCATCCGGAGCTTGCAAAATTCTTTTCTAAACTCCATTTTGATGATGAAAACATGTCTGACCTTTTAATGAAAATGGAACAGAGTAAAAACAAAGAAGCCACTGCCCAACAATGGGTGGAAGATCACTCTGAACTGGTACAGTCGTGGTTAGATAAAAATTAAAAACAAAATTTCGTATTATTTAAAATCCTCAACTCTACATGGGTATGAGGGTTTTTTATCTATATATCGGAAGAACTCATTGATTCCTTGATTTTCTCCCTATGAATAATCCCCCAGTTCACGAGCGTTTCAGTGACCGGTAAAACTGATTTTCCGTATTCTGTAACCGCATACACTACTGTAATGGGTTTTGTATCCTGGATTGTTCTGGTAATAAGAAGATTCATTTCCAGCTCTTTCAATTCTTTGCTGAGCATTTTGGCAGAAATTCCATCAATGCCCCGCTGTAATTTTTTAAAATGAATCTGCTGGTCCGGTCTGTTCGTCAGGTAGCGCAAAATCATCAGTTTCCATTTTCCTCCCAAAACATCCAGGCTGTCGCGCATGGCAAACAGTTCTTCTGTGCAGCTTGCTTCCCTTTCTATGCCGTTTTCAATAATTTTTGCCATAATGGTTTCATTAAGGTAACTAGTTACCAATAGTTAACTGGTAGCAAATATAAACCATTCTCACTTTACATTTGTGTATCAAATTTACTGATATGAAAGTTATTGCATTAAATAAAAATTTCCAGCTTGAAAATGCCGTGTTCGAAAAACCAGTTCCAAAAGATCATGAAATTTTAATTCAGATCAAGGCAAGCGGTTTCAACCCGATTGATTATCAAATGATTGAAAATGAGCTTGAACGAAAGCTGGTCAGTTCACCTGTTTTAGGCCGTGAGCTGTCCGGGATTGTGGTGGAGAAAGGGGCCAGCGCCCATCAGTTCAATATCGGAGATGAAGTCTTCTGTGGAAGCGGTTCGATGGGAAGCAACGGTACTTATGCTGAATACATTGCCGTTCCGGAAGCTATCGTTGCATTGAAACCCAAAGGAATTTCTTTTGAACAGGCAGCAGCCATTCCTTCCGCAGGGCTTACTGCACTACAGACCTTCAACCGTTTGAAATTAAACACTGACGATACAATTTTAGTAACCGGTGCAACGGGAGGAGTCGGTTCTTTTGTGGTTAAATATTTAACGGCAAATCATTTCCGAAATGTTGTGGCAACGGTCGGAAGTGAGGAAAACAGGCAGATTTTATTGAAAATTGGTTTACAAAATCATCAAATCATTAATTATAAAGAAGAAAATCTTGTTGACAATCTATTAAAAGCCAATAACAATAAACCTTTCGATTTTGGAATAGACCTTGTCGGGAATTATATGTCTGAGGTCACTGCAGATGTTTTAAAAATCAATGGAACCTACGCCGATGTTACCGCCCTTATTACAAAAGATGCTCATGAAACCCTTTTCAATAAAGGAACTGTAATTATGAATATTTCCAATTATTCCTATACCATGAGCAAGGATTATCAATATTATAAAGGAAATCTGGAGGAGATCTCTAAGCTTATCGAGACCGGAATTATCAGCCCGCCTCAATACAAAACGATCGGGAATCTGTCCCTGGAAACTGTTTTAAAAGCCCATTCCATTCTTAAAAATAACCAGACCCAAGGTCACAAACTCATTATGAAACATGAATAAAATACCCAGACGTATTGTTACAGGAATCAAAAACGGGAAATCTTTTATTATTGAAGATAAGCAGGCAGAAAACGTAGTGGAACATCTTCCTGGGCTTATTATTTCAGACATCTGGAACACCCAGAAAATGCCGGCAGTACTGGATGTTGAAACGAAAATTCCTAACACATCATTTCCGCAAACCCCAAAAAACGGGACTTATTTCCGTTACGTTGTCATCCCTCCCGATAAAGATCTCGGAGTGGAATTTAAAGCCGGAGAACCTCACCCCATGATGCATCATACGCAGACTTTAGATTACATCATCATTCTTTCCGGTGAGCTTTACCTGATTATGGAAGAAGGTGAAACTTTACTTCAACCGGGAGATATTGTCATTCAGAGAGGAACCAATCATGCCTGGAGCAACCGGTCGGAGGAACCATGTATTCAGCTCGCGGTACTTATTGATGCTAATCAAGAATCAAGAATCAAGAATCAAGAATCAAGATTAAAGATTAAAGATTGAGAGATTGAAAGAAAAATTACCCCACTAAGAAGTATCAGGCAAATAAAGAAATCTGCTCAATCTGCAAAATCTGCGAGAAAAATTATCCATCATTGCAAACTTTAGGTGAAACAATCTAACAGCTCAAACAAGAAGAATTTTATTGAGATTGCTTCGTCGCTTCGCTCCTCGCAATGACATCAGAATACCATAAACTAAAAAATTACAAAGCAGAAATTTCCAGAAGTTTCTGCTTCATATTTTGTGACATCCAAAGACCTTCATGATAATATACTAACTTCTGATCCTTATCCAGAACAATCCACAAGGGATAAACAGGGTGATCCTTATTTTTAGACAAAGCCAATGCCAGCTCATGAATTCCTGAATTTCCATTCGGAATATACCCAAACTCTTTTCCCTGAAATTTTATTGTTTCTTTCGTTTTTTCAGCCTCGAAATTCACCAGATAAAAATTTGCATTGATGATATTTGTAATTTCTTTATCATTATTCAACGATTTTTTTTCCATTTTACAAACCGAGCACCAGTCTGTATACAAATGGATGATAACCGGTTTAGGGTCTTTTTCCATTAAAGTTTCGAGATCAGAAAAAGTGCCTGTCTTCATCTGCGAGAGACAAAAACAGGGCACTAACATTAAAAATAAAATAATCCTTTTCATTTTAGAGTATATTTTACTCCCAGAAACCCTCGGATCTTCTGCATAGGGGCATAACCGTAGGCTGTATCAAAGGTATAATGGTTAGGGTTATTGACAGGATCATCCACATACTTGTCAAACGGATCGAAAGGCCTCATTAAAGGATCTTTCGGTGTAAAATTGAACAGGTTTTTAATTCCGCAATACACTTCAAAACCGGATTTGAAGCTTTTGGAAACCTGAATATTGGCCAAAGAATAAAAAGGTGAATATTCAGGACGGTAGTCGTTGGGAAGTACCGGAAGCCTCATAGGACCGTAGAACTGCCCTGTGAAATCAACACTAAGATCATTCGGGAACTTATAAGAAAGATTATAGGTTCCGCTCCACTTCGGGGCGTGTAATTGCTGCGATTTTTTATCATCTCCGTCAAATTTCTGGTAAACATCCAGATAGGTCACCCCCAAGCCGACACTTAAAGGAAAGCTGAAGCTGAAATCCACATTCAGTGAAGCGCCTCTTGAAATTCCGTACCCATGGAGATTGTCATAGATAATTTTATCCGGATCGGTATCAAAGTCGCCAACAATTTTATTGCTGAAATAGGTATAAAATGCAGAAGCATCGAATTGCAGCATGCGGGTTCCTATGGGAATTTTCCAGATGTAGTTCAGGTTTCCGTTGACCGATCTTTCAGGTTTCAGATCAGACTTAATCAGTACCTCACGGGAGCCTGTAAGTGCTGCATGATCTTCCGTAAAGAGGTTCACTACACGGAAACCGGTCCCAAAATTGAACCGCAAAGTATGATAAGGATTGGGAGAATACTTCCATGCCAGCCTTGGCGAATGTACTTCATGATGGATCTTATCGTAATCAAACCTGTACCCTAGCAATAGCGTATTTTTTTCGTTAATTTCCCACTGATCCTGTACAAAAGCTCCCCAGATCGGTGATTTCATCGGGGCATTGGTGATTCCGTCCGAAGATAAAGTTCCGGGTGTATTGTCATCATAAAACGTTCTTTTGAATGTAATTCCTCCGGTAAGATCATGACTTCCTATTTTTTTACTCCAATAGGTCTGTACAAATGCCACTTTTTGCAGGGCATCGTAAGGATTGCTGCCGTAGAAAGAATTCTGGTCATGATAATTGTAAGAAAACTGGGTTACGATATATTCTTTTAAGGGCCACTGGTAAAGCCCAAACACTTCTGCCCTGTTTGTATAAATGCTTTCACCATACACATCACTGCTTCCCCGGTAAGATTTATTCCATTGCATTTCACCGCCGAAACGGTCTTCATATAAATACCTCAGGGCTATACTCGCCTGGCGGTTTTCTTTTCTTCTAAAATTCCATTTATTAAAGATTGAAATCCTGCTTTGTAAAGCTGCATCCGTGAAATTATCATTATTCTGGTCTATTTTTTCTTTAAAGCTGAAATAATTTAAGCTTAATAAAGAGGCTGCACTCTTTCCAATATTAAATTTCGTTGAAACATCAAGATTATTTTCACTCCAGGTACTTGTCATCAGGTCGACACTCAATTTAGGGGCCGTCAGTGCATTCTTGGTAATAATATTGATCACCCCGCCCATGGCTTCGGAACCATAGATAGAGGAAGCCGGGCCCTTTACCACTTCAATTCTGTCCACAAGACTGTTGGGAATTCCGCTTAAGCCGTATACTGTGGAAAGAGAGCTTACAATGGGCATTCCGTCAATCAAAATCATTGTATAAGGTCCTTCCAGGCCGTTGATATGGATATCCCCCGTATTACATACTGAGCAATTCAGCTGTGGCTTTACTCCATTCACCATTGCTATGGCTTCAAAAATGCTTGGAGTAGGATTTTTCTGAAAAAATTTTTGACTGTAAACCTCTACGGCTACGGGACTTTTTGATCTGCTGAAAGGTTTTATGGTTCCGGTAATAACAACATCTTCAATAGTACTCGTTTTCACTTTTGTTTTCAAAACTGTTGCAGAATCGGCATTTAAAGTTTGCTGTAAATTCAGGCTGTCTGTCTCCTGGGAAAAACAAAAAGAGGATAAAAGAGTAATAGAAAATAATATTCGCTTCATGAAATTAAAATTGTTAGACAAATCTAACAATTATTTTTGAATTACAAAACACCATGATAAATGTTGTTGGAATCAATTCACGAAAAATGATTAAATTTGAGAAACTACATATAAAAGTAAAATGAGATATCATCAAGCGGGAAATATCCCACAAAAAAGACATACGATTTTCAAATCGCCGGAAGATAAATTTTACTATGAACAGCTTTTCGGAACGGAAGGCTTTCACGGGATTTCCTCATTATTATACCATATACACAGACCTACACAGATCAAATCCATTGGAGTTGCAAAAGACGTAACACCAAAGATCGCAGTAGAAAAAAATGTTGCCCCAAGAATGTTTAAAGGAATGAATGTAACGCCTGAAGACGATTTTATGGACAGCAGAAAGATCCTTCTGATGAACAACGACCTGAAAATGGGATTGTCGAAGCCGAGAAAGTCCATGGACTATTTCTATAAAAACGCAGAATGTGATGAGCTTTTATATGTTCACCAGGGAACAGGAATCCTGAAAACCTTTGTTGGTGACCTGGAATTTGTTACCGGTGATTACCTTATCATTCCCAGAGGAACCATCTACCAGGTGGAACTGAAATCAGATGATACCGTATTTTTTGTACTGGAAAGCCACTCTCCTATTTATACGCCGAAACGTTACAGAAATGAATTCGGACAGCTTTTGGAACACTCACCTTTCTGCGAAAGAGACATCATAGCTCCGGTTTTTAAAGAGCCTAAAGATGAAAAAGGCGAGTTTTTAATTAAAGTAAAAAAACAAAACCAGATCACAGATTTCATCTATGCTACACACCCTTTTGATGTGGTAGGATGGGACGGATATTTTTACCCTTATAAATTCAATATAAAAAACTTTGAGCCTATTACCGGAAGAATTCACCAGCCGCCTCCGGTACACCAGAACTTTGAAGGCCATAATTTCGTAGTCTGTTCGTTCTGCGCCAGAATGTATGATTACCATCCTTTAGCTATTCCTGCACCTTATAATCACTCAAACATTGATTCCGATGAGGTTTTATTCTATACTGAGGGCGACTTTATGAGCCGTAACCACATCGACCTGATGGATTTCACACTGCATCCGGGAGGAATCGTACACGGACCTCATCCGGGAGCTATGGAACGTAGTATCGGTAAAAAATTCACGGAAGAATATGCCGTAATGGTCGATCCTTTCCGTCCATTGAAAATTACAGAAGAAGCTTTGAAAGTAGAAGATCCTTCATACAAAACTTCATGGCTGGAAGAATCGGACAAAACTATGGAAGACCGTTCCCAGGAATAAAAAAAAATCACCCATAAAAAATTTCATTATGTACAATTATATTAGTGCAGAAGAAGCGATATATACTGTAAAAAGCGGAAACCGTGTATTTTTCCACGGAAGCGCATGTACCCCGAATTATTTAATTGATGAATTGGCAAGACAATCTCACCGTCTGCAAAATATAGAAATGGTTTCCATTACCCAGCAGGGAAACGTTGAAATTGCTAAACCGGAATACAAGGACAGTTTCTTTGTCAATTCCTTATTCGTATCAACACCAGTGAGGGACGCGGTGAATTCGGACAGAGGCGACTTTGTTCCTGTGTTTTTAAGTGAAATCCCTATTCTGTTCAGAAAAAACATCCTTCCGCTGGATGTGGCTCTGGTAACCGTTTCTCCACCGGACAAACATGGCTTCTGTACTTTGGGAACTTCCGTAGATGTAGCAAGAGCGGCTGTGGATACCGCTAAAACTATTGTTGCCATCGTTAATCCTTTAATGCCAAGAACGCACGGAGACGGGATGATTCACATCAGCAGGATTCATAAGCTGGTATGGCACGAAGAAGAACTTCCTACCGTGGATTACGGTTCAAAAGTAGGTCCTGAAGAAATGCTAGTAGGGAAAAATGTAGCAGAACTTATTGAGGACAGATCGACATTACAGATGGGTATCGGGACTATTCCGGATGCTGTTCTGAAATGTTTAACCAATCATAAAGATCTTGGCGTTCATACGGAAATGCTGAGTGACGGTGTTATAGACCTGATCCAGAATGATGTGATCAACAACAAATACAAAGGCTACAACGACAATAAAACCATCACAAGCTTCTGCTTTGGAACCAGAAAGCTTTACGATTATGTGGACGACAATACTGTTTTTGCATTCAAAGATGTAAGTGATGTGAACTTCCCCATCAATATCATGAGGAATAAAAAAATGGTGGCCATTAATTCTGCCATTGAAATAGACCTTACCGGACAGGTATGTGCGGACTCCATCGGGACATTGCAGTACAGCGGAATCGGAGGCCAGATGGACTTTATGAGAGGTGCAGCATTGAGCGAGGACGGAAAACCGATTATTGCCATCACCTCAAGAACTAAAAAAGGAGTCTCAAGGATCGTTCCTTTTCTTAAACAGGGGGCCGGTGTGGTAACAACAAGAGGGCATATCCATTACGTAGTGACAGAATACGGCACAGCTTATTTATATGGTAAAAATCTCCGCCAAAGGGCTCAGGAGCTTATCAGCATCGCACACCCCGATGACAGGGAAATGCTGGAAAGGGCTGCTTATGAACGATTTAAACACTAAGAAAATCACAGCTTTATTCTGTTTGAATGTTTTTAAAAAAAATTATGATTGCATATTAATAACTCAACAAAACTGGTCTTAGAAATAATTTAACATTTTGGCAGTGTTTTTGATAAACTCATTCAAAACCAAAGGAAATTGAAAACTATATATAATTCGATAAGAGAAGAAGTTGGAAAGCATGAAAAAGTAAGAAATTCAGTTTTGGGGAATGTGGATGAATGGAAAAGAAGCCATTATATTATTCTTTCTGAAATTATAAAAGATGAATTATCTGAAGCTGAAGAACTAAAAGGGGGGAAAAAATTTGAAATAGGAAATACAATATCACATGTGACCCTGCAGCGTTTTTTTGAAAACGACTACCAGGACAAAACGCATAATGATCTCAGATTTCTGAAAACACTGGATAAAATCTGCATTTTTCTGGGCTATAAAGACCTCAACGACTATATACAGTCCATGAAGTTGAAAAGGCCGGAAAAGGAACCGGTAGAAGGTGACCTTGAATTCCTCACCAAAATGGTATACGATTATTGTGCTACAGCATTTGAATTTTACAAAAAATTCCCGGAACATAATACCGAAGTTTTTAAAGATCTGGTATTTGACGGTTCTCCGTTTCTGGAAAGAGCTTCCGGGTTCAGCAAAGAATTATGTGAAAGAGATTTTCATCTGGTGACTAAAAACAACCGTTCCAACTACGAGGTTTTTGATATTCACCTGGTTACCGATGAGCCAGAAAAAAAAATACTGGAAACCCAGGAATTCTGGAACCTTCTGTTCAAAGTAGGCGAAACCGGAGAGGAACATTTTGTGAATCAGCTAAATACCCAGATTTATTTTATCCGTAAAATAGATAATACATGGAAAATATGGGATAATTATAATCCCGATGCAGGCAGATTAAACAGAAAAGCCTGAATAAAAAAATAGAGAAAGCCGTAGAAATTTCTACGGCTTTCTTCTTTTCGAAAATATTTTTTTTTCACTTATTGGTGTATCAAAGATAAATATCCGATTTTATTATAAAGAAACTTAAATATACTTAAATGAACTCTTCTTTAACATTATGTTAACTATATTTAAGGAATCTACTTCAATACTTTCGCTATTTCTAAGATTTTTGTAATTTGCATTCATTAAAATAAAAGTAAAAATAGAAATATGTCAACACTTACATTTGCCGAAAAAATTGCTCAAGCTGAGAATTTTTTACCTATCAACGGTACAGATTACATTGAGTTTTATGTAGGAAATGCTAAACAGGCTGCCCATTATTACAAAACCGCTTTCGGTTTTCAGTCTGTAGCGTATGCTGGTCCTGAAACAGGAGTAAGAGACCGCGCTTCTTATGTTCTTCAGCAGGGGAAAATAAGACTGGTATTAACAACAGGGCTTAAATCCGACTCACCTATCAGCGAGCACGTAAAAAAACATGGTGATGGAGTGAAAGTTTTGGCACTTTGGGTAGACGACGCTTATAAAGCTTTTGAAGAAACTACCAAAAGAGGTGGAAAACCATATCTGGAGCCTGTAACTTTAACAGATGACAACGGTGAGGTAAGAATGTCCGGAATTTATACTTACGGAGAAACGATCCACATGTTTGTTGAAAGAAAAAACTATAAAGGACCTTTCATGCCCGGATATGAAAAGTGGGAAAGCGATTACAACCCTGAAGAAGCAGGTTTATTATACGTAGACCATTGTGTAGGAAACGTAGACTGGAACAGAATGATCCCTACCGTAGAATGGTACGAAAAAGTAATGGGATTTGTGAACATCCTTTCTTTTGATGACAAGCAAATTAATACGGAATATTCTGCATTGATGTCTAAAGTGATGTCCAACGGAAACGGATACGCGAAATTCCCGATCAATGAGCCGGCAGAAGGTAAGAAGAAGTCCCAGGTAGAAGAATATCTTGATTTCTATGAAGGGGAAGGCGTACAGCATATTGCGGTAGCGACAAAAGATATCATCCATACAGTAACCGAATTAAAAAAACGCGGAGTAGAGTTTCTTTCCGCTCCACCAGAGGCTTACTACGATATGGTTCCAGAAAGAGTTGGACATATTGATGAAGATCTTAAAAAATTACAGGACTTAGGCATCCTTATTGATCATGATGAAGAAGGTTACTTGCTTCAGATATTTACGAAGCCTGTAGAAGACCGTCCTACTCTATTCTTTGAAATCATTGAAAGACACGGTGCACAGAGTTTTGGTGCCGGAAATTTCAAAGCATTATTCGAAGCATTGGAAAGAGAGCAGGAAAGAAGAGGAAATCTTTAATTTAAATATAGAATTATAAAGTTTTGTCAGGATGAAAAGTCCTGGCAAAACTTTTTTTTAAAACACACATTTATGAGAAAATTACTAATCGGGGTTTTATTTTTCGGAACATTAGGGCTTAAAGCTCAGTATGGAACCCTTAATGAGATCCTGAACCGTTTGGAAGAAAGAAAAGGCATTAATCAGCATCTTGAAAAAGTGAATATAGACAATAAAAAATTTGTCTTCATTAAGGATGCAGAGGACCACACGGAAAGAGACTTTATTATTATCAAAGGTAAAGAAGCTACTTATGTAGAAGTTTTTGATGACAAAGCAACCGGAGAAAGCAGTTCAAACATTTTCACGGGGGATATCATCAGGAAAAAAAACATTCTTTCACTTAGAGCAGACAAACTGGAAAATAAAAAAGTTCCGCTGCCCGTTACCAAAACTCTGCTGCTGACCAAGCAGGATGATATCCTGTATCTTATCGATGTCAACACAAAAGACAGATGGATAGATGAAGCCTCTTATTCCAAAAAGAAATAATTCCCGGAAAATCAGGTTAGCAGATCTGGATAGATTTGTTATCTTACCGTTTTAATTTAAATTCCAAAAAATATGAAATCATTTGTAGAATATTCTTCAGATTCAGACTTTTCTATACATAATATTCCTTTCGGGGTAGCCGTTTTTAATAAAGAATATATCGGATGCTGTACAAGGATTGGTGATCAGGTCATTGATCTTGCTACCCTTTACGATCTTGCCTATTTTGAAGATATTGAAGGATTGGCTGATAATGTCTTTGAAGCTTACACCATCAACGAGTTCATTGAACTTGGAAAACCTGTTACCAATGCTGTCCGTACCAGAATTCAGGAGCTTCTTCAGGAAGGTTCTGCCTTATCAAAAGACGAAAAAACGATTGAGGATGCATTTTACGACCTTGATAAAGTAAAAATGATGATGCCTGTGCACATCCCGAATTATACGGATTTTTACAGCAGCATAGAACATGCAACAAATGTGGGAAAAATGTTCCGCGATCCTGCCAACGCCCTGCTTCCCAACTGGAAACATCTTCCGGTAGGTTATCACGGGAGAGCTTCATCCATCGTAGTTTCAGGAACGGATATTAACCGCCCGAAAGGACAGACCAAGCCTGCAGATGTAGAAAAACCGATTTTCGGACCAAGCAAGCAGCTTGATTTTGAACTGGAAATGGCCTTCATTCTTAACAGAAACACGGAAATGGGAGAAAGCATTTCTACAAAAGACGCTGAAGATGCTATTTTCGGAATGGTTGTTTTCAATGACTGGTCTGCAAGAGACATCCAGTCCTGGGAATATGTTCCACTGGGACCTTTTTTGGCCAAAAATTTCGGTTCATCCATTTCTCCCTGGGTCGTTACCCTTGAAGCCCTGGAACCGTTCAGAACAGCTTCTCCAAAGCAGGATCCTGAAGTTTTAGACTATTTAAAGTTTGAAGGTGACAAAAACTATGATATCAATCTTGAAGTATACCTGAAGCCGGAAAATGGAGAAGAAAACCTGATTTCAGAAAGTAATTATAAATATATGTACTGGAATATGACCCAGCAGCTGGCTCACCATACGGTAAACGGGTGTAATGTAGAGGTTGGCGACCTGTATGCCAGCGGAACCATTTCAGGAAGCGATCCGAAATCATTCGGGTCTATGCTTGAGCTTACCTGGAGAGGACAAAACCCTTTAAAGCTAAGCAATGGCCAGGAAAGAAAATTCATTGAAGATAACGATACGGTTACCATGAAAGCCTGGGCAGAAAAAGATGGGGTGAGAGTAGGTTTTGGTGAAGTTTCAGGGAAAATCATTCCTTCAATTTAATTCAACTTTAAATAAATAATCCGGATGCTTCGACTCTGCTCAGCATGACATCATTAAAATTATTGCTAATAAAAACAGTTAGTATTAAAAATGTCATGCTGAGCGGAGTTGAAGCATCTTTTTACATAATTTGAACACTTAAGTTTAATTGAGTGTTAAAAAACAAAATATGAAAACAGTAATACCCTCCGAATTATCTCCCGTACAGCTCCAGACCATCATGCAGACCGCTGTGTCACCGCGACCGATTGCTTTAGCTTCTACAGTTGATAAAAACGGAACTATCAATTTATCTCCTTTCAGCTTTTTTAATATGTTCAGCACCGTTCCTCCGATTCTGATTTTTTCACCATCGAGGAGAGTACGTGACAATACCACAAAACATACTTTGGAAAATGTACTGGAAGTTCCTGAAGTAGTAATCGGGACTGTAAATTTTCCGATTGTACAGCAGATTTCTTTAGCTTCCACAGAATATGAAACCGGAGTCAATGAATTTATTAAGTCCGGTTTGACCATGAAAGAGGCAGATCTGGTACAGCCCAAACTGATTGAAGAATGCCCCGTCAACTTCGAATGTAAAGTTTTAGAGGTAAAATCATTAGGCGATCAGGGAGGTGCAGGAAACCTTGTGATCTGTGAAGTGCAGAAAATCCATATCAGGGAAGAATACCTGAACGAAGAAGGAAATTTGGATCAGCAGAAACTGGATATGGTAGCCCGTCTGGGAAGCAACTGGTATTCCAGAAGCAATGAGAACAGCCTTTTTGAAGTTCCGAAGCCATTGGTAACAAAAGGAATCGGGTTTGATCTTCTGCCGGACGCCATCAAATACAGTAAGGTATTTACAGGAAACGACCTGGGAATGCTTGCCAATGTAGAAGTTCTTCCTTCCGGAGATTTTCATGCAGATGAGAATGTTCATCTGGATGCTCAGAAATTACTTCTGGAAAGCAGAATTGAAGAAGCCTGGGCGCTTTTAACAATACAATAATTCAACAATAGAAAAACCAGCCTGATGGCTGGTTTTTTTCTTTCTACAGATCTGGAACTGCTTACATAGACTTGAGTACATCAGTAATCTTAATTTTTTCTTTCTCAGTAAAATCTGTTATTTTTCCATTTTTATCAATAGCTACATTTAGATTATCGTTCTTGGAATCATAGAAGATGGACGTTGAATACCCGGGGCAGTCATGTTGCTTACATCCTGTTACTTTATAGATTCCGTTTTCGGATACAATTTGGGATTCTACATTGAAGTTATTAAAAATTTCATCGTATTGCGCCCCTGTAATTCTCTTAACCCTGTCTGTAAAATCTTTATTTTCAAATAATTTGATATCATGAGGGTATTTTCCTATATTGTTCGTAATGATATTACGGGTGGAAGAAGATGCGGAAGAACTCGCTGAGTCTGCTTTTATTGTTACAGAATCTTTAATTGTTGCTGGAGATGGATCAATTTTTGTCTCTTTTTTACAGGAAACTACTGTTAATAACGAAAACGCACAGGCGTTTAAGATCAGTTTTTTCATAATTCATTAATATGTGAAAAACTAACACTCAAATTTTATGCCATATATTAATATTATTTCATGTTTTTATTAATAAAATCAATGCATTTTTCGGTTATGGTTTTAAGATGTTCAGGAAGTCTGTTTTCCGTCCAGGGTTCTTTCGCTCCAAAAGTATGATCTGCGCCTTCAACTAAAAACAGTTCCGAGTTGGGGTTAAGTATATGAAGATGTTCCGCATTTTTCACACTTACACTTTCATCATGGGTTCCGTGGACGATCAGCACATAGGCTTTTGCCATTTCCGTCGCTCTTTCCACATCGAAACGGTGAATATTTTTTTCAAAATCTTCATAAAACTGGTAGTAATGCGGCATTTCCTGCTTTGTCCTTCCATTCAGCACATAATATACGCCTTCATTTTTCCAGTTCTCCAATGCCTCATCTTTTGGAAAGCGTTCCAGAGTATCTACGCTTGCCAGAGTAATCAGGCCGTTGATTCTTTCATCTTCAAATGTTTTGATAATGGAAATCCCTCCTCCCCTGCTGTGCCCGATCAGAATAATCCTCTGGTCGTCTACATTCGGATCTTTCACAAAATGATCGATCACGACACCCAGGTCCGAAAGTTCTTTTGAATAATTATTATTTCCGAAAGCTTCCAGATCACCAAAATTGTAAGGATCTTCAATGGTTGTTCCGTTATGGGACGAATTGAATTTCACAAAGAAAAAACCTGCTTCGGCAAACTTTTCCGCCATCAGATTCCAGGCTCCCCAGTCTTTGTAACCTTTGTATCCGTGTACAAAAATCACCAGAGGCATTTTTTCATTGGTTTCAGAATATAGAGCATCAGCCAGAAAATCTCTGGTTTCTATGTTTTCAAGTTTTATATTAAGCTTTTTTATCAGTTCCATATGAATATTTAATTACAATTCTTAGTTGTCGGCAAGGCTGAACTATTCACTTTACTCTAAATATATAAAAAAAATTTAACCCGGAAAACTTAATCTTCTGCCCGGCAATTGATTCAATAGTATAAAAAATAACCTTATTTTTGCCGTATGCTGGATTTAAGAACGGTAACCGTCATGCGTTACATCCTGCCGCTGAGAGAAGGCGGATCTCTTCCTGCTTTGGCAGAAGCTGATGATGATTTTAAATATGTACTGAAATTCCGGGGCGCGGGTCACGGAGTCAAAATGCTCATTTCCGAACTTTTGGGCGGTAAGATCACGGAAGCCTTAGGACTGAAGATTCCCGAGCTTGTATTTGTAAATCTGGATGTTGATTTCGGAAGAACGGAAGCTGATGAAGAAATCCAGGATCTGCTGAAATTTTCAGAAGGCCTGAACCTCGGTCTGCATTATCTTTCAGGTTCCATTACCTACGATCCGGGGGTAAAGGTAGACCCGCTTCTCGCATCAAAAATCGTATGGCTGGATGCATTTATCACCAATATTGACCGTACTTTCAGGAATACGAATCTCCTGATGTGGCACAAAGAACTTTGGGTGATCGATAACGGCGCATCATTTTATTTCCATCATTCATGGCAGAATTTTGATGCCGCTGCAAAAACCCCGTTTAAATACGTGAAGGATCATGTACTTCTCCCAAAAGCAAAAATGCTGGATGAAGCAGATCAGTTTGCCCATGAAATACTGAATGATAACCTGTTCAGAGAGATTGTCAATTTAATTCCGGAAGCCTGGCTCCATTGGGATGATGCCGATGAAACCCCTGACGAAATCCGTGAAATTTATTTTCAGTTCCTGAAGACCAGGTTGGAAAATTCTCAAATCTTTGTAAACGAAGCCAAAAATGCAAGAGGATAAAATATACGAATACGCCGTAATACGCCTGGTTCCTAAAGTTGAAAGAGAAGAGTTTTTCAATATCGGGCTGGTGATGTTTTCCAAAAAGGAGAAATTTATCCGTGTGGAATTTTACCTGTGTCCGGATAAATTTAAACTGATGCACAGTAAGCTGGACTATGATGATGTGATCCATAATCTTGAGAGTTTCCAGAAAATTGCCAATGGAGATAAAGAAGGAGGGCCTATTGCCCTGATGGATATTCCGGAACGTTTCCGCTGGCTGACGGCTGTAAGGAGTTCTTCCATTCAGACCTCCAGACCTCATCCGGGAAAATCCAAAGACCTGGAAAAGACGTTTGGTAAACTTTTTGAGGAGTTAGTAAAATAACACTCCACTACAAAAAGTATTCTATGAAATCTTCAATCAACAACATATCAATCTACAGGTTTTTTACAAACCTGTTTTTTGTTCTTTTTTTAGGCTTTTTCAATTTAAGTTATTCACAAGGCTCACCTGAGCCTATAATCAAGAAAAGCAGTCTCCTGCCGGAAATATCATCAGCCTCGGAAAATATTGTTTATAAGACCAATGCAAAAGGAAATCCTGTTGCCCTGGATATTTATACTCCTAAAACAGTTTCCGGCGATAAAATGCCCGTGGTTATTTATGTACATGGCGGTGCGTGGGTAAAAGGTGATAAAACAGTTACGGATAGCAGCTATATTGAGACTTTCATTTCTAAATTGCTCGACAAAAAATATGTAGTCATCAGCATCAACTATACGCTCCTGAACGACAGCATTCACTTTCCTCTTCCTTTAGAAGATACCAAGGATGCGGTAAGGTGGGTCAGAAAAAATGCGGCAAAATATAATTTCGACCCGGATAATATTGGACTTTTTGGGACTTCATCAGGGGCACATCTTTCGATGCTTGCGGCATATACACCTGATCATCAGTTTCCCGGAAGCCCTGAGCTTTCTTCTTATTCCTCAAAGGTAAATTATGTGATAGATCATTACGGACCTTCTGATATGAATAAACTGCTTCATACCAGACTGGGAAAAGTACCCGTATTCTTTTTCGGCCTGGCAGCAAAGAAAATCGTAGACCTCAGGAGCAATCTCGTAAAAGGACTATCAGGATATGACATTAAGAAAGATAAAAGCAAGACGATAGAATATTTTAAAACTATTTCCCCGATAACGTATGTTTCACAAGGTGTCCCTACGTTAATTGTCCAGGGAAATAAAGATAGGATAGTTCCTATGAAACAGTCTAAAAAACTCCACAGAAAGCTTAAAAGAGAAAATATTCAAAACAACCTGATCATTGTTGAGGATGGTCTCCATGGCTTCAAAACCACAGATAAAAACTATCTGGACAAACTGACTGATCAGATGGTGGATTTTGTTGATTCTCAACGAAAATAAATAATATACATTTTGATTAAATAAAATCAATAACCATCTATAAATCAAATTACAAAATTTCACAATAAGCTTCAAAACTACAAAATTGCTAGATTAATATACATTTCATCATTTTTTATTCATAAAATAATTAACTTGGCTTTTGTTTAAATTATTCTTAACAAAATATCCAATATTTTTAATTATTCATCCTTAAAAAACAGATGACATGGATTTTCTGAATAACACCAATGCGCTTACCCTGATTTTTGTATCGGTACTGATCTTTGCAATCGCCTATCGTTTCTATGGTATTTTTATTGCCAATAAGGTTCTGAGACTTAATGATAAAAACACGACTCCTGCAGTAGAGTTTGCCGATGGTAAAGATTATGTTGCCACCAATAAAAATGTACTTTTCGGGCATCACTTTGCTGCCATTGCAGCAGCCGGTCCTTTGGTAGGACCTGTTCTTGCCGCCCAGTTCGGGTATTTGCCCGGGGCATTATGGATCCTGATCGGATGCGTACTCGGTGGCGGAGTGCACGATATGGTCGTTTTATTTGCCTCAGTAAGGCATAAAGGACAAAGTCTGGCAACCATAGCCTCGAAAGAAATAGGCAAGGCAACCGGAACTGTTGCAGGTTTTGCTATTTTATTCATCCTGATACTTACGCTTGCCGGGTTGTCACTGGCTTGTATCAATGCCATGCATGAAGCTTCATGGTCACTCTTTACTGTGGTGATCACAATGCCGATCGCAGTCATCATGGGTCTTATTATGAGATACAGAAAAAACAGTGTACTTTTTGCCAGTATTTTAGGAGGTATACTTTTGGTGGCAGGTATCATCGGTGGTCATAGCCTGATGCAGAACGAAACAATGAATAATCTGTTTTCGTGGGATATCAAAACCATTTCTATTGCTATTCCTTTGTACGGTTTTCTCGCTTCCGTACTACCTGTATGGCTTCTTCTGGTTCCTAGAGATTATCTTTCAACCTATCTTAAAATAGGAACTATCATTATGCTTGCCGTGGGTGTGATTGTCATTCATCCAACCATTCAGATGCCTGCCCTTACAGAGTTTATAAAAGGTGGCGGACCTGTTATAGGTGGGCCTGTACTGCCTTTTATCTTTATTGTTATCGCATGCGGAGCAATTTCCGGCTTTCATGCTGTAATCGCAACGGGAACAACGCCTAAAATGCTTAATAAAGAAAAGGAAATCCTTTTTGTAGGCTACGGAGCAATGCTGGTGGAAGGTTTTGTCGCTTTAATGGCTTTGATTGCTGCCTGTACACTAATGCCCGGTGATTATTTCGCCATCAACACCCCGAAGGAATCTTATGATGCTTTCCTTGCTGCGCACCCTTCCCTTCATGGGGTAGATATCGATTATTACTCACAGAAAATAGGCATCGAGCTTCACGGAAGAACCGGTGGGGCAGTATCTCTGGCTGTGGGAATGGCTCATATTTTCAACAAGATCCCCTATATGGACCAGCTGACTGCTTACTGGTATAATTTTGCCATTATGTTTGAAGCCGTATTTATTCTTACCGCCATTGATGCAGGAACAAGAGTGGGACGTTTCTTTTTGCAGGAAATGCTGGGTTCCGTCATTCCTAAATTCAATGATAAAAACTGGGTTCCCGGAATTATTATCAGCAGCCTTTTATTTACTTTCGCCTGGGGATATCTCGTATTTACAGGTAATGTGAGCAGTATCTGGCCGTTGTTCGGGATCAGCAACCAGCTGTTGGCAGCCTGCGGCCTGATCGTCTGTACAACGATGTTGATCCGGATGAACAGAGGTAAATATGCCTTATGTTCTGCAGTTCCCGGAGTTTTCATGGCTGGAATTACTTTCTGGGCCGGATATATTCAGGTAACAGCCATTTATCTTCCTAAAGAACAGTATTTGCTGGCCACTTTAGCGGTTACAGCCATGGTATTAATGCTTATTGTGTTCATCGGGGCTTTTATCAAATGGTACCAGCTTCTGCAGATCAAAACCACAGAAATAGATTTCTACGGAGAACCTGTAAAAGAACTTGTAGAAAGATAACCAGAATAAACTAACATAAAAAAAACAAAACCAGCCCGGATGTTCCGGGCTGGTTTTTACTAATTATTATTTATTTAAAAATTGAAGTTGAGCCTTGTAAACACATATCTTCCGTTCTGGCCAAACTGGGATGTTGAACGGGAATAGATAAACTGATCATTGTTGGTAGAGGCTGTAAGGTTTTTATCAGGATAAATATCAAAAAGGTTATTTACTCCCAATGTAAGCCCTACATTTTTTGTAAACTGGTAGGCCAGTGAAAGATCGGTAATGATTTTATGACCGATCTGCTGGTGTTCATTGAATCCTATAACTCCGTCACCATTCACATCAATAATGTCTGCCCCTGTCACTTTTCCGAAATAGGTATTTCTAAGATAGAAACTTGCATTCTTCCATGTAAGGGTATGAGACAAACTTGCTTTTACCCTTGGAACCGCTTCTTCCAGGTATACCCTCGATTTTTCGGAGAAATAGATCTTCTCAAGATTCGGTGACTGCAGAAGTCCCGAAGAATGAATGTCCCCTACTTTCCTGGTTTCACTGATATTGGCGGCAAAGCTGTTATCCAGTTTCAGGCCGGAAAATCTTACGTTATGAGAAATCACAAGGTCTATTCCTTTTGTTTCCGTATCTATAGCATTAGTGAAGAACTGAGCTGCATTGATTCCCTGAGCATCAAAAGCCGCCTGTGCAGCAGCGGGTACATCTGCTCTTAAGAACTGATCCGTAAGAATGATCCTGTTGTTAATTCTTGTAAAATAACCGTCTGCTGTAAAAGAAAGGCCTGCAGAAGGAATCCTGTAAGTAAATCCTACACTGGCAGATTTAGAAGTTTCCTGCTTTAGTTTTGGCATTTCCAGCAAACCTGCAATTTCCGAATCATTGCTGAAAGTCCCTACTTCCAGAAGCTGACTGTTGGTAAACAAAGTAGAAGTCACATTATAGTAAATCTGGTGGATAGATGGCGCTCTGAATCCTGTGGAACCAGCCAGTCTTACATTAAAATTGGGAGCTACTTTGATCCTTGAAGCCAATTTATAGTTAAATGTAGATCCAAAATCTGAATAATTTTCATATCTCGCTGCCGCATCTACCAATAACCAGTTGGTAAAATTGAATTCCACATCTGCATAAGCTGCCACTGCCTGTCTGTTTTTATCTACAGCATTAACAGGTTTAAACCCACTGAAAACCTGCGATCCTCCGGGAAGTGCATTTCCAAAGAAATCTGTACCTCTCGGGCTGGTATTATTCCATACATTTCCTGCTGCATCATAAGTGGTGTAAGAAGCTTCATCACCCTGCGTTATTTTAAAATTCTCATACCGGTGTTCTGCACCAAATGCTACGTTAATCCCGTTCCAGACGTCATATTTTTTAGAGAAATCCAGATTGATGGTATTCTGTGAAAACCTTAAACCTCCAGCATCAAACTCATCAGGAGAAGCAAAACGTAAAGAGGTATTCCCTGTATTTCTGATGTTATAGGTAAATGAATTCTGTCCGAATGTATTACTGAAATCAATATTCCAGCCGTCCCAGTTCCCCTTGATTCCTGCTGAAAGCGACAGATCCTGGATATCCGTTCCGATCTGTGGCAGGTAACCGTCTGGGTACAGCCCTGTAAAAGTTCTGCTTTGGTTAGGTTTTCTGTAGAATCCACCTGAACTTCCGTGTCTGAAGCTGTATCCGCCGAACGTATATACTTTCCAGTTGTCATTAACCGGAACTTCAATATTGGCAAAAAGCTGATGATTGTTCAGTTTGGACTGCCCTACCTGCATATTGAAATCTTTCCTGTCCAGTCCTCTGTACGCCAGTTCCTGATCTGTAAAATCTCCTTTTAATAAACCTTGCAGGGCACCGATCGTATTGGCTGCCTGAATCTGATTCTGAAACTGAGGAGAGAAATAGCTTACTCCCTGCGCATACTGATGGATATAATTAATAAGCTGCTGCGAATTGGGAACATTGTTGATATTGGAAAAAAGTGAAGAAAGATTCACACCGTCATTTAAAGCACGTTTTTCAATAGCATTATATGCATTATAGATTGCCCCGCTTTCCGTGCCGGCTCTGAAGGTCGGATTTCTGAACTGTGAAGACCATGTGATATTATAAAAACCGCCTTTATTCCCGATCTTATTTCCATAATTAAGGTCTACCTGAATATTCTGTCCGTCAAAGTTCCCGGTATGGTCATTCGTTGTCGGAGTTAAATTTCCGCCATAACTTACCTGGCCGGTTAATTTTCCGATATCCTTTTTCAGTTCAAGGTTGATTACCCCTGCAATGGCATCTGATCCATACTGGGCTGAAGCACCGTCACGCAGTACCTCAATTCTGTTCAAAGCAAATGAAGGAATAGAGTTCAAATCGGTTCCTACTGTTCCTCTGCCCGGTGTTCCGTTTACATTCACCAAAGCAGAAGTATGCCTTCTTTTTCCGTTCACTAAAACCAGCACCTGATCCGGTCCTAATCCTCTCAGCTGAGCAGGATCAAGATGGTCTGTCCCATCCGAATTGGTTTGAATGGTTGATGTGAAAGACGGAGCTACCGCATTCAGAATCTGTCCTATACTGGATTGTGGAAGTACCACCGAAGTTTCTTTTATATTGAAGACATCCACAGGAACCGGACTGTCTGTTTTGGATCGTGCACCAGCTCTTGAGCCCAGTACTACAACTTCTTCCACCGCATTGGTTTTTACGCTGTCTTTTTCTTTTTCCTGACCGAAAGCATACGTTCCAAGGAAAAAAAGTACAGAAGCAGATAAAATAGTCTTTTTATTTTTCATACCCTTACATCAATTAATAGTTTATGTTTTTTTCGAGTGGCAAATGTATAGCAAATTTATTAGTCTACAAAATCAATAGACTTTTGTTTTGCAAAAAATGATAATAGTCTTCTTCTATTGAACATTGAATGGTAAAGTTTTATAATATTTTGATGAATGCTAATTTTAGAAAAAGTGTTTTAAACATGTATTTTTTTAACGCAAAGTTTAATTTTAATAGTAAAAATCTTAAGGATGCAAAGAAGAGATCAATCTGCGGTTGATCGATTAAGCGACCGAATTACCCAGCAGCTTAATCAATGGCAGAGCCATTCATCTTTGCTTTCCTTAAGATAACAGGGGCTGAAATTGAAACTTTGCGTTAAAAAACTCTGCAATTAAAAAACGGATCCTAAAAATAGAATCCGTTTTAAATATTATCATCAGTCTATGCAACTGATCGCTTTATATTTTCGTAAGCTTGGCGTATTTTAAGATAAGGTTTTTCTCCCCTTCATGAATGAAAATTACTTTTGCTTTGATGTTCTGCGGATCCGTACCATCCAGGAAAGAAACCTCTCCGATTCCGAAACGGTCATGCCTTACCTTATCACCCACTTCAATATCCTGAGAAGAGGCTCCACTAGGGTTGATAATTTTAGCGGTGCTTACAGGCTTCAGTTTTCTGACTTCCGGTGCCGGTTTTGAAGTATCTCCTCTGTCAATAGTTTTCTTTTCAACCTTTCTGAATGCTTTCTGTTCGGAAGGATGATCATCAAAAATATTGGATTTGATACCGGCATTATTGATGAATCTCTTTTCCATAGCAGGATTCAGGAATTCAATATACTCGTCATCTATTTCACTTAAGAATCTTGAAGGTTCTGCATCAGTGATTTTCCCCCACTGGAAACGTGAAACCGCATAAGAGAAAAACACTTTCTTTTCAGCTCTCGTCAGTGCTACGTAGAAAAGACGTCTTTCTTCTTCCAGATCTTCCCTTGTTGCTGAGCTCATAAAGCTCGGGAAAAGATTTTCCTCAAGACCTACAAGATGTACTACCGGGAATTCAAGACCCTTCGACAGGTGAATGGTCATTAATGAAACCATATCTTCATCTGTATTTTTATCCTGGGTATCCGCAGAAAGTGCAATATTTTCAAGGAAGTTCGGCAGGCTCGGATCTCCGTCCTCCAGCTGCATCTGCTCTTCAATGAACCCCTGCATGGAGTTCATTAATTCCTGGACGTTTTCAACACGGGAAATTCCTTCCGGGGTCTGATCGTCTTTTAAAAATTTGATCAGTCCGCTTCGTTTGGCCACTTCCATCGCAACACTGTATGCTGTATCAGTTTTCAGCAATACCTGAAAAGCTTTGATCATAGACCAGAAGTCATTCAGCTTATTTAAAACACCATTATTAAGACCTAGCTGAGGAGCATACATCGGTAAATTGCTGAGTACTTTTGAAACAGCAATATTCTGAGCGTCTGCAAAAACGATCAGCTTATTCTGTGTAGTTTCCCCGATTCCTCTTGCAGGATAATTAATGATTCTCATCAGGGCCTCTGAGTCGTTTTCATTGACCAGAAGACGCAGATAAGCAATCAGGTCTTTCACTTCTTTTCTTTGGTAGAAGGAAAGCCCTCCGTATACTTTATAAGGGATATTTTTACGTCTCAGCGCATCTTCAAATGCTCTGGTCTGTGAGTTTGTCCTGTATAAAATAGCAAAGTCACTGTATTTTCTCTGCTCGGTATTCCTAAGCTCCCAGATATTTCCGGCTACGAAATTGGCTTCATCAGCATCGGAAAGGGAACGGTAAATCTTGATTTTATCTCCTTCTTCATTATCACTGAATACATTTTTTTTAAACTGCTGAAGGTTTTTGGCAATAACCACATTGGCAGCATTAACGATATTCTGGGTTGAACGGTAATTCTGCTCCAGAGAAACCGTTAAAGCCTCAGGATAATCTTTCTTGAAGTTTAAGATATTGTAAATATTGGCACCACGGAATGAATAGATAGACTGTGCATCATCTCCCACCACGCATATATTTTCAAATTTTGAAGCCAGAGCTTTAACAATAAGGTACTGAGAATGGTTAGTATCCTGGTACTCATCCACCATGATATACCTGAATCTGTCCTGGTATTTGGCCAGCACTTCAGGAAACCGGGTCAGCAACTCATTGGTTTTCAACAGCAAATCATCGAAATCCATCGCTCCGTTTTTGAAACATTCTTCCACATATTTCTGGTAGATCTTGCCGATGAATTTCATGTTTGCCTTTTCATCTGCCTCCATCAGCTCGGGATTGTTGAAATAAGCTTTTACCGTGATCAGGTTATTTTTGTAAGTGGAAATCCTTGCCTGAACTTTTTTAGGTTTGTAAAGATCAGCATCGATATTCATATCCTTGATCACTTTCCTGATAACGTTCAGTGCATCCTGCTGGTCATAGATGGTAAAATTGGAAGGATATCCAAGGTAATGGCCTTCAATCCTCAGGATTCTTGCAAACACCGAGTGGAAGGTTCCCATCCATAAGCTTCTTGCATTGCTCTCTCCTACCACTTTTGCGATACGCTCTTTCATTTCGCGGGCCGCTTTATTGGTAAAGGTTAATGCCAGGATATTGAAAGGATCCACTCCGTTGTGTATCAGGTGGGCAATACGCATGGTAAGCACCCGTGTTTTTCCGGAACCGGCGCCCGCAAGAACCATTAATGGTCCCTGTAGAGAGGTAACGGCTTCATATTGTGATTCATTGAGTCCTTTCAGATAATCCATACTGCAAAAAAATTTGGAAACACAAAATTAATGTATTCGGAGGACAATTCAAATTTTTGAAAATTCATTAATATATATTCCATTTCTTTCCGTCGTATTCATAGGTCGTATCGGTTGAAAACCTATTGCCATCAGAGAGAAAAATCTTAAGTTTATACGGATCATGAAATTCAATTCTTACTGTAACAACAACTGATTTTTCATCTAAACCTTTAGAAATAGCCAGTCTTGGGCTATCTTTTTTGTAGTATTTCATGATGAACGAATACAGGGAAGGGTCTGCAAATTCTTTAAACTCAGGCATGATATCCGGAACAAATTTGGTGGAAAACAATATGGCATTAATTTCTTTCCGGTTATAAAAATTCTCTAACGCTGCTTTATTCCAAAACTTTGAGCTTAAATAATTAGATGGCATATTTTTCCAATCCAGGCAGCATCCCGGCAAATCACAGTGAATATCCCAGTCGATCAAACTGGTATAAAGCGTAATACTGTTTAGATGATACTTTTTAATCGGATCAAGAATCCTTTTGCTGAGTAAATTATAAATCTTATCAATATCTTTATGGTCAGCTCTGAGGTTTGTCATTTTCAGGCTGTCACTTATTCTCCTCGCATTGCAATCCGGCTTATAAGGTTTAGGACAGCCATTAAATTCTTCAAACCCTTTAATCGTAGGACATTGGTCATCCTTGTCCAATATTCCGTCACCATCTGTATCCGGCCACGGACATCCCTCATTCTCTTCCTGCCCATATTCCTTAGAACATTTATCCAGATAGAAGAGAATTCCATCACCGTCTTCATCAGAAAGACAAAGCTTTTTACTGAATTCTTTTCTGCACTTTTTAAATATAGAATCATTTTTGTATTCCTGGGCTGTAAAAGAGGACAAAAAAGACAAATTAAAAAATATAAACAGTATTGTTTTCTTCATTTTAATTGCTATCAGGAGATTTGTTTATAAGCTGCCAAGCTTTATTTTTATACTCATAGGTTTTATAAGTACTTCCTTCATAGTGTTCATTATATGTGAATTCTACAGTAATTTTTCTGCCTGATTCATTGGTAAACAGCAATTCTAAAGTATTAAAATTTTCCGTGGTACCCGTATCAGTAGATGTGGAATTTAATATCAGATTTTCATTTTGATAAGGGAAATAAAAAAAACTTTCTTCGTCAATATATCTTTTAGTCCCAATAATATTAATTTTTTGATAGGTTCCTTTCTTTTGTTTCCTTGTTGCAACTAATAATTGACTGAGCGAAGGCTGTCTTTCATAGATTGGGGTAGGTTTTAAGTTAGGCAGATCATAGATAAATTTATTGATCAATCCATTTTTAGGAATGATATTTTTCTTTAATATCCTTGCAATAGCTTCTATATTCTTTTTTGTCCAGAAAACTTTGTCATTGTAAACAGGACTGTCTGAAAGCCGTTCAAAACAGCATTCACAAGGTTCATTATCAAAGGGATTTCTTGTTACCTTATCATGATAATTAATGATCAGGTTATCAGACGGAATTTTACTTACATCTATATCATTTATAATTGTCTGTGTAAGTTCTTTGTAATTAACACCTTCAGATTCTGCCTTAAGTTTCCGGTACAAAACACTGTCCGCTAACTGCATATTATGGCATCTGGCAGTATCTTTGAGACTCTGTGAAAATCCCATGAAAAAGAAAAATGAAAATATAAAAACGCATAAAGGTTTCATTGCGATGCTGCCATTTTGAAATTCTAATTCTATTTGTATTTTTTTCTTCAAAATTACCTTTTAAAGTGTAACAATTAACATATTTTCTCTACTAATTGTTCCAAAACAATTTCTACTTTATGAAAAAGCGACTTCTTACTGCTGCAGCGGCCTCTTTCTTCGGAATGATTCTGAATGCACAGCAAATAAAATTCGAAGAATATGACCTTCCAAACGGTCTTCACGTCATTCTTCATCAGGACAATTCCGCACCGGTAGTCACTACCGGAGTTATGTACCACGTAGGTGCCAAAGATGAAGTAAAAGGAAGAACAGGATTTGCCCACTTCTTCGAACACCTTCTTTTTGAAGGCACACCTAATATCAAGAGAGGTGACTGGTTCAAGATCGTATCTTCCAACGGAGGACAAAATAACGCAAACACAACGAATGACAGAACGTATTACTACGAAACTTTCCCTTCCAACAACGAGCAGCTTGGCCTTTGGATGGAATCTGAAAGAATGCGTCATGCGGTGATCAATCAGATAGGAGTAGATACTCAGAGAGAGGTTGTAAAAGAAGAGAAAAGGTTAAGAATGGATAATCAGCCTTACGGAAACCTTTTCCCTACCATTCAGAAAAATTTATTTACGAATCACCCGTACAACTGGCCTACGATTGGTTCTATGGAGGATCTGAATTCGGCAAAGCTGGAAGAATTCCAGGCTTTCTATAAAAAATATTACGTTCCGAACAATGCTACATTAGTGGTTGCAGGAGATATCAAACCTGAGCAGACTAAAAAATGGATCCAGGAATATTACGGAGCCATTCCGAAAGGAACACTTTATCCTAAAGATTTTCCAAAAGACGCTCCTATCACCCAGGAAAAAGAAGTAACGGCTACAGACCCGAACATTCAGCTTCCTGCCTATATTTTCGCATACAGAACTCCGGCTAATAAAGAAAAGGATGCGTATGTTCTTGACATGCTTTCCTCTTATCTGAGCAACGGTAAGTCTTCGGTTTTATATAAAAAATTAGTGGATCAGGACAAAAAAGCACTTGCTGTACAGGCTTTCAACCAGGGGCTTGAAGATTACAGTATTTTTGCTTTCTTCGCCATCCCAATGGGACAGACTACGAAACAGACTTTACAATCTGACATTGATGCTGAAATTAAAAAACTGCAGACCACTCTGATCTCTGAGGAAGATTATCAGAAGCTTCAGAACCAGTATGAAAACCAGTTTGTCAATGCGAATTCAAGCATCCAGGGAATTGCCGCTTCATTGGCAACGAATCATGTATTGATGGGTGATACTAACCTTATCAATAAGGAAATTGACATCTACAGATCGATCACAAGACAGGATCTGCAGAATGCCGCCAAGAAATATCTGAATTCCAACCAAAGGATCATCATTAATTACGTTCCTGAAAAAAAGTAATCATTTAAAACTTCAGGTTTAAAAGATGGTTATTAAAAATTAAATTTTTACAAATGAAAAAGCAATTAACATATATAGCTGCAGCGTTTTTATTCGCAGGAACGGTTTCAGCACAAAAAATTGACATTAATGCAATGCCGAAGCCGGGGCCTACCCCTGCGATCAATATTGCAAAACCAAAAACTTTCCAGCTAAGCAACGGCCTTACCGTAATGGTGGTAGAAAATAATAAACTACCAAGGGTAAACACTACCCTTTCGATGGACAGACCTCCTTTTCTTGAAGGAAGTGTAGCCGGAGTAAGCTCTATCATGGCTGAACAGTTCGAAAACGGAACAACCAACCTTAGTAAAGAAGAGTTCAACAAAAAAGTGGATTACCTTGGAGCAAATCTTAATTTCTCTTCCAATGGTGCTTTTGCCAACTCTCTTTCAAAATATTTCCCTGAAGTATTGAGCTTAATGGCCGATGCGATCATTAATCCTAAATTCTCTGCTGAAGAAATCCAAAATTCCAAAGAAAGAGCCATAGAAGGATTAAAATCTGAGGAAAAAAATGCTTCTTCTATTGCTTCTAAAGTTTCCAACGCATTAATGTATGGTAAAAACACCGCAAGAGGTGAATTTGAAACCGTGGAAACCATCAACAAGATCCAGTTGGCTGACGTACAAAACGTTTATAAAAAATATTACGCTCCGGACAATGCTTATTTGGTCATTGTGGGTGATGTGAAATTTGACAAGATAAAACCACTGGTAGAAAAAGCTTTCAGCGGATGGAAAAAAGCCAATACTCCTGCTACTGCACTGGAACCTGCTTCCAATCTTGCCAAAACAGAAATTAATATCGTAGATGTTCCTTCGGCTGTACAGTCTGTGGTTTCGGTAAACAACCTGAACAATCTTAAAATGAAAGATCCGAACTATTTTGCTGCTACAATGGCCAACTACATCCTGGGCGGAGGCGGTGAAGCAAGACTTTTCATGAACCTTCGTGAGAAGAACGGGTTTACTTACGGTGCTTATTCCAGTATGAATGCGGGTAAATATTCTTCCGATTTCTCTGCTGATGCCAGTGTAAGAAATGAGGTTACAGATAAAGCAGTTAAGGAATTCATGAATGAGCTTAATGCTATTTCTACTGTAAAACCTGAAGAACTGGAAAATGCCAAGGCCAAACTGAAAGGTTCTTTCATCATGTCGCTGGAAAAGCCGGAAACAATTGCAAAATTTGCTTTAAACCAAAAGGTTCAGGATCTTCCTTCTGATTTCTATACCAATTATTTAAAGTCAATTGATAAAGTAACTGCTGCTGACATTTCCAATGCTGTGAAAGCTACTATTTTGCCCAACCAAAGCAGAATTTTCATTGCAGGTAAAGCGTCTGACATTTCTGCAGGACTTGAAAAGCTGGGTTATCCTGTAAAATATTACGATAAGGAAGCCAATCCGGTGGCAAAACCAACAACACAAAAAATAGATGCTGCTGTAAGCGTAGCTTCTATTGCCGATAAATACATCAATGCAATCGGAGGAAAAGCAAACGTTGCCAAAATTTCTTCTTACACGATGAATGCTTCCATGTCTATGCAGGGACAGAATATTGATTTTAGAATCATAAAAGCTCAGGGCGGAAAAGAATTAACGTCAGTTACTGCAATGGGACAGGTGGTTCAGAAGCAGGTTTTCGATGGAAAAGACGGATACTCAGAACAAATGGGCCAAAAAACGCCTATGAAACCTGAACAGATTGCTGAAAAGCAGAAAAATACCGAGCTGTTCGAAGAGTTAGGTTTCGCCAAATCTTCAGACTATAAGGTAGCAGGCATCGAGAAAATAGGTGGTGAAGACTCTTATGTTGTAAAAGGAAATAATACTACTTATTATTACAGTGTAGCCACAGGACTGAAAACAGGAGAAACCAGAACGGCAAAAGCGCAGGGACAGGAAATAACCATCCCTACCACTTTCTCTGATTATAAAGATGTAAGCGGTGTGAAAATGCCATATACCATCTCTATTACTCAAATGGGAATGGACATGGTAATGAATGTAAAATCATACGAAGTGAACCAGGCTAAAGATTCTGATTTTAAATAAGAATTCTTTTATATAAAAAAACGGCAGCGTGAGCTGCCGTTTTTATTTTTAACAACATTTCTTCTATCTTCTTTGTCATTCGATAAAAAAAGATTAAATTTGCCCATTCAAAAAGATATCAGAATTAATGGATACTATATTTACACTATTGATGGTTCTTATTATGATTGCCAGCGTTTTATTGGTAATCATCGTTATGGCTCAAAATCCTAAGGGAGGAGGCCTTTCCAGTACTTTCGGAGGTGCATCATCTGCACAGTTTGGGGTACAGAGAACCAATGATTTCATGGAAAAAGCAACATGGACTCTGGGCGCAGTAATTATCGTCCTTATCCTTATAAGCGTTGTGATCACCGGTAAGCCTGCTACAGCAGCTCCAACGCAACAACAGCCTGTAAAGAAAGAAACTACAGCTCCGGCTAAGCAAACGACTCCGGCAGCAACTACTACTGCTCCGGCTCAGACACCTGTAGCTCCGGCAAAATAATAACAGATTTATTTATATAAACAAAAGCAGTTCAAATTGAACTGCTTTTTTATTTTAACTTGATCTTCTCTATTTTGTGGCGAAGCTTTAGACCGGCTTTCAAAAATGAATACTGCATGGGCCTGGACTCTTTATAATATTTATCAATAAAGATCTGCATTGCCCCATAGAAACGTTCGAGATATACTTCATCTTTAACAGTGCTTTCTCCTTTATGGTGAAGAAGGGAAGCTTTCCCGTAGTAATAGTTTTTATAGCCGTTTCTTAGCAGTGTATAACAAAGGTCAATATCTTCCCCATACATAAAATAGCTCTCATCAAGGCCTCCGGCTTTTTCGTAAACCTCTTTTTTTATCAGTAAAAAAGCTCCGGTAACTACATCTACTTCAGCAACTGCATGTTCATCAATATCGCTTCTGTAATAGGATTTTGAATTGCTTCTTTTAAAATTGGTAAACAGCTTCTCAAAAGAATTGAACATATCAGGAACGGAACGTTTGCTTTCCGGCAGGAAATTTCCTTCTGCATCATGCATCATTATCCCGAGACATCCGAAATCCTGCTTTGAATCTGCAAAATCCAGAATATCTTTCATATAGAACCCTTCCAGTTCGGTATCAGGATTTAAAAGAAGAATATATTCTCCCGTTGCTGTTTTTACTGCCTTATTATTGGCAATCGCAAAACCGTCGTTATGTTCTGAAGAGATAAAACGGACTTTAGGAAATTCAGGAATAAGATCGCCCCAGGAATCATCAGTAGAAGCATTATCAATCACAATGACTTCATAATCTTCTCCTTCCGTATATTTTTGAATGGACAGGAGGCAGTTTTTCAGCAACCTGGTCACATTATAATTGACAATGATGATGGACAGCTTCATATTAATCCTTTTCGTTGTATGGTAACCTGTTGATAATTGATCTTCCCAAAGATACCTCATCTGCATATTCCAGCTCATCACCTACTGCAATTCCCCTGGCAATACTTGAAAAAGTAACATTAAAATTCTTAAATTTTTTATAGATATAATATGCTGTTGTATCTCCCTCCATTGTGGCACTTAATGCAAAAATAAACTCCTTCACGCCACCTTCATTCAGTTTTCTTTCAATGCTTGGAATATTCAGCTGGTTGGGACCAATTCCTTCCATCGGAGATATTTTCCCGCCCAGGATCAGGTATTTCCCGGTAAACTTTCCTGTATTTTCAATAGCAATGACATCACGTACATCTTCAACAATGCAGATCAGCTCACCGTTTCTTTTCTCATTACTGCAGATTTCACAGACATCAAAATCCGAAAAATTATGACATTCCTTACAGTATTTTATTTCGTTAACAAGGTTGATTAAAGAGTTTCCAAGAATTACCGCTCTGGAACTCGGCTGTTTCAAAAGATGCAACGCCAGCCTTAAGGCTGTTTTTCTTCCGATGCCCGGCAGCCCCGAAATTTCGTCTACTGCTTTTGCCAAAACTTTACTAGGATAATCCATAGATACAAAAATAAGGAATATTGTTGAGAATTCGTGTGGTAAGACTGGGTTTCGGGTTATGGGTTTCGGGATTTGAGTTGCAAGTTTCAGGATGCGGAATACAGGATTCGAAATAAGACTTTGTTATAAGGTAAGAGAGTTTGAAGCTGTTCTCAATTCGGAAATTGAATTTGCAATGAACATCTGCTCCCGAAGTCACCAATACCCTCGCTCTCATGTATGAAATCTAACATCTGATATCTAAAATCTTGACTCCTGGCTCCTGGCTCTTGACTCGAAATTCTAAAAAAACCTTTATCTTTGGGGTTCTAATATGAAAAAAATAAACTAAATGGTACTTAAAAATCTAAATTATCCTCTGGATTTCAAATTCAAAATCTCAACTTTAGCAAGTGACTTCAATATTACTGACAGAAACGGAAACTATGTGGCCTATGTTCGTCAGAAAATGTTCAAGCTGAAGGAAGATGTTATTGTTTTCAATGATGAAAGTAAATCTAAGGAACTTTTCAGAATTAAAGCCAACCAATGGATCGATTTCAATGCGTCTTATTCTCTGAATGACCTTACTGACAACAAAAACTACGGTAGATTGGCCAGAAAAGGAATGCGCTCGCTTTGGAAGGCAAGCTATGATATCCTTGATTCGAATGACCAGCCGAAATTCAAAGTTCAGGAAGACAGTGCGTGGGTAAGATTCTGGGATAGTTTCGTAGGGGAAATCCCTTTGATCGGAATGTTTACAGGTTATTTCCTGAATCCATCTTACACCGTAACGGGAGTTGACGGAAAAGCCTATTTTAAAATGAAAAAAATGCCTTCATTCTTCGGAAGAAGATTCCAGCTTGACAGAATGATCGATATTGATGACGAAGACGAGAGTTTAGTGATCTTATCTTTATTGATGATGGTCCTTCTGGAAAGAGCCAGAGGCTAAAAAAATAAAACCACACAGACAATGAAATATTTAATCATTTTCTTTTCAGCGTTTCTTTTAACCGCATGTAAAAAAGATAAGGAAACCATTCAAAGTTCCACTTCTGCAGATTCTTTAACCGTCGTTAAGGATTCAGCAAAAGCAGAAACAGCATCAGGAAAAATACAGGTAGACATTATCCCTTTTCCAAAAGAGATTAAAGAGTGTTCCTGCTATTTTGCCAGAAATAAAGCGGATTTTGAAGCAGAGAAATACATCTATGCCGACGATGCCGGAAAAACTGCCTATATGAAGCTTGACGGCAAAAGATTAGCCATGAACCTTATTTCATCAAGCGACATGGAAGTAGATGAGGAACTGACAAAAGAAATTGAAAGCAACGACTACAAAATTTCTGTAAAAGGCAAAAAAATAAAAAACGAAGAAGCTTTATTATTTGAAGGTACACTGACGATTGAAAAACCGGATGGTACTGTGGAAACACTGCCTATTTATGGAGAATGCGGATGCTAGAAAAACAAAAGGGTAAAAAAATAAATTACCTTCCTCCTATTTATAAAAAATGCTTCCGGATTCACGGAAGCATTTTTTATTTTGTAATTTTGATAAAAATAAAATTTCATGGAATTATCTAACATAGAACCGCAGATAATCTGGAAGAATTTTTCCAAATTAAATGCAGTTCCAAGACCGTCTAAAAAAGAAGAAAGGGTGATTGCCTTCATCAAAGAATTTGGTGAAAATCTGGGATTGGAAACAACTGTAGATCAGGTAGGAAATGTAATCATCAAGAAACCTGCTACTCCCGGAATGGAAAACCGTAAATCCGTTGTCCTTCAGTCGCATCTGGATATGGTATGCCAGAAGAATAATGATGTAAACTTTGATTTCGAGACCGAAGGAATCAAAATGGAGGTTGACGGAGACTGGGTAAAGGCAAAAGGAACCACTTTAGGGGCCGATAACGGTTTAGGAGTAGCCACCATCATGTCTATCCTTGAAAGTTCAGATATTCCTCATCCGGCTATGGAAGCTCTTTTCACAATAGACGAAGAAACGGGGATGACAGGTGCCTTAGGCTTAAAACCGGGACAGCTTACGGGAGAAATCTTATTAAATCTTGACACCGAAGAAGACGATGAGATTGATATCGGCTGTGCAGGTGGTGTAGACGTAACCATTACCCAAAATTACGAAACAGAAGATGTAAAAGGACAGATTGTAAGACTTGAGGTAAAAGGCCTTCAGGGAGGACATTCGGGAATGGATATCCATAAAGGCTTCGGAAATGCCAATATTATTCTGGGAAGACTTTTCTACAGTGGTTTGGCCAAACAGAATATTCAATTGATCTCTGTAGACAGCGGCGGATTGAGGAATGCTATTCCAAGAGAAGGTGTAGCAATTATCTCTGTGAGAAATGCCCAGGAGTTCATTGAAGAAGTTACTGCTCTGAAAAAAGAAATTCTTGAAGAATTTGCTTCTGTTGAGCCAGGTTTACAGATCAATATCGAAAATTCTACGACTTCTGACAAAGCAATTTCTGAAGAAGACTCAAGAAAGGTTATTCTGACTTTAAAAGCCCTTCATAATGGTGTTTACAGAATGAGTCCCGATGTGAAAGACCTTGTAGAAGCATCCAACAACGTAGCCAGAGTAGAATTGAAAGGCGGTGAGCTTAAAATTTTAAATCTTACCAGATCATCTGTAGATTCATCCAAATATTCTGTTGCGGAACAATTAAAATCCGTTGCAGAACTGGCAGGAATGAACGTTGAATTCAGCGGTTCTTATCCGGGCTGGAAACCAAAACCGGGTTCTGAGATCGTACAGCTGATGGAAAAGATCTACACAAAAAAGTTTGGTGAGAAACCTCATGTAGTGGCTTGTCATGCGGGCTTGGAATGTGGCATCATCGGAGCCAATTATCCTGAAATGGAGATGGTAAGCTTCGGACCTACCATCAGAGGGGCACACTCTCCTGATGAGAAAGCTAATATTCCTTCTGCACAGAAGTTCTGGAGCTTTACTAAGGATATTTTAGCGAATATTCCTGTTAAAAATTAAAAATAACACTGAATGGATCCGATAATTTGGAAAGGTATACTCTATCATTCTCTAGAATATTTCAATCTGATTGAAAATGGAGAAAATTATATGGTAACCTCAAAAATTATCGGTTCTTTTGAAAATACAGCCTATTTTGTTAGTTATCAGATAACGATCGACAAAAACTGGCTTGTTCAAAATTTCACCGTTGAATATGAAGTCAATGGAAAAAAATCCAATCTTAAAGGACTAAAGAACGGGAACAGCTGGAACATTAATGATACCGACCGTCCCGAATTTTCAGATTTCAAATACATTGATATTTCATTAACTCCTTTCACCAATACATTACCTATCAACAATTTAAATTTACCTGAAGGGCAATCCAGTGAAATAAATGTTATCTATATCAATATTTTAGAGGACAAAATCATACCTGTCAAGCAACAATACACCAAAATAGGTAAGTCCGGATATATCTATGAGAATATTCCCAAAAACTTTAAAGCCCAGATTTCCGTTGATGATTCAGGTTTAGTTGAGAATTATCCCGGTCTTTTTGAAAAAGTATACTATAAATGATGATGAAAAATATTACAGTATTCTGCGGTTCAAGCTTCGGCTCGGACGAAATCTATAAAGAGCAGGCAATCTTGCTTGGAAAAACATTAGCCAAACAAAACATTCAGCTTATATATGGCGGCGCAGATGTCGGCTTAATGGGAGCTGTGGCAGATGGAGCTTTAAATGAAGGCGGAAAAGTGACAGGAGTTCTTCCCCACTTTCTGCAATCTAAAGAAATCGCCCATAAAAATCTTACCGAACTTATCATCGTAGAAACCATGCACGAAAGAAAAACAAAAATGAATGATCTCTGTGACGGCGTTATTGTTCTTCCCGGCGGCTACGGAACTCTGGAAGAATTCTTTGAAATGATCACCTGGGCACAACTTGGACTTCATACAAAACCAATCGGAATTTTAAACATCGATGGATTTTATGATGATTTGATAAAACTGGTTCAAACGATGGTTGATAAAGGATTTCTAAAGCAGATAAATCGTGACATGCTTTTGATAAGTGACAGTATTAACGAACTTTTGGATAAAATGAGAAATTATCAGGCTCCTACTGTTGGGAAATGGATTTCTAAGGAGGAAATATAAAGCGTTATGTTCTTCGGAATAAAAATAGTTAATACAAAAACAAACCCGTCCGGATTTCGGACGGGTTTCTTATTACGATTAAAAAATATTTTCTAAGGATAAGGAGCAATCTCCACTTCCAGACCTTCCATTTCATCCATCATATGCAGCTGGCATCCCAGTCTGCTGTTCTCTTTAACATGGAAAGCTTCTCCCAGCATAGCATCTTCTTCATCGCCCATCGGCTCAAGGCCCGGATCATTGATCACATATACCTGACATGAGGCGCACATCGCCATTCCTCCGCATACCCCGATCGTTCCTTCTTCCGCCAATTCATAAGAACGGATGATCTCCATCAGGTTCATAGACATATCTGTAGGCGCTACAACATCATGGGTAACCCCTTCCCGGTCGGTGATCTTAATATTGATATCTGACATAATAGCGCAAAATTAGTCAATTTTTTTCACAACTGCTTTTTCCGCTTCCTTACGGCTTCCGTCAAATCCGTCTACCCCGCTTACGGTCGTATATTTCAGTACAAATTTCTTCCCTGGATTCAGCCTGTTGTAAACACTCTGACACATTAACGTTGCTTCATGGAAACCACAAAGGATCAGTTTTAATTTTCCGGGATAAGTATTGATATCTCCAATCGCGTAAATTCCGTCAATATTGGTTTGATAATCCAATGCATTGTTCACTACGATGGCATTTTTCTCGATATTTAATCCCCAGTTTCCGATCTCACCCAATTTTGGAGTCAGTCCGAATAAAGGAATAAAATAATCCGTTTCAATATCATAAGCTTCCTGCCCTTCGATCTGTACCGTGATCGCTTCCACTTTTCCATCACCTTTAATTCCGGTAACTTCAGCAGGGGTAATTAATTTAATTTTACCTTCATTCTTAAGATCCTGAACTTTTTCCACTGAATCCAAAGCACCTCTGAATTCATTTCTTCTGTGGATCAAAGTCACTTCACTGGCAACGTTGGAAAGGAAAACACTCCAGTCCAGTGCAGAATCTCCTCCTCCGGCAATCACTACTTTTTTATTTCTGAAATGTTCAGGTTCTTTTACGAAATATTCAAGACCTTTCTCCTCATAATCAGCAACATTTTCGAAAGTAGGCTTTCTTGGTTCAAAAGTTCCCAGTCCACCGGCAATGGCAATTGCCTTACATCTGTGAACCGTTCCTTTGTTGGTCACTACTTCAAACCACTCATCGTCCACTTTTGTATAGGAAACTGCAGTTTCTCCCAAAGTAAATCCAGGCTGGAACTGCTTGATCTGCTCCATTAAATTATCCACTAATTCTCCGGCATTCACTGAAGGATATCCCGGAATATCGAAAATAGGTTTTTTCGGATAAAGCTCTGCTAGCTGTCCTCCCGGCTGTGGAAGTGCATCGATAATATGACACTTCATTTTTAATAAACCTGCTTCAAAAACAGCGAAAAGCCCGGTTGGTCCGGCCCCTATGATCAATATATCAGTGGTTATCATAATAAAAAGATAATTTAATTATACATGTAAGTGCAAATTTACTAATTTTAATGCGAAGCATATTTAATTGATTCTAAATAAAAACCTGAGATTTGTCAAATCCCTGTAAATACTTAAGAATCTTAAATTTGGCAATGTTTTTGTTAAATGTCATACCATGAAGAAAATTTTAAATCTTTTTGCAATATTCATGTTCCTTTTAGGCCATGCCCAGATCGACAATATTGCTGACGGTGAATCTATTACATTCAGAATCCATTACGGAATACTGAATGCCGGAACCGCCAATCTTACCGCAAAGAAAACCAATTATATGGGAGCACCCCATCTGTATGTGAAAGGCACAGGCCAGACTACAGGTGCCGTAAAAGCTTTCTTTAAAGTAGAAGATTTATATGAAAGTTTCATCAATACAGAAACAGGACTGCCGAGTTTTTATGTGAGAAATGTGCGTGAAGGAAGTTACAGACAGCATTTCGAGACGGTTTTTAACCATAGTAACAATACGCTGATCTTAACTGATAAAAAGACGCCCGCCAACGGTTCAAAGGTCATTAAATCGGTAAAAGGGGTTCAGGATATGCTTTCATGCTTTTATTATTTAAGAAGCAAAAGTACAAGTGAACTGAAGGTGGGAACGGTGATCAATATGAATGTCTGGATTGATGATGAAATGTTTCCGTTTCAGCTGAAAGTGACGGGAACAGAAGATCTAAAAACAAAATTCGGAACCATCAACTGTTTGAAGATTATCCCGTCTGTGAAAAGCGGAAGGGTCTTCAAGGAAAAAGAAGGAGTAACGATGTGGGTGACCAACGACGCCAATCATATTCCTATGCTACTTAAAGCGGAATTGGCCGTAGGCTCCCTGAAAGCAAGTATTGATGATATTAAAAATGTAAAATATCCTTTAAAGTATAAATAAGACTATCAGTCTTTCCAATGTATAAAAAGCCGGCAAAAAAATTTTTGCCGGCTTTTTATTTCGAGAATGTAATAGATCATGATTTTTGATTGTCTTATTAATAACAGCAGGCAAGACGATAGTATACAATACTTCAAATCCACTCAGCCTGACAGTAAAATCTAAATATGATATTTTATTAAGTACACGTTGTAATTTTCAATACAATCGTTTTTAATTACGTTTTGTTTCTTAGGTCAGTAATTAAAAACAAAAACCTCCGGAAATTCCGGAGGTTTGATTTTTATAATGTTTTAAACTGTTCCAAAGTTCTGATATCATTTTCGAAGAACATTCTGATATCGCTCATCTGGTAAAGCAGCATGGTAATTCTTTCAATACCCATTCCGAAAGCATATCCTGAATATTTTTCAGAGTCGATGTTTACATTTTTCAGAACGGCAGGATCTACCATTCCGCATCCCATGATCTCCAGCCATCCTGTTCCTTTAGTGATCCTGTAATCGGTTTCAGAGTTTAACCCCCAATAAACATCGATTTCAGCACTAGGTTCTGTGAACGGGAAATAAGAAGGTCTCATTCTGATCTTCGACTTTCCGAAAAGCTCGGTTGTAAAGAACTGGATCGTTTGCTTCAGATCTGCAAAGCTTACATTCTCATCAATATACAATCCTTCAATCTGATGGAAGATACAGTGTGAACGTGAAGAAATAGCCTCATTCCTGAACACTCTTCCCGGGGAAAGAATTCTGATCGGCGGCTGGTTTTCTTCCATATAGCGGATCTGTACAGAAGAGGTATGCGTTCTAAGAAGGATATCCGGATTCTGTTCAATAAAGAATGTATCCTGCATATCTCTTGCCGGATGGTATTCAGGAAGATTAAGTGCCGTAAAGTTATGCCAGTCGTCCTCTATTTCCGGACCGTCTGCAACCGCGAAACCTATGGATTTAAAAATTTCAATGATCCTGTTTTTCACCAGATTGATCGGGTGTCTGGACCCAAGATCCAATGGAAAAGCAGGTCTTGTAAGGTCTTCTTTTTCAGTAACAACAGCAGACTGGGAAGCATCTTTCAGATCCTCCAGCTTTATAGCAACAGCCTGTTTTAAAGAATTAATCTTTTGTCCGAATTCTTTCTTCTGGTCGTTTGGAACTTCTTTAAATTTTTCAAAAAAATCATTCAGAACACCTTTTTTACCATTATACTTAATCCGGAAGTTTTCAATTTCCTCTTTAGACGTAGCATGGAAGCTGTTTACTTCGGTAAGTAGTTCTTCTATCTTTTCTATCATTGTTTTACCCTTTCAAAATGTTTTGCAAAAATACGTTTTTTAAGTTTAATAATGAATCCGTGATAAAAAAATCTGCCCCTTTACGGGAGGCAGACTTCAATCACTTATTTCACTTAAATAAAAAAATTATTTCTTTTCCAAAGCTTTAACGTTGATCTGAAGAGTTACCTCATCCTTAATCACACCGTTTTCAGCAGGAGCCTGGAACTTTACGCCAAACTCTTCTCTTTTAATATCCTTAGGTTCAGTAGCCACACTCACTTCACCGTCCTTCACAGAAACATTGGCTTTAAACTGAACCGGCTTTGAGATCCCCTTGATCGTTAAATTTCCATCAAGAAGCGTATTATAATCTCCTTCAGCAGAAGGTGTTACTTTAGTAATTTCAAAAGAAGCTGTAGGGAATTTTTCCACTTCAAAAAAATCACCGCTCTTAAGGTGGCCGTTAAGTTTTCCTAACTGCTCGGCATCGTCTTTAAGGTCTACAGACGTCAGAGAGTTCATATCCGCTACAAATTTTCCGCTTTCAAGCTTTCCGTCTTTTACCGTTACATCACCACTTTCGAATTTGATGGTTCCGAAATGGCTTGTACTTTCAGACTTGAATATTTTATATCCCTTCCACTCCACTTTACTGTTCAATGTATCCAGTGTGTACTGGTTCCCGTCTTTTGTAGTCGTCACTTCGTTGCTTTCGCTGGTCACCGGTTTGTCTTTTTTACAAGAAACCACCACAGCTGCTACAAATAAAGCAGGAATAGCTAAAGAAAACAGTTTTTTTCTCATTTTTGATATATTTTTATTACTTCCGCTAATATAATAAAAAATTTTATTTTTTCCTAAAAACCTTACATTTGTATTATGCTTTTAGAAATAAACAATTTATATTTTTCCCACACCAAAGATAAGCCCCTGTTTCAGAACCTTAACCTGAGTTTTGAGGAAGGCACGATCATTGCACTTGCAGGAGAAAGCGGCTGTGGAAAATCTACATTGCTCAATCTGATTTATGGACTGCTGGACTGGCAAAGCGGTGAGATTATTTTTAACGGAACCCGGCTTTTAGGCCCCAAAGGAAATCTCGTTCCCGGGGAAGCTGAGATGAAACTGGTCGCCCAGAACTTTGATCTGATGCCATATGCCACCGTGGCTGAAAATGTAGGAAAATTCATTTCTAATATTAATCTAGCACAGAAAAAAACAACCGTTATGGAGCTTCTGGAAGTGGTGGGACTTCAGGAATTCGCCCACGTGCTTCCCAAATATCTAAGCGGAGGACAGCAGCAGCGCGTTGCCATTGCCCGGGCTCTATCTGTACTTCCTAAACTTCTTATTCTGGATGAACCTTTCAGCAATCTCGATTTTCCAAGAAAAATAGAACTTAGGGAAAGACTCTTCAGATATGTAAAACAGCACCGGATTTCCCTGATCATTTCTACCCATGAGCTGCAGGACATTATGCCGTGGCTTGACCAGATTGTTATTCTGAAAGAGGGAAGGTTGATCCAGAATGACAGCCCGGAGGAAACCTATAAAAGTCCTTATAATACTTACGTTGCCAAACTTTTTGGAGAAGTGAATATATTCAGTGAAGAGGAAAAAACAGAATTCCAGCTTCCTAAATTTTCCTATTATCCTAAAGATATCAAAATTTCAGACAACGGAACTGAAGCTGAACTTCTGGAAAGCAGGTTTGCCGGAAATCATTACTGGAACAAGATTAAAGTAAGGAATAAAGAACTTGTTATCTACACAGATGCTAAAGTAGAGGGAAATATTAAAGTATCGTTTGGGTAATGCAAAACAGCAGAAGAACAAAATCGCGATAGAGAAAAAAGACAATTAATTTTCTTAGCTTATTAGCTTTCTTCGCCTTACAGTGACTCTCTCAAGCCATTTTACCTTTTTGCCGTTTCGCCCTTCAGCAACCTGTAACTTATACATTCCCTTATAGTTATTGTTAATATGTGGATAAAAAAAATACAAATCTAAGAAGCGTTTTGAAACTTTTTCTTACATTTGTATTTCCACAGCATAAGGAAATTTTTGGTTAATTCTCTTTCTGCCTTAAAGACGGACATTAGCACCTCCCTGCAATTAAGTCTTTTGAAAGATTACACTGTCCAATTCTTTCCTTTTTTTATTTTCCGGTCTTAAGCTTTCTTCACAAATTCTGATTTTAAAGCCATAGATCCGAAACCATCAATTTTACAGTCGATATTATGGTCGCTGTCCGGTCTCAGACGGATATTTTTAACTTTTGTTCCCGCTTTTACAGGTTTTGGCGCTCCTTTCACAGGAAGATCTTTGATAACCACTACAGAATCTCCATCCTGAAGCTCATTCCCGTTTGAATCCAGTATCTTCCCTTCATTGGCTGTTTCAGCAGCTGTTTCCTCCGGGCTCCATTCATAGAAGCACTGAGAACAGGTCATCATATTATCGGTTGGGTAAGTAAATTCGGAGCCGCATTTCGGACAAAGTACAGTATCACTCATATTTTTGATTTTTGCAAAGGTAAGATTTTTTTAAATTAGGGTGTAGAACCAAGAGCCAAGACTTCAGATGTAAGATTTCAGATTTCATACCGTCTCCCAACAATTTAACTGTCAACCAGCATCCAGCAACGTTAACCACACCCTAAAAACTCCCCCACTTCCAAAACACAAAACACGAACCTCGCATCCCAAACCCGAATCCCGATTCAACTCTCAACTATAATTTGTACCTTTGCAGATTCAAACAGCGAAGCAAATTTTATGGAACTTATTCACAGAAACCTGGCAATCGGAATTCACGATGCTTTACAAGAAACATTTTTCGAGAAAAACAAATATGCCGATAAGGTAATCGAAAGACTTTTAAAAGCTCATAAAAAATGGGGAAGCCAGGACAGAGCCGTTGTTTCTGAGATTTTCTATAATATCATCCGCTGGAAAAAACGTCTTGAATATTATATGGGGGAAGGCGTAAAACCTGACAACATTTATAAGCTGATCATCGCCTATCTTCTTTGGAGCAAAACCAATTACAAAAAGTTTGAGGAATTTGACGGAATTAAAATCGCAGATATCCTTACCAAACTTAAAAAGAATACCGTTCCTACGAAAGCTATTGAGCACTCCATTCCTGAATGGCTGGCCGAAACTTTGGAAAAAGAATTAGGTACTGGCTGGGAAAAGGAAATGCACGCTTTAAACGAGCAGGCTCCTACCGTATTAAGAGCCAACAGCCTGAAAACAACACCCAAAGAACTTATTTCTGACCTTTCAGACGAAGGTGTAGTGGCTTACACTGTAAGAAACTATCCGGATGCTGTACAGCTTGAAGAAAAGAAAAACGTGTTTCTTACCACAGCTTTCAAAGAAGGATTATTTGAAGTTCAGGATGCTTCTTCCCAGAAGATCGGATATTTCCTTGACGTAAAAGAAGGACAGAGAGTAGTGGACGCATGTGCCGGAGCGGGTGGAAAAACACTGCATTTGGCTGCTTTGATGGGAAATAAAGGCCAGATTGTAGCTTTAGATATCTTCGAATGGAAACTTGCCGAACTGAAACGCCGTGCAAAAAGAGCGGGAGCCCACAATATTGAAACCCGTATGATCACGGACAATAAAGTAATCAAACGTCTTCATGATAAAGTAGACCGACTTCTGATTGACGCTCCATGTTCAGGACTTGGTGTTTTGAAAAGAAATCCGGACAGTAAATGGAAGATTGACCAGGATTTTATCGACAGAATAAAGAAAGAACAGCAGCAGATTCTTCAGGATTATTCCAAAATGCTTAAAGTAGGCGGAAAAATGGTGTATGCCACATGTTCTATCCTACCCTCTGAAAACAATTTACAGGTAGAAGAGTTTTTGAAAAACAATACAGGTTTTAAATTCATTAAAGAAGACAAAGTAATGCCAAGTCAAGGCTACGATGGATTCTATATGGCATTGATCGAAAGAGTTTCTTAATGATCTGAAACCACTAAAATATACAGCTGCCTTATTCCAGGGCAGCTTTTTTGTTAAATATGAATTTTATCCATATTAATAAATTATTTGTAACATCTGCATCGCAAATCCCTACTTATAGAATACTGTAAGTCATTTCAGGCATCAGAAAATAAATCATCTGCGGAAAACTTTTATTATGTACAAAAGAACTCTTTTTAACTTCATAGCTCTACTCATTTGTTACCTTTCATATGCGCAAACTTATGAAGTTCAGTATACCAGTTCTTATAACGGAAAAGTTCTCACCGAGCAGCCTCTTACTCTGGTATGGGCCGATGCAAAAGAAAATTTTATTCTGAACAATACGATCAGGGAACAGAAAAGTGATTATCCGTTTGAGATCACCAAAGTAGAAAAGCCTTCCAACACCATTGTTTCGTATGCATTTCTGAAACCGGGAGAAATTATTTCCTCTCCGGATGCAGAATCAGTGGGAAAGCAAAACTTTGAGCTAACGAATGAAACGAAAAAAATTCTCTGGTTACTGCAAGCTCAATCAAAAAAATAAAGAAAACGGATATTGACCGTATTTTAAAGGGCTCCATACAGACTACAGATTTATTGGGATACAAAGACATTCTATGGAAAAGCCGTTTCACTACGTTGAAAGTTTTTGAAAATGAAACCATCAATTTTTCAGATGAATCGAAATCGGATGAACATATTAAAAGATTTGCCAACGGAACAATCATCCTTAAGAAAATAAAATTTCCTGCCATAAAAGAAGGCGAAAATATATTTACTGAAATAAAACAGCAATCAAACGGTGATGCTTACGACAGAACAGGAACCGTATTTTTCATTCCACAGGATAAAGCTTCGTCTTTCTTTGACGGACTTGAAAAAGGAGTTAAAACACTTCCTGTTTACGAGAACGGAAACGGAAAACAGTATTTTGGAGTAGCAGCCACTGAAAATTATAGCCCTGCAGTAGAAATGATGAGATTTTTTACTGCTTTTGGAATTCAGAAGTTCAATCATATTCAACTGAAGGGAAAAGACTGGCAAACCATAAGTCCGTACCGTCAGGATATCACAGAATTAAAACCTTCTCTCTCTGAAAAAGAGCTATGGATAGGCACTTTTATCGGGAATTATGATAAAGGCGGTCATAAAGTAAGCCTTGAAATCACTATTCATAAAAGTGACCAGATCGTTCATAAAAACAACGTTGTCATTCCTTTATTCAATACTTTGAACATCATGGAAATGGCCGGGCAGGACTACTCTACCATGTTTGATAAGGACAAAGGGCTTTTTGTAGAGTTTACCTTAAAGAAAGATATAAAAAATGCTCAGCTGAGATATATTACTACCGGACACGGAGGCTGGGAAAACGGGGATGAGTTTGTTCCGAAGACCAATTCCATTTTCTTAGACGGAAAAATGGCATTTTCTTTTATTCCTTGGAGATCAGATTGTGGTTCTTACAGACTTTATAATCCTGCATCGGGGAATTTCCCGGACGGACTCTCTTCATCAGACCTCAGCAGATCAAACTGGTGTCCCGGTACCGTTACAAATCCTAACTTTATTCCGCTCGGAGATCTGAAAGCCGGAAAGCATACGATACAGATAAAGATCCCTCAGGGAGCATCAGAAGGCACAAGTTTCAGTTCCTGGAATGTTTCAGGCGTTCTGCTGGGGTACCAATAAAACAAAACCTTCTTGCAAAGAGAATTGCAAGAAGGTAAAAACACAAATGATGAAAAAAAATTATTTCGAGCCACAAAGTAAGGGCTAAAATTCATATAATAAATTACCATATATTAATAATTATTTCATTTTAATTTTGTATAGGATATAAACATTACTTTTCTTCAGCGAAAAAAATCAATTAAACATAGCCCAATTGATGCAAAAAGTTAATATTTTTCGTTTAAATAATTTAATTAATTAAAATTTTTAACTTTTATTTATTTTTTGTTGTTATTTTTAAACATCAAAACTAATTTTGCTTCAAATAAGTAACAATATGTGTGGAATCGTATGTTTGTTTGACGCCAAACAAAAGACCGAAATACTAAGACCTCAGGTTTTAGAAATGTCAAAAAAAATCCGTCACCGTGGTCCGGACTGGAGCGGTGTATATCAGGATGACAAAGTTGTATTTTCTCATGAAAGGCTTGCCATTGTAGATCCTACTTCAGGAAAGCAGCCTTTATTTACCAAAGACGGAAAAGTGGTGCTTGCAGTGAACGGAGAAATCTACAATCACAGAGAATTAAAAGAAGAATTTCCGGATTTCGAATTTCAGACTCAGTCGGACTGTGAAGTAATCCTGGCCCTGTATAGAAAATATGGAAAGAATTTCATTGAAAAGCTTAACGGAATTTTCGCATTTGCGCTTTATGATATAGAAAACGGGATCTATCTGATTGCCCGTGACCATATGGGAATCTGCCCTCTTTACCAGGGGTGGGACAAAAACGGCAATTATTACGTTGCTTCCGAACTGAAAGCACTGGAAGGTGTTTGCAAAACTATTGAAACATTCCTTCCCGGACATTTTGTATACAGCCCTGACGGAACAGAACTTCAGCAATGGTACAAAAGAGACTGGGAAAGCTTTGACAACGTAAAAGATAACGACACCGATATATCAAAAATAAGAAAGGGCCTTGAAGATGCTGTTCACAGACAGCTGATGAGCGATGTTCCTTATGGTGTCCTTCTTTCCGGAGGTCTGGATTCATCCGTTATTTCAGCAGTGACTGCAAAATTTGCACGACAGAGAGTGGAAAGTGGTGACACCCAGGAAGCATGGTACCCAAGACTTCACAGTTTTGCAGTGGGTTTGGTAGGATCTCCAGACCTGGCGGCAGCAAGAAAGGCAGCAGACCATATCGGATCTGTGCACCATGAAGTTAATTTTACCGTTCAGGAAGGACTGGATGCAGTGAGAGACGTTATTTATCATCTGGAAACTTATGATGTGACAACCATCAGGGCTTCCACTCCTATGTATCTTCTGGCAAGAGTAATCAAATCCATGGGAATCAAAATGGTACTGTCCGGAGAAGGTTCAGATGAATTGTTCGGAGGATATCTGTATTTCCACAAAGCTCCTAGTGCAAAAGAATTCCATGATGAAACGGTAAGAAAACTAAGCAAGCTGCACCTTTACGACTGCTTAAGAGCTAACAAGGCACTCATGAGCTGGGGAATTGAAGGCAGAGTTCCTTTCCTGGATAAAGAATTCATGGATATCGCCATGACGGTAAACCCAAAAGACAAAATGATCAGTGCTTCAGAAGGAAAAATAGAAAAATGGGTATTAAGAAAAGCTTTTGAGGACATTCTTCCCGAATCCATAGTCTGGAGACAGAAAGAACAATTCTCAGACGGTGTAGGATATTCCTGGATCGATACCTTAAAAGAAGTTGCTGAAAAAGAAGTTTCTGACGAAATGATGGCCAATGCAAGATTCAGATTCCCTCTGAATACTCCTCAGAACAAAGAGGAATACAGATACAGAACCATTTTCGAAGAACATTTTCCAAGTGAAACAGCGGCAGCAACCGTTCCTTCAGTTCCTTCAGTAGCCTGCTCCACTCCGATCGCTCTGGAATGGGATGAAGCTTTCAAAAAGATGAATGATCCGAGCGGAAGAGCAGTGAAAGTGCATGAGACGAGTTACGAGTAAAGAGTTTCGTGATGCGTGGTTCAGGTTTAAGGTTGAGAGTTAAAGGGTTTTAGGGTCTGATCTATGTTGTCAGATGCTTGTTGACAGTTAATTATTCACCATTACTCATCTCATCTTCTATTTTTAATCATAAAATTATCAATCCTGTAGAAATACAGGATTTTCTTTTGAATAACGTTAATAATATCAATATAATTTAACCGACAATCAAAAATAATATCTAAGAAATAATTATATTTGGACAACGAAAATATCAATTATAAAAAAATGAGAAGAAATCTTACTGTTTTGTTTGCCTTATTATCCATCAGTTTTGCTTTTGGACAGGGAAAATATGGCAAATACTTAAATTCAAAAAAGCTTGCCTTGTCTTACAAAAGTGTGAAAGATGTAGATAAGGACGACTATTATCAGCAGTATTACTGGCTGGTAAAAGCAGAACAGCTTAAAACGTATCCTCACCTGAAAGATGTAAAGCCTGTCGTTTTATATGAGTTTGTGAAAAAAGTAAATCCTCAGAATCCTACCAAAAAACTTGATGAGAGAGGAAAAGAGCTCAGAGCAACTGCAGAATTATCTTTAAATCAGTATTTTAAAAATAAAAAATTCGAGAACAATTCAGTGTTGATGTACAACCTTGAAACCTATGTGGATCCGTCTAAAGGACAGTACTATACTAAAGTAGATCCCGAAAAGATCAAGGAACTGGTTCCAAAAGAATTATTTGCCTTCAACTCTTTAAACAGGAACTTAGGGGAAGAAAAAACCTACTACCTGTGGATCGATAAGAAAAAAGACGATTTCAAAATTGTAGATATCATTCCTGATGAAAAAGAAGACAAAGCTTTTTATACAAGATTAAAACAGTATCTTCCCAACTATAAGTTTTCCAAATATGTTCCTTCTGTAAAAAAAGGAAACAAATCGGACAAAACAGACGTAGATTACTATTACATCATGCCGTTTGAACAAAACACCGATAATATCGAATACAAAACAAAAGATTTCAAAACTTTCATTTTAAGCCAGTACAGAAAAGCCGGTGACGAGTGGAAAGGAGTCGAAAAAACAAAAAAATAATTAAAAAAGTCCTGTGAAAATTCACAGGACTTTTTTAATTTTATATGAAATTCTTTATCTAAGAATCAAAGCGCTTCACACGGAAGCCGATTTCAATAAAAAAAATCTGGAAGCAAACATATTTCCAGTCTGCATCGAATGATAGAAACAAGCCCGCAACAGACCTCAGTAAAAAAAATACTTCCGCTTATCCTTGCCACTGCTATTTTTATGCAGATGCTGGATTCCACCATCCTGAACACTTCCCTGCCTTCCATTGCAAAGGACCTGAATGAATCTCCGCTCAACATGCAGAATGCCATTATCAGCTACGTTCTTACCCTGGCAGTTTTTATGCCTGCAAGCGGTTTTCTGGCAGACCGGTTTGGGACAAAAAAGGTATTTATTTTTTCACTGGTCCTTTTCAGCATAGGTTCCCTGTTCTGCTCCATGTCACAAAATCTTACCCACCTTGTTATTTCCAGAGTTATTCAGGGAGTTGGAGGAAGTTTAATGACGCCTGTCGGAAAATTGGCACTCATTAAAACTTTTGATAAGAACGAATTGCTTAAAGCTATGAACTTTGCCATTATTCCTGCCCTCATCGGTCCTGTACTTGGACCGCTGGTCGGAGGATATATGGTGGACTATCTTTCATGGCACTGGATTTTCCTGATTAACATTCCTATTGGTTTTCTAGGAATTATCCTTGGCTTAAAATATATGCCCGATTACAAATCCACCGATGTCGATTTTGACCTGAAAGGATTTTTAATCTTTGCTGCCGCATCACTTCTGCTGTCCATTTCACTGGAACTTTTCGGAGATATTCAGAATATCACCCCGGTCCTTGTTGTATTCATCCTGGGATTTTTATTTCTGTACTATTATTACAAACATGCCAGAAGAGGCGGAAATCCTATTTTCCCCTTAGACCTTTTTCAGGTAAGAACTTTCCGGGTGGGAATAGTAGGGAACCTTGCCACCCGTTTAGGAATCAGCTCTGTTCCTTTACTGCTTCCCCTGATGATCCAGATAGCTTACAAGCAGTCGGCAGTGACTTCAGGATGGATCATTGCTCCTATGGCTCTTACCGCGATCTTCGGAAAATCATCCGTTATAAAAATTTTGAATAAATACGGTTACCGCCAGACTTTAATGGTCAACACCTTCATTATTGGAACTCTGATCTGCATGCTTGCTATTCCCGATATCCATACTTCTCTATACTGGTTTGTCCCTATTATTGCCGTATTAGGATTTTTCAACTCTATCCAGTTTACCTCAATGAATACCATTTCCATTGCAGATCTCAGAAACTTTCAAACCAGTAGCGGGAATTCCCTGCTATCAGTCAATCAGCAGCTGGCTATCGGATTCGGGATTGCTTTCGGACTGATTGTTTTAAAATTGTTTGAAAGCTCTGATCTTATCAAGGGGGAGAGCCACAACGCCTTCCGCTATACTTTCCTTACTGTAGGAATACTGACGATTATATCCGGTTTTGTCTTCAGAAGGCTCCATATTTCGGACGGAAAGAATATGAAATCGAAAGAGGATTAGTCAAAGATGTCTGAAAAAGCAAAGAGGCGAAACAGCAAATTTGCTTTCTTAGCCATAGTGGTTCGCCGTTTAGCCTTTTCACCTTTACGAACTTAACACAGATCAATGTCCCCGATTTTCCGCTTCAGTATTTTTGTTATATAAAATTCATATTATGACAGCGAAAAAAGTAGAAATCGTGGTATCACCGAAACCTGCACATTTTGTGGGGGACGGTTTTAGAGTTCATAATTTTATCCCGGGCGTGCAAGGTTTGGACATGAAAAGAATGGACCCGTTCATTATGCTTGATTACAATTCGAAATTCCATTTCAACGGTTCAGAAAGGCCGCGTGGTGTAGGAGTACATCCTCACAGAGGTTTTGAAACCGTCACTATAGCTTATCAGGGTAAAGTAGAACATCATGACAGTGCCGGCGGCGGCGGGATCATAGGAGAAGGGGATGTACAGTGGATGACGGCAGCCAAAGGAGTTCTTCATAAAGAATATCATGAAACCGAATGGTCTAAAAAAGGCGGTATTTTCCAGATGGTCCAGTTATGGGTCAACCTTCCGGCAAAAGATAAAATGAGCTGCCCGAAATACCAGGCCATAGAAAATTCAGCTATGAAACGCGTTGATCTTGGTGAGAATGGTTTTGTGGAAATCATTGCAGGAGAATATAATGGACAAAAAGGACCTGCATACACTTTTACCCCCCTGAACATGATGAATGCAAAATTAAAAGCCGGCGGAAAAGCTGAATTCAGTTTCCCTGCTCATTTTAATACCGCTGCATTGGTTATTGAAGGGAGCATTACCGTAAATGGGGAACAAAAAGCAGCGTCAGATCATTTCGTCCTATTCAAAAATGAAGGGGAAACTTTCAGTATTGAAGCTCATGAAGATGCAATAGTACTGATCATCAGCGGAGAGCCAATTAACGAACCTATCTATCCTCACGGACCTTTCGTAATGAATACTAGAGAGGAAATTATGCAGGCCTTTGAAGATTTTAATACCGGAAAGTTCGGCTATCTGGAAGATTAAGAGATTTAAATTTATCTTAATCTTAAATTATTCCTTTTTTATTAACTTTATATACTTGTGTTTGGTGAGCTGCAAAGACATGGATTTAAACTTTGTGTCTTTGCAATCCGCCAGCTAATTGATTATACAGAAAGAATTATGAAACCTGAATTTGAAAATATTCCTCTTGTAAAAACAGGAAAAAGATTTGAAATAGAAATCGACGGACATTTCGCCTTTATTGACTACCGTGAAATGGGCCACCAGATTGCTCTGGTACATACTGAAGCTGATCCCGAACTGGCAGGTACGGGAGCAGCCGTTGCTGTAGTGGAAAAAACTCTGGCTTATATTGAAGAAAATGAGAAAAAGCTTCTTCCATTCTGTCCCTATGTCTTTGCTTACATTAAAAGACATCCGGAGTGGAAACGTATCGTTGATGAAAGATTTGAAGGGTACGATAAACTGTAACCACAAACTAAAAATCTATTGTCATTAATCTTAATTTAAACACTTAATTTATTATGTCAAATATCGGACTTATCATAGAGGAAAAAGCAGCAGATATAGGAAATTTCCTGGTGGGTAGACTTCTTCCCTTCCGTGAAAAAAGAGCAGTTGGACCATTTGTATTTATCGACCATATGGGGCCTTCTGAACTGAAAGATTATCAGAACCTTGATGTTCCCCCGCATCCCCATATCGGATTATCAACTCTCACTTACCTTTTAGAAGGATCTATTTTTCACAGAGACAGCATAGGAAGTGCTGTTGAAATAAAACCTGGAGCCGTTAACTGGATGACTGCCGGAAAGGGCGTTGTGCATTCTGAAAGAACTCCTGAATATTTAAGACACAGCGATAAAAGACTCCACGGATTCCAGATCTGGGTAGGCCTTCCAAAGCATCTGGAACAGACTGAGCCTACTTTCCACCATATTGAAGCAGATGAAATTCCGGTGTGGGAAGAAGATGGAATTCAGTATAAATTAATTGCCGGTGAAGCATTCGGAAGACAATCTGCGGTTCCGGTTCACAGCAAATTATTTTTTATTGAGATTAAAACCAAAGAGGCAAAGAAAATAAGCATCGGGAAAGATCTTTATGGCGAAGCAGCTATGTATGTGCTGGACGGTACGGTTTCTACAGAAGGAAATACTTATGGTTCAAAGCAGTTAATGATTGCCAAAGACACAAAACTGTGTGAATTCGACATGAGTGAAAACGGAACTGTATATCTTTTCGGTGGGGAGCCTTTTGATGAAGAGCGTTTTATATTCTGGAATTTTGTAAATTCAGATAAGGAAATGATTGATCAGGCCAAAGTGAACTGGAACGATCAGAACCACGACGCATTTCCTTTAGTTCCCGGTGACGAAAAAGAATACGTTCCGCTTCCAAAGGCAGTTTTAAACAGAAAATAACGGTTAGCACAGAAAAATAAACCATGAAAATATTAGCATTTGCAGGAAGCACGTCTTCTACTTCCATCAACAGGGAACTTGTAAAATTTGTTCTGAAGGATTTTCAGGATGAAGAAATCAACCTGATCGACCTTAATGATTTTACGATGCCTGTTTTCTCTGTGGATCTTGAAAAGAAAGGTTTCCCGGATGAAGCCCATAACTTTTTAAAGCAGATTGAGGAATGTGATGTCATTATCTGCTCTCTTGCGGAACACAACAGGTCTTACAGTTCTGCTTTTAAAAATGTCTTCGACTGGTCATCAAGGATCAATGTGAAAGTTTTTCAGAATAAGCCCATGCTTCTGATGAGCACTTCACCCGGAGGATATGGCGGCGGTAATGTGATGAATACGGCAAAGACTTTTTTCCCGCAGTTTGCAGCAGATGTCAAAGAGACTTTTTCACTTCCTAAATTTTATGAAAACTTTGATCTCGAGACTGGTGTCATTAATCCTGATATGCTTAAAGAGCTTAAAGACAAGATAGAAAATTTTAAAAACGAGGTTAAAGGCAATGACTAAGGGAAGACTGGAAGCTTTCAGTGATGGCGTTCTAGCCATCATCATTACCATCATGGTTCTTGAACTGAAGGTTCCGGAAGGAAGCAGCTGGGCCAGCCTCAAACCTCTTTTTCCAAAATTTCTCGCTTATATTTTCAGTTTTATCTATGTAGGAATCTATTGGAATAATCATCATCACCTGTTTCAGGCAGTAAAAAAAGTTAACGGAGGTATTCTCTGGGCCAATCTCCACCTGCTGTTCTGGCTTTCGCTGATGCCTATTGCTACAGAATGGATAGGAGCAACCCATTTTGCAAGTAATCCGGTAGCAGCCTATGGAATCTGTGTCATCATGTCTGCAGTAGCCTATACCATTTTAGAAAACCTGATTATTAAGTGTGAAGGTGAAAATTCAAAGCTGAAAGAAGCTATACATTCAAAATTTAAAGAATATATCTCGATCATATTTTATGTCCTGGGAATCGCTATTTCATTTTTTTATCCCTATATTGCCATAGGTTTTTATTATCTCGTGGCTCTCATATGGCTGATTCCGGACAGAAGGATCGAAAAATCCCTAAAAGAAAATTAATATGGAAACACACGAATATCCCAACGGCAATATTACGGTTATCTGGCAGCCACAGAAGTGCATCCACTCGGCTGTCTGCGTAAAAATGCTTCCCAAAGTCTACAATCCTAAAGACAGACCCTGGATAAAAGCCGAAAATGCAAGCCCTGAAGAACTAAAAAACCAGATAGACCAGTGTCCGTCAGGAGCATTAAGTTATAAATTCAATACACAAAAATAATGGCGGTAACCGTAAAAGCAAGCTTAGGAAAAACAAAATATTATACTGAGGTAACAGCCGGCGAGAACAAGCTTATCACCGATGAGCCTATTGATAAAGGCGGTCAGAATAAAGGTTTCAATCCACTGGAAATCCTGGCAACCTCTCTGGCAAGCTGTACTGCAGCCACTTTAAGGATGTATATTGAAAGAAAGGAATGGGATGTGGAAAACATCAACGTGGAAGTTGAGCTTGAAAATTATCCTTTAACCAAAAGAGCTGTTTTTAAAAGAGAAATAAGCTTTGAAGGTCTTCTGGATGACGAGCAGCTGAAAAGGCTCCACACTATTGCAGATGCCTGCCCGGTACACAAAATACTAACCAACGATATAGAAATACTAACCAAATTTTCATAATATGACCGAAGTAAAGCAAAACAACGACGAAAAACACGGAAGTTTTGAAGCTTTCATAGATGGAACACGCGCAGGAATGATGACGTATACCTGGGCCGGAGAAGAAAGATTTATTATAGACCACACGGAGGTGGAAGAAGCCTACAACGGCAAAGGTGTAGGAAAAGAAATGCTTCTGGCAGCAGTGGAATTTGCCAGGAAGAACCATAAAAAAATCATTCCGCTTTGCCCGTTTGCCAAAGCAAGTTTTCAGAAAAGTGAAGAATTACAGGATGTTCTAGTCAACTGATGATGATTTTGCCCTCAAGATACAGGCCTTTCGGATGTTTTATTCTGAAAGGCTTTTTCTTTCTTATCAGAACATAAAAAAACTATATTTGTAAAATTTTAATTGAAAAACTATGTCTCCAGTTATATTACTGTCTATTATTATCGTCTACTTCGCATTACTGCTTTGGGTAGCCTACAGAACAGGAAAAGGAAGTGATAATGAGAGTTTCTTCATCGGAAACCGCAAGAGTAACTGGATGCTGGTAGCTTTCGGAATGATCGGAACCTCGCTTTCGGGGGTAACGTTCGTAAGTGTTCCGGGAGCTGTAGGAAATGACAAATTTGCCTATCTGCAGATCACATTGGGCTATCTTATCGGGTATATTGTGGTGGCATATGTTCTTCTTCCTTTATACTACCGTTTGAAACTGACCTCCATTTACGGTTATCTTCAGCAGAGAATGGGCCAGCTTTCCTATAAATCGGGAGCATGGATTTTCATTGTTTCAAGATTGGTAGGTGCTACAGCAAGATTATATCTGGTGGTAAATATCCTTCAGATTTCCATTCTGGACAGTCTGGGAGTTCCGTTTATAGTAACTACACTGATTATTTTGGCCATGATCATCCTTTATACCTATGAAGGCGGTGTAAAAACAATTGTTTGGACAGATACTCTACAGACTTCGTGTATGCTGTTAGGATTGATCATCTGTACAGTATTCATGCTCAATCATTTAGGATTAAGCTTCGGAGAAAGTTTCACAGCCATGCAGGCAAAAGGCTATACCAAAATTTTTGACTTTGATCCTAATCAGAAGAGTTTCTTCATTAAACAAATCCTGGCAGGAGCTTTTATCACCATTACCATGACGGGAATCGATCAGGAAATGATGCAGAAAAGCTTATCCGTAACCAAACTGAAAGATTCACAGAAAAATATGGTGACTCTGGGCTTCATTCTTCTTGGAGTCATTTCATTATTCCTTTATATGGGAGGACTTCTTCACCTGTACGGGGCTCAGGAACATGTAACAAGCTCAGGAGATCAGCTTTTCCCAGATGTTGCCTTAAACCATATGCCCGGTTTTATTTCCATTATCTTCATTATTGCTTTAATATCAGCCTTATTCCCAAGTGCGGACGGTGCCATGACAGCCCTTACCTCTTCCATATGCATTGATATTTTCGGGATGAAGGATAAGAAAGACTGGGACGATTCCAAAAAGGAAAAATTCAGGAAAAGAATACACCTTATCGTGGCCCTCTCTTTCCTTATTATGGTGGTTATTTTCAAAATCATCAATGATAATTCCATGATTGGATTGATCCTTAAGCTTGCCGGATTCACTTACGGACCATTGTTGGGACTTTTTGCCTTTGGAATTTTCACGAAATACAAAGTTCGCGACAACCTGGTTCCTTATGTGTGTATTGCAGCACCTGTAATTTCGTTTTTCATTGACAAGTACCAGGAAAACCTTTTCGGAGATTTTAAAATCGGACTGGAATTATTGATTATCAACGGATTATTAACATTCATAGGGCTTTGGCTGATCAGAAAGAGATAAAATTTGGTTTTGGCTAAAGCCGAATGATTTTATCTTACTACAAACATAAACGGGCTAAAGCCCGTTTCTATTGAATGGATATTCCCAAAATAGAATCATCCTTTATAAAGTTAACCTGATTTTAGGTTAAAATCGTTGGGTTTGATTGTATTTTTGTAAAACCGGGTATTATCGCCCGGTAACCAATAACAACAAACAATATTCTGTATGAAATTATCAGTTTTCCTAATCATCGGTTTGCTTTTCGGTGAATTTGTAAATGCTCAAAGCGCAGTGGATTTTGCTAATCTTGCCAGATACAAAGATGATAATACCGTTATTTTAAATTCAAAGAAAAAAGTAGATGTGGTCTTTATGGGCAATTCCATTACAGAAGGCTGGGTAAAAAGCCATCCGGAATTTTTCTCTGAAAATAATTATACAGGCAGAGGCATCAGCGGGCAAACCACTTCACAGATGCTGCTGCGTTTTCAAAATGATGTTGTAGCTTTAAAACCAAGACTGGTTGTCATCAATGCAGGTACCAACGATATTGCTGAAAATACAGGAATTTATAACCCTGATTTTACTTTTAATAATATCAAAGCAATGGCTGATATTGCCAAAAGTAACGGGATAAAAGTAATCATTGCCTCCGTACTGCCTGCAGCTGCATTCCCGTGGCGTAAAGAAATAACCGATGCACCTCAGAAAGTAGATGCTCTAAACAGTAAATTAAAACAGTATGCTCAAAGCAACAAACTTATTTTCGTAGATTATAACACAGCTATGCGTGATGCAAAGGGCGGTATGCGTGAAGGTCTTGCCAAGGATGGCATCCATCCTACTCCTTCAGGTTATGCAGTAATGGAACCGATAATTAAAAACGCCATCAAAAAAGTTTTAGAAAAAAAATAAAACTCAAACAATTCAATTCAACATCAATATTTATTAACCATGAAAAAAATTATTTCACTTTTCATATTCATTTTGGCGTTCGGTTTTATGAATGCACAGGATTTTGAGGTCTCTACCCTGAGAATCGGTCCTTACAAGATCTTTATGGAAAGAGCTGAAGCTGAAAAGTTAGCAGGCACAAAGCTGAAGATCACAGACGGAACCATTAAAAACAATATCAAATATAACGGAGAACTGATCCAGATCGATCTTTATGAAAGCTACATAAGCGAAGCCAAACCCAATGTGGCAAGTGTTATGGGTTTAACCACTACCAGTAAAAAATTCAAAACCAAAAGCGGGATCGGAATCGGGAACACCAAAGATGACCTGATTAATGCTTATAGGAATCATCCAAGTTTTACCGTACATCCGGCGTGGGATGAAAAGGGTGAAAAACGTCTTAAAGATACCGGATATTTTACTCTGGAGGATCTTGATGCAGGAACCCAGCTTTCCTTTAAATTTGTCAACAATATTATTACAGAAATTTCAGTATACCTGAACGAAGGCTGTTAAAATCAGCATTTTTACTAAATAATTCTAAATCCGGACCCATAATCCGGATTTTTACATTTCCATAAGCCGCTAAAAAATTGTAAATTCGCGTGCAAATAAATCAGATATAATGAGTAAAAGTATCGAAGAGCTGAAATCTCTTACTACACAAATCAGAAGAGACATTTTAAGAATGGTCCACGCTGTAAATTCAGGACATCCGGGCGGAAGCTTAGGTTGTACGGAATTTTTTACGGCACTTTACGGAAAAGTAATGAACTACAGTCTTCCTTTCACCATGGAGGGCAAAAATGAAGATCATTTTTATCTTTCAAACGGGCATATTTCGCCGGTTTACTACTCTACTTTAGCAAGATTTAATTTCTTTCCGGTAGACGAGCTGAGAACCTTCCGAAAACTGAATTCAAGACTTCAGGGACACCCAACGACACACGAAGGTCTTCCGGGAATCAGAATCGCTTCAGGATCTTTAGGTCAGGGACTTTCTGTAGCTCTTGGGGTAGCTCAGGGTAAAAAACTGGATGGTGACTCATCTATTGTTTACACGCTTCACGGAGACGGGGAACTTCAGGAAGGTCAGGTTTGGGAAGCCTTCATGTATGCTGCCGCTAAGAAAGTTGACAATATTATTTCAACAATCGACTATAACGGACGCCAGATCGACGGAGATACTGATGATGTATTGAGTTTAGGAAATTTACATGCTAAACTTGAAGCATTCGGATGGACTGTTTTGGAAGAGAAAAACGGTAACGACCTTGAAGCTGTTATTGCCATCCTGGAGAAGGCAAAAACTGAAACAGGAAAAGGAAAGCCTGTGGTAATCCTACTTCATACAGAAATGGGTTATGGTGTAGATTATATGATGGGATCCCACGCATGGCATGGAAAAGCTCCAAATGATGAGCAGCTTGAAACGGCATTCAAACAACTATATCTGGAAGCTCCTGCTGACTATTAATGATGAGTAATCAGTAATTGGTAATCAGTAATTTTAAAATCTTTTAAATCTTTAAGTTAATAATGAAATATACATATACAGAAAAAAAGGATACGCGTTCAGGATTCGGAGCCGGATTAGCAGAACTTGCAGACAAAAATCCTAATGTAGTAGCACTTTGCGCAGACCTTATCGGTTCTTTGAAAATGGAAAAATTCATAGAAAAAGCTCCTGAAAGATTCTTCCAGATTGGTATTGCAGAAGCGAACATGATGGGAATTGCCGCAGGTTTAAGCATCACAGGAAAGATTCCTTTTACAGGAACTTTCGCCAATTTCTCTACTTCAAGAGTATATGACCAGATCCGTCAGTCTATTGCCTATTCAGGGAAAAATGTAAAGATCTGCGCATCTCACGCTGGACTTACTTTAGGGGAAGACGGAGCTACTCACCAGGTTCTGGAAGATATCGGGATGATGAAAATGCTTCCTGGAATGACGGTAATCAACCCATGTGACTATAACCAGACCAAAGCGGCAACTCTTGCTATTGCTGATTTTGAAGGCCCTGTATATTTAAGATTCGGAAGACCTACCGTTCCTGTATTTATGCCGGAAGATATGCCTTTCGAGATCGGAAAAGGAATTCTTCTTCAGGAAGGGACGGATGTAACGATTGTTGCAACAGGACACCTTGTATGGGAATCTCTTGTAGCCGCTGACGAGCTTGAAAAAGAAGGAATTTCTTGTGAGGTGATCAATATCCACACCATTAAACCTCTGGATGAAGAGATCATCCTTAAATCTGTTGAAAAAACAGGTAAAATAGTTACTGCTGAAGAGCACAACTATATTGGCGGTTTAGGTGAATCTGTTGCAGGAATGCTTGCAAGAAAGAGACCTACAAGACAGGAATTTGTAGCCGTTAATGATACCTTCGGAGAATCTGCTACCCCTGCGGAACTGATGAAAAAATACAAGATCGATGCAGCTGCTGTAAAAGAGGCTGTGAAGAGAATTTTAGCGAACTAAGATACACTTTATAATATAGGCTCGGGCGGTTTCTTCGAAACCGCCCGAGTTTTTTAACCACCCCGTCAAATCTTCGATTTGCCACCCCTCCGGAGGAGGGGAATTTTCGCAGTATCAATTGTGACGTTTATAACTTATAATAGGCTAAGATTATTCTTGAGATCTATTGATGGGGATATTAATTGCATTAAGAAGCGGATACAATATGTTCTCAAGGAATCCCTCTTCTTTTATCCGGGATGCTTTAGAACCTGAAAAATAATTACTGATCCTGTAGTTTTTAACAAACTGATTTCTTTTTTTCCCGATCACATAGTAGTATCCTCCACTGTCTTCATTAATGAAATAGGTCATCTCTTCAAAGTCCATAATTTTTTGGGTGAAAAATAACTTTCTGTAAATACACTTTTCCCGCTTGTCAAAAATATATTTTACAGGAACTCTAAAAACTAAGTCTACTAGAAAATATCCCATATACACTACCCATATAGACAAAATAATGATAAAAGCATTTTCAGAGAGTATATTCCTGAAATAGTAGATTAAGGGAACGGTAAGAATACCAGCGGCAAGCCACCATTTTAACGTACGCAGAAAACCGTAATTAGGCATAAAGCTTATTTCGTTGCCATTGTCCTCGAATTTATACTGGTCTGTAGTATTCATCGTATGTTTTCATTTAATCGCATGATATCTTCAGTTTCATTCACCATTTTCTGTATGCCTTTATGAGTAAGAGTTTGTCCTATCATAAATTTTGCTTCTTTCCCATTTACCTCAAAATGAATATTCAGAAATACGTTGGTTGTAATGAAGCCAAGGTATTTCATCGCCAAAACTTCAAAATTGGTAAAATCCTGAAAAGAATAGGTCTTTGTAGCAACAAAAACACTGGGTTTACATGTAATGGTCTGCTGCTGAGGATCAATAACAAACTTTTTTGCAAAAAAATTAGCGATAATAAGTATTGCCAGAGCCACTAAAAACCAACCCATCAAAGGAAAATTATACTTGTAAGATGCTCCGGCAATAACGAGCATAATAATTGCTAATACCGAACTAAATATGGGTTGGTTTTTGAAAATAAAAAGGTTTCCTTCTTCTTTGTAAAATTGATAAGTTTTCATAATAAATAATCTGTAATTTTTTAATGGTATGCAAAAATAGGCGAAAAATAGATACCACTTAATAATGTTTTGAACCACCCCGTCAAATCTTCGATTTGCCACCCCTCCGGAGCAGGGGAATTCTTGCAGTACCACTTGAAACCATTCTTATAAAAACGGATTTAAAACTTTTGACATTCTATTATTTTTTAAAAAACTCTCTAAACTCTGCTTTTTTAGGATGTGTGAAGCTTTATTGATTTGTACATTTTTTCTTTTTTATTATATTTTTTGCACTATAATTTAAAATTTCATACATATTATGAAATAACCCGAAAAGTATAGATGCAACCGATATTTCAGCCGTTTTGAGTTTTGAATTAAAATTTTATTGTACAATAGAAATTTTATATTGTATTATATTTTTTGATTGATATTTTACTTTATACGGAGCAATATCTTTTCATGCTTTCTGAACTTATATGATTTAAATTAAATCTTCATTTTACTGTACAAACCTCTACAAAAGCAGAAAAAACTGACAAAAAAATCACAAAATAATTACAAATTTTATCACTATTAAGTGATGTAATTATTTATAGTTTTGAAACCATCAACGTTGATTGAGATTTGGTATTCTGCTTATATGTGTACAGTATGGGATAGAATAAATAATCCTAAAACCCATGTCAGGGTTTATATGACAACAAATATTTTTAAATAAAAATAATCAAATTATGAAAAAACTTCAAGGTATGAAGAAAGACTTTTCTTCATTAGAAAACAAAAAGATGAACAACCCTGCCAATATTATTGGCGGAAGACTTCCTGAAACTAACACCAGAACAACATCAGAATCAGGACCAAGTGGTGAACCTGGTAATACAGGAGATACGGTTCTGTATGATGATGGTGTAAAAGTAGCCACTTTAAAAATTGACTAATTTGAGGGGGACTTTCCCCCTCTGTTTAATGATAAATTTTATCCCGATGAACTATAGAAATATATTTTTTACCATGCTAATTGTCTTATTTCTATTTTCATGTCAAAGTAAAAAGCTTAACTATATAGACTATTATCATAAAGTATATGCCATTGACAGTACCCATAGGATTGATAAAGATACTTTAGCCACCATTAAACGATATAAAAAGCTGTTCAGAAAATATCCCCCTGTACAGAATGAAAGACTGGAAGAATACGAAACCTACATCAGGTATGCAGACCGGTTCCATAAAAAATTTGGCGGCATAAAAAGTCTGGATAAGCTTATAGTACAGTCCGCACCCAACTGGAAATACAAAAGAGAAGACCGGGATTTCTTCAAACTCTATAAAAAGTATGGAATCGACAGTATTACTGTTGAGCAAAAAGTCCTCCAATGGAAAAGAAGCTTAAATAAAACACTGATAGATTCTTTCAGCATTGCTTTTGAACGTGATCAGCAAAATAAACGCGTAGGTCCACAGGTCGCCATTAATGACAGGAAAAATGCCGAATTACTGATCTGGGCGATCAAAAATTATGGTTTCCCTTCAAAACAAAAAATAGGGCTTTATGGAAGTAATGAACAGTTCATGCCTTTGCTTATTCTTCTCAATCATATGTCAGGGACAGAACATTATGAGTATTTCAAAACAAAACTGCTGGAATATGTAAAATCCGGTGAATGCCCTCCGAGAGATTATATAGAAATGGTTGATAAATACCAGTACATACATAATCTGGAGCCTGTTTACGGCATACATTCACATTATGATGTGAATTTTGATACTGCTGATTCTGCAAGGATAGATAAAAACCGGAAAGCAGTAGGTTTTCCTTCATTAAAGCTATCTTCTAAAATGATAAAAGACTTTCAGAGAAAAATAAACAACCATTAGCCATGATCCTGATTATCTCTCAAAATAATGAGATCACAACTACTGAAGTGATTAAAGAGTTAATTGCAATGGGAAAGAAATTCCACCGTGTACATGAAGATGAAGTATTTGAAATAAAAGTTCAGCAAAAAAGAATTGTACTCCAAAGCGCCCGCAGTATTTTTTTTCTTGATGAAATAACAAGTGTCTGGTACAGAAGAGGCGGACTGGTCTTTAAACGGCTAAAATATACCCATACAGCCATCAATCTGAACATGAATGAAACCCAGCACTGGCTTGAAGACTACGTGAGAAAAACACTTGAATCCAGAAAGCACATCAATAAGGAAAGTAATGCCCATATTAACAAACTTCTTGTACTTGACAAAGCAAAAGAGCTCGGATTCGATGTTCCTGATTATTATCTGGCAGAAAATACCTGTGACGTAGAAATCGGAAATACAGTTATAAAGACCATCAACGGAAATGTAATGCTGGAGGAAATCAGGAAAAACAAAGGTGGCTTTATGTATACATCGGTGGTTGATGAACATGAAGAAGGAGACTTCTTCATCACTTTCTTTCAGGAGAAGATCGAAAAAGATTTTGAAATAAGAGCTTTTTATTTAAACGGCCAATGCTGGTCTATGGCCATATTTTCCCAGAACGACGAACAAACCAAAGTGGATTTCAGAAAATACAATAAGACAAGGCCTAACCGCAACGTCCCATATATTCTTCCACCTCACATTGAGGGAAAAATACAGCAACTGATGAACTGTTTTGATCTGAACTGCGGATCACTTGACTTTATAAAAAAAGGAGATCAATATTATTTCCTGGAAATCAACCCAATCGGGCAATTTCTGGGAATGTCCCATACCTGCAATTATTCGCTGGAACAAAAAATAGCCGAATATCTATGAAAAAGCTATACAAAGAAAAAAACAAGCTGCCGCTTACATTTAAATACATTGAAATCTTCAAAACAAAGAACGTAAGTAAAATCCATAGCAGCATGGTATATTCCGTACCCTCCGAAAAATACCAGACTGAATACCATGTGAGGGAAAAACCTTTAAAACAGCTTACGAGATTAATATGACTTACTTTAATCTGTTCAGTAACATCATGGTTACCAAAGGAGCCAGCCGCATACTGGTCTCCGACCTTCAGAGGAATATTTCAGAATTATATTCTTTGGAATTTTATGAAGTTATAGAGGAATTGAGGATAAAATCCATCGAAAATATTCTGGAAAATTATGATGCAGAATCCAGGGAATTCATCTATGAGTATATTGAGCTGCTGCTTGAAAAAGAATATGGTTTTGTTTCCGAAGGAGATTGGGACAGGAATTTCCCGCCAATTTCTTATGAATACCATGAGCCGAATGAAATTACTAATATTTTCATCGAGATCAATAATCTTTCAGTTTTAGACACTATAAAACAGTCTGTGGAACACCTTGGAGTAAAGCACTTAGTGATTTATTCCCATAAAAAACTTAGCCTTCGAGAATTTCAGGATATTGAATTACAATTTACCGGTTCTGTTTTAAACGGTATTGAAATATTTTCACCTTACCATGATGATGTAGATGAAAACTTCATTAATCATCTTAATCAAACGCTAAAAAGAATCTATGGTTTGGTATTCTATGGTTGTGCCAAGACTCCTTTTACATCCGGGGATAAGTTCAGATTTCATGTACAGTTCAGTTCTGAAGATCTGAAAATTTCGTCGTGCGGAAAAGTAAATCTAAAGTATTTCAATACCAATTCCCAGAAAGTTTCAGAAGCTCTTCACCATAATTCCTGTCTCCACAAAAAGATAGGGATAGACGTAAACGGTAATATCAAAAACTGCCCTTTAATGGTTGAAAATTTTGGCAATATCAATAATATCAGCCTTGAAGATGCCTTAACAAATCCGGGATTCAGAAAATACTGGAATCTCACCAAGGATAAAATAGAAATCTGCCGCGACTGTGAATTCAGGTATATCTGCACAGACTGCAGGGCCTTTACAGAGAACAATCATAAAAACAGTGAAGGACTGGATATCTCCAAACCTTTGAAATGCGGCTACAATCCGTACACGGGGAAATGGAAAGCAGGAAGTAAAAATCCTTTACAGCAAAAGCATTAAACTATCTGAAGAACTTCCATTTCGGGATAATGGCCAGCATTCCAAATCCTGTAAAAAGGAAAAGATTGGTTACATCCGTATACAGAAATGTAGACAGATAATAATTGTGCATAAAGAAATGCAGAACCAGTAGCGCCGGAAACATAAAGATTCCGATTTTCCTGTAGAAAAACATCAGGACCAGCCCGATGATCATCAGGGCATCAATGGAAAAAATAGCGAAGAAATACCATCTCGGGATCTGAAGATACTCGTGCTGAAGATATTCATCAATATCAATTCCCAGCCCCATAATGGTGAAAAGCATCAGTGATGCAAATGCTAAAATAAAGCCCCATCCTTTCTTTGGATCCTCGTCAAAGTAACTGTATTCTTCCATAGGTACAAAAATAAAGAACTTATGAGTAAATTCATAAGTTCTTTAATATAATCTTCGTTTAAAATTTGAATTATATAGAAATAGCGTTGATCAATCTGTTTTTGTCGCTCAAGTACTCCTCCATAGAGATCATACTTTCGGTTCTCATTACATCTTGAATGTCATCTATCTGATAAATAATTCTCTTCGCATCATCCGTATTCTTCGCTCTTACTTTACAGAAAATGTTATATTTCCCTGAAATAACGCTTGCTTCGATTACGTTTGGAAGTGTAGACAGCTCTTTAAGCACTTCCTGAGTACGGTTTGATTTTGTCAAAAGGATCCCAATGAAAGCTGTAAAGTGATAGTCCAGCTTGCCATAATCGATATTAAGAGATGATCCCAAAATAATACCTGCATCCTCCATTTTTTTCACTCTTACGTGAATTGTTCCAGCAGAAACATCCATCTGCTTTGCAATTTCAGTAAAAGGCATTCTTGTGTTTTCGACTAAGAAATCAAGAATCTTCTTGTCTATTTCGTCCAGTTGATAGTTCATATTAGTTAAATTACAATTTTCTTAAAAAATCTATGTATTTGTTGCAAATTTATAAAAAATAATTTAACTAAAAAAATTATATTAAATATTAACAATAATTAACACGGATGATAAAAATCATTAAAATATTACGATTATTTACCTGCTGATTTTGTAGAATCTGTTTTTATTTCTGTCTTGGCTTCAGGCTGCTTTTTATCTTTTTTCCTCTTTTTAAATAGAGAATTAAAGCTTTTACTCCATACTACACCCCCACCATAAGCTTGATTTGCAGAACCATTCGTACTCACCATTCCGATATTGGTAGGCTTGGAGTAACCTCTTAAAATAAGACTTCCGTCGTTCTTTTTAGAAACGTCATATTCAATTGATCCTTCACCGGAAAGATAATTGGTTTGGGTACCTTCAGTTTTCGTCAGCGGAATTCCAAGTCCGGTTTTAATGTTCACCCTTGGAGAAAGAGCTACGCTCACCCCTGCATTGGCACGGTCACCGGTGTTGGAATTCTGATCACCTTTTACATAATTCAAATCGATCTGGAATTCGTTACTCATGGTATTCAACACAGATCCAAGTTGTTTCAGAAGCATATTGTAGCCGGAAGATTCCGCTACTCCCGCCACGTCAAAATCTACCCCTCCGCTATTGGATACATTAAAAGAACTCAATAAGAGTACAGAACCGAACTGAAGGACTTTTTCTCCTTCCTGACTCATTTTGGCGGCCAATGTTTCTCTTACCTGGCTGGAAACATCAAGGGCCGTCACATTAAGATCGATTTTCGGATCTACCAGTGACTGGGTAATATTGGCCTGCAACAATACACTGATAGGCTGCAGTTTACCCATACTCAGGTATTCCCCCGCATTGGATACCATTCTTACATAATTGGCAGTGATATCCAGTGCCGGCTTCATGGCATCCCCATCCCATCTGATGCTGCTGTTTTTTTCAATCTGGAAGGTTTTGTTAAGAATGGCTTTGGAAACAAATGTTCCGCTATCTACCCTATAGGTTCCGTTCATCGCAATTGCACCCTGTCTTCCCATCTGGAACCTCAGCCTGTCCGCTGTTCCTTTTACCGTAATATTTCCCACATCATCCCCTACAAGAACATTCACAGTAGTTCCTTTATCTACATCAAGACTGAAGTCGATATGCATATTGGCCCCTGTCTTTTTCTTTTCTTCCAGAGTGATAAGCCCGTCCTTTCCTTCTTTCAGGAACCTCAGCATTTTAAATTCTTCTACATTGGATGTTGAGCTGGAATTAAAGGTAAAATTACTTCCGTTCAGAGCCTTCATATTAGGTGTGGTGATGCTGAGCCCTGAAACCGGTCCATCCACATAGAGATCTCCCTGCCCGTATACTCTTCCCCAGAACAGGTCGTAATCTTTCTGAGTAGTGTTCAGCATCAGAAGATTATCTGCCCGCATGATCAGGTTGACCCCCATTGAAGAGATCGTTTCAAATTGTATTGCTCCGGAAATCGTTCCTTTGGAATTCGATCTTCCGTCATGAACTTCAATATTATTAAGGAGCGCAAGTCCGCGGGAAAGCGGAACCACCGTATCATCAAATGAATAATCCACCCCGGTAAAGAGAAGCTTCAGACCGAAACCTTTCAGGGCAATATCGCCGCTGTAATCGAGATCGCTTAATTTCCCGTTGATTTTCAGATCGCCGGTGGCTTTTCCTCTGATGTTCCCAAAAATAGCCTGTACAAACTGTTGGGTAAAAGCAAGATCGAAATCACGCATTTCCGCAGTAAGATCAATCGTAGGAGAAGCTGTGTTGTTATTTACCGTACCCGTCAGATGCAGGTTATTATTTCCAAGGACTCCTGCCGAAGCCACTTTTACATCAACGTCATAAACATTCAGAGAGAAGCTGTTGGTTGCAGAAATAGTAAGATCTCCCATCTGGTTCCCGTTCATGATGATGTTATCTACTGTAAGATCTACAAGTGGCTGCAGAGTGCTTTTATCCATTTTGATCTTTACACTTCCGTTCGCCAGACCCTTTATACCCATAGGATTTCCTCCGGACTGCATTTCAAGAAGCTTTTCAATGGCAAATTCTTCAATATCCGCATCTACATAAAAGTCTTTGGCCGATTTGAACTGTGCTTCTTTGATAAACAAGGCACTTTTATCTGAATATATCCGAAGGTTCCGGATATCAAAATCACCTGCATTTTTCCTGTAGGTAATGGAATGATCCAGTTCAGGACTGGTATCTATAGCCCAGGTCACTTGATTGAATTTAACTTCTGTAGGTTCAAATCTGAAAACGTAATCACCGGCTGCATTGGTAGACTGATCCACATTAATGGCATATGCCTTAAGATTGTCATTCAAGTCATCATCCGGGCTTCCGTGTTTAAAGGTAGTAGCCAAGTGAAGGGCTGTATTGTTTTCGTTTTTCCCTTTCAGCTCAAAATCTTTAATGATATTGTTATTGTATTGAAGCTTGCTGATTCTTGCATACAGCTGTTCGTTAAGATTGGCCGTATTAATCCTTACCATAACGCTGTCGATCATTGCGCTGTCTCTGGAAACATTATTCCTGTCATTGATTTTATAGTCAGGATTGGCTGCTGCCAGGGCTTTATCCGCATCTGTAATTTCCTCTTTCTTCGTCATGATGTATTTCAAAGAATTGGCATCCAGGTTCAGGATCAGGTTATTGGAATCGCCATTATATTCTCCTTCTATCACAGCACCTTGCGGAAGCTTGAGATCAGGAAGAAAATAATTCACAACGCCCTGCTGAACATCAAAGTTCATTTTAAAGCTCTGCCCTCTGTATAATTTTCTCGGCGGAGGTCCTACCAGGATTCTTCCGATTCCGTTCTCCATCATTCCTGCAAGATCAGCAAGGTTATATCTTCCCGATATCTTTCCGCTTGCAGCACCCGGCGCATCAACATCAATGACACGTCCTCCTGCTTCTACAAAAGTTTTCAGCTTCGCATTAGGAATAATATATTTCTGGGTAGCCGTAGCAAAATGCAGGTTATTAGCATCTACATCCAGGGTAAGATCATTGATATTGGACATAGACATCTTGCCTTCTACCTGCCCGCTTACGATCTGGCTTCCCGGTTTATTGGTAAAGTAGTTCAGATTCAGCGAGCTGACATCTGCATTCACATTCATACTGACTTTTGAAGTACTGAAATCAATAAGGCCTTTGATCGTAGCTTTCGCCTGTTCATCATTGACGGTGATGAGTCCGTTATATTTTTTATGATCCAATAACCCGTCCAGATAGAGGTTATTAATCACTTTATCCATTATTTCGATGCTGCTGATCTGGGATTTGGTGGTGAGACGCATGGTATTAACGTCAAAGCTTTGTCCGTTAAGATCAAATTTACCTGAAATCAGGCCAACACTTTTATTTTTAGTAATTACAGAGGTGTTCAGGTCCTTTACTTCCAGATATCCCGAATATTTAGGCATTGCCGTACTATATTGAGTAAGTGAAAGTTTGGAGATCTTCGCCTGCCCTATTCCTGTCATCAGGTTTCCATTTGAAACATACACCTGCTCAGGAGTCACCCTTGCAGCACCGTTGTATTTCAGCTTTCCAAAATCATCAGCAAAGTTCTTCATCTTTTTGGAAATGAATGATGGCATCATTGCTTTAAGATCTTTGTAGGTAAAATCAGTAGAAAGGTCATTGGTTTCAATAGCGAAATTTCCTTTCAGCAGCCTGTCCACCTTCATTGTTTTGGTTGCAATATTAACATCCGGATTCCTGATGAGGAAGTTTTCCAAATGAAATTTATTCAGAGGACCGGTCATTTTTCCGGCCAGGTTAAATGGCTTAAAATTATCCCAGTTCGTCACAAAGTAACTGATATCGTATCCACTCAGCTGGCTTCCCTGCTGAATTTCCATGTCCCAGCGCACACGATCCGCAAAATCCGACCATGATCCGTCATGAAGATTAAATTTGATATTTCCCTGAAGCAGTGAATGATCTGTATTTAAAGTAAGATCTTTTAAAGACAGAAATTCATGGGTTAAAGAAAGTTCCGTAGAAAAAGTATCTACCAAATGAGATTTCCCCCATCTGGTGGTGACGAAGGACATATTATTGATCAGTGCCGATATATTGGCTCCGTTCACCTTTACATTAGGTGCTTTTAAATTAAAATTTGTTGCAGTAAGCCATTTACCCGGTTCTCCGGGAGAGTTCTGGCTGATGATGGAAACCTTCGAATCAATAATCTGTACCCGGGAATCCAGCTGGAAAGGCGGTTTATTCGGGTCTCTTTTCTTACCGCTGTCGAAGAGCTGTGTAAATCTGATAAAATTGGAAATACTGTCGCCTTTGTAGGTAATTACTTTTACATCGGCATTAACAAGGGTAAGGGAATTAAAGCTCAGGGAATTGCTGTTTCCAGAAATGGCATTATAAGCAAGAGACATCCAGTCTGAATTGGCACGAAACTCTTTAGCTTTGATAAAATCAAGGCCTTTGTAATCCTTAATTTTTAATCCTTTTATAGTTACATCTCCGAAATAATCCACTTCAACGCTTTCGGTAGACATTCCGGATTTAAAGTCTCTGTTGACAATCTGAAGCGCCTGATCTGCCGCCCATTGTTTGGTAGCCGGAAGATTAATGGCGGTCAGTACTCCTCCAACAAGAATAACTCCCAGCCAGAAAAGGATCAGGAGAAGACGTGCCCACCAGGAATAGCTGGTGACATCTTTTACAGCCTGCTTTCCAAATTCTTCAGCAGTTTCTACGGGATGATGAATGGCATCTGAAGCAAGTTCGGATGCTTCCTTAACTGTCTCCTTTACAGCTCCTTCTACATCTTCAACAGTCTTCTGTACCTGATCACTTAAGTTCTCAGCTACTGATTTTTTATTCTCATTCTCGTTATTATTCTCTAACTTTGCCATTATTATGAGCGACTCTATAATTTTAGGTATTGAATCGTCCTGCGACGACACCTCAGCAGCTATCATCAAGGGAAACTGTATTCTGTCTAACATTGCTGCGAATCAGGCCATCCACAAAGAATATGGCGGTGTGGTTCCGGAACTGGCATCGCGCGCGCATCAGCAAAATATAATCCCCGTTGTTGAAAAATCTCTTACTAAAGCAAATATACAACAAAATGCTATTTCTGCTATAGGATTTACACGTGGTCCCGGACTTTTAGGATCCCTGCTTGTAGGAACGTCATTTGCTAAGTCTTTGGCAATGAGTTTAAATGTTCCGCTAATTGAGGTAAACCATCTCCAGGCCCACATTTTAGCCCATTTCATTGACGATGCAAATCCTATGCCGCCAAAATTCCCTTTTCTGTGTCTTACGGTAAGCGGAGGGCATACAATGATTGTACTGGTCAAAGATTATTTTGATATGGAAATCATCGGGAAAACAATTGACGATGCCGCAGGAGAAGCTTTTGACAAAATAGGAAAAGTATTTGACCTGGATTATCCTGCCGGACCTATAATAGACCGGCTGGCTAAGGAAGGCAATCCTGATGCTTTCAAGTTCAACAAACCTAAAATGGAGAATTACGACTATTCTTTCAGCGGAATCAAAACTTCTGTTCTTTATTTTATCCAGAAAGAAGTTAAAAAGAATCCGGATTTCATCAAAGAAAACCTGAACGATCTGTGTGCTTCTGTTCAAAAAGCCATCATTGAAATTTTAATGGCCAAACTTGAAAAAGCAGCCGCAGAATTAAACATAAAAGAAGTTGCCATTGCCGGAGGAGTTTCTGCCAATTCTGCTTTGAGAAAAGTGATGGAAGATAATCACGAAAAGTTGGGCTGGAATATTTATATCCCAAAATTTGAATACACCACGGACAATGCCGCCATGATTGCAATGGTAGCCCAGCTGAAATTTGAAAGAGGAGAATTTACGGATTTGAGAACAACAGCTACGGCGAAATATGATTTATGAAAATATTGTTAGAAGAAAAAATATTAGGCAAACACTCTAAGAAGAACTCAAAATATTACTGGATATTAGAAACAGTGACGGGTAAAAATGAATTTTCAGAGCATTCCACCGATTATTTTCCGGCAAGTTCAGAGATAGGGTATGTTCAGAATATTAAAGAAGAAGTTATTGAGAAAATCAACTCAGAGAATGTTTTTAGTTTTGAGTATGAACCGAAAGAAGGAGATTATCTGTCCATTAAAAATAATTTAAGAAAAAACGAATATCTGAATTTAATTTTCTTGAATAACAAATGGATTGAAGAAATTTATACATGTTCATACAGAGATTGTGATGGCGATATTTACAGCACAATAAAAACTGGTGTGGCATTTTTAAGCGAGAATGAAACTTACTTTTAATACTCACTTATCAATGAAATTCAGGCAGATTCTAAATATTTAAATATGAAACTTTTTTACGGAGAAATTGAAGAAAATCAGGTAACGATCAATGATGAGGAACAGCAGCATATTGTGAAGGTTCTTCGGATGAAGAATGGTGAAGATATTCATGTAACAGACGGTAAAGGAAATGTTGCTTCCGGAAAATTAATAATTGAAGGAAAGAAAGCAGGCCTGGAAGTTTCTGAAATCAAAAGAAATGCTCCGGATTTTAATCCTAAACTTCATATTGCCATTGCACCTACAAAAAATATAGACAGGATCGAGTTTTTTGTAGAAAAAGCCGTAGAAATGGGTATATCAGAGATCAGTATCATTATTACGGAAAAAACTGAGCGTAAGAATATTAATATTGATAAAATCAGAAAACAGGCTATCGCTGCTTCCAAACAGAGCTTAAGATTTCATTTTCCGGTAATCAATGATATGGTAAAGCTGACTGATTTCTTAAAAAATATTGTGGCAGAACATACTTTTGTAGCCCATTGCCATGAAAATCTTGAAAGGATTGATCTGAATACTATTCCTCTGATGGAACAAATCACTTTTTTAATTGGTCCTGAAGGAGATTTTTCGGAAAAGGAAATCCAGTTTTTATCCGAAAGCCATATAAAGGCTGTTTCTCTTGGAAATCAAAGGCTGAGAACGGAAACGGCCGGTGTATTTGTGACGGCGTGGAATTATTTTAAGATGATAAAAGGATAAATATAAGGTCCAGCATGGAAGATGAAGCCAGAAAATTGAATCAGGAACTATTCTACAACCATTTTCCCATCTTTCCGGTACATATGGATTTCATCTCCTTCTTCAATAATATGGGCACTCATCATCAGAAGTTTACCCTTTTCCCATTGGTAAGTTTTACTGTAGGTATTAACAGGACCTACATGATAGGATGAAGTGATTTCTTTTCTTTTCCGATCAAACCCAATGTTCTGGATAGTGTCCAAAGGTTTGTAGTGATCATATTTCCTGCTTTTCTGATTATATAACCAAAAGCTTGAAGATGAAGCATAATTTCCGGCCCAGTTGATCAGTTCTATATCATTATAGCCGTCAAAATTTGCATCATTATCAATATTAAAAATGACTTCTCTTTCACTCAGAACAGAGATGGTATCTACAATAATTTTCTGATGCAGCTTATTTTTGTTGAATATACTGATTGACTTAAAACTGATTTCGCCGTCCGGACGACTCTCCAATCCTTTAAGTGTATAGGTAAATCCGTTTCCTTTCACAGATTGGGAAAAAGGAACTGATGCCGTGTCCTCAGCCGGTACATTTTCTACCTGTTGTACCGGAGCAGGCTCATTAACAATAGATTCTTCCTTCGGCTCTGTTTTTTTAATGCAGCTGCATAAAACGATCAGGATCAAAGGAAATATTCTGTTCATATGGATAGGTTGTGATCTTTAAGGTATTTGTCGAAAATCTGCTGCCCGCTTCGTATAGAGTTTACAGCCCAGCGGATCTTCATTTTCAATAATTTTTCCTCATCAAGCTTGTAATCGATATCCGATTTTATCAGCTTTTGCTTTAATTCATACATACAGATGGAAGCGGCAACAGATACATTGAAACTCCTTGTAAAGCCATACATAGGAATGGCCAATGTTTCATCTGCAAAATCCAGAATTTCCTGGGAAACGCCTTCCATTTCAGTTCCGAAAACCAAAGCAATCGGCTCCGTAATTTCATATTCAGGCAACATTTTTGCATTGTTTTCTAATGAAACAACGACTATTTTGTAGCCTCTGTCTTTGATTTTCTGAAAAGACTCCATATTTCTGGGAAGTTTTTCTACCTCAACCCAGGTATCAGCTCCTTTGGTAACACGAAGATTGGGTTCAAAACTATATTCTTCCTGCAAAGCGACCACTTTATGAAAACCACAAGCCTCCACAGAACGCACAATGGCTGCAGCATTCCTGAACTGATAAATATCTTCTACAACAGGAAGCACAAAATCCGAACTTTCCGGTGCAAAATGCTCAATCTTTGCCAATCTTTCCTCTGTCAGAAACTGCTTTAAATATTCAAAAGTTTGCTCTAAATCTTCCATTCATTTTCAAATCTTTGCAAATTAACGTAATTTTGGATTATGAACCTGAACGAGGCTCAATTTCTTGCTAAAAAATAATTCATGAAACGAAAAGTCCTACTTATTTATACCGGAGGAACCATTGGTATGGAAAAAGATTATGAAACCGGAAGCCTCCGCGCATTTGATTTTGGAAATATTTTCGAAAAAATGCCCGAAATGAAACTGATGGAATGCGAAGTATTCGTACACCCTTTCGCAAAACCGCTGGACTCTTCTGATATGGGACCCGAGGAATGGAAGGTGATCGCCAATTATATCCTGAAAAATTATGAGCTGTACGACGGTTTTCTGATTCTTCACGGGACAGATACGATGTCTTATACCGCTTCTGCTTTAAGCTTTATGCTAAAAGGTTTGAGAAAACCGGTGATCATGACAGGTTCACAGCTGCCGATCGGTGACCTGAGGACGGATGCGAAAGAAAATCTTCTGACAAGCCTTTATTATGCCAGTCTTTATGAAAACGATGAGGCCGTTATCCAGGAAGTAGCCATTTATTTTGAATATAAGCTATTAAGAGGAAACAGAACGCTGAAATATTCTGCCGAGTATTTTGATGCTTACGCCAGCCCCAACTACCCTATACTGGGACAGTCCGGGGTTCACTTAAATATTATCAAGGAAAATCTTTACCGTTGTGATCCGGAAATACAATTTCATGTAGATGAACATATTTCCGAAGATATTCTTTTCTGGAGAATTTTTCCGGGAATGCACCTGAGCCATTTTAAAGAAATTCCAAAAATGAAGGTTCTTATTCTTCAGGTTTTCGGTTCGGGAACCATTTTCAGCAGTGAAAAAACACAGGAAACGCTTCAGGAGATCAGAAATAACGGAACTGAAATCGTAGTGGTAAGTCAGTGTATATCAGGAGGTATCTCGTTCGGAAAGTATGAAAACAGTAATATTTTCTCCAGAATAGGCGCTATCAGCGGGAAAGACATGACGGCAGAAAGTGCGATCAGTAAAGCCATGCACCTGATCGATAATCCGAACTACTCCGGAACCTTTGCCGAGAACTTCACCAAAAGTCTTTGTGGAGAAATAACTGAGTAATTTTAAAGAATAATTTGCAGATTCCAGAAATTAGCCTATTTTTGCAATCTCAAATAGAGAGGTGTCCGAGTGGTTGAAGGAGCTACCCTGGAAAGGTAGTATACGGGTAACTGTATCGAGGGTTCGAATCCCTTCCTCTCTGCAAGAAGATAAAAGTCTTAAACTTAATTGTTTAAGACTTTTTTATTTTACTCATACTAGTGAGTGAATAAAAAAAATCCCGGCATTTATGCCAGGATTTAATAATTAGATATACTATTGGAGTGATAATTTGCCTAATTATAATATTTTTAATTCTATATTTTTAAAGTCTCTCAAATATTGTAAGTGAAATGGCAAAGAATTCCAATTATTTACATTATCATTTTTAAATTTCAATAAAATTAAATGTTACAGTTAAATCTTTAAATTCAGTACCTGTACCTCCTTTATCATACCTAATTACAATGTCATCATTTACATTTGCTTTAAAAACTGTAGGTGAAATATTCTTCCTATTTATATTATTGTCAATAGCAGTAATATTATTAAAAGCTACAGCAGTAGCGGTTCCTATTAGAGCATTAGCGGTTGAATAATTTATTGCTTCAGCAGGTATAGCTGCTGACACACTATAATCTACCGTTACTAGCTGTATAGCCTTGGTACATTTAAAAAGTTTAATTATAGCGATTTTATCAGCAGGCTTATTTCCTAGATAGAAACTTCTACTTTCTCCTGTTATTATTGCCCCTGTAATAATTTGTAATGGTTTTGTAATTACATCAATACTGTTATCTTTAATTAAAGCATCTGAATTAGAATTTACATGTATACCTATATCTTGAAAAGGTCTTTCTTTATCAAGATCATTGATTATATTATTTCCTATAATAGATATCTTATTACAATAATTAGAAACTCTTATTACAGACCCTTTAATCGTATTAGATACTGCATTATTTACAAAACTATTAGAAGATATGTTAATGTTATTGGTAACAGTATTTGCAGATCCAAAATCAGTCCCTACTGTTATAGTAGGGTAATGAGTAGTTAAATTATAAGAGTTATTAATAAAATGATTACTTATAATATTAATATATCTCCCACTTGCTGAAATTGCAGTTGTCGTTATCTTTTCAAAAATATTAGAGTTTATATTAATAAACCTATTTGATTTATAATTTCCAGCCTCATAGTTTCCTGATATTCCAATTCCTATAGACATGCCTGTTATAAAGTTATTACTGATAATGATATTATCACCATTAACTCCATATACAGATTCAGAATATATAGGCTCTCTTTTTATATCAACAGCCTTAACAACAGCATTAGATAATACATTATGTGATATAACTACCTTTTCACCACTAGCAAATAAATCAATACAATCTCTTGAAGGTGCATCAATAAAATTATGTGAAATGATAAGTTCTTTTACTCTTTGTGTGGTCTTAATACCATCACCGTTTTCATTAATAATTTTACCTTGTGACCACTTACCAAATACAATATTTACCTTTTCAATAAAACCAACAGGAGGTGCATCAGATCCTTTACCTAAAATAATACCATATTTTGTTAGTTTAATATCGTGGTGAGAGATCGTTAGATTATCTACAGTATCATTCTCTTCAGGACATACCCAAATACCTATTGTTGCATTTTCAAATTTATTCTTAGACAGTTTAATATTATTTCCTGAAATTATATTAATTACACCTTGATGCAGAGAATTTCCTGAAATAATAAATTTGCCGCCTGAAACTTCTGTATTGTCGCCATTAATTATAACAATGGGTTTAATTGTTGCTGACGCTAATTTTGTTATTACGGCTTCTTCATCTAATATTAATTTTTTATTAGAAGTTAGAATAATAGAATAGTCACTTGAAATCTTGTAGTTTCCTTTGCTTACTTCAATATTATTTACCATACCGTATAATAATATTTTATCAATATAACTATCTATGTTCTGATTTTCTACTGCTCCAAAATCTTTAATGTTGATAGAATCATTGAATTGTCCAATCCAAGATCCTATATCAGTTTTAATGATATGACCGCCGTCATCAACTAAAATATTATAATCTTCAATAGTGAATTTATAAATTATTGGTTTTTTATCTCCGCTAGTATAATATCCTAATAAAATGACTTCCTGCCCTTCATAATAACCATTGAAACTTCTAAGAGAATTTACATTACTTATTTTTAAAAGAGTCTTATCGTCTATCAGTCTCCTATAGTATATATTATCTATTTTCTTATAGATATATCCATCTATCTTATCGTCATCCATGATAGAACCATCATACCATGTATTTGTTATTCTATATGTAACAACTTCACCAGAAATTGGATCTATTAGTTCTAAAATATCACTTGCTATATTCATATCTTATAAATTATTATATATCAAAACTATCATTATACTCTCATACAAATACTCTTTCATCACCCCTAATGCAATGAATTGTCACTTCGTAGAGATCGGTCACATCTGACCTATTATTATCCTTTAAGAAAAGGTATAAAAACCATTAAATTCTATTACATCTAATCTCTCATATGAAGTTCCTATTACAAAAGCTCCCTGTATCAATATATATTATTAATTTGCCTGTAATTTTAAAATCCTTCGAATATTTCAATAAATATTGAATAAAAATATAAAGCTCCATAGAAGGTTAGTATTAATTGATATGATTTCTACGACCTATATTTTTCTTAAAGTATTAATTTTAATTACAGATCGTCAAAAACTGATGGCTCATCTGTACTTTGAATTTGGCTTCTGATTTTAATTTAGCATAAACAGTATATTCAAAAGCGCGTACGGCTTTCAGTTTCCTGTCTATATATTCTGCAATCTGCACAACAGAAAAAATAAAATCCCTGTACACTGCAATATCCACCGTTTGACCGTGATAAGGAAGATAAGCTTTCAAAAAAGGAACTGATGCCTGATGCCTGTTGTAATTGACACAATATCCTGCTCCTTCCCTGGCGGTAACAACCTCACGATCGTTGATGTAATCCAGGGCTGTTTTATTTCCTTCCGGAGAGCTGCTGTTTTTTAGCACGTATCTATTGATTTTATCCAGAATATGCTGGGCGTATTCCATCATGGTAATGGTTTTCCACTCAAATATATGGTTCATTCCTTTGGTCTTGAAATGTTTTTCATTTTCACAGTTGGTGCAGAAAGAAATCCCGATCTTTTCATGATAAGGCAGAAAACAATCTTTGATCTCCATAGAAGCATCAGCCAAAAGCTTATCGTCCGCAAAGCTGTAATACAGATAAGGGCTGTAAAGTTCTGCAAGGGCTTTCAGATAATCAATTTCGCTGGCGTTATGATATTCTTGAAACCATTGTTCAAGGGTGTCGTAATAATGGCTTTCAAATTCTTTAAATGTTAAGTAAAACGGCAATTCCATAGCTCTGTAATTTTGATATGGCAAAGCTATTGCTGTAATGCGACAAAACTTGACGTGTTATTTTTTTTTGTAAAATGTTTTTAAGGATGAGAGCCAAGAACCTGGATCCAAAAGTCAAGATTTCAGATGTGAGATTTTAGATTCCGGACATAGGTAACGGTGGCTTCGGGAGTCCCAGCCACCGGATATTTGTCATTTATTTAATATTTCAGGATCCATTGTTTCTAAGTAGTAAAAGTCTCAAACTCTCAAACCCCGAAACTCGCACCCCGCAATTATTTATCATAATTCGTCATAATATATTCAAAGTAATGGATCATTTTCAGATAATTTTCTATGCTGATATATTCATTGGTGCTGTGGATGCTCTGCTGTTCTGAGCTGTTGATACGGATCGGCATAAATCTGTAAATATTTTTACTTACGATCTGGTATTTATAGGCATCGGTTCCGGCCATAGTAAGATAGGGAGTCACTATGGCACCGGGATAGATCTCCTTTACGCCAGCTTCTATCAGTTTAAATCCTTTTGTATCAGAAGGAGAAACAGCAGAAGCTTCTCTGGTATTGTCGATCTCTTCTACCTCTACGTCGAAACCTTTTGTGGCTTTTGCAATGTGATCATGAACGTCTTTCACCGTATTTCCGGGAAGAAGCCTAAAATTGACTACAAATTCGACTTCTGGAGACAGGACATTTGTTCCGTCGCTTCCTTTCATCATCGTTAAGGCAGTAGTTGTGCGTACTAAGGCATTGGTCGTGTTATTTTTGGTAAGCTGGGATATAAGGAGAGGTTTTAGCAGCCATTGGTTAGAAAGAGCCAGCCTGGTGGTCCATGGCATTGCTCCGCCGATATTGTCAAAAAAACCTTTGATGAGCGGGGTTATTTCAGGTTTCATCTGATCGTCTTCAAGACGCTGCATGATCACTGCGGCTTTTCCTATTGCGCTTTCCATAGGAGGCATGGAGGAATGTCCGCCAAGTCCTTTCACTTTTATTTTTGCGGATAAAAATCCTTTTTCTGCACAGCCCACTACAGCAATATCGGAATCTACTCCGGCAACATTTCCTTTGCGCATGATCAGACCTCCTTCGTCATAAACTGCATCGAACTGAAGTCCCTTTTTCTTAAAATAATCCGCAATCTGCATCGCTCCTTTCTGCCCGCCCACTTCCTCATCGAATCCGAAAGCCAGGTAGATGTCCCGTTGGGGAACTTTTTTGCTTTTAACCATTGATTCCATTGATTCCATCAGGGAAAAAAGCATTCCTTTCATATCGATGGCTCCCCTTCCATAAATTCTTCCATTGGCAACAGCCCCAGAAAAAGGTTCAAAATCCCAGTCTTCTGCTACTTTTGAAACAGGAGGTAAAGGTTTGTCATCTGGTCTGAAAATATTCTGCTCTTTATTTTTCACATCGGCATCTCCGGGTGGCACTACATCTATATGGGAAAGGAAAAGTATAGGCTCCAATGCCGGGTTGCTTCCTTTAAGCCTGAAAACCAAAGCATGGGTATTGATTTCAATATTTTCTGTGTACTGATATACCGAAGAATAGGATGCTTTCAGGTATTCTTTAAACTGATCAAACGGAGTGTAATTGAATTCTCCCAAACTTCCCGTAGAAACTGTAGGTATTTTGATTCCTCCTGACAACCGAATTACGGCAGAATCGTTTTTTACGGGTTTCCATCCTTCAGAAGTTTCTGCTGTCGTTTTTTTGAACGGATAGGTATACATTTTGATCAGCAGTACAGCCGCCAAAATAACAAGAATACCGAGAACGGTTAAAAGGAACTTTTTCATAGCGAAGATTTGTGTGATGTTGATGTCTAACAAATATACCAAACAAAAGTGCTACAACCATGTAAAACACAAAATATTTCCCAAAGGCAAGATAAAAAACCGCTATTAATACTGGCTCAAAAGCCCTGAATTGATTTCAAAAAACAGTTTTGTATTTTCCTGTCTGAATTTCTCAACGGCTTGTTTTGAAGAATTGTTGATCGAAATAAAACGCACGACTCCTTTTTCCGTTTCTCTGAAGACTTCGATAATATAGTAGCCGTTGTATTCATAAGCATATAAAAGTCCGTTCTGCATTTCTTTTTCGGGAGTTTTAATGGAGAAATTATTCTTTATATCTGCCAAAGTTTTCCCGACATAATAAAATCCAAGCATATTGTTGTAAATACTGATCTTCGTATAGGTAAAAAGAACCTCTGAAAAAGGCTTTTCTTTAAGCTTATTAAGGATATTACCAACATCTTTATTGGTGAAAAAGATGAATTCTCTTTCAACCTTATTGAATATATAATCTCCATAAAAGTTAACATCCAGTGTTTCGTTCTGAAGAAATAATTTTCTTGTTATGTTTTCGGAATCAGGAACTGCTTCTGTATGGATGGGTTTTATGTAGCTGGTGCAGGAAAATGTGATGAGAAGGAGTGGGTTATAAAGGAAATGGGAGATTATTTTCACGGGTATTGTATTTGTGTAAATTTAGGTTTTTATTTTTATAGGTATCTAGGGTATGAAGACCACGGTTCATTATCCGTTTGAAGGCTTTTTTGTTAATTACCGGGATATTTTCCAGGCTGTTTTTATTATTGCCACGCGATCAAATCGTGCGGCAGTTGTGAATTAGCTCATATGGTAGAGTGTTAGACTGGCAGTCTAAAGGTGGCGGTTCGATACCCGTATTCTCCACTCAACAATCAAACAATCAGATCTATTGGAATGGGTCAATATCAACAGGAGGACTAACTGTAAATGCCTGCATTTCTAAGGCCTGTTTTGTTTCCATAGAAACCATAGAGAACATTTTAGAGGCTCCACCATCCGAAGATTACTTGTTTAAATATTGAAAGCCATCAAAAATAAATAGTTTTGTTTAATTAAAAAATATAACCTTGATTCAACACTATTTTTTTTATTTGACTTGAATATGATTCTTGCAACTACTTATATAATATGCAGACTAAAAAAACATATGAATTATCAAATCCAAATGGATTCACATGTTATAGTATAAAGATCCTGAGTCAAAGTTGCAACAATCAGTTAGAAAGAAAGCTGTTCTGAAAACTGTGTTTTAGAAACATTCATAATGGTCTTTCCATTTTTTATTTTCTATTACTTTAGCTTTATCAAATTTAAAATAATATTTAGTTATTGACCCACAATATTTAGGCTTCCCTATAAAGAAAGATACTACATCTACTCTTAATTGATCATCTTGAATCTCAGAAAATATTGCAGCATTTAAAGGTCCATTTGGTATATCTCTGTATTGTACAATATTTCCCCAAACAGTATTAAAATTTGCATTCAGATTCCAATTATTATTTAAATATTTATTAGATAATTCTTTAAGATCCTGATCATCTCTTAACGGTTTTATGTCTACTTTTTCTGATAGAATATCTTTATGAATATTACTATAGTCTTTTTTATCTAAAGGATTAGGATATATTGAACTATAAATATAAACGCCTGAAATATCTTTACCAAACTCATCTAATGAACTTTCTTTACTGATAAAATCTTTTTGAATTATTGTATAAGCTTCGTTGTATCTGATTTGTGATAAAGACTGACAGTTGATAAAGGTAGAACTTGCTACAAAATAAATAAGCACTTGATATGTTTTCATTTGTTTCTTTTATTTTCGAGGAGTTTTAATATATAAATCTTTTTTAGGGGTCAACCTTAGAAGGGCCCTTTTTGTATGCCTCACTACTAAATGGACTAAAATTAACTCCTCCTACATCCAATGGCGAGTAGGATTTTCGTTGTCCAAATGATAATTTAAAGCTTCCTGTTGTATCTAATTCTGTTCTGATAGTATTTATAACTTTTTCATTTGGACCTGGGACTCCATAAATTACGCTTTGATCCTCAAGATCATTGTACATATGGCTTATCTCATGAAGAGTGGTAATTCCATAGCCCATAGTCATAGGGTTTAAAGCCGCACTAGTTCCTGCTATAAAACCATCTATCTGGTCTGTATTGATATTTAAATCATATACTTGTGTATAACCGGCTTTTCCATCAAGAGTCTCTCCTCTACCTTGAACTTCTTTATCGAAGAACCCCTACTATTATCTGAATTAACTTGATAATCTGTTCTATGATTATCTATAGCTCCTTTTAACATATTACGAGCTGTTTCACTCCCACTCATATTCTCTGTTTCTTTATAGGATAGCTTTCCATCACTTCCTACAGATAATGACAGGCCTGTTTCTTTCTCTAAATCACTTACAATTTTATTTTGTGTTTCAGGTGTAATACTTTTCCCAAACGTTATATCTTCATTCTGCATCCCGTCGGGGTCAACGAACCTCATTGGATTGTTATATGCATAAGTGTAAGGCGACCATTTCCTAGAAGTTTCCGCCAACGGATCAATTACTCCCCATCTTCCAATATCCGCCATATACATCATTGCTCCATAATCATACATTCCTGTTTCCTGAAGCTCCTTGCTGTTGTACTTATAATTTTTGTAACTACCCGCTCCAAAATAGGCATTCCCAGTTTTCAAATGATTCATTCCAAAAGGATAATAGTCGTTAGCATCTGTTATTTCAAGTGCTCCTGTGGTATTATTCATCCCGTAGCTTATCCTTGCATTTCCTAGATGAAATATATCGCTTTTCATATAAAAACCACTGCTATTGAGCAGTGGTTTATTATTACTTTACCACACGATGCAATCGTGCGGTAACGAGGGGGTCTTCTGCAACTCCTTCCTGTTGTACTTATAGCTTTACAAGCATTCCATTGTTGGAAAAAATTCTGAAAATGTAACACTCCATTTATTATCAAAATTTCCATTTATAATAACATAATCAATCCCTTTTTTTAGCTTAAAATCCATCTTTTCTTTTTTCTTAGATGTGATATTAACCTTTCCATATGTTTTAAGAATTCTAATTTGCGTATATCCACATGTATAGTTTTCAAAATTATAGCTTTTACCATTTATAGTAATAACATCGTCAATAAATGCAGCATTATTAAAAAATAATAAGACTTCATTATCTTTTTTAAGAAATTCTTTTGGAATATTTTCCAAATAAGATCTGTATGCAGCACTATCTGTTTCCGTTGCTTTCATTTTATCTTGATAAAAAAAATCAATATTACTTTGTGCGGAGCAACTATTGTTGGCTAGTAAAACCATTATTAAAAAAAATATTATTTTCATTATTTTTTATTTTGAGGTAGTCTAAATGAGTTAGCTTTAACTGTTTCTTCCATTTTGCGTATCTGATTTTTATTAAATTCTGTACCTAATCCTTTCATTGAAGAAATTGGGTTTTCATATGAATTCATCCTATTGTTAATATTAGCAGGAGTATTTTCAACTCCTGAGTTTGGCTCCCATATGTGATCTGAACCAAAGGTATGACCAATTTCGTGCGTAATTGTATCTGTATTTCCATTCTTTGCCTTCACAGTCGCAGTAATAGGATCTCCAAGGGGCGCGTCTCCGAGAACTGTTCCTGTCCTAGTAGTACCGTTATCATTTACCACTGTTACAGATTCTCCTGGATATGTCATATCAATTTTATACGTAGCATTATTGTCTTGAATTATTGTAAGATTAATTCCATCTTTTTTAAAATTATTTTCTACGGTTGAAAGTTTTTGTTCTACTTGTTCATTGGTAAATGATCCTTGCACAATATTAGCAGTTAATTGAATTGTTGCAGGGGTACTTACAGGAAATCCAGAAACATCATTAGATATAGGCGTATTTACAGTAGATTTATTAATTATCTCAGCTTCTAATCCTTCTAATTCTCTTGCATCAACAACTCTGTTTTCGGAAAAATTATAATGCGATTGATAAGCATATTTTTCACTCAAAGGATCTATATTAAAAAATCTTCCTACATCAGGCATGTAGTTTCTCCATTTGAAAGAATAAAAACCAGTTTCTTGCAACTCTTGCCCTTGATATTTATAATTCTGATACTTTCCCGCTCCAAAATAAGCATTCCCAGTTTTCAGATGATTCATACCAAAAGGATAATAATCATTAGCATCTGTTATTTCAATAAGTCCCGTACTGTTATTTTTTGTATAACTTACTCTTACATTTCCTAAATGATCTTTATACTGGTAAATATACATTTTTCTCTGATAATCGTAAAATCCTTCTGCTGTCGGAAAGAATTGTAACTCAGGATTATGAGGATTTTGAACAATCGGGTCTGTTGGAGTGGGATCAATATCAATAGGAGGCCCAATTGTAAATGCCTGCATTTCTAATGCCCGTTTTGTATCCATAAGAGCGAACATATCTTCGGATGCCCCGCCACCTGAAGATGTTGTATTCAGATATTGGAACCCGTCAAGATAATCGGTGATTTCTTTGGTCCAGGTTGCCCCGGCAACTCCTATGATTGTTTTTGTGCTTTCTTTTCTTAATTTGCTTCCATCTGCCCCGTATTTTGTTTTTATCTGGGTTGTTATCGGATCAAAGCCGATATCCACAGTATTAGGAAGGTTCAGGTAATTGTAATTAATTCCTGTAATCTGCTTATCCATCATACTTTTCATATTCCCGTTCAGATCGTAATCAATGGGCATGCCTGCAGTTCCTTCATATCCTGTCTTGTTATTGCTGTTATCCTTGATCTTTACAGCCTGGTTCCCAACATAGGTATATTCCAGTTTGTCAATGACAGTAGCGGTAGTATTCCCATTTTCCATAACAGATGTTCTGTAAAGGTTGCTGATATTCCCATTTAAATCATAATCCAATGATTCTGTATTTTCCTTGCTGTTGGGATTATTAGGATTCTGATAATATCCTGCCGTTAACCTGTTTAAGCCATCATAAGCATAACCATATCTTTCGGGGGTTGCAGGTGGGTTCGCTCCTAAGGATTCAACAGCTCTCCAGTCTACTTCTGTGATATTTCCGTTATATTTTGGCTTTACATCTTTTCCTGCAAACAAAACGGGATCAGGGTTGGTGATCCCATCCTTCTGATTGTATTTGATTTTATAAGAAAATAATTTTCCTCCCAAATTGGGAACAGCCATCTGATCTTTATTAATATCTGTCATCCAGCCCCTGATATTGTAAGCATAATCTATGCTTTGTAATGCGGGGCCTCCGTTTACAGAACCGACTTTTTTATTGGATAACTGGGATAGCTCGTTATAGGAATTATCTGCCAACAGCTGTTCTGTCCAGTTATCAACCTGATGATAATGTTTTAGTAACCTGTTCTGATTATCATAGACAAAACGTTCATTCACGGTAACCCCGGCTTCGCCTCCTTTTCTCACCTGAAAGGTAAGGGTCTTTTGAGGAACTCCGGCAAAATCCAGCTGGGTTTCACTTCTG